>WUUC01168188.1_pt1 | contig 20234 bp, 14 predicted proteins | sample 6278441 | NCBI WGS metagenome assembly WUUC01 (sample SAMN13675441, study PRJNA597444) | soil metagenome | isolation source: soil | place: USA: Washington | collected 2017-10
ACTCGGCCTCGAGGACGCCGATCCTCTTGTCGAGGTCGCGCGCCATCTCCTCGAGGTAGTCGAGGTCGATTCTGACGCCGGTCTTCTCCATGTGCGCGAGCACGGGGATCAACGGGTGCTCGATCGTGCGGTAGAGGTCGTCCATGCCGAGCCGCGCGAGCTCGGGCCTGACGGCGTCGGCTATCTCCGCGACCGCGAGGGCGCGCAGCGACGCGTCCTCCGCCTCGGCCTCCTCGCCGCCGCCGAGGTCGAAGGACGACTGCGCCTCCTCGGAACGGTCGACGCCGTCGACGGCCTTCAGCTCGCGCCCCGTGTACTTGCGGGCGATCTCCTCGATCGCGTAGCCGGGCGCGCCGGGATCGAGCAGGTACGACGCGATGTGCGTGTCGAGGTCGAGCCCGTCGAGCTCGACTCCCATCGCCTCGAGCGACAGCGTCAGCGCGCGGCCCCCGTGCGCGACCTTCGGGACCGAGGGGTCTGCGAACAACGCCGCCAGCGGCGCCAGCTCCCCGCGTCCGAGGCCCCCCGCTCCGGCGCGGACGAACGCGACGCGTCCGTCGTCCCACGAGAACGCGAGCGACTGCGGCACGCCGCGCGGCGCGGACGGGACGAGGTCGACGGCGACCGGCGCGGCCGCGGCACGCAGCTCGCGCGCCAGCGCCTCGGCGGCGGCCGCGTCCTCGACGACCCGGACGTCGAGCTCGAACGGCTCGCCCTCGCCTTCGGCCGCGTCCGGAAGATCGGCCATGAGCCGTTCGAGCAACGTGCGGAACTCGAGCGAGATGAACAGCTCGCGGACCTCCTCGAGGTCCCACGGGCCCATCTTCAGGTCGTCGACGGCGGCGTCGAGCGGGACCTCCGCCAGGGTCGACAGACGCTTGTTGACCGCCACCTGCTCGGCGTGCGCGGCGAGGTTCGCCGCGAGCTTCGGCGTCTGCTCGGCCGCGTGCGCGACGGCCTCCTCCGCGGAGCCGTACCTCTGGATCAGCTTCGCCGCGGTCTTCGTACCGACGCCCGGGACGCCCGGCAGGTTATCGGACGTGTCGCCCTCCAGCGCCTTGAGGTCGACGTACTTGGCCGGCGGCACCCCGTAGCGCTCCTCGACCGCCTTCGGGTCCATCTCGACGATGTCAGTGATGCCCCGGCGGTTGTAGAGGACCTTGATGTCCTTGCTGACGAGCTGGAAGAAGTCGCGGTCGCCGGTGACGATGCGCACGTCGATGCCCTCCGCCGCGGCCCGCTTCGCGAAGCACGCGATCACGTCGTCGGCCTCGTGACCGGCCACGCCGAAGATCGGGATCTGCATCACGCGCAGGACCTCGTGGATCAGCGGGACCTGCCCCGCGAACCCGTCGGGCGCGGTGCTGCGGTTGCTCTTGTACTCGGCGAACTCCGCGGACCGCTCCAGCGGCTCGCCCACGTCGAAGCACACCGTGATGTACTCCGGCTTCTGCTCCTGGAGCAGCTTGATCAGCATCGCGGTGAACCCGTAGACGGCGTTCGTCTGCGTGCCGTCGGTCGTCTGGAGGTCCTCCGGCAGCGCGTAGAACGCCCGGAATGCGAGCGAGTAGCCGTCCAGGATCAGCATCTTCGAGCGCTTGCGCGCTTTCGCGGGCGGCATGTGAGGCGAGCTTACAATCGGTCGATGAGCAAAGACTTCGAGGATCCCGCCCTCGGCGGAGCCGTCTCCTCACCCGATCTGCGCTCCCTCAACCCCGCTTCGAAGGAGTACCTCGAGGCGGTCTTCGAGCTCGGCGAAGAGGGCCAGCGCGTGCTCCAGGCGCGCATCGGCGAACGCTTGGGCCTGGCGCCGGCGACGGTCTCCGAAGGCGTCAAGCGGCTGCTCTCGGAGGGCTACGTCACCGTCGACCCGTCCCGGCAGATCTCCTTGACCGACGAGGGCCGGACGATCGCGGAGGCACTGGTACGGCGGCACCGCCTCGCGGAGCGCATGCTCGTCGACATCCTCGGGATCCCCTGGCACCTCTGCCATCACCACGCGGAGGACTGGGAGAAGGTCATGACGCCGGAGGTCGAGCAGGCGATCCTCGCGAAGCTCGACGGCGACCCGACCTGCCCCCACGGCAACCCGATCCCCGGCGAGCGATCGACGATCCCCTGGTCGGACCTCAAGTCGGTCGCGTCGATGAAGATCGGGGAGAGCGGGAAGCTGAAGCGGCTGCTGGAGGACGTCGAGCTCGACGGCGACGTCCTCTATTACCTCGAACAGCACCGGCTGATGCCCGGCTACGACCTGAGACTCGTCGAGATCGCGCCGGACGGCACGCGGGTGCTCGAGGTCGACGGGGCCCAGGTCGCGCTGGGCACTCGGCTGGCCGACAACCTCTGGGTCCTCGTCGCCTGATCGCCCTGCTTCCGTCGCGCCGAACCCGCTCGGCTAGGGTCCCCTCTCGACCACTCACGGGAGGTGCTCGATGAACATGCGGATCAGCGCGGCGCTCGTCGTCGCACTGCTGGCCCTCGCTGCCTGCGACGACGACGGGGCGTCCGTGCGCGACCCGGGCGCAACTGCCACGGGCGGCTCCGGGACGGGTAGCGGCTCGGGGTCCGGGACGGAGCCCGCGTGCGAGCCGGACGAGGTCTCCGGGACGCTGCAGGTGGCGCTCGACGAGTTCAGCGTCTCGCCGGCCGAAGACGAGATCACGTCCGGTCCCACGAAGCTCCTCGCCGTGAACGCCGGCGAGCTGGCGCACGAGCTCATGGTCGTGCAGGCGCGCAGCCTGGAATCGCTCCCGCTCGACGGCGAGAACGGCGTCGACGAAGAGGCCCTGGGAGAAGAGAAGGTGATCGCGGAGATCGAGGAGGTGCCCCCGGGCGAAGCCTGCCTGCTCGAGGTCGACCTCGAGCCCGCGACCTACGTGCTGCTGTGCAACATCGTGGACGAAGGCGAGGACAAGCCCCGTAGCCACTTCCTCAGAGGCATGAGGGCGCGGGTCAAGGTCTCGTGAAGCCGCGGTAGAGCGCGGCCGACGACCGCACGCGCGCGCCGGGGGCTAGCCCCTAAGCGCAGAGGCTCATGCCCGGCGGAGCGATCTGTTCGCCGTCACGGAAGCCACGGCCGCTGCTATCTTCTCGACCGGGAGCACCGCGTCCGCCAGGCCCAGCTCGACGGCGCGAGCGGGCATCCCGTATACGACCGACGACTCCTCGTCCTGCGCCACCACGACGCCGTCCGCCCCCTTCAGCTCGACCAAGCCCTCCACGCCGTCCTCTCCCATGCCGGTGAGGATCACGCCGAGGGCGCGCACGTTCTGGAGACGGGCGATCGCCCGGAACAGATAGGTCGCGGACGGCCGGTGCCCGCGGATCGGGTCCGAGTCGCTCAGCACGACCCGCATGTCGCTCGAGACGCCCAGGTGGCGGTCGTGGGGGCACACGACCACCTCGCCGGGCCGCAGCCGGCTGCCGGCAACCGCCAGGCCGACCGGCACGGGCGAGCCGGCGAGCAACCAGTTGACCAACCCCTCGTCGAAACCGGGACCGATGTGCTGCACGACCAGGATCGGGACCGGCAGGTCGACCGGAAGGGCACGCAGGATCGTCGCCAGCGCCGCGGGTCCCCCCGTGGACGCGGCGATCCCGACCACTCCAATGTCCGAAGTCTCGATGGTCCGAAGCACCGACTCCCGCCGGGACCGGTCCCCCTCTTCGAACCGGCGGCCCACCACCCGCACCTCCGCCATGAGCTTGACGGTGTCGACGAAGCCCTCGATCTGCGCTTCCCACTCGTTACCGGTGCACCCGCCGGGCTTGTCGACGATGGCCAGGGCGCCGGCCTCCAGAGCCGCAAACGACATGTCGACCTCGGAGGCTCCGTGACCGGCGGTGACGAGCACGATCGGTACGGCGGCGCGGCGCATGATCTCCCGCGTGGCCGCCAGACCGTCCATCTCCGGCATGCGGACGTCCATCACGATCACGTCCGGCCGGAGCTTCGCAGCCGCAGCGACGCCCGTCTTGCCGTCGCCGGCCTCGCCGACGACCTGGAGCTGCGGGTCGCGCTCGAGGACGCGCCTCATCAGAGTGCGCGACACGGCCGAGTCGTCCACTACGAGAACACGCCACATCGTTAGACGAGCCGCCGAATCGTCTCCAGCAAGCGATCCTGGTCGAATGATCCCTTGACGATATACGCGTCGGCTCCCACGGCGACCCCGCGCTCACGGTCCTCGGGCTTGTCCAGCGACGTGACCAACACCACGGGAAGGTCTTTCAACCGGGCGTCCGCGCGGATCCTCTCGGTCAGGTGCAGCCCGTCCATCCGCGGCATGTTCACGTCCGACACCAGGAGGTCGCACGGCTCCTGCTGCAGCAGCGTCCATGCCTCTATGCCGTCGGCCGCGACGATCACCGTGTAACCCGCCGCCTCGAGGATGTTCCTCTCCAGGGTCCGGGTGGTTATCGAGTCGTCGGCGATGAGGATCGATGCAGGTTTGTCGCGTTCCGCCACGGCCTCGGAGATTAGCGCCGCGCCCGGCTCCGCGCGCCCGCTCGAACGGATCAGCTCCCCGACGTTCAGCACCATGACGAGCTCGCCGGTGCCGAGGATCGATGCAGCAGCGACGTGCGCACTCCCGCCGAGTGGGCTCGGCAGGTTCTTGAGGACCACCTCCTGCATCCCGGCGAGGCCGTCCACGAGCAAGGCCATCCTCTTCTCGCCCGAGGCCACGACGGCAGCGCACGTCCCGGCGTCCGCAGCGTCCTGCTGCGCGGCGCCGGGCAAGCCGAGGACCCGGCCGAGGTGGGCGACCGTGAGCGTCTCCCCGTTCACGCGGGCTACGTCGCGGCCCTGCGCGGTCGAGACGTCGTCCGGCGCGAGCCTCACCGTGCGGACGACGTTCGTGACGGGCAAGCCGAAGCACTGGCCCGCGGCCTCGACGAGAAGCGTGACCGTCGTCCCCAGCGTGAGGGGCAGGACGAGCGCGAACGTGACGCCGTCGCCGGGCCGGTTGTCGACCTCGATCGTGCCGTGAAGTCGCTCGATCGTGTTCCTGACCACGTCGAGGCCGACCCCGCGGCCGGAGAGGTCCGTGATGATCGGGCTCGTCGAGAAGCCCGACCGGAAGACGAGCCAGAGGGCCTCGCGCTCGCTCAGCGACCGCGCCTCTTCGGCGGTCACGACCTCTCGCTCGACGGCCTTCTCGACCACGCGCGGGACGTCGATCCCGGAGCCGTCGTCCGCGACCTCGATGCGGACGACGTCGCCCTGCCGGGCGACTCGCACGGTCACGGACGCCTCGTCGGGCTTTCCCGCCCGGACGCGCGCCGGAGGGTGCTCGATCCCGTGGTCGATCGAGTTGCGCAGGAGATGGGTCAGGGGGGCGCCCATCTTCTCGAGCACGGCGCGATCGACCTCGGTGTTGCCACCCTCGATCCGCAGCGTGACGCGCTTCCCGTGAGCGTTCGAGAGGTCGCGCACCATGCGCGGGAGCGTCTTCAGGACCACCTGCACGGGCATCATGCGCGTGCGCCGCACCTCGTCGTGGACGTCCTTCGTCAGCTGAGCCGCGAGGCGAGCATCGTGGTCGACCGCCTTGCCCAGCTCCCGGGTGCGCCGGCCGGCCGACCCGAGCCGCCTCTCATTCTCGTCGAGGAACTCCAGAAGGTCGTCGTATTCGGGATCGGTAGATACGCGGCGATCGTTAGGGGCATGGTTCGGCCCGCTCGATGCCAGGAGCAACCTTCGGTAGCTCGGACGAACCGACCTCCAGTGGCGTTGCCACTCCTCCATCTCGTCGATCAGCTCGTGCAGCTCGTTCCTTCGCTCTTCTGCGGTCGTGCGAGTCGCCAGGAGCTCTCCGGCAGAGGCGAAGAGCGCGTCCAGCTTCGCCGTGGCCACACGAACCGTCTCGCCGGGCGCCGGTCGCGTCTCCGGCTCCTCGTCCGGCACTGTCGGGGAGACGGCGCGTCCGGCGTCAGGCGCCGGCGCGCTACTTCCCGGCGCCTCGCCCTCGGAGGCAACGGCTGCGTCGAGACGCTCGCACACACCCTTCACGTCCACGTCGACCCCGGACGCGCCCGAGCTCGTCGGGCCGGCGGCGACGGCTGCGATCGCGTCGACGGCCTCATAGATCAGATCGAACACGGCACGTCCCCGTCCCACCGACCCCGCCTGCATCTCCAGCAGGAGCGACTCGAGCCGGTGCGCGACCGCCTCGGCCGACGTGAGGTTCACCGCTCGCGCCGCGCCCTTGAGGCTGTGTGCCTCGCGGAAGATCTCTGCGAGGAGCCGGTCCACCTCCTTCGCGCCGAGGGCCTTCTCGAGCGCGAGCAGATGGTCGTTGATGGTCTGGATCCGTTCGGCCGCCTCCAGAGCGAAGACGGCGAGCAGCTCCTTACCGAGGTCGTCGCCGATCGCGGACATCGCCCCCTAGACCCGGTACCTGCCGGCGGAGTCCTGGAGGGAGCGCGCGAGCTGGTCGAGCGACTGCGCGGCTTCCTGGGACTGACGCGCCCCCGTCGCCGCCTGCGTCGTCGCCTGACCGATGTCTTTCATGGCGCGCGAGATCTGGTCCACGCCGATGCTCTGCTGGTTCGCGGCCGCGGCGATCTGCCGCACCGACTGGGACGCGTGCGTGATCGTCTTCGAGAGCTCCCCGATGACCTCACCGGCGCGCTCGGCGAGCCCCACTCCGGTCTCCACCACCCCGGTGCCGTGCTCGGTGGCGAGGACCGCCGTGTTCGTCGCCCGGTGGATGTCGCCCAGGATCGTCCGCACCTGCGTCGTCGCCTCCTTCGACTGCTCCGCGAGGTTGCGCACCTCTGCGGCGACGACGGCGAAACCCTTGCCCTGCTCACCCGCTTTCGCTGCTTCGATGGATGCGTTGAGCGCGAGGAGGTTCGACTGGTCGGCGATCTCGCTGACCGTCGCGGTGATCTCGCCGATCTGCTGCGTCTGTTCCGAGAGGGCGAGGATGTCCTGCGCGATCGTGCCGACCTTCTCGCGGATGTCCTCCATCGCGCTCAGGATCGCTGCGACAGCGCGCGCTCCTTCCTCGCTGACCGCCGCGGACCGGTCGGCTTGCCGTACGACCTCGTCCGCCTTCTGGGCGGTTTGCTCCGCGGAGGCGCGCACCTCGTCGACGGTCGCGGCGACCTCCGCGATCGCGGCCGACTGCTCGGTTGAGCCGGCCGCGTGCTGCGTGGCCGCAGCGAGGATCTCGGAGCCGGCCGCACCGATGCCGTGAGCGCCTTCACGTACCTGAGCGGAGAGACGGTTGAGCCCCTCCACCATCCCGTTCAGGTCTTCGGCGAGCCGCGACAGCTCGGCGTTCCCGTTGGGCGCCAGCCGGACGGTGAGATCCCCCTGCGCAACTTGAGCGGCGAGCTTCGAGTAGTCGGCGACCGCGGTCTGGAGGGATTCCGTCGTCGTCCGTTCGGTCTCCAGCGACCGCTGCAGCCGGTCGGCCATCTCGTTGAAGGCTTCCGCCAGCGCGGCGGTCTCGTCGCGGCTTCGCACGGTGGCTCGCTGTCGCAGATCCCCACCGGCGAGCGCTTCCGCGGCGCGCGCGACCTCACGCACGTTGCCGGCAACCCGGCGCGAGATGAAGATCGCAGTCGCGAGGCCCAGAAGGATCGCGATGCCGAGCAGCGCGGCGACCTGGTTCCGTCCCTTCTCGAATGCGCTCTCCTCCGCCCGCAAGGAAGCCGCGGCGGCGCGCTCGGCGCGCTGCGTGAGGTCGTCGAGGTCCGACGTGACGACGAGGAACCGCTCCGATTGCTGGCCGCTCGCGAGCTCCTGCGCTTCCGCCGCATCGCCGTCCCGGCTGATCGGCAGCAGGTCGCCCTGGAGCCCCGCCAGGTAATGGGACCAATCGTCCCGCAACTCCTCGATCTCCTGAAGCGTGGCGGGATCGCCGGTGCTCGCGGCGAGACGATCGATGCGTCTGTCGACCGCCTTCGCAAGGTCGTCGATGCGCGTTTCCAGCTCGTCGTGCTCCGCGCCCGTGCGGCTGAGCGTGTGCAGCAGCCCCAGGCGGCGGACCTCGTTCGCGTCCGCGATCGTCTCTGCGATGTGCGTGAGCGGGAGCACTTCCTCCCGGTAGATCGAGCGCGCTCGATCGTTGGCCCGAGAGGCCAGAGACAATCCGAACAACCCCACGGCCACCGCCAGAACGATCACCGCGGCGAACCCCACGACGAGCTTTGCGCCCACGGTCAGCTTCATGGATCCCCTCCTGTGCTTGCTGGGTCGTCGGTCGAGTCGAGACGCGGGTCGGCGAACAGCGCTTCCGGGTCGAGGATCGACACGAGGTCGGGCGTGATGCCCCTTACCGCCCCTGAGCCTTCCCGTGAGTCGGGAAGGGCCTCGATGTCGCCGCGCGCGACTTGCAAGAGCTGCGGTACGTCGTCCACGAGGAGCCCCGCGGACATCCCGTCTACGGAGACGAGCACGACCGTGCCGCCGTCGCCGCCGCTCCCCTCCGGCAGTCCCAGCGCGCGGGACAGGTCCACTACCGGATACAGCTTGCCGCGAACGGCCGTCACCCCCGCCCAGGGAGGCGGTGCCCCGGGCAGGGGCGCCGGGCGGCCTGCCGCACGAACCTCTTCGAGAAACCGAAGCTCGAGCGCGTAACGCTCCCGCCCGAGGCGCAGGACCGCGAGCTCCACCGTGTCGGGAGCCGTGTCGTCCTCGAGGGGGCGCGCCAAGGCGTCCGCTCGCCGGCGCAGGATCCGCTCGAGCTCGGCCGCGGGACCCCCGGTATCTGCGTCCACGGCCAGAGCGTCGTCTTCCGTGCTCACCGCCACAGCTCTCTACGCAGGGCCACGAGCTGCCGAAGCCTTCCCGTCGTCAGGCCGTCTCCGCCCTCGAGCGGCTCGGCATCGTCACCGCCGAGGAGCCGGGCCGTGGTCTCGAGCGCCTTCAGCGCCCGCTGCCTCTGGCCGAGCGCGTCGAGCAGGCCGGCCATCGCGAAGTGCCCGAGGACGAACTCGGGATCGGAATACACGCAGCGCCGCAGGGCCTCGACGGCCGCGGCAGGCTGCGACTGCTCCTGGAGGATCAAAGCGTGCAGATGATGAGCTGCGGCCCAGAGCGGAGCACGCTCTATCGCCACCTCCACCCACCGCCGTGCCGCGTGAAGGTCGAGGCGGTTGGCGTGCAGCCTCGCAAGAGAATAAGGAGCGTCCGCACCGGTGCGATCGCTCTCCGCCCTTCGCTCGAGAGCTGCGAGAGAGCCGGGCTCCTCGGTCGTCGGGACGGCGGTGCTCGCGTCGCGCACGACCGAGAGGTCCGCAGACGAAGCTGCCGGGCCCCCCTCGGGCTCGGGGACGTATGCGTCGTCGTGGTGGACGTCGGACGGCGGTTTCCGGTACAGCGTGACCCCGGGCAGGTTGTGGGGGTCGAACCGCCCGAAGGTCTCCTGGGAGGGTTCCGCCGGGCCCACCAGCAGCCACCCGCCGTCGGTGAGGGCCTCGTAGAAGCCGGCAGCCGCGCGCTCGGTCGTGGACCGGTCGACGTAGATGAAGACGTTGCGGCACACGATGAGGTCGATGGCCGCGGTCTTGTTGAGCAGCGACGGGTACGGGTCCTCGGCGAGATTGAGGTATTCGAACGTCACCATCTCGCGGAGCGCGGGGAGTATCTCCCTCTTCGATCCGCTCCGCAGGAAATAGCGGCTGTCGACGTCGGGAGGGACCCCGCGGAACGACCAGGGCCCGTACACACCGTCCCGAGCCGTCTCGAGCGCTTCGACGTCGACGTCCGTCGCGAGGATGGTCACGTCCCACGCGCCGATGTCGGGAAGTGCCCGCCGCAACAGGACCGCGAGCGAGTACGGCTCCTCGCCGGTGGAGCATCCCGCGCTCCAGATGCGAAGCCGCCGGCGGTCACGCCGCCTGGCTATGAGGTCCGGCAGGACGTGTCGCTCGAGCGACTCCATCTGAGGTGCGTGCCGGAAGAAGTGCGTCTCGCCGATCGTGATCTCCGACATGAGCGCCTTGAGCGCGTCCCGTCCCGCGCCCGGGTCGTCGAGCAACCGGTAGAGGGAATCGGGATCGCGCTGACCCGTGACTTCGAGGGCTCGGGCGATGCCCCGCTCGAGATCGGCCAGGCGGGCCCCCTCGATCCGGATACCGCTCCGGTTGCGCACGAGCTTCACGAAACGCGAGAGATCGAGTTGGTCAAGCACGAGCGCCGGCCCCCGGTACCGGATAGATGGCAGCGGCCGAGAACAACGGCGCGATCTCGAGCACGACGACGATCCGCGCGTGCCATCGCGCGATCCCGGCGACGACGCTACTCTCGACGAGATCGTCCATGTCGTCCACCGCCTCCGCGGGCAGCGACAGCACCTCGTCGACGGCGTCCACGACCAAGCCCAGCCAGCGGTCGTCTCGCCGGACGATCAGGATCGGGGTCGTCAGCCCGATGGGAAGTGAGCGCAGGCCGAGACGCGCCCGGAGATCGACGACCGGCACCATCCGCCCCCGCACGTCGGCGACCCCGAGCAGCCAGGCGGGCGACTCCGGGACGGGAGCCAGAGAGATCATCGCTATGACCTCCACGACGTCCTCGACGGGGAAGCCGTAGTCGCGTCCGTCGATCCGCGCGACGACCAGCTCGACCACCTCGCGTCCGTCGATCACGCCGGTTCGCTCCACAAGACGGAGCCGGAGGGAGACTGCTCCCGCCCGGCCTTCCTCTGCTGCCGCTGCTTGTCGACGTGGTCGCGCGTGCTCTCCCAATCCCCCACCGAGATCGCGACGGCAGCCTTCACGACCTCGGGGTCGAACGAGGTCCCGCTCCCGCTCTCCACCTCGCGGAGCGCGTCCGGGAACGGCACCGCGGCCTTGTACCAGCGCTCTGACGTCAGAGCGTCCAGCGCCTCGGCCACTGCGAAGATCCGGGCACCCACGGGGATGGCCTCACCCTCCAGTCCGGAGGGGTAACCGCTTCCGTCCCACCGCTCGTGGTGGTGCAGGACGACGTCGAGGGCCTCGCGCAGGAACTCGACGCCCTCGAGGAGCTCGTAGCCGAGGGCGGGGTGCTTGTGGACCTGCTCCCATTCCGCGTCGTCCAGCGCGTCGGGCTTGCGCAGGATGGCGTCGGAGATGCCGATCATGCCGATGTCGTGCAGGAGTGCCCCCCGCTCGAGGTGGATCAGCTCCTCGGACGGCAGTCCCAGCCGCCGCGCCAGCGTCAGCGAGTACTCGCTGACGCGCCAGGAGTGGAGCGCGGTGCCGCGTTCGCGGAGATCCAGTGCCGCCACGAACGCTTCGAGTGTGTGGTCGTACGCCACGGCCAGCGCGTGGTACGCGTCCCTGAGCTCGTCGACCTTCACGATGAGGTGCCCGCGCAGGCGATCGGCATGACTGCGGTGGAACGCGTCCTCGTCGATGATCGCCGTCGGCGCCGCCCTGCGGTTGAGCCTTCGGGTAATGGCCTCGCGGACGGTCGTCACGAGGGTGACCGGTCCTGCGTCGCTCGAGCGTATGTATGCGTCGGCGCCCGCTCTCAGACCCAACGACTCGTCCTCTGCCTCGGGGAAGGCCTCCGTGAGGAGGAGGATCGGCACGGTGTCGAAGACCGGATCCTGCCTCAGCGCGCGGACCAGCTGGAACCCGTCCATCCTCGGCATCTGCACGTCCGAGACCACCGCGTCGGGTGGGTGCGCGCGGGCACGGTCGAGCGCTTCCTCGCCGTCCGCCGCCGTCGTCACCCCGAAGCCGGCGAGCTCGAGGATCGTGCGGTTGCGCATCGCCTTGGTGGCGCTGTCTTCGACGAGCAGGATCTGGAGGCTCAAGCTTCCCTGACCTCGCTGCGTGCAAAGCTCGAGTCGAGCACGCCGAGCAGACGGTCCACGTCGATCGGCTTCGTGACGTAATCGGCCGCGCCCCCTTCCCGCATGCCTGCGATCTGGTCGGGGCCGGCGTCGGCGCTCACGATCACCACGGGGATCGCCTTCGTCCGAGGGTCCTCCTTCAACCGCGCCAGGACCTCGCCCCCCTGGATGTCGGGAAGGTTCACGTCGAGAAGGATCGTCTGGGGCCTCTGCGACCGCGCGAGCTCGAGACCTTCCGCGCCCGTCGTCGCCGTCGTCAGCCTCACGTTGGGGCGCCGCTTCGAGAGCAGCCGCTCGACGAGGCGCAGGTTTGCCGGGTTGTCCTCGATGTAGAGGACCTCGAAGGAGCCGCCTTCCCGAGCGCTGGCGGGGCCGTCGGCCGCGCCGGGCGCCCCAGGGAGCTCGACGATGAACGTGCTCCCCTCGCCGGGCGTGCTCTCGACGGATATGTCCCCGCCCATGACCTCGACCAGCCGCTTGGTCAGAGCGAGTCCCAGACCGGCACCCGGGACGTCGGACCGCTCCGCCTCGAGCCGGTCGAACGGCGAGAAGAGGCGACCCATGTGCTCGGGGGCGATGCCGACCCCGTCGTCTTCGACCTCGAACCGGACCGGCCCGTGCCCGGCGGCCGCGCACCTGAAGACGACCTTCCCCCCGTCCTTCCCGTACTTGATCGCGTTCGAGAGAAGGTTCAGCAGCACTTGCCTGAGGCGTTGCGCGTTCGCCGAGACGTAGACGTCCCAGCCGGGCACGACGACCTCGAGCGACATGTGCCTCTCTGCCGCCAGCGGCCCGACCATGGCGACGCTCTCTTCGATCAGCGTCCCCGCGTGCACCGGCTCGATCTCGAGCGACAGCTTCCCCGCCTCGATGCGGCTGATGTCGAGCACCTCGTTGATCAGCTCGAGTAGATGGGTCCCCCCTCTGCGGATCTCGTTGACGCTCTCTCGTTGATCGGGCGCGAGATCGTCGAGCTCCAGCAACTGGTTGAAGCCCAGGATCGCGTTGAGTGGCGTTCGCAGCTCATGGCTCATCCGCGAGAGGAAATCGCTCTTGGCGCGGTCGGCCCGCTCGGCCTCTTCCTTGGCAGCCTGCAGGGCGCGCTCGAGCTCGATCTGCGACGTCGCCTCCCGCGCGACGATCGCGATACGGAGTGGGGAGCGGCCGCGGTCGGACCGCACCGGGCGCATACGCGAGTCAAGCCAGATGAACCTCCCGTCCGCGTGACGGACCCGGTAGCGCGCCTCGGTCGTGTCGTACGACGTCAGGACCACTTGCCAGAGCTGTGCCATCTGCGCCCGGTCGTCCGGATGGACCACGCGGTCCCAGGGAGACTCCTGCAGGACCTCCATGCCGTAACCCAACAGCTCGCTGGCCGCCCGGTTCAGGTACTCGACTTTCCCTTCCGGTGTCACGACCCCGATGATGTCGGGAGAAGCATCGAGGATCTCACTGGCGGTAAACGGCTCGGTCATCCTCACCCTCGTTCGGCCTCACGTCCTGAGGCGTGTCTCTCTTCGCGGGGCCGACCCGCGCCCTCTCGAAGTGGAGTAGCGCGGGGGGCTCTCAGGCATCGTTGCCGCGGCCGCGCTCTCTGTCACGCTTCGTGTCTCAGTCAGCTCACCGGGCAACCCCGGCAGACTTCGGCATGTCGACTTTCTCGAGTGCCCCCCTCGTTGGCGACACCTGGTGCTAGTACCGGACCGCAGCGTTACCCTGAACCTGCGTGTTTCAACCAGCTTACCTCTTCGGTTAATCGGACATAACCACTGCCCCGTCCGGCAGGCCGGCCCGCAGCCTCAATTGGGGGGGCCCGCTTGCCGATGCCATGGGGGGAGCGCTCGGTCCTTCGGGTCCGCGCGGAGGCGCCCCAACAGGTCCTGACGCTGCGTGATGGGAGTCCGAAAAGTGACGAATGTCCCCGAGCACACGAACGACGCCTCCACCGCGGCCTACCCCGCGGCCCGGGTCCTCATCGTCGACGACGGCGAGCAGAACGTGCGCTTGCTGGAGACGGTCCTCCGGCGAGCCGGGTACGAGCACGTCCAGGGAGTGACGGATTCCGAGGCCGGGCTCGAGATGTTCCTCGAGGACCCTCCGGACATCCTCCTGCTCGACCTCCACATGCCCGGCACGGACGGATTCGAGTTCATCGAGAAGGTGACGGTGCCGGGAAGCAGGGCGGCGGAGGAATTCGTTCCGATCGTGATGCTGACGGGCGACGACGACCCGAAGGTGAGGCTCCGCGCGCTCGCCGTCGGCGCGAAAGACTTCCTCACGAAACCCTTCGACCGGACCGAGGTCCTCCTGCGTATCGCGAACCTGCTCGAGATGAGGTTCCTCCACGCGAAGGTGAAGGAGCACAACCGCGTGCTCGAAGAGCAGGTGAAGGAGCGGACGCAGCACCTGTGGGCCGCGGTGCAAGACGTCGAGGAGGCTCGGGACGGGCTCAGGCGGTCGCACGAGGAGACGGTGAGACGCCTTTCGATAGCCGCCGAGTTCCGCGACGAAGAGACCTCGCAGCACATTCACAGGATGAGCCAGTACTGCCTCCTGCTGGCTCGGCGGGTCGGCTTCGACGAGGACACGAGCCAGCAGATCCGCGTCGCCAGTCAGATGCACGACATCGGCAAGATCGGGATCCCCGACGACATCCTCCTCAAGCCCGGGAAGTTCACGCCCGAGGAGAGGTCCGTCATGGAGGGCCACGCGGCGATCGGACACCGGATCCTGGCGGAGTCGGAGTCGAAGCTGCTGCAGCTCGCCGCCACGATCGCCCTGCACCACCACGAGCGCGTGGACGGCAACGGCTATCCGAACCACCTCGCCGGCACGGGCATACCGGTGGAGGGTCGCATCGCCGCGATCGCAGACGTCTTCGACGCCCTCACGACGGACCGGATCTACCGCAAGGCCTTCCCGGTGGCGACGGCGATCTCGATGTTGCGCGAGGGACGCGGGACCCAGTTCGACGCGGAGCTGCTGGACGTCTTCCTGGACCTGCTGCCGGAGGTGCTGACCGAGCGAGAGCGCCTTCAGGACCAGCGGGCCTCGCAACACGCGGCGCTGGGGACCTGGGGACAGCGCAGCACCGGCTGAGCTCCTGTCAACCGGTGGCGCGCGGCGCCCGGTTGGACGCGCCGCTCGCGGTGGCTGCGGGGGCGACGAGGAAGGTCTCCATCGAGGCGGGGTCCAGGGGCTTCGCGAAGAGATACCCCTGCCCCAGGGCGCAGCCTAGCGACCGAAGGTGCGCCTGGTCTTCCGGCCCCTCGATCCCCTGCGCCACCGCGTCCAGCCCGAGTGCGGCCGCGAGCCCGAGGATCGCGCGCGCTAGCTCGGACTTCGCCGGATCCTCGTGAGCCGAGAGGACGAACGAGCGATCGATCTTGAGGATGTCGACCGGCAGGCGCGTCAGATGGCTGATGGACGAGTACCCGGTCCCGAAGTCGTCGATCGCTATGCGGGCGCCGCAGGCCTTCAGCTCCTGCAGCCGGGCGGTGACCGCTTCGGTGTCGACCATCAGCGCGGCCTCGTTCAGCTCGAAGACGAGGCTGCCGGCTGGGAGACCGTGTTCGTCGAGGGCCTCTGCAACGGCCGCGGGTAGTCCCGGCTGGAGGAGCTGGCGTCTCGACAGGTTGACGTTGACCCGGTCCACCACGCCGGGGCCGTGCGACGCCCGCCACGCGCTCAGCTGCCGGCACGCCTCCCGCAGGACCCAGTCCCCGAGCCGGACCATGAGCCCCGTCTCCTCGGCCACGCTGAGGAAATCCGCGGGCGCGATGAAGCCGAGCTCCGGATGGTTCCAGCGTATGAGCGCCTCGGTCCCCCAGAGGCTCCCGTCGTCCATGTCCACGATGGGCTGATACCGGAGTAGGAACTGCTGCTCCGCGAGGGCGGCCTCGAGATGGTCCTTCATGGCCGCGCGGCGCTGCTTCGCCTGCAGCATGCTCTCCTCGAACAGCACGTAGCGGCCCTTGCCGCCGGCCTTCGCCGAGTACATCGCCGCGTCGGCCTGGGTCATGAGGGTCTCCGCGTCGTGGCCCTCGTCGCTCTCGAGCGTGATGCCGACGCTGGCGCCGATGAACGCCTCTCTGCCGCCGAGGGTGATGGGACGCATCAGCTCGTCGATGATGCGCTGTGCGACCGTCGGGGCATCCGCGTCGCTCTTCGTGCCGACCAGGAGCACTGCGAACTCGTCGCCGCCGAGGCGCGCCACGGTGTCCTCCGGCCGGACGCACGCGTCGAGCCTGGTCCCCACGGTGATCAGGAGCTGGTCGCCGGCATCGTGGCCGAGTGAGTCGTTCACGGCCTTGAATCCGTCGAGGTCGATGCCCAGGAGCGCGAACCGCGTCGTCTCCTCGATCGCGGCCTCGAGCCGGAGCTGGAAGAGCGCCCTGTTGGGGAGACCCGTGAGGGCGTCGTGGGTCGCGCGGTGCTCCAGGTCCTTCTGGATCTCGCTGATCTCGGCGAGAGACTCCTCCAGACGCCCCTTCTCGAGGGAGACGCCGAGGTGTTGGGCCAGCGTGTCGAAGAGCCGCAGGTCCTCGGAGTCGAAGGTCGATACCTCGCCCAGCCGGTCGAGGACGAGGAGCGTGCCGATCATCCCGTCGCGACCGAAGACCGGGGCGACCATCCCGTCGCGCACGCCCGGCATCGCCACTTTCTTTCGCGCCAGGACGTCCCCGAGGAGCTGCGGCTCGCGCGTCTCGGTGAGGAGCGCCAGCAGGCTCGCGTCGGCCTCGGACACCGGCTCCATGAACGTGTAGCCGTGGGGACCGAGGGACGTCTCGAGGGAGCGATCGTCGGCGTCCTTGGGAAGGAGCACCAGGCGCGCCCCTTCGCTGCGGAACATCGCGCGGGCGTGTTCCAGGAAGCCCTTCAGCGCGACCTCGACGTCACCCGCGTCCTGCATGGCCGCGGCAGAACGCCGCAACAGCTCGAGGCGTTCCTCCTTCTGACGATCCTTCGTGTACGCGCGGTACGCCAGGAGGAGAACGACCGACGGCACCGCCAGCAGCCACGCGGCCGTGGGATCGCGCCACAGGAGGAGGACCGCGACGAGCGCGAGGTTGGCGTTCGTAGCCGTTATCACCAGACCCATCCCGACACCGGAGAGCAGCTCGCGGCGGAAGGCCCCTCCCTCCGACAGGAGGATGGCGGCCGCGACGAGCAGCTCCCCCAGCGCCGCGCTCGACGCGGCGGCGAGCAGAGCCGCGGCCCATCCCCTGGGCGACGTCGGGTCCGCGTCGCCGACGACGAAGAAGAAGACCGCTGCCGCGACGACGGCTTCGAGCGCGTAGTGCGCGACGTTGAAGCAGACCTTCAGGACGCTCTGCCGCCGGTGGAAGACGAACGCCCCGGTGGCCCCCACTATCTGCGCGACGACAAACGTCGTGGGGCCTCCGAAGAACAGCGCCAGGATCATCGGCAGCTCGCCCAGGGAGAACGAATGTGCCTCGCGCCGGAGCTCGAGGTGGACCACGTGGGACTCGACGACGTAGAAGAGCGGTGCGAGGACGACCCACGACAGCCGCCAGGGAGCGTCCAGCGCGTCCAGACCTGCCACCACGGACTGGTAGAGCCCGGCGCTCGCAGCCGCGAGGACGCCGACGAGCAGCCACACCCGCGCCGCGGGACTGCGGAAGCGGGGGCCTAGAGGCCCCCGCTTCCGCTCGGTCGGAACCGCGTTAGACCACATCCGTTACTCCCAGCCGCTGCGCGACCAGCCTTCGCCGCTCCAGGACGTCTTCGCCCAGTGCTCGGACGACCAGGACGTCTTCGACCACGACGTCTTCCCCCATTCGGTTCCCGACCACGACGTCTTCGCCCACCCTGCATCCGTCCAGGAGTCGCCGGACCACGACGTCTTGTTCCACGTCCCGCCGGTCCAGCTCGACTCACTCCAGCTCGTTTTCGTCCATGTCGTCGCGTCCCAAACCACTCCGAAGATGTCCATCTCCCCGCGCAGCGGCTGGCCGTCCATCTCCAGGTGGTTGCTCCCGCGGGCCAGCTCGAGCGATCCGGCTCCCGTCGCGACCGGCCACGTCTGGACGAAGCCGGGGACGGGGGCACGCGATGCGTCCTGGAGGTTGATCAGACCGGATCCCTGAGCGACCGGGTCCGCGACCGGCATCGGCGCGGCCGTCGTCATCAGGAGCCTCTTCACGTCGTCCGGCGTCAGCCCCGGCCGCTCCTGGAGCATCAATGCCGCCGCTCCGGACACGATCGCCGCGGCTTGCGACGTTCCGCTCGCTCGCATGAAGCGGTCGGCGACGTGGCCTTCGGGGTGGTTGACGTCGGCGTCGGATCCGGGGCTCCGCAGGCTGACGATCGACTGACCGGGAGCGACGACGTCCGGATTACGCGTCCCGTCGCCTCGACTGGACCACCCGGGCACGACGTCGTCCCTCACCGGGTACGTCCCCTTCGTGTCGGACGCACCGACTGCGATCACGTACGGGTCGTAGGCGGGGTTGTTCAGCTGTGCGTTGCCGAATCCACGGTTGCCCGCCGACACCACGACGACGATGCCCTTGCGCCAGGCGACCTCGGCGGCGTACGTCAGGGGGTCCAACCGGTAGTCCTGGATCCCGTCGGTGCCGTACGCGATGTTCAGGACCCGGATGTTGAGCCCGTCGCGGTTCCGGTGCTGCACGATCCAGTCGATCGCCGCGAGGATCTGCGAGACGTCCGTCGCGCCCGACGCCGGCGCGGCCTTCACGCTGACGAGCCGCGCGTCCGGTGCTATGCCGAGGAAGCCCTTCGTCTCCTTGGCTTCCCTGCCGGCGGGGACGTTGGAGTCCCTGCCGGCGATGATCCCGCTCAGGTGCGTCCCGTGACCGTTCGTGTCGAGGTACCTGAGCTCCTCGTCCTGCGACTCGAACGAGAGGTCGGGCCCGTTGACGAGCTTGTCGGGTCCCGACAGGCCCTCGACCGGCGCAACACCGGAGTCGATGATCGCGACGTCGATACCTTTGCCGGTGATGCCCCTGTCCCATAGGTAGCGCGCCTTGATCACCTCGGCGACGGTGGACATCGACCCGGCGTCCTTGCGCGGGTCGTATCCCCCGTCTGAAGAAGAGGGCGAGCCGGCGAGCATGATTGCCCGGTCGACCGTCAGGGAGTGGACGCCGGGCGCCTCGTCGAGGTAGTCGAGCGAGGCGCGCGGCACGTCGGCGACGAACCCGTCGATGATGCCGATGCGTCTGCCGACCGTTCCTCCGGCGGCCTCGACCGCATCCTCCGCGGTCCGACCCGTCCCGGGAGCCTCGCGGACGATGACCGCAACGGACGCGCGGATCGCGCGGGGTGCTCCCGGCTCCATGGCGGGAGCCGCGAAGGCCCCCAGTGACAGCGCGAGCGCAAGAGCTAGCGCAGGCGCTTTGAACGTCCATGTCTGACCAAGCTTCATCTCTCTGATCCCTTCTTCGGTAGCCCGGCTGGCGGTGTGGCCCCGTGGCTTTGCGTCCCCGGCTCTCGCTGGGTTTGCCCTTGTCGGTGGACCCTTCTCGTTGCCTCTATCGAGACTTCTCTGCGTACTGCTCCTTGACCCCGAGGATCTCCGGAAGCGATTCGAAGAACCGGTCCAGGAGCTCGTGGTTGAAGTGAGTGCCTCGCTCGGATCGCATGAACTCGACTGCGTCCTCGACCGACCAGGCCTTGCGATAGGGCTTGTCGGTCGTGAGTGCGTCGAAGACGTCTGCGATCGCGGCAATGCGGCCGGCCACGGGGATCTCGGCGCCGCGGAGCCCGTGCGGGTACCCGGTGCCGTCCACTCGTTCGTGGTGCGTGAGCGCGACCTGCGCCCCAAGGTCGAGCAGAGCCGATCCGGACCCCGACAGGATGCCGAAGCCGATGGCGCAGTGCTCCTCGGCTACCTCTCTCTCCGCGGCCGTCAACAGAGCCGGGTTCGAGAGGATGCTGTCGGGCAGCCCGACCTTCCCCACGTCGTGCATCTGCGTTGCGAGCCGGATCTCCTCGCACTGCCCCGGCGCCATGCCGAGCTTCGCTGCGAGGACGGCGCTGTACCGGCTCATCCGCTCGATGTGTAGGACCGTCGAGTCGTCCCGCGACTCCGCCACGACGGCCAGCCGGCGGATCGTCTCCTCCTGGGACCGTTCGGGATCGCCGGCGTCGAACGGGTCGAGCACCGCGCTCACCGGCTCCATGCTCTGGACGCGGGGCAGCCCCTCGTCCGCTTGCCCGGAGACGCCGGACGAGCTGCTCGCCCGCCTGCCGGTGTTCCTCTTCAGAGCGTTCATCGCCTTCTCCCTTGATCCGTTGACGGGGACCGTCGACCTGATAGATGGGTCTTCGGCCGCCGGGAGGGCGAGCGAACGCGGGGGTGGGGGCAAATCCCCATGGTCCCGATGTCCGTTTTGCAGGGATATGCGGACGGCGATGACTAGTCCGCGCTCAGTCCTCGACGGC
>WUUC01029381.1_pt1 | contig 20207 bp, 16 predicted proteins | sample 6278441 | NCBI WGS metagenome assembly WUUC01 (sample SAMN13675441, study PRJNA597444) | soil metagenome | isolation source: soil | place: USA: Washington | collected 2017-10
CGCACGCCATGTAGATCAGCGGCTTGAAGCCCGGCTTTCCGCGCGACCATTGATCGTCGAACAGCGGGCACACGCCGATGTCGAGCCCGCGAAAATCATCGACCTCACGCTCCAGCTTCCACGGCAAGTTCTCCACTTCCACGCCGCGGATCGGATAGTCGCGGCCGGCCCCGACCAGCTTCACGCGAAAGCGATACTTCGCCGCGAGCTTCTCCAGCGCGGGCAACACCACTTCGAGCTGCGGCGCCGCGGAGTGCGAGCCGATCCAACCGATCACCGGCACGGCATTATTCTTCGAAGAATCAGGGCGAAACTGCTCGCCGTCGACGACCGTCGGAATCGTGGTGACGTTGTTACAAAACTTCTTGGCCCAATCCGCGGTGTAAGTGTTCGCGCCGATCACCGCGCGCGAGAGCTTGGCGATGCGCTCCGCCTTGTCCGGATCCTTGAGCAACTTGCGCAGGAATGGATGAGTCGATGCTTGTTTCGTGTCCGCGGGATTGTGAAAGATCGCGTCGTCGAGATCGAACACCACTGGCCTTTTGGCCACATAACGCGCCAGGAGCTCGAAGAAGGGCGGTCCGATGATCGCCGCTTCGCGCTGCACGAAGACGACGTCGTATTTGCGCGCGTCGAACGCTTCTTTGAGCCGCTTCAAACACGACGCGACGAGATATGATCCTTTGTACAGGTAACGTCCCGGCTTATGAAACGCCGAGTAAAATGAGTTGGTGAACAGCGGCACGAAGTCGCTCTCCACCCCCATCGCCCGCAGCGGTTCGAGATACTGCACGATGCGATAACGTGCAGACGGTCCGAGCTCCGGATACGTAGAGACGAAAAGAACGCGCATCACGAGCCCCAAGAACGCAGGTATTCGGCGAGCGCGTCCTGCCACGACGGCAACAGCGCACCGAGCCCGCGCGCGGGAAGATTCATCCCGATCGACGCGTCGCTCGCCGGTCGCGGCGCCGGCAGCGGAAACGCCGATGCGGGCACAGCTTCGACCGACGAAGTCGAGCCGAGGATCTTCGCCATCTCCAAGACCATGTCGTAGCGCGAAGCCGTCCCGCTGTTCGTCGCGTGATAGAGCCCGTAGGCTTTCGTCTTCAGGAGCTCGCGGATGACGATCGCCAAATGACGCCCGTACGTCGGTGAGCCGAACTGATCGTTCACCGCTTTGACCGGCTCGTTCTTCCGCAATTTGTCGGCGACCTTGCCGACGAACTTCTTGTCGAGCTTCCCGCCGCCCATCACCCAGGCGGTCCGCACGATGTACGCGCGCTGCGTGGTTGCGCGGATCATGTCTTCGCCGCCGAGCTTTGCTTTCGCGTAAAAATTCGGCGGATGCGGCGTGTCCAGCTCGGTGAACGGGCCGACGTTTCCGTCACCGCCGAAGACCTGCGTCGTCGAAACGTGCACCAGATCCGCGCCGATTTCCGCGGAAGCGAGCGCCATATTCCACGCCGCGAGACAGTTCAAACGGTGCGCCCACTCGCGATCTTTCTCGCAGCGATCGACGTCGGTCGCGGCTGCGAGATGAACGATCGCGCTGTAACGCATCTTGCGAGCGGTGGTGCGCACCGCTTCCAGATCGGTGACGTCGAGATCACTCTTCGTCGCCAGGTCGAGAGGCTCGCTGAATGTCGGCGCCAGCTCCGCAAAATATGCGCCGACGGTGCCCCCCGCACCCGTGACGAGAATGGTCATTTCGCAGCGCTCCTTATTACCCACGCGACCCCGTCGCGAGCCCAAAGGCGAAGCGGCGGGATCAAGTCGCGGGTTCCCCAGAACCAAGGACCAGGTCGTTCGCGTGTTTCCACGAATCGAACGTGCCGGCGTCGGTCCAATAACCGTCGAGACGAGTCCAGGTGAGCTGGCCTTTCTCGAGATACGCGTTGTTGACGTCGGTGATCTCCAATTCGCCACGGCCCGAAGGTCTCAACGTGCGGATCACCGTGAACACCGAATGGTCGTACATATAGATGCCGGTGACGGCCATGGACGACTCTGGATTTTTCGGCTTCTCGACGATCTTGGTGATCTTGTCGCCGTTCACCGTGGCCACGCCGTAACGCTGCGGATCCGGCACTTCCTGAAGGAACAACGCGGCCCCACCCGGCTGCTCCTGGAAACGTTTCAAACCTTCCGACAAGCTCGCCTCGAAGATATTGTCGCCGAGGATCACGCAGCAGCGATCCTGCCCGACGAACGACTCACACAAGCCGAGCGCCTGCGCGATGCCGCCGGCCATGTCCTGCACGCGATAGGTGAACTGGCAGTTGAAATCTTTGCCGCTGCCGAGCAAACCGACGACGTCACCCATATGTTCGGTGCCGGTGATGATCATGATCTCGGTGATGCCCGCTTCGAGCAGCTTCTTGATCGGATGAAAGATCATCGGCTCTTTGCCGACCGGAAGAAGGTGTTTGTTGGTCACCTTGGTGAGCGGGAAAAGACGCGATCCGGTACCACCCGCGAGCACGATCCCTTTGACTTTGACTGCTGCCATTTCGGTTTATCTCTCTCTTTTTCCGCTTAGCTGAGGCGTGAGCCGTATTGTTGATCGTAATACTCGCGATAACCGCCGGAACGAATGCGCTCCCACCAGCTGCGATTGTCGAGATACCAGGCGATCGTTTCGTGCAGCGCGTTCGGGAATTTGTGCTTCGGCGTCCAGCCGAGCTCCTTCTCGATCTTCGACGCATCGATCGCATAACGGCGATCGTGACCTGGCCGATCGGTCACGTGTTTGATCAACGAGTCAGGCTTTTTCAAGCGCTCGAGGATCATCTTTACGATGTCGATGTTGTACTGCTCGTTGTTGCCGCCGATGTTGTAGACCTCGCCGGCGCGGCCCTTCATCAACACGGTGTCGAGCGCGTCGCAGTGATCTTCGACGTGTAACCAGTCGCGGATCTGTTTGCCGTCGCCGTAAACCGGGAGCGACTTGTCCTCGAGCGCGTTGATGATCATCAACGGGATCAACTTCTCGGGGAACTGCAGCGGTCCGTAGTTGTTCGAACACCGCGTCACCACCACGTCCATCTTGAACGTGCGGTGATAAGCGAGCGTCACCAGATCGGCCGCCGCTTTCGACGCGCTGTACGGGCTCGACGGATCGAGCGGCGTGGTCTCCGAAAATTTTCCGGTCGCGCCGAGCGAGCCGTAGACCTCATCGGTCGAGACCATCAAGAAACGTTTCGTGCCGTTCGCGCGCGCGGCATCGAGCATGATCTGCGTGCCGAGCACGTTGGTCACCGTGAACACACGCGGACCGAGAATGCTGCGATCGACGTGCGACTCCGCTGCGAAGTGCACGACGTGTGTCGGCTTCTCTTCTTTGAACAACGCTTCGACTTTTTCCGCGTCGTTGATGTCGCCTTTGACGAAGCGAAAGCGTTGATCCTTCGCTGCTGATTCGATGCTCGCGAAGTTGCCCGCGTACGTCAGCGAATCCAAAACAACGACGCGATCCGCTCCGTGCTTCTGCAAATGTTGCAGCACGTAATTCGCGCCGATGAAACCGGCACCGCCGGTGACCAAAATGGTGTTCTTCTCGCTCAAACCTCTGCGCCTTTCTCCACGTCCGAGCCGTAGCCGTAACGGCGATAATAATAATACGAGTAGCCGTAACCGCCTTGCTCCAGATCGATATCGTTGAGCACCAAACCGATGATATTGGCGTTCACCGACATCAGCGTTCTTCGTGCGCGCCGCACCGCTTCCTTCGTCGTCTTCGAAGCTTTCGCGACGAGCAGCGTTCCGTCGACGGTTTGTGACAGAATCGCCGCGTCGGTCACCGCGCCGATCGGGGGTGAATCCAGCACCACGCGGTCGTAGCGGCCGTCGAGCTCCACGAGCAGCTTTTGAAACTTCTCAGAATGGAGCAGCTCCGCCGGATTCGGCGGCAGCGGCCCGCAGGTCAACACGTCGAGCCCGATGACGTCCGTCGAACGGATGACGTCGCTGACGGAAGCCGCGTTGAGCAGCACCGAGGTCAGTCCTTTTTCACCCGACACACCAAACGTGTAGTGCAGTCGCGGGCGCCGCAGATCGGTGTCGACCAGCAACACGCGATTTCCGGCTTGGGCCATCACCACCGAGAGGTTCACGGCGATCGTCGACTTGCCTTCGGAGGGACCTGGACTTGTGACCAGGATCCGCTTCAGCGGTTTGTCGGTGCCCATGAACAACAAGTTGGTGCGGATCGATCGTGCACATTCCGCGAGCGAGCTCTTCGGATTCTGCACGATGAAGAGATCGCGCGCCGCGGGTCTCTCTCCGTCCGGCGTCATAGCCGCAGCCTTCACCACGCGTTCGTCTTCCTGTTGGATCGACGGCAAAATGCCGAGGAAGGTGAGGCCCAGTCCTTCTTCGACGTCGGCCTGCGTGTGCACCGTGTTGTCGAGCAAAACGCCGCCCACCGCGACCAATAGACCAAGCAAGAACCCAACGGCCAGACCTGCGAGCGCGCTCTTCGTCACCGAAGGCCGCACCGGCGTCATGATCGGCTCCGCGTGTTCGAACCAGTGCACGAAGTTGGTGTCGGTCGAACCGGAGAGATCCGCTTCCGTCTGTTTTCTCACCAACTGTTCGTAGGTGGTCTTCGTCGTGCCGTAATCGCGCGACAACATCGCGTGTTCGATCGCCAGCTCGTTGAGCTCCATCGCCGCGTTCTTTTCTAGGCCGATGTCTGCGGTGATGCCGATTTCGGTCCCTTCCGCGGCGGCAATCTCCGCATCGAGCGCCTCGATGATCGTCTTCACCTCGGCGAGGAGCAGCTCGTTCATCTCGTCGATCTGTTTTTGCACCGCGATCATCGTGTGATGCAGCGGCCCATAACGCGCGGAGAGCTCGGCTCTTTGGCCTTTGATCTTCGCGATCTCGCTCTTCAAGTTGGAGATCACCGGGCTCGAGGAGATCGAGGCCAGCGCTTCCAGATCCCCATTTTTATCGACGATCTCTTTCTGGAGCACCGTCCGCTTCGAGCGCAAAGCGATCAGCGCGGTGCGCGTTTCGACAAGCTTCTGCGAGAGCGTCGTCAGCTTGGCGCCGGTCGTCGACTGGCGATCCTCGACCGACAAGGAGAGCAACATGTTCTTGCGGCGAAAATCGAGCAGCTTGCTGTCCGATTCTTCGAGCTTTTGCCCATATTCGGAGACGCGCGAATCGAGCCAGTTCGACGCACCCTTCGTCGTCTTCTTGCGGCTGTCGAGCGTGTGGTCTTGATAAGCTTGCGCGATTCCTTCCGCGAGGCGCGCCGCGCGCTCCGGTTCGAAATCTTCGACCACGACCTTCACGATGCGCGAGCCCAGACGCGGCTCGATCGTCATCTGCCGTGCGAGCGCGTCCGCCGTCGCGTCGACCATATCGCCGCGCTCTTTGGATACGTTGTGCGAGGCGAGATATTTGTCGTCTTTGTCGAGGCCGAGCGCCGCCACGGCTTTCCGCATGACGATGCGGCCCTTCATGATCTCGTACTGCGTGTTGTTGAACGCGCGTTCTGCACGCGCCAGCTCGGTGAAGTTGTCGAAGCCGTCTTCGGACTCGAAGAAACGCGGCAACACCGGGTCGATCATCAGCTGCGCGACGCCTTGATAGATCTTCGGCTGGCGCATCGTACCTGCGCCGACGGCGACGCCCACCGCGAGCGTCGAGGCGACGATCAACCATTTGCGCCGAAGGATCGCGTGCATGATCTCCTTCGGGCTGATGCCGAAGCCCGAATCATCTGCAACCAGCGGCTTCTTCTCTTGTCGGTTGTTCACGTTTGCCTCTTTCAGAAAATCGCTTCGGGAACGTAGACGATGTCGCCGGGCTCGAGCTGGAAGTTCGGCGCTTTTCCTTGGCCGATCTCGCCCGCGGGAACTTCGTAGACTTGCTCCGCGTTGGAAACGACACGCGTGACGCGCACGCGATTCGTCGCTGCAAGCTTGGTGAAACCGCCGGCGACGGTGATCGCTTCGATCACGCTCATGCCGACGCGAAATCCGAACGTGCCCGCCTTCTCGACTTGGCCGAGCACATAAACTTTTTGCGAAGTGCGTTCGCGGATGAAGACCGTCACCTGCGGATCGTTGAGAAAACCTTTTGCCAGGCGATCGCGGATATCTTGGGCGACCTCTTGTGCGTCGCGCTCGGCGACCAACACTTTGCCGATCATCGGAAAGACGATCGCGCCGTCGCCGCCCACGGGATAAACGCCCGCGAGATCAGGCTCCATGAACACTTTCACTTCGATGATGTCGCCGCGTCCGAGCTGCTCGAGTCCGCTCTCGGGTGGGAGGACGGTTTCGGGTTTTTGGGGCTGCTTCACGGCCGAACGCGTGTCGTAACAAGCGGTGATCGAGATCGAGATCGCTAAAATTGCCGCTATTCGACGCAAACTTCCGGCCCTCCCCAACTCTGTGCCCGCGCGGGGGCCACCGGTTCAATCGCACTCGAGGCGATCGTGCAAGCTTTCTTCGGACCGGTCCGTCGTCGGACGCCATCACTCGGCGCCATCGACGAGATCTTCGTCGCTTTTTGCCTCATTTTCGGGGACTTGCGTGCGTTTTCGCAGAGCTTCGATGCGCGCCATCAACTTCACGGCTCCCCGGTGTTTCGGCTGGCGAGCGAGCACATAGGCGGCGTCATCCGACGCACCTTGAAGGTGACCGGATTCGAACAAGACTCGCGCGCGGTGCATGCGGAGCGCGAGCGACTCCGGCGCAAGATCGATGGCTCGGGCCAGCGCTTTCAAGGCGACCGCCGGGTTGCCTGAGCTCTCCTCGATGATCGCTTCGTACTTCGCAACTTCAACCTGACCTTGGCGCGTCGGCGGCATCGCATCGATCAGCCGGCGGTGCGTCTTTCGCGCGGCTTCGATGTCTTTCTTCTCGAGCGCGATGTCGATCAACATGCGCAAGGCAGCTTGGACATCGCGGCCGTTCTCCAGGCTCGCTGCATGTTCCGCTTCGCGTTGTGCATCTTCGACTGCACCGCGATTGAGGTAGAGCTTCGCGAGGAGCAGCGCCGAAGAAGAATCTTTGGGGGCGAGCTCTCGAAGGCGGAGCGCTGATCTTTCGGCCAGGTCGACCTCTCCGGCCGCCAACGCTTCCGGCGCGAACGCTTGCAGCGAAGAGACGCTGGCGCTGTCGATCGCCGCAGTGCGCACCAAGACCCGCGACCACTCGGGGCGCTTCAATTCACGGGCGACACGCGAGGCGGTGGCCAGCGATCGTTCGTCGATCAGGTCGAGCTCTTCGTCACGCCGCGGGATCGCCAGCAACACTTCGTGCGGCGTCTTTGCGATGCGGACGATCATGCGGACGAACGCCGGCCGTCGATCGAGCGCCGCCAACTTCCACGCTGAGCGCGCTTCCGAAAAACCTTGTTTGCGATGTCCTGCGCCGACCAATATGCGCGCCACCGCGAGGTGTCCGTCCGCGTATGTCGGCGCGTAATAAAGCGCGCGGTTCGCCCAACGGATCGCCGCTTGTTGTTCCGGCGGCGTCGCTGTTTCGGCGGCGTAGGAAGCGAGCGTCGCCGCGTACGGATTCGTCGGGTGCCTCTTGGCGAGCTCCTCGACTTCGGCGAACGGTGTTTGTTGATCCGCGATCGTGGCGAGATCGGCGTCGAGATCGCCCGCGGAAAATGCGGCCAAGATCATCAAACACGCCAGCGCCGAAGGTGCGGCGAGCGCGATCCAGGAACGTCGATCATCGCGTGCAGAGAGGCGGATCTTCCTCGCGGCGTTCACGCCGGTCGCACCGAGGATCGCGGCCACCGGAAGCGCCACGCCCGGCAATTCTAGGGAGAAATCGACGATGTTCTGCGCGATCACCGCCGCGACTCCACACAACGCACCGAGCGCCAAAGTCTCCGCGGCTTGCAGCCGGCGCACGACCGCGACGAGCAGCGCGAGCAAAGCCAGCGGGCCGACGATCACGCCCCAATCGGCGAGCAACTGAATCAGGATGTTCTCGGGATAGGCGAACACCAACTGCGCGGGCGATTGTTTGTAGTGCGAGTACAGCGAGATGTAAGAACCGCGCCCTATACCAAAGTACAGGTGGTCGGAGATCATCGGCAGCGCGTCTTTCATCGCCGCGAGCTTCCCTGCAGGGCCGAGATCCGCTTCGCCGGTTTTGCTCAGCGTCCACAACAAGGTTTCGAGCCGCGAAGACGCGAGCGCCAGCGGTCCGATCACCAGGGCCCCGATCAACGGTGCGAGCGCCATCTTCAGCGACTTTTTCTTGAGCGCGAGCAGTCCGGTGAACAACAACAAACCGCCCGCGAGCGCCGCCATTCCGCCGCGCGAAAGTGCGAGCAACGAGATCACCCCGCACACCGCGGAAGCGACGGCGAAGCCGATTTTTCGCGCGCGTGAGGTCTGCGCCAACGCGAGCCCGATTCCGCACAAACATGCGAGCGCCATGAAACCCGCGGTGTGATTCGGATTCGCGAACGTGCTGATCATTCCGGAGAGCGGGCGGCGCGTTTCGATCACGCCGAACATGCGCTCCAAACCGAGGACACGATGGATCACCGCGAGCACCGCCGCGAGCAAGCCGGCGATGATCAGCGGCACCGCGACGACTTCGATCGTGCGTTTTGCGCGCGCACGTTCGTAAGCGACGATGGCGATCACCGCGTAGAGAAAAAGTTTGGCGCTTTCGCGATAGGTCGCGCTCGCTTCGTAGGAGATCGAGTAGCTCGAAAGAGGCGCATCGAAGGTGCGCAAATCGGCTGTTTTTGGGGATAAAAACGCGATCAATCCCGCCGGCAGCGGCAGCGCTTGAAAGAGCGTGTAACACGCGAGCGCGAACAATCCGGCCGCGAGCAAAGTGAGATGGATAGAGCTTCCGAGCTTGCGTGCCGCGTAGAACGTCCCCACCACAGCGATCAACGTTGCGAGCGCGAGGATCGGGATTGCAGGCAAGCTCGAGCTTCCGCCGAGCGATGGGGCCAAGATGATCGCAGCGCCTAAAGCGAGGTCGGCGACCTTCCCGGCCCGCGTATGGTCAGTGACCCGCGATTTCGAGTCTCGCTTCATCCCCTTCGTCGCCGGTCTTCGCTAAACGAACGACCGAACGTTCCCCCTCCGTTTTTGTCGCGACATGAAAATCGATCAAAGCCTCGCGCACGATCTCGAAGATCAATCCGCGCGACGCACGCTCCGGAGAATGCGCGATCGGCTCCGTCAATAATACTGCCAGCTCGCCGAAACGTTCCTCCGCTTCCCCCAGCGGCACCCGGATCGTCGCAGCTTCCGGCGTTGGTCCATCGAGGCGCCACGGATCTTCCTCCGACGCGACGGCTCGGCGCCAATGATAGACATGTTCTTTCGCGTCCGAGATCTCGATCGACAGGCGAATCTCTTCGCAGTCGAGGCGCGGCAACGCTTCGGTGAGCACGCCCCAAGCGAGCTCGGCCGTCGCTGCGGAACGGATCCCGCGCGCCGTCGCACGCACTTCGTCGCGCATCAGATTGTGCGCCAGCTCCAAGCTCTCTTTGGCCGCGGCCGGCGATCCGAAGAGCCCGACTTTGTGCACCAACAGGATGACCACCACGGCGACCGTGGAGAGCGCGATGGCGCGGTGGGTGGTGTCGTTGTCGAGCAGCGCCAGCGCGCCGAGCCCGAAGACAGCGCTCGCGGTGTAGAGCGTCATCACTGCGGAGCGATGCGATAAACCGAGCGCCAGCAACCGGTGATGGACGTGCTCGCGATCCGCTTTGAACGGATTTTTTCCGCGCAAAACGCGGCGCAAAAACGAGAGCGTGGTGTCGAGGATCGGCACGCCGAGCGCGATCACCGGGATCAACAACGCGACCGCGGTGGCACCTTTGCGCTGCGTCCAGATGGAAATACACGCCAAGATGAAGCCGAGAAACATCGACCCCGAATCGCCCAAGAAGATCCGCGCGGGGTTGAAGTTGAAGAACAAGAAGCCGACCAAGGAGCCCGCGAGCGCCGCAGCGAAGACGCACAACAACACTTTGTGATCGACGAACGCGACGCCGAACAAAACGACGACGGTGAAGAGCGCGATGCCCGAAGCGAGTCCGTCGAGGCCGTCGATCAAGTTGAGCGCGTTGACCACGCCGACGATCCACAACATCGTCAGCGGCAGCGAGAGGTAGCCGAGCTGGATCGTCTCGCCGAGCGGATTGCCGAGCAGCTCGATGCGAAATCCCGCGAACCACATGGTGGCCGCGACGACCGACTGCACCGCGAGCTTCAGCTTCGCATCCGCACCGCGCAGATCGTCGTAGACGCCGAGGGCGACGACGGCACCCGCGCCACACGCGAGCGCGGCGACCAAGGTCGCGTCTGCGTAGATCAGACCGGAGATGCGATTCGTGTAGATCCACAGACCGATGATCGGCGCGAAGAACGCGGTGACCACGGCGATGCCGCCGAGACGCGGGACAGCGCGCGTGTGAATCTTGCGCGCTTCGTTCGGACGATCGAGCCAGTTATTTTTGTGCGCGAAATGCGTGACGACGGGCGTGAGCACCGCCGCGACCGCGAGCGCCACCATGAAGGTCACGACGTAAGTCAGCACGCGCCCGCTCCGTTCTTCACAGAGAGCAGCTCGTCGTAGAGAGCTTCGATATCCGCGATCAATCTCCGGTGTGAAAAGCGTTTCACCACGTCGTCTCGTAGCCGATCCGGCATCACTGTGCGCGTGGCAAGAAGCGACGTTATCGCGGCTGAGATGGCCTTCACATTGCTCTTCGGAACGAGCATCCCCATCCCGGGACGGACGACGTCTTCAACGCCACCGACCTGCGTTGCAACGACCGGAACACCCGACGCGATCGCTTCGATCACCGCGACCGGAGTGCCTTCGTTGTCGCTGGTCAGAAGAAAGAGATCAGCGTCGCAATAGATGGCCTCGAGATCACGTCTCCATCCGAGAAAATGAACGTTCGGGACGTTCGCGGCGAGCTTCTCGAGTTGCGCGCGGTACGCGGCTTCACCATCACCGGCGAGCACCAAGTGTGCATCGGGTTGTGATCGAACCGTCTCGGCGAACGCTTCGATCAACAGATCGAAACGTTTCACCGGGACAAGTCGCCCCACGGCGACCGCGAGCGGAGCGTCTGCGGAGATCGCCAATTCCTTGCGCAGCGCTCCTCGGTTTCGGCGATCGATCGCCCGAAAACGATCGAGCTCCAAACCGAGCGGGATCACCGAAACACGATGCGCGGGCGCGATCTCGTAGCGGTGCACGAGATCGAAACGTTGTTGTTCGGAGATGGCCAGCACGCGATCCGCAGCGCGCGCGAGCATCTTCTCCGCGGTGATGAACGCGCGCGTGGTCGCATCGGAGAAATAGCCGTCGAACACGTGTCCATGAAACGTGTGGATCACCACCGGCACTTGCGCGATGCGCGCAGCGACTCGGCCGATCGCGCCGGCTTTCGCCGTATGCGTGTGCACGATCTCCGGCTTCGTCTTGCGTAGGAGATAGACGAGCTTGGCGATGGCGTAGGCGTCGTGTTTCGGGCTCACCGGACGGCGCATGTCGCGCAGGATCGTCACGTCGACGCCACGTTCTTTGGCGAACGCTTCCATCGACGCTTCGCCGGGCTCGAGCGCACCGCCGATCAACGTGGTGTCGTAGCGCGAGCCCTTTTTGTGAGAGAGGCCTTCGCTCAGCAGGATCGAGTGCAGCGCGGGTCCGCCGATACAAATTCGGCTCTGAATGCGGACGACGCGCGGCACACCATCATCTTTAGTAGCGCAGTCCCACGAAGATCATCGCCTGATGGCGCGTGTAATCTTCGAGGAGCGCTGCGAGCTGCGGATTGTTCGTGGGAACGTCCGAGGTTTGGCGCAGGATGCGATAGTTGAGCGACGCGGTGAGGAACTCAAAGAACCAGTAGTCGACGCGCGCATCGCCGATCAGCAAATTCGCGCCGGTGTCGGTGACCGCGGGATCGAGGTTCGGATTGTCGGCGTAGCTGCGAAACTCGTACGAGCCGTACAAACCAAACGAGAGGCGCGAGCCGAGACCGAGCACGAACCGCGCAAACAACGCGTCCGAAACGTAGCTATTGAAGAGAATGACCGGCTTCACCTGGCGGCGATAACCGGCGCTGATGCGGCTCGCCTCGAACAGATCGTAGGAGAGCTCGGCGCGGCCGACCACCGTTCGGGTGTTCGACTCGGAGACGTCGGAGAACCAGCTGCCGTCCCAAGTGAGCGAATCGCCGAAGCCGACCTCGAGATCGGCCGTCAGCTTCGCGGTGACCTGTCCGACGAGACCGATGGTGACGTTGTACGGCGACGACTTCAGGGTCGCTTCGTCCGCATTGAAGAACGAGATGTCCGAGTGAAAGAGGATCGCCGTCTTCGGAAGAAACTTCAGCTTCGCCTCGAACAAAGCGCCGTGGCGCTGTGAATCGGGGAGGAGATCGTCGAAGAACGACATCTCATTCGTGTAACCGAGATCGAACTCCAACGCGCCGCCACCTGGCCGAAGGGTCAGGACGGCTTGACCGCGGTTCGCCCACTCTTTGAAGCGGCGTTCATCCGCCGCGACGCTGCCGAGATCGTCGATCGTCGCCGGCGTGCGCACCAAAGTATCGTCGAGCTGGAATCCGACCACACTGTCCTGTTGGCCAGCACGGAGCTTCGCACCCACCAGCGCACCGAAGGTGGTGTCCGCTTCCGGACCTGTACCGAAGAACTGGTTGATCGAGAGCTGCGAACGCAGATTGAAGTTGAACGCCGATCCCGGCACATCGACGACCAAACCCGGACGGATCAGCGCCTTCCAATCGCTCTGATCGTCGGTACTGGCCTCGTCGAAGCGATCGGGATTCGAGTCGAAACCTACGCCGAGGTCGAGGTTCGTATGTATCCGCGACTTCTCGCCGATGGGAAAGCCGACACCCTGAGACTGCGCACGTGCAGCCAGGGGGACAGCGGCGGTGGACAACACCGCGAGAGCGGAGAGCAATAGGCGCTTCATGTCTTTTTCTTAGAACCCGCTCGCGACCGGCGGCACTTCGGGACCAATGGGCGGAACATCTGGATCCGTTGGATCGCGATCGGAAATATCTGGATCGATCTCGACCGAAACTTCGGTCTCGCCCGTGTACACCGACAGCTCGCCCACGCATTGCTCAGCTTCTGCGCGCAACAAAACCGTCTTCTGATGAGCGACCGAGATCTTGGTGAACTCGTGATTGATCACGTCGAGCGTGTTCGAAGAGATCGCGTCGTACATTTTCACCGACGCGTCTTCCGAGATGCGGAGCAGGCCCTTCACCTGCGTCAGCTTCTCGTTCACGCAATTCAATTGAACGATGTCTTTCGCCGTGCGCGCTTCACCGAGGATCTCGGTCACACGGCGGAGCGCGTCGCGCATCTCGCCGAGCGCGCGCTCTGCACGGCCCTGCTTCTCGCTCGTCGAGAGCTGCTGCGCGTTCGCGACATCGACGTCCGCAAGCGACGGCGTCTGATCCGTTCGCGCCGCGTCATCACGCAGCGGCTGCACGGCTGCTTTGTCGTCCGGCGCGACTTCTGCGTTTTGTGTATCTGTTTGTGTCGCGTCTTGCGCGTCGACGTGACCCATCGGCGCAACCGCGAGCCCAAACAACAAAGCCCCAACCACCATCCTCATCGGACGGCCCGTGTAAACCCGAGACAAACTTGTGTCAAACCTATTGGCCATCGATCGACCTCAACCTTCCCCTGCGTAGGTTGTGACCCGGCCAAAGGTCCTCGTTCATTTGTTTTTCTAGGGTCGTGATGTGGGACTTTTCGCCCCGCTGATGAGGCGTTTTTTCAGGACAAGCAGCTCTTCAGGACGCGCCAGTGCAGCGCCGCGTGATTCGAGCGCAGCGACATCGAAACGTGCGGCGGCGAGATCGCCGATCTCGATCTCGCAGTGCGCGCGCCAAAGCAGCGCTTCATCATCGAGCATCGATTGGCGTCCGAAGACGATCGAGCGTGTGTAGTGGCCGATAGCGGTCTTGCAGTCGTCGAGCTGCGCGCGGTGGATCGTCGCCAGCTTGTAGTGGACGTGCCGTGAGGCGTCGATGTTGTTCACGTCGAGCAGCGCGGTGCACGCATGGATCGATTTCTCCGCGTCGCCTGTCGCGATGTACAGATCGCACAAGATCTCTTTGGCGGACCACAGCTCGGGACGCAGGCCGCCGTCTTTCACGATCTCGCTCGCGAGCGCGATCGCTTTTTTGTAGTTGCGCGCCGAGTACTGCTCGTTCGCTTCGCGCAGCTTCTTGGCCCACGGATCTTCCGGCGGCTTGATCATCTGCACCGAGGTCACGCCTTCGCTCGAGCTCTTGAAGGTGTCTTCGTTCTTCGGCTCGAGACGCGCTTGGCCCGGCTCTTCTGCGCGCTGTTCGTTCGCGTGTTCGCTCATGACCGGCGCTTCGATCTTCTTCGCGGGACGTTTCTCCTGCGCGAGGAGCGGCGCACGCAGCTTCTTCGCGATACGTTCGTGATGCGCGCTCGGCTCGGTCGGCGTCTTTTGAATGACGCGGCGCTCACCTTTTTCGACGATCGTCTTCTCCGGAAACGCAGGGCCTTGCAGCTCGACTTCACCTTCGCGGACCGCGACAAAAGATTCGTTCGCCCGATAACCGATCGAGAAGTCACTCGAACGCGCGATGGCCAACATCTCCGGCGTGTAGATCTTGATCGGCGTGCGCGGATCGATCGGAGCCAACGCGCGCACGTCGAGCTCGCCGAGCTGCAATTCGAGCTCGATGTTCTCGGGGACAGTGCTCTTCGCGAGCACGCGCGCACCTTCTGAGAGATGAAGCTGCAACGCCGGCGGAAGCTGAACGTCGAACGGACGATCGCCGCTGGTGATCGTCGGCGCGCTGACCGCGATCAGCTCTTTTTCGACGACGACGGCCTTCTGTCTTTGCGGGCGCGGTGCGAACCACACCAGCAACGCGACCGCAGCGACTGCAGCGAGGCCGGCCATGGTCCATTGCGCGCGGGCGCGGTAACCGAAACCTTGTTGCGCAGTGCGCGCCTCTCTTTCGAGCTGCGACATCACGCCTTGACTGATGCGGCGCCACTTGAGCTCATCGAAGCCCGGCGCGGGATGATCGGCGATCAGCGTGCGCAGACCTTCTACCCTGCGCTCCGACGCGCGACACTCCGCGCAACCTTCGAGATGAGAAGAGATGGCCGTGCGATGCGCGGGATCGAGCTCGCCCGCGGCGTACTGATGGAGAAGCGCGTCCGGTGGATGGCGCCGTGGAGAATTCATGGCCAACATCAATGTTGTGCCCCCTTTCGCCCCGGACATTCAACGCGGCTCAAACTTTGTTATGCTGCGCCCGTGACGCGGGACGGCCTTCCCCCAGGATGGGAGCAACCGATCCCTGAGTCGATTTGGCCGGATGCGCTGATCTCCGCCGTCCGCTCGGACATTTCGGTGCTCGCTACGCCCCGCGTCATAGAAACGATCAAGAAGTGGCGGGACGAGAACAAACGCGGAAACCGCGATGCGCGGGAACGCCTGCGCCAGCTCGGTACAGCCCTCGCCGGTGATGGCGCTTCTCCCAGACTGGCCAGCTTCGACCAGGTGGAGACGTCGCTCCCGGACAGCGATCCCTCGGTCGCTTCGCTCTCCGAAGTGAACGACGTCTTCACCGCCGATTCTTTCGCGCTCCCTCCACCGGTCGATCGCAAGCGGCCGCGGTTCGCCGCGATGCCGCAGCAGCGGATCGGCTCGAACGAAACGTCGGGCTTCATCGAAGCGAGCGACGCCATCGTGAATGTGAACGACGCACCGCAGATCGCCGAGGAAGACGAGAAACCCACGACCTTACGTTTGCCGGAAGCGGTGCTCGAAAAACGGCCGAAGTTTTATCGCGCGGCCCGCAGCGATCCGATGAGCGATGCGTTCAGCGAGGAAGACGACAAGCCGACCGCGTCGATCCCGATTCCGCAGATTCCATCCGAAGACACGAAGGAGCTCGGCGAGCCGCCGCAGCCCGCAGCACCGCAGACGACGCCGCCGCCGGTGCCGCCCAATTCGCGTGTCGGTCCACGCTTGATGTTGCGCGACGACGATCTCGAAGATTCGGAAGACTCACTCGTCGAGCCGCGCGAAGAAGCGACGGTCGCCGCCGACAAAGCTCCGGTGTTGCCGCCGCCGTTACCTCCACCGCTGCCGCTGGTGGATGTGGAGGAGAGCAAAGGCCAAGGGCGGCTCGCGCCGAAGCCGGGCATCGTGCGACGGCGCGCGTTATCGGCGCCGCGTAAGGAGAGTCCCGCGCGACCTCGGGCAGCCATGCAGCAGGTTCGCACGCTGTATGCGGTGGTATCGCCGTTGTGTGAAGAGCTGATCCCGCTCAGCGTGGAGCGGCGATCGCGAAGATTTTGGGCGCGTTGGCGCGAGGTCGCGGGTGATCGCGGAGTGCGGCGCGAGTTCGTCGAAGATCTCTTGCAGAGCGCGCACGACGTCCGCACCCTAGCCTGCGAGCTGATCGCGGAAGTGCAAACGGTCGATGTGAAAAGTGTCTACGCGTTGGTCGATCGCATCGAGAGCGGCGACAAGGCGCACGTGAGCGGGCCGATCGCCGCAGTGAAACCGGTGGTGCCGCCGGAGCGACAGCGAGGTCCCTTGGTCGGAGCGTCGGTGCGCGTCGAAGGCGTGCAAAACAACGAAGAGGATTAGTTATGTGTCGCAATATTCGAGTGCTGTTCAACTTCGCGCCCCCGGCGACGGATCAAGAGGTCAACGCGGCGGCGCTGCAATATGTCCGCAAGGTCAGCGGCACGACGAAGCCGAACGCGAAGAACGCAGAGATCTTCGAACAAGCGGTGAAAGAGATCGAAGCGGTGACGCGCCGGTTGATCGATAACCTCGAGACCAGCTCGCAGCCGAAAGATCGTGAAGTCGAAGCGGTGAAAGCGAAGGCGCGCTCCGCCAAGCGCTTCGGCAGGATCGCTTAGCCCCGAATCCTGGAAGCTGAGCGCGCGGGCGGATCACGGCGCCTCGTTTGCCGGCCGTTTTTTCGCGCTCGCTCGAATTTGTCCCGCGACGTTGCTGATGTCTTGAAACACGTACTTGGCGCCAAAACGAGAGAGGTCTTGCGCCGAACGGATCTCGCCGCCGGTGAAGTCGAGTGTGGCGACGTCGCCTTCGATGCGGATCGTCGCGCGGCGGATTTTCGCGGGAAGGACGATGTCTCGAAGGAGATTCTCCGCTCCGAGCTCTTCGCGGAAGGCCTCGATCAACGAAACTTTCGCTTCCATGTCTTTTTTGGTGCGCGTGAGCTGATCGATCTCGTTCATCAGATCACCGAGCGCGTTCGTTTCGGCGGCCAACGCATCGAACGTCTTCCACTCATCTTCATTGAGGCTCGAGAACCACGATCGATTGTGCTCCAGCTTCAGCGTCGGCCTCAGCTCGGACGGCGGCAGCTCGGGTGCGCTCAGCGCATAACCTTGCGCCTTCCAGCCTGCTTCATCGAGCGTCAGCTCCGTGAGGTGCACGAGATGTTTGCTCGCCTGCAGCAGGCTCAGCGCGGTTTCGAGCCCCTTACCTGTCCTTCCGATCAGCTCCAAGCTCTGCCGCTCGGCCGGCGGACCGACCTTCAGCTCGACCTCGGACGCCGCCAGCTTCTCCTTCATCTCCTCGAAGCGCGGCGACAACATGTGCGTCAGGTGTTCGTACGGCACCTTCATCGCGGCGATGCGCAGGCGATATTTGTCGACGTCTCCGGCGATCGCCCGTTTTTGTTGAAGCTGGGCGTCGAGCTCTTCGTTCAACTGGACGAGCTCTTCGCGTTCCGCACGCGCTGCGAGGAACGCGTACGCGGCCGCGCCCGCCAAGAGCGGCAGAAGAACGAGCACGAGATGGATCGGCTTCATCTTCAGGCCGAAAATCGCTGCAGAGCGTCGCGCAGCGTTCCCACGGTTTCTCCGCGGCGCAGCACTTCGGCTTTTTCGTAGCCCGGGGTCGAGGGCGACAACACCAAATGCGCGTGCGCGCCGAGCGCCAGCGGCAGCGCCAGATCGAGCTCGAAGATATCGCCGATCACCAGCAGGTCTTTCGCTTCGCACTGCGCCGTCTGCAGGACAGTGGTGATCGCGTCGAAGTACTTGCCGCGACGCAACAAGATCGGTCGCAGCAGCCCTTCGACGTTCACCGACTCGGGCAACGCGTCCCACTCGGCGCTCGTTTTCTCCGCGGTCGAGATCGAATATTTCTGCGCCGCGCCCATCACGCTGACGTTGTCCAAACCCTCCGGCGCGAGCCCTTTCAGCTTCGTGCGAACGGCGTCGGTGCCGGCGTTCGTGACCACAAATGTGCGCACGCCGGTTTTGAGGATCGTCTCCAGCACGACCTTCGCCTCTTCGCGAAACACAGACAAAGTTTTGGTGTACGCCGCTTGATACATCGCCTGCATGAAGATCGCGCGGTGGGCCGGCTCTTTCAGGATTCCCGCTTTGGTGAACATCGCTTGTGCGACTGCGTTGGCGATCAAATAGGGATCGGCGACCGCCGGCGCGACGATCTTTCCGTCGTACTCCCAACCGTATTGTCCGGGCGAAGCGAGGATCAGCCTCACCTGTTCATCCCAATCGGCGCTGAGATCGCGGCCGAGAAGATCAGCGAGCATCTTCTTGTAAGCGACCGTGAACGGCTTGGCTTCTTCGTCAGCGTCGGTGAACGTTCCGTCGAAATCGAGGATGACTGCGCGCGGTTTCATCGCGCGCGAGAGGACCACGTTTTTCCTTGTCGGCCTAGTCACTTCGGATTCACGCAACATCCGTCCGCGTGGGCCATGAAGGAGCTGCAACGTTTGCAACTCGGCCGGCACGTGCCCCGCGGGCGTCTGAAAAAAGCGAAGGGCCGCGCGAGGCTCGGCGGGTGCAAATCAAATGCGCCGAGATGACCACGATCGATCGCGCGCGTTTCATCACGGATCTTTCGTCGCGTCCGATCCCCGCACGAGACCTCGGCGCCTCGCTCGGCGGAAGCATCACCACCGATGAAGTCACGAAGCTCGCGGGCGAGGATCGCGTCTTCAATTCGCCGAAAGAGCTCGGCGCGCTCTACGATCACTTGGTCGCGGTCGAAACCCAAAGCCGCGCGCGCGGTGAAACAGGCGAGCTCGATCGCGCGCGGGCGGTTTACGATGCGTGGAAACCGTCGAGCGATGCACCGCTCGCTCCACTGGCCTTACTGACAGCACGCCCGCGGACGACGGGTGTCATCGCTGCGCCGCTCAGACCGATGCGCGACTCCGAATACGTGCGCGCGCTCGGACAGCTTCGCGCAGCCCAGCTCAGCGACGGCGCGGCTCGCAACACCACCGGCCCGGAAGCAGCTTCGCGCCGGCGCATCCTCGCAGAGACGAACCACGTCGAAGGCCGCGTTCAACACCTCGAAGCGCAGGCCCGATTGCTCCGTCCCGGCACACCGGAGCGCGCGCGCGTGGAGCGCGAGATCGACGCGAGCGTGCGCACCTTCGAGGGTTCGATCGCTTCCGAACGCACGATCGTTGCACAACAAAGCGCGCGCGCGGCGCCGAGCGATCCCGGCTCCGCGCTGACCCGCGCGCTCCCTGGTTATCTCGGCGAAGTTGCAGAGCGAAAAGGTTTGGTCATCCCCGGCGTGCCCGGCAGCGTACGTCCCGTGTTCACCGCTCCGGTGGGCATCGTGTGGAGCGGGAAAATGTAGCATTTCGTTTGGCCGTGTCGCTCGAAGGTTGGGTGGGCTTGCGAAAACGGTGAGCCAGCGCGCCCCAACTCAGCAGGAGCTAAACGGCTACGATGAAGGACCTTCACATCTTTGGAACAGAGGAGACGCGCCGGGTCCATCCTGATCGAGGACTCCGAGTTTGTTGGGAATCGCGCAGCATCTAGCCGATTCGGTGGTGCGATCTGTATCCGCGGAAATGTTCCGAACGGAGATGCCATCATCCGGCGGTCGACGTTTCAGAACAACCGCGGTTGGCACTTCCGGTCGCGGCTGCGCGGTTTTCGCCGTGCAAAAGCGACTGCGGAAGTGGTGCGTCTCGATGGAGTCCACACCTTCCCCACCTGCCGCCACGTACAGGCGGGTGCCAGCCGTGGGCGATCAAGCGCTCTCGATTTCGGCGCAGATCAGGCGCGTGAGACGCCGCGGTCGGTGGAGTCCGGACGCGTTCGAAAACCGGACGATTTCGCGCTGGACCTTCCGAATCGACCGGACGATGGGACGAGAAAA
>WUUC01197771.1_pt1 | contig 20204 bp, 22 predicted proteins | sample 6278441 | NCBI WGS metagenome assembly WUUC01 (sample SAMN13675441, study PRJNA597444) | soil metagenome | isolation source: soil | place: USA: Washington | collected 2017-10
TGCCCGCCATCGTCTACACCGATCCCGAAGTCGCCAGCGTCGGCCTCGGCGAAGACGCCGCCAAAGCCAAAGGCCTCGCGGTCAATGTCGGCAAATTCAACTTCGCCGCTAACGGCCGCGCCATCGCCAACGACGCCACCGACGGCTACGTGAAGATCATCGCCGACGCCAAGACCGACAAAATCCTCGGCGCCCAAATTCTCGGCAAAGGCGCCGGCGAACTCATCAGCGAAATCGTCACGCACATGGAATACGGCGGCAGCGCCGAAGACCTCGCGCGCACCGTGCATGCCCACCCGACGATGAGCGAAGCCATCAAAGAAGCCGCCCTCGCCGTCAGCAAAAGCGCCATCCACGCGATCTGATCGTCCACGCCCGACGACTCCGGCCTCGGTCTTCGCACGTGAAACACATTTTCAAGCCGCGTCTTCATACGGGAGGCGCGGCTTTTTCGTGCCCATTTATCCTCTGCGCTCGTTCGTCGCTCACTCTGAATAGAAATCTAAACATAGTCGCGGACTGCACCCTGGTTCTCCTGGACCACGACCAGACGACGGACTCGACCGAGTCCACGCCATCGGCTCACTGACTTCCCGTTCGTTGCCGCGGCAGCGGCGAGATAAACTTGCGGCAAGGCGTGGGCCCGCACCCTCTTTTCGCTTTTACTCCCGTTCCTCATGAACCTCCCGCCTCCCGTCCCCGCTTCATCCGTCAAGAAAACCTCCGGTCTCGCGATCGTCGCCCTCATCTGCGGCATCCTCAGCGTCATCGGTGGCGCGATCGTCATCCTCCCGTTTCTGCTCGCGATTATTTTCGGCCACAGCGCTCTCGCCCGGTGCAGCCGCGATCCGGAAGTCGGCGGAAAGGGACTGGCAATCGCCGGCCTCGCGATGGGGTACACATCCATTCTTCTGTTCGGTCTGATGGTTGCGATGGCCATTCCTGCATTCAATAAGGTCCGGGAAAACGCCATGCAGAAAGTGATGGCGAACAACGCCCGCATGATCGCCGCCGCCGCTCAGCAGTTCAGGATCTCCAATGGAAACTAGCCGGTGTCCTTTTCCATTGATCCAACCACCGGCAAAGTGGCGGGACCTCTCGCCCAATATGTTCTCGAAGTTACACCGGGCACCATCGGCGTTGATTCTACATTTCAAAACGAGACTGATGGCTTTTCACTTCGGCATCCCAGCGCGTATGGCGGTGCTGAAATCCGCTTCGATGCCGAGGGCCGTAAAATCGGCGGCCTCTGAGCAACCTACACGGCGCCTTTTCGTCTTCCGCCGCCGCTCGCTAACGCTGCCCACCGTCTAGATCCCGCGGCGCAGCGCTGCGCGTCTGCAGCCAGTACGCTGCGCTCCAGCAGACAAGAGCCCACGCCGTCCCTGCGCCCCATCCCGCCAGGACATCCGAGGGATAATGCACGCCCAACAAGACGCGGCTCACTCCAATGAGAAACGTCAGAAACAGCGCCGCATGGATAAAATAAATCTTCTCTCGCCGCCTCGCCGCCGCCTGAGCCAGCAACCCTCCCAAGGTTAAGTACACGACTGACGCCAGCATCGAATGCCCGCTCGGAAAACTCTCCGAGGTTACGTGCGATAAGTGAGGCACCACGTCGGGGCGCGCGCGTTGAAACGTATTTTTGAGTACCGCACTCAATCCATAGCCACCCACTGTCGCTACAACCACTAGCCCCGCCGCCGCATAGCCGCGCCGCATCAGCAAATAGCCAAGCACCAGCACAGTCATGATGATCAGAGTCACCGCACTCCCCAGTGCGCTCACATCGCGGGCCACTTCCTGCAACCACCGCGGCCCGATGATGCGGGACGGATCATCCGTCTGACGCAGTGAGCGCATAATCGTCTCCTCCATTTTCATGTGGTCGGCGCCAGGAACTTCGTGAGCTAGCCAGAAAAACCCCGCCGCACCCGCGACGAAGGCGAGCGCCACACTCACGAAAACAAATTCATTCCAGCCCGAACGTTTCCAAAGGGCGGTAAGTCGCGCAATCATGGCCCGCGAGAAAGCACGCCGCCGCGCGGCCGACAAGCATCCGTTGCATTTTGCTGCGCGCGGATTCGCTGGAGCCCGTGAACCTGTGCCGCTTGCTCCGGTCCTTCCAGGCATCCAGCCATGAACCTCATCGCTATCCTCAATGCGCAAGCCGGCACCGCCTCCAAAGACGATGCCGTCACAGAATCCTCACTACAGGAGGCTTTCGCAGCTTCCGGTTTCAACGCCACGATCCAGCTTCTTCCGCCTGATCGGATTGAAGCAGCTCTCAAACAAGCCATCGCGCGGCGCCCCGATGCTCTCTTCGTCGGCGGTGGAGACGGCACCGTTAGCGCCGCCGCTCGTTTGTTGGCCGGGACCGACGTTGCTCTCGGGGTTCTTCCGCTCGGAACACTCAACCACTTTGCCAAAGATCTCGGCCTGCCGATCGACTGGCGCGAGTGTATCGCCGTCCTCGCCCGTGGTAAAATCCGCTCGGTCGATACCGCGGAAGTGAACGGGCATCTTTTCCTCAACAATTGCTCCGTCGGCGCATATGCCGACGCCGTGCGCCATCGCGAAGCGCTCCGCGAAGAACACGATCGCACAAAATGGTTCGCCATGATGATCGCTTCCTTTCGTGTCTTTCGCGAGCTGCGCCGCGTCCGCTTCCGTCTACAAATTGGCGGCGATGAGTTTTCGCTCCGCTCACCGTTTCTCGTCGTCGCCAACAACCGCTACGACGGCAACATCCTCGCCCATAGTCTTCGCGAGCGGCTCGATGACGCTCGTCTATGGGTCTACACCACGCGCGCACGCCGGCACTTCACCGTTCTCCGTATGATTTGGCAGGCACTGAGGCATGACCTCACCGCGGCAGATGCCCTCGATGCCCACTCTGCTGCAGAGGCGATCGTCCATCTCGAAACCGCTGCGGTCTCCGCCGCCCTCGACGGCGAAATGATCGAACTAAAAGCGCCTCTTTATTTTCGCATTCGCCCGGGCAGCCTGCGCGTTCTTGCCCCGCGAGCGGAAGACTCGGCCAAAGAGAATAAATGAAAACCGTTGCGCACATTTCCGATCTCCACTTCGGCGCGCACGTGCCGGCGGTCGCCAAAGCTCTGCGCGAAGATTTGCGCGCCATCGATCCATCCCTGGTCATCGCCAGTGGCGATTTCACTCAGCGGGCCCGACGCGCGCAGTTCGCCGCCGCACGCGATTTTCTCCTCGAACTTCCCCACCCCCAGCTCGTCGTGCCCGGCAATCACGACATACCGCTCTACGATTTTACGCGCCGTTTTCTCTCACCGCTCGGCCGTTACCGGCGTTTCATCGCAGCGGAGGTCGATCCTGTATTTCAGGACGACGAACTCTTCGTCATCGGCCTCAACACCGCCCGCTCACTCACGTGGAAAAACGGCCGTATTTCGCACGAGCAGCTGCAGTCGTTGCAGGACCAACTCGGGGGCGCCGGCACACGACTTAAAATAGTCGTGACGCATCATCCATTTATCCCCCCGCCAGACGGAGCGGGCATCGATCTGGTCGGCCGTGCGGTACTAGCGATCCCCATTTTGGTGGCCAACAAGGTCGATCTGCTGCTGGCCGGTCACCTCCACCACGGCTACGTCGGCGACACACGAGCGCATTATCCTCGCTCCGACCGCGGCATCATCGCCGTGCAAGCGGGCACCGCCATCTCGCACCGCGTACGCCACGAACCCAACGCGTATAACCGCCTCACGCTGGAGCGAGACCGCATCGCGATCGAAACGCGCACTTACCGCGATGGCACTTTCACGCCGCTCGCGCTCGTCACCTTTCAACGCCGCGACCATCTTTGGGTTCGCAGCGACGCGTGAGGCACCGCGAGCCAAACTCCGTCCACAGCGCGCCTCTCGCGCCCGCTTTTGTCGCCTCGCCGCTTTCCGCTAACGTTTTCATGTCCTCCCCTCGATCAAGATCTCGATACCATGAAACGCGAACAGCTCCTCAGGGAGATTCGCCGTCTCCGCGCGGGTATTCGCAACCACCGTGATTGCACGGGCCACGAGCTTTGCTGGCACCAGCCCGATCTCTGGAATCTGCTTCCCGAAAAGATCCAACCGCACCCCACGATTCCCGATTGGCCGCGATTTCTTCGTGGCTGCGTGCGTTATCGTCATCGCTCGATGAGCAAATTCCCCGAGCTCCTCGCAGTTCCGACGAATTCCAAGGTTAGCCACTACGAAAGAAAAATACGCTGCCGCTTTAGCGCCCCGCGTTTCGGTCTTTTAAGAATTTTACGGGTTTGCTCCGCCTGTTTGGATATCTCGCAACCGACAAATCCTTGTCGCCTGGCCAACTCCAAAACGCGGTCTGAGGCTTCTCGAAGCTCCGCAGGTCTTCCCGCGCAATTTCCTGGTTCGATCGCCGCAACTGCACGAAAAAAGCGTCAGGCAAAAAACGAGTTTGGGCTGTCCGTGGCACCGCCCATCAATTCGGAAAGCGTCACTCCCCGCCCGCGTTGAGACTTGTCGGCGCAGCTTCTCACGAAGGTTACCGGCACGGGCCGAAACTCATCGGGCGCTCGTCAATTCCGCGAGCGCCGCCTCCAACGATTCGATACGCACCGGCTTGGTCAGATGCGTAACGAAGCCAGCGGCCTGGCAGCGGCTGATATCGTGATCCATACCGTAGCCAGTCAGGGCGATCCCTTTGAGGCCGAATCGATCGCGGAGCTCCGCCATCAAACTCGCGCCATCTCCGTCGGGTAGACCGATGTCGGAGACTACCAAATCGAATGACTCCTGCGCCACGTAGCTTTGCGCCTCTGTCACAGAAGCCGCGGCCTTCACCTGATATTTCCTTCGTTGCAGCAGCTGCCGAAGAGCGTTTCGCGTCGCCTCGTGGTCCTCGATCAGCAACACGCGCCACCCCATCTTCGCGGAAATTCCGGCAGTGCCCGTCGGTTCAGCTAAGTTTGCTGAATGCCCCGGAAGCGCCGTCTCCGAGGTCAGAGGCAAGGATACGGTAAACGTCGCCCCTTTATCGCGCCCGTTGCTGGCCGCCCGGATGGCTCCACCATGCAGCTCCACGAGCCGTCGCGAAATTGCCAGGCCCAATCCCAGTCCGCCGAACTTATGCGAGCCGCTCGCGGCGTGATCGCCCTGCTCAAACGCTCCAAATGCTCGCCGTAATTCGTGAGCGGTCATTCCTAAACCGGTATCCGCAACGTCGATCTCGAGATGGTCGCCATTGGCCACCCGCGTAGTAACCGCCACTGTCCCGGACGCAGGCGTGAACTTCACCGCGTTGCGCAGCAGATTAAGAAAAACCTGCAGTAATCGGACACGATCCGCGTCGACCACGTGGCCGGGTGCGTCGAAATTTAAAGTAAGCGCGACATCTTTCGCCGCAAAGTCCGCGCGCAATGCCGCCGCTGCTTCCGTTAGAATGTCGTGAACGGTGATCGGCTGTTTTTTAACGACCAGCTTTCCGCGAACGATACCGGTAAGATCGAGTAGGTCATCGATCAGCCGGGCTTCCAGCTCCACGTTTTTTCGAATGACGGTGAAGGCCTCCCGCACGGACTCAGGCAGTTCGGAATCATTCGCCGCCTCACTTGCGATCAAGAGCACCGGATTCAGTGGCGTTCGCAGCTCATGCGACAGTGCCGCCAAGAAATCGTCCTTCGCGCGAGAGCCGCGCACCGCCTCCTCGTGGAGACGCGCAATCTCCCGCTCCGCTTGTTTCCGCTCCGTGATGTCCAAGCTGACGCCGATCATGCGTTGAGAGGCGCTATCCGCCGCGTAGTTGAGCTGTCCCCGTACCAACACCCAGTGCACGCTGCCGCCGAGCCAGACGGTTTGATACTCCAAATCGAGCACACTCCGTTCAGTGATCGCCCGCTTCACGGCCGCGCGCACGCGCTCGCGGTCCTCCGGATGGATGGCCTGCCAGAAATCGGCGTAACTAAACGGATAATCCGCCGGACGTCCGTAGTTGCCTTTGCACTGCGCAGAACACGTAAATGTTTCGCTCGTCAGGTCCAGTTGCCACACGCCCAACCGGCCTGTCTCCACTGCCAGTCGAAGCTGCTGTTCGCTTTCCGCGAGTGCGCGTAGCACGCGCGCGCGTTCAATCGATTCCCAGCATCGGTTTGCAACGAGCATCACCAATTCAACTTCGCCGCTTTTCCATTTCCGCGGGACGGCGCGTTGGACAGCCATGGCTGCGACTAATTTTCCAGCCTTATGCAAGGGCACGCAAATCACGGAGCGCACCATCGTCGTTTCGTAAGCCGGCCGCACGTTTTCAAGCCGTGGATCCGTTTTCGAATCTTCGACGATGTAAGGTTCTCCCGCACGCATTTGTCGCAAGCACTCGTCGCCAAACTCGTCGAAACGATAGCGCCCCACGATGGTCGGCACATCGCGGTTAAAGTCGCCCGCGAGATTGAAGGTATTTTGGTCCGCCTCTACATCGGCGTAGGCGCAGCGGTTCACGTCAAGGTGATCGCAAAGCAGTTCAGCCAAGGTCTGCACGATCAAGAGCGGATCGGTAAGAGGCCGCGTGGCATCGTCGAGCGCGACCAAAAACCGGTCACGGTCTTCGATGAAACGACGCGCCGTCACATCACGCGTGGTGCCGGTGATGAGCTCGACTTCACCGTTTAGACCCAACACCGGCGTGAAAATGTAGTCGTAAACACCAGAGATGCCGCTGCCGCCCGTGAAAGGGACTTCCCCGCGAATCGACTGCCTCGTTTCGACGATCCGCCCGATCTCGCTCATATGCATATCGGCGTGCCACGTCGGATAACCCAACTCGTAGAAATTTTTTCCTACCACTTCCTCCAACGTCTTGTCCCACACGGTTAGCAGCCGCCGATTCGCGTATAAGAACTGCCCCTGACGATTCAATATGTACGCAAAATCGTCCATCGCCGACAGCACCGTCTCGTGGACCAGCGACAAACGGCGAAGCTCGTTCGCGATTCTCTCGCGCTCTTTTTCCTCACGTTTCCGATCCGTGATATCGAGGACCACGCCGAAGAAAGTCACGACCTTCCCTTCGGCGTTTTTTCCCATTCGTCCGCGGCTGTTGATCCAACGCTCTCCGCGTTGAAGAGTGACGCGGTAATCCGCCTCGAAATTTTCTCCGGTTTTCACCGAATGCTCGATAGCCGCCAACGTCCTCGCACGATCCTCCGGATGAACGAGGGTCAGATAGTGCGAGAGCGGTGCGGGGCCTGTCGCGTCCACGTTTGGGTTAAAGAGGCGAAGGAAGTTCGCATCGCCATAAATTTGATCGGAGCCCACCTCCCACTCGTACACGCCAAGCTCACCGGCGATCAGTGCAGAGTCCAAACGTCGGCGGGCCGAAGCGAGCTCGCGCTCCGTCGTCACCCGCTCGCTGATGTCATTGCCCGTCGCGATGACGAAGCTTACTTGGCCGTTCGTATCGAACACCGGGCTTAGTCCAAAATCCACGACATGCTCGCTATCGTCCGAAAAATGATAAGGCAGCTCCGCTTTGAACGCTTCCCCACGAAGCGCCGTCGCAAACCCCTCTTTCACCCGCTGCTGCGCCTCAGCGGAACTTCGCCACCAACCCGTTTCCCAAAAAACTTTCCCCAAAACATCCTCACGGCGGTAGCCGCACGTCTCCAGGGCCATCCGGCTGACTTCGACGACGCGTCCGTCCGGGGATAGTATCCCGGCATAAAACGGCGACTCTTCGAAAAATGCCGTGAACCGCGCCTGCGTGAACCCGGCACGTTCCCGTGTCTCCGCAAGCTCACTACGATCTTCCCGTCGGGCGATTTCCTGAAGACGCAACGCCTGACTCGCGATTTCGATTTCCTCGCGGGCCTGCACGATCTGCCATCCTGCTTCGGCGAAACGAGCGAGACTCGTCGCGACCCGCGCATCCTCGGTGTCGAAGCGCTTAGCTTCGGTATGGGCGACCACCCAAACCGTGCCGACCGCCGCTCCTTTATGATGGAAAGGCGCGAGCAAAACTTCGTGCACGGGTCCGGGGAGCTCGGCGATATAAGGATAGTAGCGTACCGGCGATCGCATCAGCTGAAGCGCATCGCTCTCAACCACGACTCCGCAAGGGCTGAAATCCCGCGGCAGAGTCTGTCCGCGCAGCGGCCCATAAACTCCCGCCGTCGCGCGCCATCTAAAAACCGGCCCCTTCTCACTCGCCTCCAGGAGGCTGATACCGGCGGAATGCGCTCCGCAAAGATCCAGCGCCGCGTCGGCGAGCTCTTGGAGGATATTTTCAAGCCCGCCTGCCATGGCTTGCGCGAGCGCCGATAATTTTTCGTTCTCGGCGCGCAAATCTGGCGCGTGCGCCGGACGGTCTCCGAGCTCGCACGTGATGATGATCTCATCAAGCCCCACGGCCTTTGCTTCGGCAGCGCACTGACCTTCCACAACTCGAGAATCGCTGGGCAACATGAACGTGATGAGAGAGAGAGAGCGGAGCGAAACTGCGCGCGCCGTTCAACCAATAGAAGAGAAAAACCGTCCCATCATCGATAATTCTCCGGGGCACATTGCAATCGGGCCCCGCGCGCTTCCCCCAATAGTAGGCTCCTAAACAGAATGACCGACTCCGCTCTTCGCTTTTTGAGAGGCGTTTCCCATCACCCAATGCGTGCACATGGAAAAGAGCGAAGCTCGCTGTAGGCATTTCTCTCAATCGCTCGCTCGTCAAAACACGGTATCTTAGTGCGACAGGCTGGATCCGGTAACACGAAAACCGCCGTCGCTATGTACGTGATACAATCCTATGAAATCAAAACTACTATCCCTCCTCGTCGTAGCTTCGTTCGTTTTTGGGGCGAGCGCACAGGCCGCCTATTATCTCTACACTGACCTAGGAACGTTTGCTTCTTACACCTACCTCGATCCCACCGGCATCAATAATAAAGGCGAAGTCGTCGGCACCGCCTATGACGACGTCGGCCGCCCCGTTGCTTTTCGCCACAGCGCCGGGACCTTTGACTTCATCGCCTCGCCCGGTCCCGCGCATTCCGCGTGGGGCAACGGTATCAACTCGTCCGGTACGATCGTCGGACTTTGCGATCGCACCGGCAGCCGCCTGCACGCGTTCTACGCAGCGAGCGACGGCCCCTCGGTGGATTTCGATAGCGACTTCACCCGCAACAGCGAAGCGGTCGCGGTGAACGACAACGGCTACGTGGTCGGGACCGCCTCCTCTCAGGCATTCCTCGGCCACACGAACGGTTGGATACTTCTGCTGGGCTCCACACTGGGAAATAATTTTCGCGCGAAGGATCTGAACAACAGCTGGGTTATCGCCGGCAACGACGCTCCTTGGGGCGGGCTCACCTACAATGCATGGACTGGAACCACCACCTACTTGGGCTGGGCATTGGGCTCCTTCAATAATCAGGCCGAGGCCATCAACGAAAGTGGCGAGGTCGCAGGACGGAAAGGCGCGCAGGGCTTTATCTACTCCGCGGGCGTGCCGACGTTTTTCGGAGCCGCAGTCACTGAGGTAAATGGAATCAACAAAGCGGGTGACGTTGTCGGCGTCGCGAATGGCCGCGCCTTTGTCTATCGCCGCGCAAGCAACGAATTCATCGATCTTAACACGGCTATCTCGGCAACCACCGCCGCCACCTGGACGCTCATATCGGCCGACGGCATCAACGACAGCGGCGTGATCTGCGGCCAGGCGCGCCGGCCCGCCACTCCAGCCGACGGCCCCGACTATGGCATGTATGTGTATCGCGTTTTCAAGGTGCGCCCGTTGCCGATTTTCACCTTCCCACTGCCGCTCTCCATCGCTCCATAACAACGCTCTCTCCAAATAAAAACCGGCTCAGCAGATTTTCCGCCAGCCGGTTTCGTTGCATATCTGCGCTTGTCTTAGCAAGCGGACGAACGCGTCAGCGGTCGAAGACCTTTTTGATGTCGCCGACTTTTTTCTGAGTTTTCCCTTCGATCTGATCCGCGCGTCCCTCGGCTTGAAGGTGCTCATTGCCGACCGCTCGGCCTGCGCCTTCTTTGACTTTGCCTTTGAGATCTTTCGCGGTGCCTTCGGCTTTATCCTGTGTGCTTGATTTCATGATGATATGAGTTGGGGGTTATTGTATTGAACGGACCCTGGGATTATCTATCCGCGGCGTCTTGAACTTTTTCGCCGGCCTTCTCGATGTCCTTACCGGCTCCTTCCATCGTGTGGCAGCCCGTGAACGCGAGCGTTCCCAACAGAAAGACGGCCAGTGCGACCAGTTTGAAGATTGGTTGGTTTTTCATGGACCTATCTCTTCGCAGCCCGTGTGCCGCGGCTCTGGCGCGATTCCAAAACTGCTTTACCGGTGAGCCGTTTACCCGAAATCGGTCGGTATGCGGCGCACGTCCGTGGCCTTTATTCTCACGCAACTTGCAGCGCAGTTTCCAGAACCACCGCGCAACTCGCCGTGCCTGCGGCCACACGCGGCAATAAAAAATCCGCACCTGCTTAGGTGCGGATTAAGCGAGTTAAACTTTCTCAAGCCGCTTAAACAAAAATCTCGTCGGCCTTGAAGAAGCGGGCGATCTCGATCTTGCCGTTCTCCTCGCTGTCAGACGCGTGAACGACGTTGACCATCATATCGGCGCCGAAGTCGCCGCGGATCGTACCCTTGGGCGCCTTGCGCGAATCCGTCGGCCCAAGGAGCTCTCGCACCTTGGCGACGATATTGTCCCCCTGAAGAGCGGTGACGATCACCGGATGCGAAGCCATGAACGTCTCGATGTCGGGGTAGAACGGTTTATCCGCCACGTGCGAATAATGATCGCGAAGGAGGGCGGGTGTGAGACGGATCATTTTGCATCCGATGACGGAGAAACCGGCTTTTTCAAAACGATCCATGACCGCTCCGACATGTTTTTTCTGCATGCAATCGGGCTTAAAGATGATGAGGGTTTTCTGCATAAACCCGTAGACCATAGGATTCGGACCACCCATGGGAAGCCTGTTTTCAGGACGTAACCAGCTGGCGAGCACGCCGCGCTCGCTCCGTCTGCGAAACTGTAGGAACGAGCCGCAGCTATTCAGCGGACTCGCGTGCCAGTAGACGCAATAACTCCGCTTCGTCGATGACGACGACACCGAGGGACTTCGCCTTTTCCAGCTTCGAACCAGCCTCTTCACCAGCGACCAGATAGTGCGTTTTCTTGCTCACACTCGTGCTCACCTTGCCACCAGCGCCTTCAATTTTTTCGGCCGCCTCTTCGCGTTTGAGTGTCGGTAAGGTCCCCGTCAGGACAAACGTCTTTCCCGAGATCGCTCCCGCCGACGGATTCGCAGCGGGCGGTGTTGGATTGAGTCCGGCCCTCTGCAGCTCGGCGATCAGGGCGCGGTTGACTGGCACGTTAAACCACGCGCGCACCGCGTCGGCGGTCTTTTCTCCAAAGCCGTCGATTTTAATGATGTCATCAAGCGGCGCCTCCGCGAGGCCATCGAGCGAACGGAAACGACGCGCGAGATCTTTCGCCGACGCCGCGCCGACCTGCGGGATGCCCAGTCCGTGAATCACACGCCAAAGATCAACGGTACGGCGCGCATCGATCGCCTTGATCAAATTACTCGCCCAAACCTCGCCCGATTTTTTGAGCGGGAGCAGCTCTTCCCGTTTCATCTCGAAGATATCCGCCACGTTCTTGATCAGCCTCTGCCTGAGCAACAGGTCCACGATTTCCTCGCCGAGCCCATCGATATCGACACACGCTTTCGACGTAAAATGTTCGATACGGCGCTTCACCTTCTCGGGGCATTCCAGATTAGGGCAACGCCACACGACTTCGCCCTCGGCGCGGACCACTGGAGTTTCGCAAACCGGACAGCTCGTCGGAAACACATAGGGCGTGCACGTGGGTGGACGTTTTTCAATAAGCACCTGAACCACCGCAGGAATGATTTCGCCCGCCTTCTCCACGAGCACGCTATCGCCCACGCGGACATCCTTGCGCGTAATCTCGTCTGCGTTGTGGAGCGTCGCGCGTTTCACGGTGGTGCCCGCGAGCACTACCGGCTCCAGCTCCGCTACGGGCGTGAGCGCACCGGTGCGGCCCACTTGAATCGTGATCGCCTTCACGCGCGTCTCGGCGCGATCCGGCGCGAATTTATAAGCGCACGCCCATCGCGGCGAAAGCTTGCGCGCCTCTTGCGCACGGCCCTGCGCATCGGTGCCGCGAAACCCGACGACGCGCTGCTTCGCAAATGCGTCGAGCTTCACCACCGCGCCGTCAGTCGCGTAAACGAATTTTCTGCGCAGCGTATCGAGTTCGTGAATAGCTGCCACGACGGCGTCGATGCCAAGCACGCTCCAGAACTTTTCGACGACGGGCAACCCCCACGCCCGTAACCGCTCTTGAAACGCCGTCTGCGAATCCATCCCGAGCGTCGCCGGTTCCGGAGCGCATGCGCCCAGACCGTACAGAACGATTTCGAGGCGGCGCGACCTCACTAAATTACGGTCGAGCTGCTTAAGCGTGCCCGCAGCAAGATTACGCGAGTTGGCGTACAACGTCTCACCTGTCTCCTCTTGAAGCTGATTGATACGGCGAAACTCTTCGTCGCGCAGATAAATTTCTCCGCGTATCTCAATACTATCGGGCAACGACAAATCCACGGGAGCCCTAAGTTGATCGGGCAGCCCGCGCAGCGTCCGCACGTTGACCGTCACATCGTCGCCTTCCTCGCCATCGCCTCGCGTAACAGCGCGCGTCAATTTTCCTTTTTCGTAAGTTAGACTGACCGCAACCCCGTCGATCTTCGGCTCGACCAAATAAGCGAGCTCTGCCGTACCCAGTGCTTTCGCCAACCGCGCGTGAAATTCCCGCAGTTCGCCTTCGTCGTATGTGTTATCGAGGGTGGTCATCGCCTGCCGGTGCTTCACGCGCGCGAAGCCTTCCGTGCGGTCATCGCCGATCTGCGCAGTTGGCGCCCCCTCGCTCGGACTCGCAGCAGCTTCAGGAAATTCTCTCTCCAAGTCCGCCAACTCCCGTTTCAATCGGTCGTACTCGAAATCGCCGATTTCAGGCTGCGCCCGCCGGTAATAAAGCTGGTCGTGGTGCGTGATCTCGCCTCGCAACGCGATCATGCGAACCTGGGCTTCGGCGGGAGACATACAGAAGTGAACTCGCGACTTCGCAGGAAAAATCAACCCATCAAATGCGCGCAAATAACGCGCCCTCGAGCCAACGCCTCAGTCCATGCCAACGGATATAGATAGCGACGGCGGTCAATGCGCCGAATGTGTCCATGAACCAATCCGCTATTTCCACACCACGGCCCGGCGTGAAGCTCTGGTGAAACTCGTCCGTTATGCCATAAAGCGATGCAACGACCACGGCCGACCACGCGCCAAGTGGTTTCAAACGCGTCAGCCAGGAAATCCTCGCCCACAGAATACCTAGCCAGCCATACACGAGGAAATGCCCCAATTTATCGATGCCGCTCACGTCCGGAGCCGCGACTTTGCTCTGCGAAGACGCATAGAAAATCACCGTCATTAAGAGCAACGGCCAGGCGATTGTACGGAATGACGATGTGGTTGGTTGATTGAGATTTTTGCCGGAATCCAAGGACACACCAGCCAAAGTGAAGCGAGTCATCGAAGCCGCAAGCCGCTTCAAACGCCCATAGCCACCCGACCAGAAAAAGCCGTTTGTTTGAGGGATCACCCAGACCTTCCGACTCTAAAACGGTATAAGCACCGCCGGAAGCGCATCGGATCGATATCCGCCGCCGCGCCGGCACCATCAAGAGATCCACCCTGTTCCACGCGATCCGACGGCACGGCGCTCGGCGGGAACGGCGCAGCAGCCGGAGCGGAGACCACGAAGCGATCCAGCATCGTCGTGTCCGCCGCAGCCACTGCTGGCTTCACCTAAGATGCTGCCCCCGTTCGTGACTCCGATCGAAGACACGCCGATCGCTAGCGCGCCGAGAACCCTGAACCATCCCGCCGTGTGTTGCATGACTCCACGTTGCTAGATTCGGCCGGCGGCGTGATGTGCCGCCCGTCCTCGCTGCAGACCTACCGCGGCGCTTCCGCTCCATGACTTTCGATCTATTGTCGCCTGGAGCGCCGCCGGATAAAGTCTCCCCATGACGTCCGAGAAAGCCGCCGAGGCCGAAATCAACTGACTGCTTCAAGGCGCGCTGAGCCTGCTTCTGGCGATCTGGGCCTGGTTCATTTTTGGCCGCATGTGGAACCGGCAGCAGTTCGTCCGCCTCGCGGCGAACACCACGATCAATTTCCTCTCCGCCTTCCTCTTCATCCTTGGCTGCAGCTACGCCATCCGCCGCGAGCTCCACGGCGCGCACGAAAAACTTCGCGCCTACTCGGAAAAGGCCGAGGTGCTCGCCGACGAGGAGGAACGCGCCCGCCTCGCGCGCGAAATTCACGACGGCGTCGCGCATCATCTCATGGCGGCCAACGTCCTCGTCGAAGCCGGTCTCGCACTGCTCTCCCCGCGCCAGCTCCACCCGCAGAACTCAGATCCGCTCCGCACTCGCAGAATTACGCGCATCCATTTGCGAAACCGCTCATCGGGCTCACCACACCAACAATCCGCCGGCAAACGTAAGTCCCGCGCCGACGCTGCAGAAAATGATTTTATCGCCCGCGTTGAAGATCTCTTCTTCCGCCGCCCAGCCGAGCGCCATCGAAACGCTCGCTGCCGACGTGTTGCCGTATTTGCCGATGGTCACCACGAATTTTTCGTAGGGGATACCGACGCGTTTTCCCACCGCACGCAGGATGCGTTCATTCGCCTGATGCGGCACGATCCAGGCGACATCTTCGGGCCTTAGATTATGACGCTTAAGCGTCGCTTCGATCTGGTCCGCGAAGGCGATCACCGCGTGCTTGAAAACCGCGCCGCCGTTCATCTGAAGAAAAAAATCCTCGTGATCTTTTCCCAACGGATCGGGAAACGGCCGAGTCGCTCCACCGCCCGGACGTTGGATCGCCGCAAATTGATCGGCGTCGCCCGAGAGCGCCATGCGCGCCAGCCGGTGGCCGTCCGACGCATCGGTAAGTACAGCCGCGCCCGCGCCGTCGCCGAAAAGAAATGCCGTGCCGTGGTCCTTCGGATTGGTGATACGCGAGAGAAGTTCGGCGGTGACGACGATCAATTTTTTCGCCGTTCCCGAACGAATGAACGCTCGCCCCACTTCGAGCGCGTAGAGCCAGCCCGAACAGGCCGCGTTTAAATCAAATGCCAGTGCGCGCGGAATGCCCAACTCCTTAGCCAGCGCGCTCGCCATCGCCGGCACGGGTTGGTCCGGGATTAACGTCGCCATGATCACGCCGTCGATCTCCTTCACGTCCACCTTGGCCTGCTTCAACGCGTGCTGCACCGCGATGACCGACAGGCTCGTCGCAGTCTCTCCGTTCACCGCGTAACGACGTTCACGGATGCCGGTGAGTTTGATGACCTCATCCTCGGTCATGGTGGGGAACGCTTTTAAAATTTCGGTGTTTGAGCGGATGCCCGACGGGATCGCGTATCCGACACCCGCGATACAAACTGTCTCGGCAGCGCGAAGGTCAAAACCTCCATCGCCAGCAATCGCCCGAGTGGCCGCAGCTAAAGCCGATCCCGAAACTCCGCCCGCTTTTCGCTTCTCCACATAGCGAGTCACATCGTCACCTGACACACGTCCGCCCGGTCCAGTCGCATCGATGTCGCCGATTCCGTTCGGATCGAGCCCCGCTTCGTGTGCCAACTTGTTCGCCCGCGGCGTCCATTGGATGCCGGTGCGCGCCGTAGCCGAAACCGCCGGGGCCGAGGGATGCGCTACGCGAGAGACAGGCGCCAACGGGGTCGCCGCTGCTTTAGGAGCCGAGTGACCATTTGCTGTCACTCCAGCGTAGATCGGCGTTTTTTCGGCGGACGCGGTGGTAGTCTGAGAATCACTGGCTACTTCCAAATGTTTGAGCGTCGTATCTGCGGTCTCGATCCGAAGAAATGGCGCGCCCGAAGAAATAATATCACCCGCGCGTCCCACGACTGCACGGACCGTCCCCGCGCACGGCGACTCAAATTCAAACACCGATTTGTCGCTCTCCAGCTCCGCGAGCTTTTGCCCTTTGGTCACGGCTACGCCGGGCTGCACCACGATATCGATCACCGTGAGCTCGTTGACGGTCGCGCCCATTGAGGGCACGGGCACTTCAATCAGAAATGTTTCCATCGGAGCCAGGGATAAACAGGACCTGTTCGCGCGCGGCAAGCTCTCGGTCCGTCCATCTCAAAATCGGCCCGGCCTCAGAGACGCGTCGTCTCGCACATTTTTTTATGCACACGCGTGTGCAAATTTTCCTTCCGCGTTCATTCCTAAAAAAATCAATAGCGCTGGCCCGCCGCTTTCGACAGTTCCGCCGACTGCGCGTCATTCACCCGTAAGAACATGGACTGGTTCTCTTCCTCCACTTTGGCCGCGCGCGCAGCGTCTCCTCCTACGCGGTAGAGTGAAACTTGTTGGTCAGCCCCCATCATATCTTTCATGCGCTCGTCATCCCAATACATCTGCATCGCATACACCTCGCCGCTCTTGCCCAACTGGTACTTGTTCAATCCGTTTCTCCCGAGGTAACGCTGCCTGATCAGATCCGAAAAATCCGCTTTCGTGTACATGTTGCGCTCGGCGAAAACCGGCGGGCGCGTTCCCTCCACCATATACTTCGGTAGACGAATGATTTCATTGCGCGGCTTATCTACCTCGCGCTGATCCGCCATTTCATCTTCCACCGGCGCGACCGGCTTCGGCGGCTGATAGGAATAACCTGCCGAGATGGCCGACGACGTTTCTCCGGAGATCGCGCGATTTCTTTTGGTCTGCGTCACCGGCCCTGACTCCGGTGTCGCGGTAGGAGCCGCCCCGTTTTGTGCGAAAGCGGGTGCCGTCGAAATACAGAGAATCAAAAACAACGAGCGCGGGATGATCGTAGTCATGCTCCAACTGACACCAGTTACCTCGAGTTGTTGAGGGAAAACTTCAGCTGCCAAACGGCATACGCATTTCGCCCGATCGTGAGGAAAGCTTGGGCATAACGCAGCGTGACTAGTTTAGGAAAAGGCAAAACGCGTCATCCACGTACCTGCCCGGTCCCATCGACGAGGAATTTATAGCTGCATAATTCCCGCAAGCCCATCGGCCCACGCGCGTGCAGGCGATCCGTGCTGATGCCGATCTCGGCGCCGAAACCAAATTCAAAGCCGTCGTTGAAACGCGTCGACGCATTCCAAAAAACTGCGGCGCTATCGACACTCGCCTGAAAACGACGCGCCGCTTTCTCATCGGCCGTCACGATCGCATCACTGTGCGCGGAGCTGTCTCGGTTAATCGTCGCAATAGCCGTCTCCAGCGAATCGACCACGCGGATCGCGATGATATAATCGAGAAATTCCGTGTGATAATCCGCAGCGGTCGCAGGCGTGAGCGCGATCTTCTCGCGCTCCAAAATCGCCGCGCTCGCCGCATCACAACGCAGCTGCACGTTCTTCGCGATCAATGCGCGCGCGACCCGCGGCAGGAGTTTTTCCGCCGCGTCACGGTGCACGAGGAGTTGCTCGGCGGCGTTGCACACGGAAACGCGCGAGGCCTTCGCGTTAACGGTGATTTTCTCGGCGAGCTCGGCGTCGGCCGCCTTGTCGAGATAGACGAAGCAGATGCCGTTGTAGTGTTTGATCACGGGCACCGTCGCATTCTCCGCCACGAAACGGATCAGGCTCTCGCCGCCGCGTGGGATGATGCAGTGCACGTACTGATCGAGCGTGAGCAGCGTGTTGAGCGCCGCCCGGTCCGTCGTCGGAATAAGCTGCACCGCATCGCCGGGAATCCCCGCGTGCTCGAGCGCCTGCGTGATGAGCGCGGCGAACGCGGTGTTCGTATTAAAAATTTCTTTCCCCCCGCGCAGGATCGCCGCGTTGCCGCTCTTTAAGCAGAGGACCGCGCAGTCGACCGTCACATTGGGACGCGCTTCGTAGATGATGCCGATCACACCGATCGGCACGCGAATGCGCCGGATGCGCAGACCGTTGGGCCGCGTCGTTTCGTCCAACAGTTCACCGACCGGATCGGGCAACGCCACCACCTGCCGCACACTCTCGGCGAGTTGAGCCAGACGCGCGGGATTGAGCGTGAGCCGCTCGACCTGCGCTTTGCCGAGGCCGTTGGATTCGGCTGCCAGGAGATCCTTGGCGTTCGCTGCGAGAACCACCTCGTGTGACGACTCGATCAATTCCGCCAGCCGCGTGAGCGCTGCGTTCTTCTGCTCAGGCGGAGTCGTCGCTAAAACAAGCGAAGCCGCGCGCGCGCGTTGAGCGATGATGGTGACGAGTTGAGCAAGATCGGCAGACATGAAGCGAAAAAATTGCCCGCGCAGAATGCGGAAGGCACGGAAGAAATGCAGTCCAGCCAATCGAGCAAGTCGGCGGTTTGAAACCGTGCGGGAGCGTCTTCACGCGCGATTGCCTGCTTGGAAGCACCGATGTCCGAGTCGGCACGTTCAGAAAGCCGACTCGGACATCGGCGCTTCCAGTTAGAAATTTCCAATCACTTCTTCTTCGCCGCCGCCTTCTTCACCGGTTTTTTCGCCACAGCCGTTTTCTTCGGAGCGATCTTCTTGTTCGCGGCAGGTTTAACTTTAGCCACAGTGGGTTTCGCCTTGGCCGGAGCAGTAGCCTTAGCAGGCGCTTTCGCCTTTGGTTTAGTCGGCCTCGCCTTCACGGGCTGTTGCTTCGCTTTCGCCGCATAAGCCTCGGGATTCACGAGCGCTTCGACCGGGAGGTCTTCGGCGTCTTTCCAGAGATTTTCCAACGCGTACTTCTTCCGATTTTCCGGCGTGAAGACGTGGATCATGATGTCAAACGCGTCGACCACCAGCCAGCCGCTCTCAAGGCCTTTATCCATGCCGAGGATCTTCGTACCGGTGGCATCAATCACTTTCTCCAACTCGACGCGGAGCGCGCGCAAATGCGGCTCGGAGTTGCCCGTTGCGAGGATCAGGTAATCCGTGATCGAGGACTGCTCGGAAACATCGAGCACGCGCAGGTCGTCGGCTTTTTTCTCGTCCAGGGCTTTGCAGATCAGGGCGAGCAAGGCGGGATGGTCGGCAGTCGTGGGCGAGGTGGAGTTCATACAGGTTTCAGCGATAAAGACGTTTTTCGGCGATGTGGACAATCGCCTTATGCGGGACGAAGTAATCCAGCGAGAGCCCGAGGCGGATGCGTTCGCGCAGTTCGGTCGAACTGATTTCCACCAGATGGCCGTCGCATCGGTGCAGACTCAAACCCGGGATCGTCGGCGCGGCTTTCACCGAATGGCCTGGGCGTTCGAGAAAGATAAACTCCACCAGCGTCGCCAGCTCCTCGATGTTTTTCCAAAGATGCAATTTCGGTAACTGATCGCCTCCGATGATCCAATAGAGGCGATCGTCGGGGAAGAGTTCACGAAAATGACGGACCGACTCGATCGTGTAACTCACGCCCCCTTTGCGAAGCTCATAATCGGATACCTCGAAGCGATCGTCCCACTCGACTGCCGCATGCAACATCGCGAGCCGATCCTCGATGGAGGATTGCACATCGTCGGGTTTCAACGGCGCCTGTGCGGCGGGCACGAGGAAGAGACGGTCGAGCTGGTGCTGCTCGTAAGCATCCTGCGCGGCGATAAGGTGCCCGAAGTGGATGGGGTCAAAACTACCCCCAAGAAAACCGATCTTCACGCGGCGCACGGTTGCGACCCCGTCCCCAACCGGCAAGGGAATGTTTCAAGCACACGCCCAAATCCGACAGACACTTCCGCCTCGCAGCATAGGATTGACGCATCGCCCCCGCTCACGAAAGTCGCCCGCTGCGTGCCCACCCTCGTGGTGGAAATGATCGACCGCTCGCACTTAAAATCTTCGATCCGGCACAGCGCCGATGTTAGATCATTTCGTTCTTTTATCACTTACGTCCGCATTTTAGTGCCCGGAATTGGATACGCGCCAAAAGCAAATTTTGCGCACGCTCCTTGCCCACGTTCTCACCCCCCTCCAAAGCATTGGCGGACATTGCGGACATTCCTGCTGGCGTCAGTTAGCGCCGCACTGGTATTAAATTTTCCCACGCCGCCCGGATGGCGAAATGGTATACGCTTTCGACTTAAAATCGAATTCCTGTAAAGGAGTGCGGGTTCGA
>WUUC01077472.1_pt1 | contig 20175 bp, 14 predicted proteins | sample 6278441 | NCBI WGS metagenome assembly WUUC01 (sample SAMN13675441, study PRJNA597444) | soil metagenome | isolation source: soil | place: USA: Washington | collected 2017-10
CGTAGCTCATGCTCACGACCCTCGCAAAAGTCGCGGGCTGACTCAATTCTTAAGTTAACGCTTATGGGCCTCACCCCCCGGATCGGCCCTCGCTAAATACCTCGTGCAACAAGGCACGCAGAGCATGCAGGACCGCCTCGACGTCCTCCACGTCTTCTACCCCGCCGCGAAAAAAGAAGGCTGGAAACTCATCGACGCCGGCATCCGTGTCCAGGCCATCAAGAAGACCGACGGCCAGGCCGGCATCGTCCACTACGGCACCGAAGTCATCACCGACCGGGACCGCACCCTCTCCGCATTGCTCGGCGCCTCACCCGGCGCATCCGTCTCCGTGCACATCGTGCTCGAAGTGATCCAAAAATGTTTCCCGCAACTTCTGGCGAGCCCTGAAGGCAAAGCCCGCATGAAGGAAATGATCCCGACCTACGATGTGGACATCAAACGCCCCGAAAACGCCGCCTTCTTCCGCGAAGCCGCCAAAAAAGCCCAACAAAACCTCCAGCTGATCTGAGTCTCCGATCTTCGGAGGGGACCACAGAGAACACAGAGCGCCGACACAGAGTTCACAGAGGAAATCCAAACCCAAAGGCGCGGCGATCGTGATCAAATGGTACGGTGAGCGAATGCACAAACGACACACCGTCGTTATAACGCACCCCAAGACCGACAATGTTTGGCGAACAGATACCGGCGACGTTGCTGGCAACGCTCCGACAAGCGCTGGCAGATTACATAGTCTATCGTCCCCGCTGAAGACTCCGCCAGCCGTCCCGTTTCTCCCACCAAAAATCTCTCTGTGCCCTCTGTGTCCGAGCTCTGTGTCCTCTGTGGCTAAATAAAACCTACTATCACGCTTCGACATCTCATGCCTTCCGCCAAAACCACCTTCTGCGCCGCCGTCGATCTCGGAGCCACCAGTGGCCGCGTCATCCTCGGTGCCTGGTCGAAAACAAACTCACGCTCACCGAAGCGCACCGCTTTCCGAATACGTTCCGCTCCCTCGGCGCGCACGACTACTGGGATATCGGCGGTCTCTGGCACGAGATCCAGACCGGACTCCGCAAAGCCGTCGCCCTTCTCCCGCGCGGCGCGGCGCTCGCCTCCGTCGGCGTCGACACCTGGGGCGTCGACTACGCCCTCGTCAACGACGCCGGCCGCCTCGTCTTCCCCATCCACGCCTACCGCGACGCCCGCACCCAGGCCGGCCTCAAAAAACTCGGCGACACCCGCGCCCCTCGAACGCGTCTACGCCGCCACCGGCATCCCTAACGTCTTCTACAACTCCAGCCTCCAGCTCGCCGAAGTCCTCGCCCGCTGCCCCGCCATCGAGGACCAGGCCACGCGCTGCCTCTTCCTCCCGGATTATTTCAACTATCTCCTCTGCGGCCGCATGGCCAACGAGCTGACGATCGCCAGCACCACGCAGCTCCTCGACGTCCACTCGACCGACTGGTCCCGCGCCACGCTCGATCACTTCCATCCCCGCGCAGTAAAACCTTCCGCCGCCTCCTCGGCGCCACGCTCAAGCAAACGGCCTACTCTCCGAAATAGGACGCGTAATTTTTTAGCGCCGGCTCGGCTCCCGCGCTCCCGTAGCCGCGGTCCCGTAGCCCGCGCTCCTTAGAGCGTGGTCCCCAAGGTCCTATCGGCACTGCGCCGATAGGACCTATTTCTTTCCCAATTGTTTTCATCCTGTAATCCTGTCGAAAACTCCGCTCCGCGATGCGCCTCTTACTCGTCCTCCTCTCCTTGCTCGTCCTTCCGCTTTCCGCCGCGCCATCCGCATCTCCGGCATTTCGTCCCAAGCTTGTACCAAAAGCCCCCGCCACCCTCCCGCCCCTCGACGAAGGTGAACTCGAAGCCGGCGCCAAATTCGCCATCGCCCGCCCGATCACGTGGAACGGCTCCGTCCTCCTCATCGCCCACGGACTCCGCGCCGAAACCGCCCCCCTCGTCGCCGATCTCAATCCCGACCGCCTCGCCTACAAAACGCTCCGCGACGAAGGCTGGATCATCGCAAAGACCAGTTACCGCCGTAACGGCGTGATTATCGCCGACGCCGTCGCCGACCTCGACAACCTCCGCGCTCACATCGCCGCGACCTATGGCGATCCCAGACGCGTCCTCGTCGAAGGCGACTCCCTGGGCGGCCTCATCGCCACGATTATCGCCGAACAACCGCCTGGCGATTTCCCCAAATACCACGGCTGCGTCGCCATCGGCGCCGCCCTCAGCGCGCGCGAACCCGGAGGCACCCTCGGCATCAATCTCGGCACGCAACTCCCGCTCATTTTTCTCACCAACCGCTCCGAACTCACCGGCCCCAAAACCTACGTCATCCCTCTCACGCCGCTGCCACGCGATCACCGCCCCGTGCGTCCCGTGCTCTTCCGCGTTAACCGCGACGGACATGTGAACGTGAACCAACAAGAACGCCTCACCGCCCTCCGCGCGCTCAACGCCTGGCTCGACCGAGGCCCGTCCTCTCTGCCCAAACCATCCGGCGATGCCGAATTCTTCGACGCCACCCACACACCCGAACCGCAACCCTCCCTCGTCACGTTTGACGACGACCGCCGCGGCTTCACCACACGCATCACCGAAGTCACTGCTGTTTACGGCAACGTCGCCATCGACGCCCAACCCGCCGACTTCGCCTCCGCCGGCATCGCTCGCAACGCCTGGTTTCAAATCACCGCTCACGGCACCGCACGTCGCGTCCTGTACGGCCGCGACTTCTCCGCCGTGAAGCGCGGCGATTGGGTCGCCTTTCCCAACGCCGACGGCTTTCTCTGGCTCGCCCGCAATTTCGAAAATGCCGCCAAGACCGCGAACCTCCAGATCGGCGGCGAAATCCGCGTGCGCTCTTACGACAAGGACCAAGCCGCCACGCCCGCCTCCGAGTAATCGTTCTCTTACTCGTTCGTCAGCGCTTCCGCTGCCACCCTTCCGTTGAAGGACCTGACCTCTAGTCAGGCCGTTCGACTTGGCCAACCGGTTTCCCAGTTGGAGGCGCAACGCCCTAGTCGCGCTTCAACACCGCCCACCCGCCTGCTAAAAGCGCCAAACCCATCACTGGTCACTGGTCACTCGCGCGAGCCCCGCTCGCGCGTCACACCACGCGGCTCGCCACCCGCACCACCTTCATCCCCGCCGCGAGCGCCGCCTGAATCCCCGGCTCCGCATCCTCAAACGCGAGGCACTTCTTCGGATCGACGCCGATCCGCTGCGCCGCGAGGACAAACATATCCGGCTCCGGCTTTCCGCGGCCCGGCGGCACATCGTTCGGCGTGATCACCACCTTGAAAATATCGTTGAGCCCCGCCGCACGGATCGCGGGAATTGCGATCTCCGGCTGACCGCCGGTCGCGATCGCGACCGGTTTTGTCTTCGCGGCGTTTCGCGCAAACGCCACCACCGCCTCGATCCGTTCCACCTGCGCGATCCGCTCAAGATAGAGCAACTCTTTCACATGCGATACCGCGTCCGCGTTGAGCGGCATCTTGTAGTGCTCCCCGAAAAGCTCTGCCACCCGCCGAGTGGGAACCCCGCCCAGCGAATAAAACAAATCCTCACTGAGCGGCACCGGCAGCCCCGCCCGTTTCATCGCCTCGCTCCATGCGATGAAATGCAGCGGCATCGTGTCGATGAGCGTGCCATCGAGATCGAAAACATAGCCGTCAAAATCACCGGGAGGAATATCGAGTTGCATGCGCAGCCACCATCTCACGGTCAGGCACCGTCGCATGCAACTCGCGCGTCCTCTCGTTTCGGCGATTTCGCTCCCCCACGCTTTCCGCGATCCCGTACGGTCTTTGGCCGGGATTCGCGGTTCACCTCTGCGTCTTCGCCTCGATCCGCAAATGATCGTAGCCCGCTTTTTTCGCTACTCGCTACTCGCTACTCGCTACTCGCTACTCGCTACTCCGCGCTGCGCTCACCGGCTCACCGCCCCGTCACGCCCGCCGGCACCGCTTTGAAAAACCGATGGTTCACCGCTCTTCGTTGCTCTGCTGTCAGCGCCGGCAACTCCGGAAGCGTCTCCGCTTTCGCGCCACCTAGCGTCTGCCGCGCGAGCAGTCGAAACTCATCCCAACGCTCAACTAGCCGTGCTCGCTCCGCCGTCTGCCTTTCCCCGCCTCCACCCGCGCTCGCGCCTTGGCCCGTCACGCTTGCAGCACCCATTCCTGAAATCGCCTCCGCTCCGGCGATCTGTCGCAGCAGACTTCTCCACTCGGTCATCAACCGGTCGATGTCGCCGCGTCCCGCCGCATCCGGCATGGCCGCGATCACACGCGCTCGCGCGCCTTCCACCACGAGTGCATGCACCACATCGCTGCCTCCAAATCCATACTGCGGCGGCAATCCTTCGACGAGATATCCTTCGATCGTGAGCCGACGGTAAACGCGCTCACACACCGCCGCCAGCCGGCCTAGCCGGCGCGGGTTCGTGCCCGAAAACCGATCCCCCGCAAACAGGTTCGCGCAATCGAAGATCAAATCCTCGAGCGGATAACGCCGGTCTTCTAGCGCCGCCGCCAACGCCAGCCCTTCCGGCCCGAGAAATGCCGACACGATTTCCCCGCGCGCCGTCACACGCAGTTCGCGATCGAGCACGCCGCAACGTTGCCACTGCCAAAGCACCGTCGGCGCCGGGCTCAATTGAAAACACTCTTCGCGCCAGCCGCAGTCCGCGCATCCCGGGAACGGCTCACGCACCCGTCGGATCAACCGCGCTCGCCCTGTATCGGTCCGCTGACGACACGGCAGCTCCTCCGGCCCGCGCGCCACGGTCAGTTCAGCGCCCATCACGATCGGTTCATCCGTAAAAAATCCTCGCGCGATCTTCACCGCGGCTTCCTCCGGCCGGCCGCCTTTTTTTAGTTCGCGCAACAAGATCGCCCAAGGCAGCGCCTCCGCCCGCTTCAACCGCAGCGGTGCCGCGCGCCGGGTCCGCGGGATGCTGCCGGAACACAACACATAACCGACCTCGTCCAGCCCGCGCCGTCCCGCGCGCCCGATCATCTGCAAGAGATCGTGCGGCGCGATTTCATGCTCCAGCTGGTCGAAGCGATAACTCGACGCCGTGATCATCACCGAGCGCAGCGAAAAATTGATCCCCGCCGCCAATCCGAGCGTCGCCACCACCGCGCGCAATTGCCCCGCCTTCGCGAGCGGTTCTATCGCGCCCGCCCGTTGCGCGTACGTGAGTCCGCTGTGGTGATACGCCACCCGCTGCCGCAGCAATTTGGCGAGCAACGGTCCGCAAACCGACTCCTGCTCCGGTGTAAGCGTCAACGGATCGGAGAGCGGCAGTTCTCGAGCGAATTGCCGCGCCAACCTTTCGGCATCCTGCCGGTGCGGCGCAAACACCAGCACCGGTCCGAGCCCTTCGCGCAACGCGCCCGCCACGCGTTTGGACCAAAACCCTTCGATCGTCTTCGGCAGTCCGCGCACGAGATCGTCGATTTCAATCTCCTCCAGCGGCACCGGCCGCACGAGGGTGCGCACCACCTCCGCTTTCCGCCCCAGTCGCCGCAGCCACGCGGCCACTTCTTCGGGATTGGCCACCGCTCCGCTCAACAACAACAATTGCACCGCAGGGTCGAGCGCGAGGATCGCGCCTTCGTAGTGATTTCCGCGATGCGGGTCGGCGATCCACTGGTACTCGTCAACGACCAGCAATTGAAACGCCCCCGCCTCGCGCGCTCGCCGCGCTGGTTCGGTCGTTTTCGGCGCGCCATCGTCATCCGCCGCCGGATCCACACCGCGCGTGAGCAAACTTTGCACCGCTTCCAACGTCGCCACCACCACGGCAGCTCCGGGATCGACACTCACGTCGCCCGTGATGATGCCCACACGCCATCCGCGTGCTTTCCATTCCGCGTACTTGTCGTTGGCCAATGCCCGCGTCGGCACCGTGAAAAGCGCCCTCTTGGAGAAATTTGCCTGCTCAGCCCAGCGTTCGAACACGTACGTCTTGCCCGCTCCCGTCGGCGCATCGACCACCACATCGCGGCCCGCCTTGAGGCCCGCGATCGCCTGGGCCTGCCAGGCATCCGGCAGAACCAATTTTTGCAGTCCGCTCAAATCGTCCAAACGCACGTGCGAACCGTAGGTCGCGCGCCTTCTCCGTCAACGTCCGCCCCCAGTCTCTTCGGTTGTCACCACCGCGACCTCAGCCGCCGCCCGTCGCCTCCTCCGCGTGCGCCATCGTCACCACCAGCCACGCCACCGCGACCAGCGCGCTCAAAACCGCCGGACTCCGCAGCACCGGATCGATCGTCGCCTGCGCCAGCACCACCCCCGCTCCGGCCGCCAGCACGAGCGGTTCCGTGCCCAATCTCCGAATACGTTTCAACGTCCAAGCTGCCCAACTCACCGCCACCGTCGCGAGTAAGGCCGCGCCGGTCAGCCCATACTCCACGATAAACTCCAGCCAGTCCCCATCGGCGTGCGAGAAAACCGGCCGGTGATTTTGCCGCTGCTCGCGCAACACCTGCATCAGCGCGGGCACTCGTTCCACATAGAGCGGCGAAAGATACAGATAGCTTCCGCCGCCCCAGCCCAACCATGGGCGATCCGCAACCATCAGCCAGGCCACACGGTGCTGCAACGGACGAAAATGCCCGCCGGTCAACACCGCTCCCGGACGCCCGGAAAATTCACCAAAGCGAGCCAACGTTTCCCTCAAGGGTCTTACCGTCGTCAGCGCCGCTCCCAATATCGCCACCCCACCGATCGCCGTCCACACCACCAGCCCGCGGCGCTCCGGTCGCGAGCGCCAGCCTTTCAGGAAAAGCGCCGCCGTGACGAGCAGCACACCCAGTAACAATCCCGACCGCGGTCGCGATGTCGCCGTCGCAAAAAACACCACCGCCGCCCCCGCGATCAACCACCCGCGCCTCCCCGGCCACCTCGGAAACGGAGTGAGCTTTCCTCGCCCCAAACACGCGGCGATCGACACCGCCAGCAGCAGCAGTTGATACCCGACTTGCTGGTTGTCGTGGGGGATTGAGGCCCGCCTAAACGATAGACCGGGTCGTAGTATTTCCAGTACGTCAGCCCCGACCCCGAGAGCGTGTGCGCCAGCGCGACGCCGGAAAATACCACAGCGTGGACGACGCCCCATTCCAAAGCCCGTCGCGCCCGCGAGGCGCAATTGACCGCCGTCCTCATCGCCCCGCCAAACGCCGCCACTGCGCCGAAAATCAACAGCTGCCGCCACGCGTTTGCGTGCGGCATCGGATCTGCGCCGAGTCGGTCAAAAGGCGTCGCCAGTCCCGACGGTAGCCACCCGGCGTGCGGCCGTTGCGCCAATTCCGCTGGCATTGCGCCAACTGACGTCGCACTCGCTCCGTATCCCGGCACGAGCACATGCGAGGGATTTAACGCCTGCACCAAAATCCACCCGAGAAACAGTCCCGCAGCCACCACGCACACGCGACCCACACGTCCCATCCCAGGCAGCGGCAGTTCAACCCTTGCCTCTGTTTTATCCGAACATCGCCGCCACCTAACCCCATCCAGCCAGCCCCCATCGACGCCCCGCTAAATGCCAACAGCGCCCATTGCCCGCCCGGGGTCGACGCGCCAAGCCACCACGCGGGGACGCCGATCGCTAAGAGCAAAGCTCCCATCTGAAGTTTTCCAAAAAAATCATGCAAACGCACCGAAGCGTACGCTCACCTCATCTCACTCCATCCTTTCCGCCCATCCTATTCTCAACCCCGCTCGTCCTCACTCTGCTTTTTTCCTCCCGTTAAATGTTAACCTCCTCGAAAAACGCGCACGCGCTCGCGCACACCGCTCGATTCCCCAACGCATCGCTTCCCCCCATCCTCCCCCCCGCGTCATGGGTCATTGGACCTGGTCCCTTGATCGCTGGGCCATCGATCGCCGGTCCTTTTTCCCGCCGCTGCTCTCCGCCCTTGCGCCATCCCGGCTCCCGCCTTTCCCTCGCGTTTCACGCGCCATGCCCGTCGAAAATCCCAGCCTGCCTCCGCTGCGTCCGGCGCAATTGCGTGCGCTGCGCAGCCGTCTGCAGCTGCTCATTCGCGACGCGGGGCAGACAGATCTTTCCCCCGAGGCCGCGCATCCACACGCCCCCTACTGGCACCTCGAGCCCGCGCCGCTCGTGCTCGCCTCTTGCGAGTGGGCCGCCCTCGAAGCCGCCTGCATCCAGCGCGCACGCCTCGTCAACGCGCTCCTCGCCGACGTCTATAACACCCAGGACGTTCTCCTCTCCGGCATCCTTCCGCCCGAGGTCATCTTCGGCGATCCCTACTATCGCCGCCCTTGCCTGCGCCTCACCCCCACACGCGCCGATCCAGCGACTGTCATCCGTTTCGATCTGGTCAAAACCGCCGAGGGCTGGCTCTTCACCGATACTCACGCCAACACCCCCATCGGCCTCAGCTACGCGGTGCAAAACCGTCGTTTCCTCTCCCAGGAAGCCGGCGAACTCTACGGCGCACTTCCCGATTACCACAGCATCATTAATTTTCCGCTGAAGCTCCTCGGCGCTCTCCACGATCTCTCTCCGCGCGCCAGCGGCGAAGCCTCCATCGTCATCCTCACCGCCGGGCCGCACGATCCGTTCTACTCCGAGCACAGCTTCCTCGCCCGCAAAATGGGCCTCCCACTCGCTCGTGGTGACGATCTCCTCGTTCTCGATAACCGCGTTTACTTCAAAACCATCGCCGGCCTCGAACCCGTCGACGTCATCTATCGCCGCCTCAACGACGCCCACATCGATCCCGTCGTTTTCTCGACCGACCGTGAGACCGCCGGCGTCCCCGGCCTTCTCCAATGCATCCGCCACGGCACCGTCGCCATGGCCAACGCCATCGGCACCGGCCTCGCCGAGAGCCGCGCCCTCGAAGCCTACTGGCCACGCCTCATCCGGTTCTACCTCGGCGAGAAACCGCTCCTGCCCTCCGTCCCGACCTACACGTGCGGCGACAACGACCAGCTCGACTACATCCTCGACGCCTACAGCGAATTCCGCATCCGCCCCGTCCATGACCCGCGCCTCGGCGACAAGCTCCTCCAGGAACAACTCCCATTCCTCATCGGTCCGCGCGGCCTCGCGCCCGAGGTATCCAAAAATCCCTTCGCCTTCGTCGCGCAAAAATCCATCCAACGACTGCCGCTCGAAACCATCGCTACCCACGCGCCCGGTTTCACCCTTTCGCTCTTCGTCCTGTCTCATGGACGCCACCGCACCGTTCTTCCCGGCGGCCTCGTCCACATCGGCGCCAGCGAACCGCCCATCGACCGTGTCGGCGTCACCGCCGACACCATCGTCCTCCAGGACTCCACTTCCAGCGAACGCGATACGAGCGACTACGAAGATCCTGCCACCGCTCCGCCGCGCAGCGTGCTCGGTTCCCGCTCCGCCGAAAATCTCCTCTGGCTCGGCCGCTACCTCGAACGCGCCGAAGTGACCGCGCGCATGCTATCGATCTTCGACGATGTCGCCCTCGAAGAAATTCCCGCGCGCGATCGGCACCGCTGGCTGCCCATCTGGCGCGGGCTCTTCGAAGCCACCGGCCACGCCGCCGAAAAAATCGCCCCGCGCGCCAACCCTCAAAACGCGCTCTCCACCGAACTCATCTGGCGCATGACGCTCTCCTCGCGCCACCCCAGCTCCATCCTGTCCTCCATCGGCATTGCCAGCGAAAACGCCCGCCAACTCCGCGACCACGTCAGTCCCGAATGCTGGGCCATTCTCAGTCGCCTCCACGCGCGCCTCGGCACGCTCTGCCGCCCCGAACCTTCCGACTCTCCTCCCCTTCAACCGTCAACTTTCAACCCTCAATCCACCGCAGACGCGTCCGCGGCTTCTGACGAACTCCGTCGTAAAAACGCCCAGCAAGCCGTCCAAGCCGTCACCACCGAGCTCAACGCCTTCTTCGGCACCGCCGAGCGCACCATGCTCCACGACGCCTCCTGGCATTTCCTCCGCATCGGCCTCCACCTCGAACGCGCCATCATGACATGCAGCGCCCTGCGCTACGTTCTCGGCGCCATCGACGAGGAGATCCGCGCCGGCACACCCGCGATTAAACAGCGCGAGAACCCCGAACTTTCCGCGCTTCTTCGCATGCTCGGTTCGCAAGATGCCTATCGCCGTATTTACCAAACCCGTACGCTGCCCCGTTTTGTCGCCGCGCTCTTCCTCCAACAGCCCGACGCGCCCCGCAGCATTTTCCAAAACCTCCGTCAGATCGAAGACTCCCTGCTCGCCATTCGGAGCGAGCTGCCAGATGAGGAAGAAACCGGCGTACACATAGTCGGCCAGCTTCTGCAATTCCTGGAAAACGTCGCGCTCAGCCGCCACTTCGGCGCCGCCGAAGCCGGGACGCCTCTCCGGAGTTTGGATGAGATGCTCTCCGAGCTGCTCGAACGGCTCTACGCTTTGCACCCACACCTGAGCGACCACTACTTCAGTCACCAAGCACGCATCCCCGCCCAAGCCGAATTGCGCCTGTAACTGTTTTTCTCACTCTTTCGTCAGCCCTCCGTCCTCTTACTCGTCCTCGTTTCCAACCTCTGGACAACCTATTTAAACCGAGACGAGAACGAAGAAGAGAACGAGCATGATCAACCGCCACCCTGACGAAAGAGTAAGAGAAAGAAGAAAGACTCCCCGTCTCTTTTCCACTGGTCATTGTTCACTGGTCACCGGTCATCGTTCATCGATCGTTATTTCTCCGCTGCCATGTCCTCCGTCCGCCACGCGCTCACCCAACTCCTGATCATCGCCGGCCTCGCGATTTCCACTTACCTGGCCGCGCTTAAATTGCTCTCGCTCCCCTGCCTGGGCGCCGGCGGCTGCCACGCGATCCTCCACAGCCGCTACGGCGAAATCTTCGGCATCCCCGTTGGCCTTTACGGCATCCTTCTCTGGCTCGCCGTCATCTATCTCCCCGACCGCACCAAGCGCGGTATGCTCCTCCTGCTCATGAGCGGCGGCTCCGTCATCTTCATGCTCCTGCAGTTCGCCGTCCTCCGCGGTTTCTGCCTCTATTGCACGCTCCACGCCGTCATCACGTGGTCGGTCCTCTATCTCCACGGCGAGACGCCGCGCCGCTGGACCGCCCCTCTCGGACTTATCCTCGGCGCCGGCGCGATCTTCTTCACCTACCAACAAGTCACCCGCCGCGTCGCCGCCACCACAGTCAACGCATCGCCCGCCTCCGCCAGTCTCCATACCCAAGCCGCCGGCCTGTATTGGCTCGGCCCCTTCACGGAACGCAGCCCTGCGCTCATTCTCAGCCTCGACTGTCCCGCGTGCCTCGATCTCCTCGAATCGCTCGCCCAACGCTCTTACCGCGGCACCACCGCCGGCCCTTCGCTCTATTTCAAAACCACCGACGCCAACCGGGCCCTCACCGAGACATTCGTCGCCGCCGTTCTCTCCCAAGACGGCACCCCGCGCGACGCCTTCCTCGCCGTGACGACCTTGCTGCTCGCGCGCAAAGACGCCGCGTTCAATTTCCCCCAATCCGCCGCGCAACAACTCGCCGCATTCCTCCCCGCTGCCGCGGCCCGCCGCACCCACGCGGCCCGCATCCTCGACGATCACGCCGCCGCCCTCCAAACCGCCGGCCTCGGCGAAACCACGCCGCTCCTCCTCCCGCGCGACGCCAAACCACGCGCCTTCTTCAACCTCGAAGACCTCTTTCCCCACTGACGCCGCCCGCCGGGCTCCACCTCGCGTCGAGCCTGCCTTGCATATAAGCACGCCTCTCGCGCTATTCCGCGCGCCAAACCACCGCCACCGCCAACTCCAGCTGATCGCCCGCATAAATTTCCAAAAGCTGCGAGGCCGCTCCGGCTTTCTCCGGAGTCACCGCGATCTCAAACGCCAACCCTTCCGCGCCGTGCCCCACCAACGTCGCCGTCCCGTGCGTTAGCTGGAACCGTGGCGGCAGATCCCCATCCCACCCGAGCAGCTCCGCCCTTAGACGCGTTTCTTTGCCGACTTTTCCCGTAGGCAATATGAGCGGACTCGGATTCACCTGCACCGTCGTCTTCACGGTCGCGAAAATATTAAACGACACCTGTGGGTTCACCGGATCGGTGGTCGTCGCCGTCATCTTGACCATGTGATGCCCCGCCGGAGCATTCCGCTGCTTCGTGAGCCCCACCACAAAGTCCTTCCCCTCGCGCTGAGACACCACGCCCTTCACCCAAGCCGGCGTCGCCTCGATCGCCGTAACGTCGACCGGCTCCGTTCCCAAGTGCGTCAACGTCACCTTTCCGACCGCTTCTTTCCCGCGATCGCTCGGCTCTAAAGTTAGCAACGCTGGCTCGATCGCCCACCGCTCGTACGGCGTCACCACCACCTTCACCGGCACCACCACATCGCCCGCCGACGTCCGCACCACCACCCGCCGCGTCACCTCCCCTTGATAGCTCCGAGTCTCCATCTTGATCGCGAGCTCCGTGCGTTCCCCCGGCGCCAACGATTGCTTCCCGAGCGTGCCCGCCGTGCAACTACAGTCCACCTGCACGTCATGAATCGCCACCGTCTCCTTGCCCGAATTGACCAGAGCCACCTTCGCTTCCGCCACCTGCTGCTGCGTCCGCCGTCCCAAATCGATCTGCACCGGCTCCGCCACGATCTGCGCCGTCATGTTCACCGCACCGATCAATCCCATCACCGCAAAAATCGTTTGTCGCAAAAAAGCCTTCATACACCCCACCGTGCCGAACCTTACCTGTCGTGCAAGCCGGCGTTAGCCGCTGCGTCATCGCTCTTGTCAGTCCCTACCCCCGCCTGTTCTCGCCCGCACACTCCGCGTCTTAGAGGGGTTTAATGAATTGCGTCGCCGCGTCACTTAAGACGCGGGGGGGGTGTATCGATGTGTTTCCGCGTCTTAAGTGACGCGGCTACGGCTACAGTTTTAATGCAAGGCGGCATCCTTTCCCCCGCCCAGGGAACTGCTCTAGCTCTCCTTTTTCGCGTCGTTCTTCGGTCCGTCCGTTTTCGCGTCGCCCACGATCAAATGCCTGAATCGATGATACGAAAAACCCACCCACAGCAGCACGACACCCAGCGCGCAAAACGCGGCGATGCGATAAAGCGTCGAATTTAGATCCACCAAAAACATCCGCGGCACGCACAACGTCAGCCCCGCCAATCCCAGCAAACGCGCCGGCCTTAGCCGTCCGAAAAGTCCCACACCGAACCACGCCAGCGCCGCCACAGCCCACCCCACCGTCACATACGGCTCCAGCAGCCCGCGCTGACTCAGCATCAACGCGAAGAGCAGCGCCAATCCCGCGGAGGGAAATAGCCAGTCGCGAAACGCCCGCCCACCCGGTCGCGCCCAGATCCTGCCCGGCGGCAAAATCAGCGGCATCGCAACCGCCAACGCTGCCATCGCCGCCACCGCGGCAAAATTTTGGCCCGTATCCACCGCGCCGTCCGCACCCACCAACCCCACCCCATAGGCCAGTCCGGCCAGAGCCAGTCCGGTCGCGACTTCCACCGACGCGGAAAATGTCATCCGCGCGAGCACCGCTGCAACGGCCGCGGCGGCGGCAAACCAGCCGACGCGCTGACCGTCACCGCTCAGCGTCCCGATCGCAACCGCAGTGACCGACCCGGCCAGCCACGTTTGCGCGCGCACTGTTCCGTCAACATCCCCGCCCGCCCGCGTCCAGCGTTCCCGAATACGTGCGCTTTTTGCCCAGAGCAGCGCAGGCACCCAGCTCCCACCGACCAACAAGACACCCTCCGAAGTCATCGGCGCACTTCGCGTCATCAGTAAAACCGCTGCCGCCAGCAGCGAAAATAGCCAGGCAGCACCGCGCAGTGCCTCGACCCAAACCCACGTCAGCAAACCTTCCGCCAGTAACGCGAAGCCGCTCAATGCCAGCAGCCCCTCGGCAGCATCTTCCCTCCCAATCGTGACCGCCACGCCGAAGACCACCGCGAACCCCATCGTCAGCCACTGCGTGCCGCCACGTGGGCTTTCGCGTGCGAGCTGAGCCCGCCCACGCGGCCAAGCCATCAAACCCGCCACGCCTATTTGAAGACCCAACGCCGCAAACCAGCGGACGCCTTCAACCCGCTCGACTCCGCGTCCGCCCAGTGACGCCATCGCATGGCCCACCGCGCTTACTCCGAGTGCCCAGGTCGAGAGCCACAACCAACGCCGCGCCGGCTGCCACGGTGCGGCGATTGCCAGCGCCGCCGCGAGCACCAGCCCTGCCAGCAAACTCGCACTCGCTCCGTATCCGGTATAAACACACGCTCCCAGGGTCATCAGTGTCAGCGCGCTCGCCCACCACGCGACCCGGCTCTTGGCAGTGCCTCCCTCCCGACCCAACCACCATGCGCCCGCCACCGTCGGCGCCAGGACAACACACGCGTTCCCCCATATCTCCGTCGGAAAAAGCGCCGCCACATGGAGCCGCGACCAGAGCGAGACATGCGCCACCAGTCCGACCACGCCCGCCGCGACCCACGACGCACGCTGCTTCCAAAAAAATCCCGCCGCACCCAGCACCGTGGCGGTCGCGACCAACCACGAAGGCTGCCACGCCACCGGCATCGCCAACATCGCCGTCACCACAGCTAGCACCGCACCCGTGGTCGAAACGACACGCCTAACGGCGCGTCGCGATTGTTCTGCCACATCGGCGCCACACGACCGCGCCATTTCCAGCCCCCACGCCATAAAACCCGTCAGATACACGACTCGCCCCAGCGCAGTCAGACTCGCCGCCGCCACTGAAACGCCCAACGTGTCCTCGAGCCAATACCCGAGCGACACGGTCGTCACGAGCGCGGAGCCGTTCGCCATCACGCGCGAGCGGAGCCGTCTGGTCGTCACGAGCAACACGCCTGCCTGCACAAGCAACGCCAGCGCCGTCAGGCTCGGATCGGTCCACTTAATGACTGCGAGCGTGAGCGCGCCCAAGGCCTTCGCAACCAGTACGGCGCTCACGACATCACCCGCCACTGTTAGCGCCCGCCGCCACGCCGCCAACCCGAGTACCACCCCCGCAATGGCGTAGAAACCGCCCATCCGTTCGGGAAACGCCAACCACGCCGTCAGCCAGCCAAGTGCGAGCGCCGCCGAGCTGTTCGCGTTCTGAACCCAGATCTCCCGCGCATCGACATCCGTTTTCGTGCGCCCCGCTTTGTCATCGCGCCAAAAAAACGCCGCGTATCCGCCCAGCACAAAGCCCCACGACCAGCCGGGCAGCAGCGCTCGCTCGGTCCCGTCCAGCCCCAGCAGCAATGTCCCATAAATAATCCAGTAGCCCGCCAACGCCGCGACCGACGGCGCTTCCCAGCCGAGGCACCGGCGCCACACAACCGTCAGCATCGCGTATCCGATTGCCGACGTCAGTGCGAACAGCTCGAACCCGCCGCTAAAAGAAAACCACACCGCCACATAACCGAGCAGTGCCGCGAGCGTCGCCACCGGTTGCGAATTTCTCCTCCACGCCACTGCGCCGATTCCCGCAGTGACCAAAACCTGCCAGAGTCCTGCCGCGAAACGGCTCTCCAGCACCTTCACACCCGGCACCGTGTAGGCCGCCATCGTCGCGAAAAATACCAACGCCAATCCTCCCGCGAAAATCACCTGGCCAAATCTCGGTGTTTTCCGCTCGAGCCGCAGACCCAACGCCGCGATCCCCAATGAGGCGCCGAGCAATTCGGTAAACTTCACCCAAGGCGGCGTGTTCAACGACACATAGACGCCGAAGAACACCGCTCCAATCACCGCGAAGAGAATCCCCAACCGCGTCGCCCACCACGCGCCCAGTTGCACCTCACGGCTAGCCTCGCCGCTCGGCGGCCAGAGCTGCGCCCGCTCCAGCCACGGTCGGATCGTATCCAGAAAAGACGGCGCCGGTGCCCGTCTGAACACAGGCGAGCCCGCTGTCGCTACCGGCGCAAAGCCCGGCGCTTTCGGCAAAGGCGGCGGCTGGGGAATCGGCGGAGGGGCGACCTCACGTTGCGCCTCGATAACTTCTCCTGTTAAAGGCCTTCCCGAGGCAGATGTCGCGACCGGCGGCATCATCGCCGCGAGAGCCGCAGCCCCGGAGGTCTGCGGTGCCATCGGCGGCTGACTGGAGGCGGTCGCTTGCTCGATCAGTACGACGCGTCGTTTGAGTTGCTCCAATTCGTGTTCCACTCCGCCGATACGCCGCCGCAACGCCGCCAGCTCCTCGATTGTGTTCATGAGATTCTCAGATCGTGTGGCAGGTAACTCTCCCGGAAGAAAGCACGAAGCCGCTTACCTTCGCCGTCCCGACAACTCCTAGCCTTCACCTCCTGCAAATCCGGGCTTGCAATGGAAACTTAAAATCTAATTTTAGTTTCCACCATGCCCGCCGCCACGCCAGCGAAACCCGATTTATCCACGTCCGGATCGCCGCCTCCGCCTGACCGCATTCTTGCCGAAGCACGCGAGTTGTTTTTCTCCGACGGCTATTCGGCGTTCACGATGGATGACCTTGCCGCCGCGCTCGGCATGAGCAAAAAAACCCTCTACGTCTATTTCCCGGGCAAGGACGCCATGATCCGCGCTATCATCGATGGTCTTGCCGCCGAGATCCGTGCCGACGCCGATACGCTGCTCGCGAATCAGTCCCTGCGCTTTGCCGAAAAACTCCGCGGTTTCGCTCAAGGCATGGTCGAGCGTCTCTCCAAAATCCGTCCCGCCATTCTCGCCGACTTGGAACGCTACTCCCCGGATCTCCATCGCTACTTGCTGCAAGTGCGCGCCAAAAACGTCCCGTATATTTTCGGCCGCTTCATCGAGGAGGGCCAACTCTGCGGCGCCGTGCGCGACGACATCAGCCCGGTTTTCGCCAGCGAATTTTTTCTCCACGCCATGCAAGGCCTCATGCACTCCGGCTCGCTCGAGCGTCTCCGCATCCGCCCCGAAACGTGTTTCGACCGCTCCGTCCGCCTCTTCTTCGGCGGCCTTCTCACCACCACTGGACTTAAGGAACATGAAAAATTCTTCCCGAGCTAAACTCGCCTCCGCCTTCGGCATCCGTCGTTCGGCCTTCGGTCTTTCCCACGGATCGTCGGTCGCCCGGCATTCGTCATGCGCGTGGACGGCGCTCCTTGGCCTCCTCTTTGCGCTCACGCTCGCCGGCTGCCGCCGCGCCGAGCCCGCTCACTTCCAAGGCTACCTCGAAGGCGAGTTCGTGCACGTCGCCGCTCCTCTCGCCGGTCGTTTGGAAAAACTCTCGGTCGTCAAAGGCTCTCGTGTCGCCGCGGGTGCGCCGCTCTTCACCCTCGAACACGCCGCCGAACTCGCCGCGCAGCAGCAAGCAGCCGATCAACTCGCCTCCGCCCAGGCGCGCCTCGCCGATTTGCGCAAAGGATCCCGCCCCAGCGAACTCGCCACGATCGAGGCCCGCCTCGCGCAAGCGCGCGCCGCCGCCGCGCTCTCCCAAATCGAATTCGCCCGCCAAAGCGAACTGCTCAAATCCGGCGTCATCGCCACCAGTGAAAACGATCGCGCCCGCCTCACCCACGAGCGCAACGTCGCCGCCGTCTCCGAGCTCCACAGCCAACTCGACACCGCGAAACTCGGCGCTCGCTCCGATGCCATCGCCGCGGCGGAAGCCGAGGTCTCCGCCGCCAGCTCCGCCAAAACCCGCGCCGACTGGAGCGTCGCCCAAAAATCCCAAACCGCCCCGCACGAGGCCTTGGTCTTCGACACGCTCTACCGCGAGGGCGAATTTCTCGTCACCGGCCAGCCTGCCGTATCGCTCCTGCCCGCGGAAAACATCAAGGTCCGCTTCTTCGTCCCCGAAGAAAAGCTATCCTCTCTCCAGGCCGGCCAGCTCGTCCGCATCGCCATCGGCGGACGCTCCGCTCCGCTCGATGCCCGCATCAGCTACTTGTCGCCGAAACCGGAATACACGCCACCGGTCCTTTATAATCGCGAGAGCCGCGCCAAACTCGTCTTTCTCATCGAGGCCGCGTTCTCCGCCGCCGATGCCCGCGACCTTCACCCCGGACAACCAGTCGAAGTTTCGCTCGTTCCCTGAGCCCGCGCGGCCATTCGCATCGAAAGCCGAGCTTCCAAAATAGAAATTCCTCCGTGTCTTCCGACTTCGTCATCGACGTCTCTCACGTCACCAAAAAATTTGGCGACAAAACCGTCGTCAACGGCATCGGTCTGCAGGTGCAGCGCGGCGAGATCTACGGTTTTCTCGGCCCCAACGGCAGCGGCAAGACCACCTTTATCCGGATGCTCTGCGGCCTGCTCACACCCGATGCCGGCGAAGGCAGCTGCCTCGGATACGATGTGCGCACCCAGCAGGCCGAGATCAAACGCCACGTCGGCTACATGACCCAGAAATTCAGTTTCTACGAAGATCTCAGCATTCGTGAGAATCTCGATTTCGTCGCCCGCATTTACTCCATCCCCGATCGCCAAGCCGCTGTCGAACGCAGCCTCGAACGTCTCGGGCTTCAACATCGCGGTCGTCAGCTAGCCGGACAACTTTCGGGCGGCTGGAAGCAGCGTCTCGCCCTCGCGGCCTGCCTCATTCATGAGCCGAAACTGCTCCTGCTCGACGAACCCACCGCGGGCGTTGACCCTAAAGCCCGACGTGAGTTTTGGGACGAGATCCAGCAACTTTCCGCCGAGGGCCTCACCGTGCTCATCACCACTCACTACATGGATGAAGCGGAGCGTTGCCACCGCATCGCCTACCTCGCGTACGGAACTCTGCTCACGCACGGCACCGTCGCCGACGTTATCGCCGACGCGAAACTCTCCACGTGGGAAATCACCGGCCCAGACCTGCACACGCTCGCCGCCCGCCTGCGTAAAGAGCCCGGCCTCGAAGAAGTCGTCGCCTTCGGAAACACGTTGCACCTCAGCTCGCGCGACCGCGTAAAAGCGGAGCAATCGCTCGCCCCGCTTCAAACCGGCCCACACCGAGTTCGCGCCATCGCTCCGGGACTCGAAGACGTGTTCATCAGCCTCATGAATACAGCCAAGGATAACTTCAAATGACGCTCCGTGCACACATAGGGCTTGGGCTCATCCAGGCCTGCGAGGTTAAGCGCGTTGTCCCCAACGCTCCGCTCCGCTCGCGCCCGCCTGCCACCTCTCATCCGTCAATGCCGATCCATGCCCCGGCCGCGGCGCGTTCGTTGATCGAGGCCAGACGTTCGCCGTCAGCTGCGTCTGGCCCTCTGCTCCCATGACACGCTTTTCCTTCTCCCGCCTATGGGCCGTGGTGCTCAAGGAATTCATCCAGATGAAACGCGACCGCGGCACGTTCGCGATGATGGTTGGCGTTCCACTCGTGCAGCTGCTGCTTTTTGGCTTCGCCATCAACGCTGACCCCAAGCGCCTGCCCACCGTCATCATCGATGCGGACGGCGGCCCCTTCGCCCGCACACTCGTGCAAGCGATGACGCACAGCGAATATTTCCACATCCTCGGTTCCGTGTCGGAGGCCGAAGCCACGCGCGCTCTGCAACTGGGCAACGTTCAATTTGTCCTCAATATTCCCGTCGATTTCACCCGCAACGTTCTTCGCGGCGAACGCCCTACCATCCTCCTTGAAGCTGACGCGACCGATCCCGCCGCCACCGGCCCCGCGCTTGCCGCGGTAAATGCCCTAGTCCAATCCATCTTCGAGCGCGATCTTCCAGGCCCTTTCCGCACGCTTAACGGCACCGCCGGCCCCGTCGATTTCCAGATCCATCGGCGATACAACCCCGAGGGCATCACACAGTACAACGTCGTCCCCGGTCTCATGGGCGTCGTCCTCACCATGACGATGGTGATCATCACCGCCCTCGCCATCACTCGCGAACGCGAACGCGGCACGATGGAAAACCTGCTCTCCACTCCCGTGCGCCCCGCCGAGGTCATGACGGGGAAAATTTTGCCGTACATCGCCGTCGGCTACATTCAGGTGACGCTCATTTTGGTCGCGGCGCGCTTCCTCTTCGATGTCCCCATAGTGGGCAGTCTCGCCCTCCTTTACGTCATCGCTCTGCTTTTCATCGCCGCCAATCTCGCCGTCGGCATCACCTTTTCCACCGTCGCCAAAAATCAACTTCAGGCGGTGCAGATGGCGTTCTTCTTCTTCCTGCCGTCACTGCTCCTTTCCGGATTCATGTTTCCGTTTCGCGGCATGCCCGATTGGGCGCAA
>WUUC01222475.1_pt1 | contig 20172 bp, 16 predicted proteins | sample 6278441 | NCBI WGS metagenome assembly WUUC01 (sample SAMN13675441, study PRJNA597444) | soil metagenome | isolation source: soil | place: USA: Washington | collected 2017-10
CGATCAAACCCACCGTGGCTGCTGACGCTATGATGTAAGCGGCATTAAAACCCGTGTATTCAGAAATGGAAAGTAACAGCGTATAAAAAAGAATTAACGCCAGCCCGATCAATGCATATTGAAATGGATGGACGGACTTCTTGTTCACAGTTTCGATAATGAAGAAAGCTGCAAACGTAAGGATGATACAAAGGATTGCATATTTCACAGATCGCATTGTTTTCTGGTAACCGTTAACCGGGATAAACAAATCAGCGCCAAAAGAAGCGGAATGGAGATTGTAAGAAGTTTCCTTCCATGCCTGCGGAAAATTTCTCGTGTGTGCGAGGCTTTTCCAGGTAGCGGTAAAGCCGGTATCGCTGATGCGGTGATCGGGTAACTGTCCTCCTGTAAAACTGGGATCAGGCCATGTTGAATTTAATTTTACGGTTGTTTCTTTTCCCACCGGCGTAAATAATAATTGTTCGGAGCCATTGATGGAAATAGACGAGAAGAATTGAATTGGCTTATCGGGTGACACTATCACTGTTGCCATAAATCCCTCTTTCATCACCCCGTTATCGATTGCCGAGGGGTTAAGTGTTACCGTTGAGTCGTTCCAAACGAGTTTGATTTCTTCTTTCAAGCCTTTACTGTCCGCCAATCCCATACATACATAAGCTTCGCTCCATAGTACCTGCGCAGCATCGATCTTTAATTGTTGCAGGGGGAGCGAATTGAAATGTCCGCTCATTTTAATAGCCGATGAATAAAGCATTACCTGGAAAATGCCCCTATGACGTTCTTCAGGATTTACTGTCGATTCAATACTTAGATTATCGGGTAATATATATGCTAATTTCTTCAATACCCCTGACTCCCCTTTATTAACTGTGATCGTTTCGGTATACGGCAATACCAGTACGGGTCCTGTAATATCCTGCCGCCCCGCCCATTTGCTGCTGATTTCATTGAAAGCCTCCTTTTGCCGGGCCTCTCTTTCAACAATAATGTTTTGTACAAAATAGGCTGGTATCAATAATAGCAATACCAGGCCGCCGATAAGTAAACCTTTGACAAGTAATTTGCTTCTTTGCCAAATGTTCGATGCAACTTTGTCCATTTTTATTTGATTTTATTTAGTGGTTAGATGTTGAAAATTTTCTGCTAACTTTTTTATGGTGATATAGAGCACCGTCATAAATACCGCATAGACAGCGATCATCCCCCATTCCATCTTATTGCGTACCGGGTGAAGTAGTACATCAAACATCCCGTTGAAAACAGAAAACGGCTTTGTGATAATGTCCCAACTATTGAAGCGCAGGTAGCGTCCAATGTAAATGCCAAAGGCATTTAACCACATTACGATAAAAACCATAAACGGAGAAAAATTGCGATGGGTAAACCTTTCTAACATGACCGCGGTTCTTCGTAAAGAAACAACGCCCAGCAAAATACCATTCCATGCAAAAGAAAACAGTAGTAGCAGGTCAAACCATTTTGGCGCCGCATCAAACTTATGAAGATGAAAAAGATCGGTAAGTATATAAAAAGAGTTAGGTATAAATAACAGCCATATTAATAGAACAAGGGCTGTTGTCATTTTAGACTTTGCAAAGCGGTCGTTGGTGCCAAGCCATTGGGTAATTGCCAAAGGAATAAACGCAAGGAACAGGTTCCAGGTGAGGAAGAGATAAGTGAATTCGCCGGTGACAACTACCCTGGTACCAAGAAGCAGGCAGCTAAACCCGCACGAAAGCAACAACCACTGCTGCAATGTGAGGTCTACTGAAATCGATTTTTTAGTAAGTGACGTGTAAATCATTTAAAATAGTTTAGGTATAAAGACAATAGCACCCGTGATAATAGCTATGAGAGTTGATAATAACACACCGCCAGCCGCCAGGTCCTTAATAAATTTTATCTCCGTATTCTGTTTGGTAGAAATAAAATCCATGATTCTTTCGATTGCTGTATTAAACACTTCCGCTACCCATACAAATCCTGATACTATAACCAGGGCAATCATTTCGATAGTAGAAACTTCGAAATATATAGCTGAGGCAAATACCATGACTGTGACAGCAAAATGTATTCTTGCATTATGTTCCTGGCGTAAAAATCCCGCAATACCATTGAATGCAAAACCAAAGCTGCTGAACCTTTCCTGGAGTGAAAACGTTTTTTGTTTCATTTGTCAGAAATTTTTTCTGCCATCCATTTCCACCAGAAAGCGGTGCAGGCAGGATAAATAAATTGGTTGTGCAGGTCATCGCCAACAGAACGATCCTTACTGATCAACGTCATACAAACCGTCACGACCAGGCATATAGCAGCAAGCGTAATGAATTTTTTCATCGCATCGATCGGCAGATAGAGCCTACCTTTTTTAAGCCAGGTCTGTTTCATGATCATTTATTTCAGGAAGATGACTGAGTTTTCCGAATTGCCTGTACCGGATTAGAACAGCGATTACAACTGCTATTATTGCTGGTATAGAGAATATTAAAAAACCGGGATCAGCAAAATCACTAAGGAAGAAGATGAATAGAAACTCCAGGAAAACCAGCAATGGTGCTGTTATCAGCCATAGCAGAAACTTTGAGGTGCCGGGGTATGGATTGCAGAGAATAAGATACAGGATTAGCCAGCCAACCAGCAAGCAGGGCAGCGATATGATCAATGATGCTGTAAAAAAACTCAATTCAATAATAAAATTATCGAAATTCAAAAGATCCTTGGAACCACCTGTAACTATACCAAAACTTATAAATAGAAGTAATTGCAGGAGGTTAGACAGCAGCCAGGTGTAAAGTATGTGTAGAAACATTTTTGAATTATTATCGTTAAAACTTATGCGATTTCAGGAAAGGAGATTTTCCTTCTTTGTTTTTTTTATTTTGGATAAGCTATTATAACTGTTAAAAATGGTATGATTTCAAAACAGTGCTGGCAGTACCGGCAAAAAAGAAGCAATACCGCTCATGTTTTGCTTTGTAATCTTTCATAACATTCATGTTTAATTAATTTTTCTAATTGTGTGATCTTGCTAAAACAAATACTCAGCGGTATCAATCCAATGATACCGAAGGCGCAATCGATCAACCGCCAGCCTATAGGAATATCCCTGAAATGACCGGCGATCAATGCAAAGGGAATGATGAGCATACAGGCAATCATACCAAACTCGATCACCCATTTGTTACGGACGGGATCTCTTAAAGGCCCGATGAATAAAATAGCTAATACAAAATGAGCAAAGGCAAGCCAGTCATAACCGTAAGCTAAAAATGGATATTGTTTATTTGTGTATACAATAGCCGCATATACTTTGTGTATCCACCCGCCTATTACATTTGATGCGGGTACACACCGCGAAAGAAAGGACAGTTCCGATTCAAGTGGAATCGCTGTCAATCCACTGACAAAAAGAACGATCATAAAGAAGATGATCCAGTGACGGGTTTGCTTTTGTTTATTCTCCATAATAGAAAGTACTTTGTATTTCAAAGTGTAAGTACAAAAAAAATTATTTCATGCCTTTTATCATATTTTCCAGTGCAGAGATATGGTCAGCGAAAGCTTTTTCTCCGCTCTTGGTTACCGAATAGGTTGTATTGGTCTTTCTCCCGATAAATCCCTTGTGTACTTTCAGATAACCATTTTCTTCCAGGCTCACCAGGTGGGTGGCCAGGTTACCATCCGTTACTTCCAGCATTTGCTTGAGATCGTTAAAGCTTATCTCATCATTGACCATAAGAATACTCATCACGCCGAGACGGACGCGGTTATCAAATATTTTGTTTAAGCCTGTTATCGGATTCTTCATGCCCCCATCCCCTAAAGGAGTGTTTATATACCCTCTGGTATTTCAGAGGATTGTCTTTAAAATTGAAAGTTTAGCTAACTATGAACACAAATAATATACAATAATCAAAACCCGTCCTAAAAAATCTGAATACAAATCACTATCCGTTCTAAGTTCCCCTTTAGGGGACAGGGGCATCATGACTAACCGGCCTAAGCCCTCCGTTTAGGAAGACAGAGGGCTTTTTCTTTCGTACTTCCACCACATCACTACCCCATAAATGATATGCAATATCCCAAACCCAAACGCCCAAAAAAGTAACCCCTGGCCAATCCATTGCATATTAACCAGTCCAACCACTACCTGGCAATAACCGAGATAACGAATATCCGTTAATGTGTATTTGCTTGCGTTGATCAACGCAAGGCCATAGAAAAGAAGACAAGCAGGAGCAATAAAGCGCCATTCGTTTTGCTGTAGCATGCCTAATATAAAAAAGCCGCCTGCTGCCAATGGAATAGTCATGTTCCAAAACAACCGACGGGATACGGTGTTCCAAAGAGAAAGACCCTGCTGCGTTGACTTTCGCCACGTAAAATAAAAAGCCGAAAAAAAAGCGGCCCCAAAAATACACGCTGCCAATACAATTAATTGAAGTTTCAATGATTTGAATTCTTCCACAGCAAAATGACCACGGTCGTTATAGTTAATATAGTAGCTGTCAAAAATGAAATACCGGGCGATGATAGCGCCAATAATTGCAAAGAGGCCGGCTGCTATACCACTCAACCCGCTTAAAGAAATAAACCGGCTGGACCGTTCCATCAAACGACGGATATCTTTTACTTCCTGTAAGCTATTAGCTTGTTCGTATTGCTCACTCATAAAAAGCACTTTGAAATACAAAGTAAACAGTTGCCGGCTGTAATTCCAAATACATTCGCTAAAATCTTTATAAATAAAACAGCGCCTTCCGTAAATGGGTCTCAGTCAGTAGATTTGCAGTTCATGAATTTTGAAAACCGCTGTTTGGGCTTATTATTTTTTTTCGCATTCACCCTGCTGGTGAACGAGGCCTGGGGCCAGCAAAAGCATATAAGCGGTAGGATAAAGGATTCGCACAGCGAAGAAGCGATCCCTTTTGCGTCGGTTACTTTTCAAGATACAACGTTTGGCCAGCTTACTGACTCATCGGGCGGCTTTTCATTCCGATTTGACGACTGGCCCGCAGACACATTAATCATTACTTGTGTAGGCTACCAGCCATTTTTCTTTCCCCTTGATAACAGCAAGGATACGATACTGGCTAACTTGCTGCTCGAAAGAGGAACCTTTAATGAAGGTGTACGGGTAAAAGCGAAAGTGAACAAAGGCCTATTGATATGGCGGAAAATTGTAGAAAACAAGGCACGGAATGATCGTTACCGCTTCTCAAATTTCTCCTACGAGCTTTATAATAAGCTGGAGCTGGATATCAAAAATTTTAATTTTGGAAAGATCGCTAAATTCAAACCGCTGCGGTCTGTCGGCAATATTATCAAACAAAACATTGACAGTTCGGAAGGTGTAAAATATTTACCTACTTATCTTACCGAAACGATCTCCGATTATTATTACCAGAAACGACCGCTGAAACGTCGTGAAGTAATAAAAGCAGTCAATACCAATGGCGTAAAGAACGAGAGCATCATTAAGTACCTCGGCGGAATGGATCAGAATGTGAACGTCTACAATAACTTTGTTCCCGTCTTTGATAAACAGTTCGTAAGTCCCGCCAGTGATCACGGCGACCTTTATTATAATTACCGGGTAGCGGATACGCAACAAGTAAACAACAACCGTTACTACCATCTTGTTTTTGTACCGAAACGCAAAGGCACTAATACGTTTGAAGGAGATTGCTGGGTACATGCAGGCAGCTTCGCCATACAAAAAATGAACCTGCGATTGGGAAAAGAAGCAAATATCAATTTTGTAGAAGCCCTGAGCCTGATACAGGAGTATAAGCTGATCAATGATTCCACCTGGTTTTTACTAAAAGATAAATTTGTTGCCGATGTATCGCCAATTGGCAAAAACAGCCCGGGCTTCATTGGCCGAAAAACAACTACCTACCGCAACATACTGGTAAACGATACTACCGTAGTAGAAGAGTTGGGAAAAAACCAGGTGCTGGAAGAAATAATAACCGTTCCTGGTGCGAATCAAAAAGATAAGGACTTCTGGGCCGGATCCCGCCACGAACAGTTGAGCAAAACCGAGGCCGGGATCATTAAGATGATCGATACGTTATTGAACGCACCCAGCTTTCAACGCCTGACTCACCAGATCAATTTCATCGCAACCGGATATATAAATTCGGGAAATTTCCAGATTGGTCAATGGTACAATTGGGTAACGGCTAATTCATGGGAGGGTGTACGTTTGCGTTTTGACCTTGCTACCAATAAGAAATTTGACAAACGATGGTGGTGGCATTGGTATCTCGCTTATGGATTCGGTGATAAAAAAATGAAAGGTAAGGCCGAGTTATTTTATTTGCCTGCAAAAAATCCGCGCCGTTTCTGGTATGCGTCATATACCAACGATCTGGATTACGGGCAAAATTATTACGGAGAAGTGTCAGCCGATAATATTTTCGCTTTGGCGATCCGCAAGCAAAATGTGCCGATAAAATTCATTAAAGTAGAAGAAAAACGATTTGAGTTTTTTAATGAACATCGCTTTGGATTATCAGAACTTGTGGCTGTTACGCACAAAGGCTATACCCCTTTAAAGAACATTCCTTTGAAAGACTCTTTCCCTGCACTAAGAGGCCGTTCACCAATGACGACATTCGAAGTATCATTGCGACTGCGCTTTGCTTACCTCGAAAAATTTCTTGAGACGAATTTTTTCCGTACCAGTTTGGGCAGCCCCTATCCAATTGCAGAACTCTATATTTCAAGAGGCATTTCAGGAATTTTAAAAAGCAACTATAATTACACAAAACTTTCCGGAAGCATCTCTGATTATATTAAGATACCACCTTTGGGAAACATTTCATTCCAGCTATATGGCGGCAAAACGTTCGGAACACTGCCCTATGTACTGCTGGATATTGCCCCGGGCAATGAATTGTACTACTACAATAAATATGCATTTAACATGATGAACCGGTATGAATTTATTCATGATCAATTCGCCGGAGTAAATTTTGAACATAATATCGGCAATGGTATATTCCGGTTGTTTCCGAAATTAAAATTCCGGCAGTTCTGGACGGTAAAAACATTATGGGGAAGCTTGTCCGAAGCAAATAAAGCGCTCAACTTTAAAGAAGGAAATACTTTCCAAACGCTGGATGGAAAAACCTATATGGAAATAGGAACCGGCGTGGATAATATTCTCCGTGTATTCCGGGTTGATTTTATATGGCGGGTGTTGCCAAACTCTTTGCCTAATGGTACCACAAAAAAATTTGGTGTGTTCGGAAGCTTCAGGCTGGCGTTTTAAAAGTTTGATACCAGAAATTCAGGATTCGAAATTGGATTGGCCTTCAGAAACAAGCTATTCGAATTACGAGCCTTTTACACGATCGTCACTTCAATACCCATTCCCCTTAACGATTTTACCATGTGTTCGGAAATGCCGTTATCGGTAATGATCTGCTCAATATCCTCCAGGCCACATATTTTTCCAAAGCCCCTTTTTCCAAATTTGCTTGAATCGGCCAGCACGATCGTTTTTTGCGATGCTGCAATCATCTTTCGGTTTAACTGCGCTTCCTGTACATGCGTTGTTGTTAATCCGAAATCGATATCAATACCATCTACACCAAGAAATAATTTGCTGCACGAAAAATCATCAAGCACTTTTTCAGCATACATACCCGTGGCAGACGAAGAGCTCTTTCGCAGGATGCCCCCGAGCACCAGCACTTCTATTTCAGGATATTGATTCAATTCTGTGGCAACATTCAACGCTGCAGTTATAACGGTAAGAGGCGCTGTTGGTTTTATGTTTCTAGCCAATGACAGTACGGTAGTGCCCGAGGCGATGATAATACAATCATTGGGTTCAATAAGACTTGCAGCGACTGCACCAATACCCATCTTTTCACCAGAGCGGATCTTTTCTTTCTCATTCACGGGTTTATCCACCGTATAAGGATTAGTAGCGGTGGCCCCACCGTGATTGCGGTATAAAAGAGATTTATCTTCCAGCAGCTTGAGGTCCTTTCGAATTGTAACTGATGAGACATTCAGATCTTTTTGCAAATCCAGTACATTCAGCTTTCCTTCTTTCTTCAACCTGGATAAAATATGTCGGTGTCTTTCGGGCAAGCTGCTCATCCTATTCTTCTGTTTATTCATATTGAATTTATATAGATGTAATTGAATTTCAAAAAGATAAAACCAACGAACCAACAATTGTTAGTTTTTTCGAAATGATCCGAAAGCTCCGCCCCTTTTTCAAATTTCGAATTATTTTGATAAACCAATGATTTTTTTTATTTACTTTCATTTACTTTTTATTTAGTTTCGTTTCGACGTATAACTGAAACATTTCGAAATATCATATGATTAACTCGCTTTTAAATACCGGTGCAGCCAACCGCGATACTTATTTACAACAGATCGCCGCAGCCACTACTGAATGGGATCTGCTGATTATTGGTGGTGGTGCCACTGGCCTCGGCATTGCCTTAGACGCGACTTCGCGTGGCTATAAAGTCTTGTTAGTTGAACAAGCTGATTTTGCCAAAGGCACTTCCAGCCGCAGCACCAAATTGGTACATGGTGGTGTTCGCTATCTCGCACAAGGCGATGTAAAGCTGGTTCGTGAAGCCAGCATTGAAAGAGGCTTACTGCATCGCAATGCTCCCCATCTTGTAAAAGATCAAAATTTCATCGTTCCTGTGTACACGTTGTTTGACCGGCTAAAATATACGGTGGGCCTTAAGATCTATGATTGGATAGCCGGCAGGTTGAGTCTCGGATCTTCTGTTTTTATTTCTAAAAAAGAAATAATAAAAAAAATACCGGGTATCAGGCCAAATGGTTTGAAAGGTGGTGTACTCTACCATGACGGACAATTTGATGATTCACGCCTCGCCATAAATCTTGTTCAAAGCATTTGGGAAAATGGCGGTTATGCTATCAACTATATGAGGGTAACGCATTTGTTGAAAGATAAAAATGGAAAGACCAGTGGAGCCAAGGTAATGGATACCGAAGCAAAAAAAGCGTACGAGTTAAAAGCAAAGGCAGTGGTGAATGCGACCGGGGTTTTTGTTGATGACATCCTGCAGATGGATAAACCCGGTAGCAACAAAACTATTTGTGTAAGCCAGGGAGTGCATCTTGTTTTGGATAAAAAATTTTATCCCTCCCCGGAGGCATTGATGATCCCTGATACGACGGATGGCCGGGTTTTATTTGCTGTGCCCTGGCATAATAAGGTTGTATTGGGCACCACCGATACGCCTGTTGAAACAGCGTCATTAGAACCCCAGGCACTGGAAAAAGAAATAAATTTTATACTGGAGACCGCGGGCAATTATCTATCAACAAAACCACAACGCAGTGATGTGCTTAGTGTCTTCGCAGGACTGAGACCGCTGGCTGCTCCGCAACGCGGCAGCCAGAAAACAAAAGAAATTTCACGCAGCCATAAGATCATTGTCTCTACGTCAAAACTGTTCACCATACTCGGTGGCAAGTGGACCACCTATCGCAAGATGGGAGAAGACATGGTGAACAGGATAGAAAAAGAATTGCAATGGCATCGCAAAAAAACGACCACGTCTTCACTGCCTATACATGGCTTTTCGGCTGATACTGATTGGAATGACCCCTTTTATTTCTATGGCAGCGATGCGCCATTGCTCAGGCTGCAAATGAATGGCACGGCTAATCAATGGCTGAGTGAAGAATTAAAGATTCACCGAACACAGATCGTTTGGGCCATCGACCATGAGATGGCAAGAACAGTGGAAGATGTATTGTCGCGAAGAACAAGAGCATTGTTTCTGAATGCAAGAGAAAGCCAACGCATCGCACCCGAGTGTGCTGCCATCATGGCCAAAGTTTTGGGAAAAGATGCCAGTTGGGAGAAAGAACAAATAGACGGTTTTAATAAACTGGCTGAACAATATATATTGAGATAACCCGGTGATCATGTATGACAATAAAATGTCACGCATGATCACAATTCGATAATGATTGCGTAACAAAAACCTAAAGATTGCTTGTATGAAATTATCTTTTCTTTGCCGCAAGGTAACAGGGAAAGCATTCCGCCACATTCGGCCGAATACATCTTATACTCCGCTTTCTCCAGCCAAACGCTTGTCCGTCGTATCACATCGTCATTTAATCAACATCTATAATTTAACACTTATGAGATCGCTTACATTTATTTTAACCGGAAAGATCACAGCAGCCAGGCGATTGGCGATTGGCTTATTGCTGTTGACGGTTTCGACCGTTGTATCTGCACAGCAAAAAACTATTACCGGCACGGTAAAAGATGCCGAGAATGTACCTCTAACTAAGGCAACCGTGCAGGTAAAGGGAACCAACAGGGGTACTACAACTAATGAAAAAGGTGAATTCTCCATCCCGGCAAGTGCAAACGAAACGATTACAGTTTCGGCAATTGGCTTTACAGCGTTGGAACAAAAAGTTGGAACAGGTACGCAGTTGAATTTCTCACTTACATCGGATACTAAAGAGATGGAAGGTGTTGTGGTAACGGCATTGGGAATCAGCCGTCAACAGAAGGCTTTGGGCTATTCCGCACAGCAGGTAACTGCGGAAGAGCTTACCGATGCCCGTTCAAATAACTGGTCAAGCGCCTTGTCAGGTAAGGTCGCAGGACTTCAGTTGTTATCAGCAGGCTCCGGCCCGGTGAATTCAACCCGCATCACACTTCGTGGCGATGTCTCATTAAATCCTAATAATAATAATGCGCTGATCGTAGTGGATGGTGTGCCCATGAGTAATAAAAACGCGACATCCTCTGGTGTAAGCAGCGCATATGGTGCCGGATCAGGAAATGATGTGCCCATCGATTTTGGAAATAATATCAATGATATCAATCCCGACGATATCGAAAGTATCACCGTATTGAAAGGACCCGGAGCTACTGCTTTGTATGGCAGCCGCGCCAGCAACGGAGCACTCATCATTACTACTAAATCAGGTTCCAGCAAAAATAATGGCATCGGCATTACGGTAAATTCAAATGCAAGTATTAATGATGTGCTGCATTGGCCCGATTACCAATATGAATACGGGCAAGGAACGGGCAGAGCCCTGAACCCGAATGGTGAAAAATATTATTCATATGGCGCTACTGCGGATGGCGCAAGCACAAGCGGCACCAGCAGTGCTTATGGTCCGCGGTTTGATGGTCAGATGTATTTTCAATACGACCCGGTTAAGCAAGGACGTGGCGATGAACGCACTTTGTGGAGGCCGTATGAAGATAATATCAAAGGATTCTGGAGAACCGGAAGTACCATTACCAATAGTGTATCGCTTGAAGGAGGTAGTGATAAAGGAACAGCCCGTCTTTCCGTCACTCATTCAAAGAATGAATGGATCATGCCTAATACAGGATATGAAAGAATAACAGCACAGACTGGTTTGAACTATAAGCTCTCTGATAAGTTAAAAGTTAATACCAAAATAAGCTATACAAATAAAAAAAGCGATAACCTTCCTGCAACAGGCTATAATAACCAATCCATCGCTTATTTTATGATCTTTCAAAATCCGAACGTAGATCTCAATTGGTACAAGGATATTTGGAAAAACGGCCAGGAACAAATAGACCAGATACATCCGTTCAGTTCGTTTATCGACAATCCCTACCTGATCGCTCATGAGATGACCAACTCGGTTAACAATAACTCGGTGGTTGGAAGCATTTCAGCAAACTATGAGATCTCTAAAAAATTTGACCTGATGCTTCGTTCCGGTATTAATATGATGGCGGAAGACAGGCAGCAAAGACGCCCTTTTAGTACTGCTAATTTCCTAAAAGGATATTATAAGGAACAAGCCATTACCGATTTTGAGTCTAATACCGATTTCCTGTTAACTTACAAGGATAAGCTGGCAAAAGATCTTACTGTTTCAGTTTCAGCAGGCGGCAATAAGATGGTTCACCGTTACAATCGGGTGGACAGTTACATTGACGGGTTGGTTATTCCTGCTGTTTATAAACTTAACAATGGCCTGGCTTCAGCCCAGGTAAAGGTCACGGACAAAAATTTCAATGTACATAGTTTGTACGGATTGGCTGCCTTCAGCTTTAAGAATAAATATTTTCTTGATTTGACAGCCCGCAATGATTGGTCAAGTACATTGCCCTCCGGCAACTGGTCCTTCTTCTACCCTTCCATTAATGCCAGCTTTATATTAAGCGATATCTTCAAACTGCCGACTGCTGTTTCCTTTGCGAAACTGCGATTATCAGCCGCGCAGGCCGGTAATGATACTGATCCTTATCAAACGCAGAAATATTATGGTACCAGTGAGTTTGCCAGCTCAGGATCTGTTGACGCAGTTCTATATAACGCTACTTTAAAACCTGAAATATCGACGAGTTACGAAGCTGGTATCGATTTCAGATTTATTAAAAATCGCTTTGGCCTGGATTTTACCTACTATAATAGTATAACCCGCAACCAGATTGTGCAGGTACCTATGAATTGGTCAACGGGTTATTCAGCAGCGTTTCTTAATTCCGGCGAAGTACGTAACCAGGGTGTGGAGCTTGTGATCAGCTCAAAAAATATAAGCAACAAAACATTTACCTGGAACACCACCATCAACTGGGCCAAAAATCAAAACCGCGTTTTGTCATTGGCGGAGGATCTTGGAGGCGAGGACAACCAGATCATCGGTACAGGCGGTAACGCTACTATTATTGCAAAAGTAGGTGGCAGCACGGGCGATGTTTATGGATTTGGATTTGTTCGCTCGCCTGATGGCCAAGTCGTTTACAATACAAATGGACTGCCCGCCCGTCCGGATGATATCCAGTTTATCGGAAATGCATTTGCCGATTGGAAAGGTGGCATCCAGAATGAATTCACTTACAAAAATTTCAGGTTTAGTTTTCTTGTTGATGGCCAGTATGGTGGTATCATTTACTCACAAACGCACCATAAAATGAGTGAGCAGGGGAAATTGAAACATACGCTCCGCGGAAGAGAAGAAAATTTTATTATTGGCGAGGGCGTTGTGGATGATGGCACTGGTCGTTATGTCACTAACACTACGAAAGTGCTGCCGGTAGATTATTTCACCGATTATTATCGCCGTGCGAATGTGGAGTCAAATTCTTTCGATGCCTCATTCTTGAAATTAAGGGAGGCAAGATTTGAATATACACTTCCAAAAAAAGTGTTAGGAAAAACGTTTATAAGACAAGCATCGCTAGCTGTGTACGGTCGCGACCTGCTGATGCTGACGAGCTTTCCCATATTTGATCCTGAAACCGCAGCATTAAATGGTTCAACACTTATACCAGGAGTTGAAATGGGCCAACTGCCGTCTACAAGAACAATGGGCCTTAACGTCACATTAAAATTTTAACCAAAACAGATTTTTCAATCGTTAACATAATAAGATTATGAAAAAATCAAAAAAATTAGCGGCCGGTATAATTGTATTCAGCAGCTTTATGATATCCTGTACCAAAGATTTTAAGGAGATCAATACCGACCCCAACCGCATTGAACAGATCAGCCCCGGCACGTTGCTGAACCCGATAATCTATGAAGTTGCTTCTTTCAATATGGATAGGGCCGACGTTATCACATTTGACCTTATGCAGGTGATGCTTCCGTTTCCCAGCCCAACCGGTGGTATTCATCGTTACGAGTTGACGGAAAACACAGGTAGCAGCACCTGGAACACCTATTACCGCTGGCTCAAGAACATAAAAGAAATGTATGAGGCGTCAGTAAACGCAGAAGATGCCAACTACCAGGCAATTGCACTGACCTTAAATGCATGGGTTACTTCTAACCTGACAGATTGTTTTGGCGATGTACCGGTAACAGAAGCGCTTCGTGGTGATGAACTGGTTTTCTACCCGGTTTTCGACAAACAGGAAACCATTTATCCAAAATTGCTAAGCGATCTCGATTCAGCGAATCGCCTGTTCAACTCAAAAGCAATGGTGTATGGAACAGAAATATTGTTTTCGAACAATGTATCGAAATGGAAAAAATTCTGCAATTCACTTCATCTTCGTTTGCTGCTAAGGTTATCAAAGAAGGCAAATCTTGATGTGTACACCAAACTAAGAGCCATGATCAGCGATCCGGCAACCTATCCCGTTTTTACAAGCAATGCCGAGGCAGCGATATTAAACTTGACGGGCATAACACCACTGGTATCGCCATGGGGACGACCGGTTGATTTTCCAACGTTCAGGGCAGCAGGTAAATTCTTTCTTGACAGCCTGAATGCAATGAACGATCCCCGCCGCGAAAAATTTGTATCGCAGGCAAGAAGCCTTACGCCGCCTAATGTAACGTTAGGGTATGAAGGCATTCCACATGGATATGCCGGCAGTGAATCGCAATTCAACTATACACCCTCTAATTTTCTGCAAACATTGGTTACCGCCCCTATGATCGTTCCTATTTTTCCGTATGCTGAAGTTGAATTTATCAAATCAGAACTCGAATGGAGGTCGGGAAATATGGCAGCTTCGCAAACGGCTTATGAAAAAGGGGTAAAAGCCGCAATTGAACAATGGGGCATAACAATGCCGGCGGGCTACTTTACCAATGCATTCGCAGCCTTTGACGGCTCTTTGGAGCAAATCATGTTGCAAAAGTATTATGCACTGTTCTTTGTAGATTTCCAGCAATGGTTTGAATATCGTCGTACCGGACTGCCTGTTCTTCCTGTTGGCGCCGGTATGTCAAACAATGGTGTAATGCCGTCGCGTTTTCAATATCCTATCCCGGTACGCATCAGCAATCCCGATAATTACAAAGCAGCAGCGGCAGCGATGGGAGGAGATGATATCAACTCAAAAGTGTGGTGGGAAAAATAATCTTCATATAAAATACTTTTAGCTCCCGGCGGGAAATAGGAATGATGGTTGCCATAATCCTGTTTCTTGGTTATTATTAACCCGCTATTTTAGATAATAAGTTTATGAAAAGAAGAGTCTTCATTCAAAATATTACCTTACTCACCGGTGGTGTACTTGCAGCTTGCCGCGTGTCCGCCACCACACTTGAAAAACGAAAAAAAATAAAGGGGCAGGTATCATCGAACGGTACAGGGATTAAAAATGTGGTAGTGAGTGATGGATATACGGTCATCGTTACTAATAACAAAGGTAAATATGAGTTGGAACCACATGCTGCCGCAACCAATATCTTTATCTCTACCCCTCCAGGTTACGCATTCAATAATGAAAAGGGAATTTCCCGCCATTATTATAGTTTGAAAAATATTATGAACCGCAAGCATGTTGATTTTGAACTGGTCCCCTTAGACAAAGACGATATGGAACATCAGTTCATTGTCTGGGCCGATCCGCAGGTGAAGAATCAAAACGATGTAAAAAAGATGATGACGCAATCAGTTCCGGATGTTCAAAAATTGGTGGCCGCGGCAGGAAGCGGAGCATTATTACATGGCATTACGGTTGGCGATATCGTTTGGGATGAATTGCAGCTTTTTGCCGATTATAACATCGCTGTTGAAAAAATGGGTATTCCGTTCTTTCAGTGCCTCGGCAATCATGACATGGATTATAATAAAGGTGGTGATGAAACATCCGACCAGACATTCCAGCAAATGTTTGGCCCAACCCACTACTCATTCAATCGTGGGAAAGTGCATTACGTAGTGATGGATGATGTACGGTACCTTGGCAAAGACCGGGAATACGACGGATATATTTCACAGAATCAACTGAACTGGCTGCAAAAAGATCTTTCGTTTGTAGCGAAAGACCAATTGATCGTTTTATGTGTGCATATACCCATACATAACGGAATAAAAAATAATGCTGCGTTGTATGAGATACTGGACGACCGCCAGGTACATATTATGTCCGGTCATACACATTATCATCGCAATGTGATCAAAGGAAATATTTTTGAACATAATCATGGTACCGTTTGCGGTGCCTGGTGGACCGGCCCTATTTGTGGAGATGGTACCCCCTGCGGCTATGGCGTCTATAAAGTGAAAGGAACGGAGGTAAGCTGGCATTACCAGGCAACAGGCGAATCTTCCGATCACCAATTGAAGACCTTTGTTGATGATAAGAACGGTCAGAAACAATTGCAGGTAAATATCTGGAACTATGATCCCGAATGGAACACCGAGTATTGGATAGATGGAGTCCGCAAAGGTTCGCTGGAACAGTTCGATGGGTTTGATCCACTTGCTTACGAAACGTTATTGGGCCCCGACCTGCCAAAGCCAAGAGGATTTGCGGAGCCAAGAAAAACTGAGCACATGTTTAAAGCGATCATTCCTAATACAGCTACCGAAATAAAAGTGGTAGCAACAGATCGATTTGGAAAAAAATATACCGCAACACAGAAAGTATAATCATGAAAAAAGCAGCGCTATTACTGGCATCATTTATCGTTTCATCAATCGTCTTCGCACAAAAACTACAATGGGATAGCACCTACAGGCCTGGCATTTTTCAAATGAAAGTGGAACAGTTCCGTGCTTTTACCAATGCACCAACGGATATCATCTTTTTAGGCAACAGCATCACAGACTTTACAGATTGGAATGAGCTGGTACAATTAAAAGACGCAAGAAATCGCGGCATATCCGGTGATATCACATTTGGTGTGCTCGAACGATTGGATGAAGTAACTGAAGGCAAACCGGATAAGGTTTTTATTCTTATCGGCATCAACGATATTTCCCGCAATATCCCCGACAGCGTAATCATGGATAATTATAAGAGGGTCATCCGTCGGATAAAAAAGGAATCGCCTAAAACAAAAATATACTTTAACACGTTGCTGCCCGTCAACAATAGTTTTACAGATAGGGCACATTTTAATAAAGATGAACACATTCATTTTGTTAACCAGGAGTTATTAAAACTCGGTAAAGCAGAAAACATCACTGTCATTGACATTCACCCGCATTTCCTGGATGCAGATAAGAAACTGGATAAAAAATACACCTATGACGGTCTTCATCTTAACGGGGAAGGATATCGCGTATGGGCAACTGTTTTAAAACCGTACTTAAATAACTAATGCATGAAAAAAAAATTGCTGATCGGTGGAACCGTATTGCTATTGCTGACCGCCTGTAATTCTTCAAAACCTACTGATGGCGATAACCCGGCTCCAATGAAATTACCGGCCTTCAACAAAGAGGGCCATCGTGGAACCAGAGGCCTGATGCCTGAAAATACGATCGCTTCTATGTATATGGCGCTGGATCATGATGTCAATACAGTGGAAGTAGACGTTGTCATTTCCAGGGATAAGAAAGTTGTTATTTCGCATGATGTATATTTTCATCCCGAAATCACTACGACGCCTGCCGGAAATTATCTTGATAATAAGGAAGCACAAAAACACCAGATCTACCAGATGGATTATGATAGCATCAAAAAATATGATGTAGGGCTGAAACCGCATAAAGATTTTCCACAGCAACAAAAAATACCGGCTTATAAACCATTGCTGGGAGAACTGATCGATTCAACAGATTGGTATGCAAAACGTATTGGCAAACCCGTAATGTACAATATAGAATTGAAAACCAATGCGGCTTATGACGGCTCTAAACAGCCGCCGGTGGAAGAAACCGTGGACCTGGTGATGCAGGTAGTAAAAGAAAAGAAAATCGAAACCCGTAGCTATTTGCAATCATTCGATTTTCGCCCTTTACAAATATTGCACAGAAAATATCCAAACATTGTAACGGCGGTGCTGATCTCCGATAAGGACAAAAGAACTTTTGAACAACAATTGGATGAGCTTGGGTATACTCCCGAAATGTATAGCCCGCATTATTCGCTGGTCACACCAGAATTGGTGGCTAAATGCCATACTAGAAATATCAAAATCATTCCCTGGACAGTTAATACCGTGGAAGAAATGAAAAAACTGAAACAACTGGGAGTGGATGGCATTATCACCGATTATCCTAATTATTTTTCTGAGTTATAGGCTTTACTCACCTGGCGGCTGCTAACATAATTTCTATATATTTAAATCTTAAACCGCAAACGATCGCTATGGCCAAATACATTTTATCCCTTGACCAGGGAACGACAAGTTCCAGAGCAATAATTTTTGATAAGAAAGGAAGTATTGTTGCTACTGCTCAAAAAGAATTTACGCAGATCTTTCCTCAACCGGGTTGGGTGGAGCATGATGCCAATGAGATCTGGAGCACTCAATTGGGTGTTGCTACAGAAGCGGTATTGAAGGCCGGTTTGAACATTACAGACATTGCCGCTATCGGTATTACAAATCAAAGAGAGACAACAGTAGTATGGGACAGGGACACCCATCTTCCAATTTGCAACGCCATTGTTTGGCAGGATCGCAGGACCGCTTCTTATTGCGACCAGTTAAAAAAGGAAGGTCACGCGGAAACCATTCAACAAAAAACAGGATTAGTTACCGATGCCTATTTCTCCGGCACCAAAGTAAAGTGGATACTTGACAATGTGGAAGGGGCAAGAGATAAAGCACAAAAAGGAGAATTATGTTTCGGCACTATTGACAGCTGGCTGCTTTGGAAACTCACCAATGGAAAAGTACATGCCACTGACGTATCCAATGCATCAAGAACATTGCTGTACAATATCCATACGCTACAATGGGACCAGGACCTATTAAAGCTTTTCGGCATACCCGAAAGCATGTTGCCCGAAGTAAGATCGAGCAGTGAAGTGTATGGATATACAGAGAACATACTGACCGCCACTCCTGTTCCTGTCAGCGGTATTGCCGGCGATCAGCAATCTGCTTTGTTCGGGCAAATGTGTACACAACCAGGTATGGTAAAAAACACTTATGGCACGGGTTGTTTTATGCTGATGAATACGGGAACAAAACCCGTTATTTCAAAAAATAATTTACTTACAACCATTGCATGGAAAATAAATGGCGAAGTACAGTATGCGTTGGAAGGAAGCGTATTTATTGGCGGGGCGGTAGTGCAATGGTTAAGAGATGGATTAAAAATTATTCAAACATCCGCTGATGTGGAAGCTTTGGCAGTAAAAGCAGAAGATAATGGCGGAGTTTATTTCGTTCCGGCATTCACAGGGCTTGGAGCTCCCTACTGGAATCAGCATGCGCGGGGAATTATCGTAGGCATTACCAGGGGATCCTCGGATGCACATATTGCAAGGGCCGCTATTGAAAGTATTGCTTTTCAATCGATGGATCTTTTAAAAGCCATGGAAGCGGATGCGGGCTTGCCGATCAAAGAGGTTCGTGTGGATGGCGGCGCAACAGTAAATAATCAATTGATGCAGTTTCAGAGTGATATTTTAAATACACAGGTAATAAGACCGAGCATAACGGAAACAACCGCCCTGGGCGCTGCATACCTTGCCGGACTGGCCGTTGGTTACTGGAGCAGCATTGATGAGCTGCAACAATATTGGCAAAAGGACAAAGCGTTTGCGCCATCGATGAATGATGAAAAACGAAATGAGTTGCAAAAAAACTGGAAAAAGGCAGTAAAAGCAGCGCAGGCCTGGACAGAGTAAGGTTGCAAAGGTTTAAAATGTTTCAGAAGTTCGAGGAGTTAACTTCAAAGACCTATTAAACCTGTTAAACTTATTAAACATTTTAAACTTTCTAATTATGTCTCCATTTCTCGGTGAATTTATTGGCACTGCATTACTCATAACTATGGGTGGAGGTGTGGTAGCCAATGTGGTATTGAGTAAAACAAAAGGTCAAAACAGTGGATGGATCGTCATCACTTTTGGTTGGGCCATGGCCGTATTTCTTGGGGTGTATGCATCTAATTCTCTTGGTGGTAGCGGGCATTTGAACCCGGCTGTGACGATAGGCCTTGCTGCCTTCGGCGATTTTGATACATCATTGTTAGTCACTTTCCTGGCTGCTCAATTTGCCGGTGCTTTTACGGGTGCCGTTATTGTATGGCTAGCCTATAAACAACATTTTGATGAAACGACGGACAAAGATTTAAAGCTTGCCGTATTCAGTACAGGTCCTGCGATCCGTAATCCAGTGTATAATTTGCTAACAGAGATCATTGGCACTTTTATTTTGCTATTTGGTGCATTGACAATGTCAAAATCTGCGGCTACGCTTGGGGCTTTGGATGCATTACCGGTTGCATTATTGGTATTAGGAATTGGTTTGTCTTTAGGCG
>WUUC01166695.1_pt1 | contig 20166 bp, 10 predicted proteins | sample 6278441 | NCBI WGS metagenome assembly WUUC01 (sample SAMN13675441, study PRJNA597444) | soil metagenome | isolation source: soil | place: USA: Washington | collected 2017-10
GTGGAAACTTTGGTGATTTAAAAAGTTTCCATAGTTTTGCGCCCACTATGGAAGAACAGGATCAAATAAAAGATAGAATACTCAAGGGAGCTGAAGAGCTTTTCCTCAAGTACGGTGTCCGTAGCGTGTCCATGGACGACATCGCCCGGCACCTGTCGATATCGAAGAAAACGATATACCAATACTTCGTCGATAAGGATGAGATCGTGACACAAGTGACGCTTCATCACCTGGATCAAACGAAGTCAGGTTTCGACGTGCTTACAAGTGCTTCGAAGAACGCTCTCGATGAGCTGATAAGGATACAGATGTTCATGAAGAAGAACATGCAGGATCTAAATCCTTCGTTGCTGTTTGACCTCAGGAAGTATCATCCGAAAGCATGGAACGCATGGACGGAGCACAAGAACAAGGACATCCGCGAATCGGTCGTCCGGAATTTGAAACAGGGCATTGAAGAAGGTCTTTACAGGAGCAACCTCAATCCTGAGATCCTCGCCTTACTGCGGGTCGAAAGCATACAGTGGGTGTACGACGGACAGATCGTACCTACCGACAAGTATAAAATGGTAGACGTACAGGTGCAGATGCTTGATCACTTCATGTACGGTTTGCTGACAGAGAAAGGAAGAAAACTGTATGAAAAATATAAACAGGAACCGATAAACCTCGAACTAATACCCCATAACATATGAAGCGAATATATTTACTAACGGTAGCGCTGTTGCTTGCAGGAGGGAGTGCGATAGCACAGGAACAGCAATCGACAACGGGAACAATGACACTTGACCAGTGTATCGAATATGCTCTCAGGAATTCAGTCAACGCACAGAATGCAATTCTGGACCAGGACATCGCGAAAGCGAGGGTGAAGGAAACTACCGGGCTCGGATTGCCTCAGGTGGTTGCCGGTAGCAGCGTGACATGGAACCAGAAACTGCCCCGTTTCTTCCAGAGTTACACACCGCCCGGAGCGGGGTTTTCTTTCTTTCCGGAGATACCGGGAGCAAGTACCGGTGATGTTGTTGCAGCCCAGAACTTTTTCCAGTTGCAGGGTGCAGGTGATGCGAACGTGCAGGTAAATCAGTTGATCTTTAACGGATCTTACTTCGTGGGATTGCAGGCTTCGTCGGCATACAAAGACCTGGCATACAAGAACACCGCAGTAACACGGCAGGACATCGTTCTCAATGTGACGAAAGCTTACTACGGAGTGCTGATCAATAACGAAAGAGCTCAATTGTTCGATGTTAACATCGCTCGTGTGGATTCGCTTCTCCGCAACACTAAGGCTCTCAATGAAAATGGCTTTGCTGAAAGCATTGATGTAGATCGCATCCAGGTTAACTTCAACAACCTGATCTCGGAACGCGACAAGTTCCTTAACCTGAAAGAGCTTTCACTGTCATTGCTGAAGTTCCAGATGAACTACCCGATGGGCGATCAGCTGAATGTAACAGGAAACATCCAGGACATTCAGATCCAGGCGAACCCTGAGAACGGAGACTGGGATTATAAGCTCCGTCCCGATTACCAGGTATTGGAGGCTAACCGGAAACTGCAGGCGCTCAATCTCAAGAACCAGTATGCCGGTGCACTGCCGACTATCGCAGCCTTCGGTAAATGGGGTTTTCAGACGCAGTCAAATAATATTAGCGGTTTATTCAAAACCAACACGCCTATCAAAGAGGGTGATGTTCCTGGCGTCGGCCCCGACAAGTGGTATGACTATTCGATGTATGGAGTAAGCCTTAACTGGAACATCTTCACAGGAACTCAACGCCATTTCAAGATACAGCAGGAGAAACTGACGCTGCAAAAGATCGAGAACAGCTTTAGAAGCATGAAAGCCGGCATCGACCTGGAAGTAAAACAGGCAAGCATCATGTTCGACAATGCTATGAAGAGCCTCACTGCCCAGAAGCAGAATATGGAGCTGGCTGGAAACGTGGCGCGGGTAACCCGGATCAAGTTCGAGCAGGGTGTGGGATCAAATCTTGAAGTTGTCACTGCGGAAGGTGAGCTGAAGACAGCACAGAACAACTATTACAATGCCCTGTACGATGCGATGATTGCTAAGGTCGATCTCGATAAGGCACATGGCCGCCTCGGACCTACGGCAAGTACTGAAAATAAATAAATGACCAAACAACCCCGAAACATACGCTATATGAAAACAAGAATATACACAAAGGTTTTAAGTGCTCTCGTTATTGGCGCCATCGTGGCAGGATGCGCCGGCGCCGAGAAAGACAAGGAGACCCAGCTTAAGGAGCTGAAGGAACAGCACGCGAATATCGCCAAGGATATCGTTAAGCTGGAAAAGGAGATCGCGGCTTCAAAACCGGCGGGCGATCCCTCGAAGATCAAATCGAAAGATGTGATCGTCACCGAGCTTCAGGCGAAGCAGTTCGAGCACTATGTGAAAACGCAAGGTGCTGTTGAGTCGGAACAGAACATCCAGGTGAGTGCCAAGACTCCCGGTGTGGTCACGCATGTGAACGTTCGGGAAGGTGAAGAAGTAAAAGCCGGCCAGACATTGGCGCAGATCGACAATTCGCTTATCGTTAGAGGTATCGAGGAGCTGAAGTCACAGCTGGAGCTTACCACCACTGTGTTTAACCGTCAGAAAAATCTGTGGGATCAGAAGATCGGCACTGAAGTACAGTACCTCCAGGCAAAGTCGAACAAAGAAGGTCTCGAAAGAAGACTGGCTTCAATGAACGAACAGAACGAGCAGACCAAGATCAAGGCTCCCGTGTCCGGTGTGGTGGATGCCATCGATGTTAAAGTCGGCCAGAACATCGCTCCCGGTATGCCTGCAGCACGCGTGGTGAACAATACAGACCTGAAGATCACAGCCCGCATTTCTGAATCCTATTCTAATCAGCTTCGCAAGGGTGACAAGATCATTGTGACCTTCCCCGATGTAAACAAGACGGTGACATCAAAGCTCTCCTTCGTGGCCCGCAACATCGATCCATTGTCCAGAACCTTCATTGTTGAAGCGGATCTTCCTTCTGCTCCCGAGCTCCGTCCCAACATGACGGCGGTAGTGAAGGTTGTTTTCGAAACAACGGCTGCGGCAATCGTAGTTCCGGTCAACGTCGTGCAAACGATCAACAACGAGAAAGTTGTTTATGTGGCCGAACAGAAAGGCAACCAGACAGTAGCCCGCAAGAAGGTTGTGAAAGTGGATGGTATCTACGACAACCTGGCGCAAGTACAAGGCCTGGCTGTAGGTGATAAGCTTATCACCACCGGATTCCAGGGTCTGACGGATGGAGATTATATCAAGATCTGATTTCGGTAACCCAAGATGTATCTGAATCCCTAACTCCATTACCATGAAAGACACCGAAAAAGAATTTAGACCGACCAGTTGGTCGATCGACAACCGGGTGAGCATTTACGTTGCCACCGTTGCGATCACGCTGTTCGGCATGATAACATACCTGAGACTTCCGAAGGAAAACTTCCCGGAAGTCGTGTTCCCACAGATCTATGTGTCCACGATCTATCGTGGCTCACCGACTGATATCGAAAACCTGATCTCGAAGGAGATCGAAAAAGAAGTGAAGTCTATCGAAGGCGTGAAAAAGGTCACGAGCAACTCAATTCAGAACTTCTCCAGCGTTATCGTTGAATTTGAGACGGACAAGGATGTAGCCGAAGCCAAGATTGACGTGAAAGACGCCGTCGACCGGGCAAAGAACAACCTTCCCACCGACCTGGAGAACGACCCGAGTGTGATCGACATCGACATATCGGAAGTTCCGATCATGAACGTGAACCTTTCGGGCGACTACGACCTGGCTATGCTCAAGCAATTCGCTGAACAATTGCAGGACCGTATCGAATCGGTACCCGAGATCCGGCGTGCAGACATCATCGGTGCGCTCGATCGCGAGTTCCAGATCAACGTCGATATCTACAAAGCGGCGCTCGCCGGCGTAGACCTGCAGGATATTGTCCAGTCCGTTGCGGCTGAGAACGTCATCATTCCCGGCGGTCAGCTGTCCGTCGACGGTATGAAGCGATCATTGAATGTAACAGGCGAGTTCAAGAGCGCCGATGAGATCGCAAATACTGTGATTGCCTCGACGAAAGGCGGCAAGATCTATCTTAAGGACATTGCTGAAGTGCTCGATACGCACAAAGAGCAGGAGAGCTTCGCCCGTTTGGATAAGAAAAACGTGATCACACTCAACGTGATCAAAATGGGAGGGAAGAACCTGATCGATGCGTCCGACAAGATATTCGTGATCGTTGATGAATTTAAAGAGAACGTACTGCCTGCCGGAGCAACAATCACCATCACCGGTGATCAGTCGGACCAAACCAGGACAACGCTGCATGACCTGATCAATACGATCATCATAGGATTCGTACTCGTGACGTTCATTTTGATGTTCTTCATGGGTGCAACCAACGCCGTGTTCGTCGCTATGTCGGTGCCGCTGTCTAGCTTCATTGCGTTCCTTGTGTTCCCGGTGCTCGGATTCAGCTTCAACATGATGACGCTGTTCTCATTCCTGCTTGCATTGGGTATTGTCGTAGACGATGCTATCGTGGTGATCGAGAATACACACCGTGTGTTCGACAATGGTAAGGTGCCGATCCGCAAGGCAGCCAAGATCGCCGCCGGCGAAGTGTTCCTGCCTGTGTTGTCGGGCACGCTTGTGGTGCTGGCTCCGTTCGTCCCGCTGGCATTCTGGCCGGGTATCGTCGGAAGCTTTATGAAATTTTTGCCCATCACGCTGATCGTCGCCCTGCTGGCTTCGTTGCTGGTGGCCTATATTATCAACCCGGTGTTTGCCGCCGACTTCATGACCAAGCATGATCATGAGCACGAAAAAAAGAGCAAGATCACCAAAGGTTTCAAGATCACAGCGATCGTATTCGGCTCGCTCGCACTGATGTCGTACATCGTAGGCGCCGTGGGGCTCGGCAACTTTGCGGTGTTCTCTTTCGGAGTGTATTGCTTGTATCACTTCCTGTTGGTTCGCGCGATATCACACTTCCAAACCGATACATGGCCGCGTTTCCAGGAAGGATATAAGAAAATGGTTGTTGGTGCCATTAAGGGACGTCGTTCCTTCCTGGTAATGGCAACTGTTGTCGGTTTGTTCTTCTTCTCGATCATCCTGTTTAGTATACGGACACCATCAGTGGTATTCTTCCCGAGCGCCGATCCTAACTTCATCTTTACGTTTGTCCGGATGCCGATCGGTACCGATCAGACGGTAACAGACTCCATCACTGGAATTGTTGAAGATCGGATTCGCAGTGTGGTTGGAGAAAAGAACCCCATCGTGCAGTCAGTTATTGCCAACGTTGCAAAAGGAGCGGCGGAGGATCCGTTCTCCGAAAGCGGACAGTCGTCGCCTCACCTCGGAAAGATAACTGTTGCATTCGTTAAGTTCTCGGAGCGCAACGGAGAATCTACTGCAGACTATATGGACAAGATCCGTACGGCAATCCAAGGTATTCGTGGTGCGGAAGTGTGGGTAGGGCAGGAGGCCAACGGTCCACCTACCGGTAAGCCGGTAAGTATCCAGATCGCCGCCGATAACTTCGAAGACCTCGTTGCAACCGCAACCCGGATGAAGAAGTACCTGGATTCGCTCGAGGTACCCGGCGTTGAGGAGTTGAAGTCTGACTTCCAGACCGACAAGCCCGAGATGCAGCTGGTGATCGATCGTGAGAAAGCCAATCGTGAAGGCGTGTCTACTAAACTTATAGGCGGTGCTCTATACACCGCGGTTTTCGGTCGTGAAGTCACCAAGTTTCGTGATGAGAACGACGACTATCCGATCAATCTCCGTATTCGCGAGGAACAGCGGAACGACGTGAATGCGTTGCTTAGCCTTCCGATCACATACCGCGACATGGGTTCGGGCGGACAGGTTCGTCAGGTGCCGCTGTCGGCATTCGCACACGTCGAGTATACAAACTCGTATGCGGGTATCAAACGTATCGACCAGAAGCGCGTGATCATCCTGGAGTCAAACGTGCTCAATGGTTTCAGCCCCAACACAGTTGTGTCTGACATCAAAGTAGCACTCGAAGACTTTAGTCTTCCCGATGGTGTGATCGTAGATATGACGGGTCAGCAACAGGAACAACAAGAGACCGTCGAATTTTTAGGTCTGTCGTTTGGTATTGCGTTCTTCATGATCTTCATGATCCTGGTAACGCAGTTCAACTCGATCAGCAAACCCTTAATCATCCTGTCCGAGATATTCTTCAGTATCATCGGTGTACTGATCGGCTTCGCGATCTTCCAGATCGAAATGTCGACCATCATGGTCGGTGTGGGTATCATGGCGTTGATCGGTGTCGTTGTGCGAAACGGTATCCTGTTGGTGGAATTCACCGATCTGCTCCGCAGCCAGGGAATGGAATTGCGCGAGGCGATTGCCGAGGCCTCCAAAACCCGTATGACACCTGTGTTGCTGACAGCAATGGCTGCTACACTCGGTCTGATCCCGCTGGCGGTTGGTTTGAACATCGACTTCGTGACAATGTTCACCGAGTTGAACCCGCACATTTTCTTTGGCGGCGACAACGTTGCCTTCTGGGGACCTCTTTCCTGGACAATGATCTTTGGTTTGATCTTCGGTACTTTCCTTACACTCTTCGTAGTGCCTGCGATGTACCTGCTGACAGCCAAACTGAAAGAAAGGATCTTCGGTAACAAGAAAGCTGAAGCTCACCAGGAATATGTTCCCGGTGGTGCGTTGGATCACGGTTTTCGCTCTCCCGAGGTAAACAAGGAAGGGTGATATAATCGTGCGAGGTGCGATGTGCGAAGTGCGAAGCTTGATCCCCGCACATCGCACATTGCACTCCGCACATAAAGTATGCGCAGAATTATGCCGGTTGTTATTCTTCTGATCCTCTTCGGAGTGATCGATTACTACCTCTTCCAGGCAGTGTTGGCCGTTAGCAAAAACTGGTCTCCGGCCTGGAAGGCGGTTATCCGCTACGGTTTTTGGATACCTACCGTTATCTCGGTCGTCGGCGTGCTCTGGTACAACATCGGCGATCCATACCGGTTCAACCGCGATATCTGGTTGTGGCTTCGCACGTTCATGGTCGGCATTTACCTGTCGAAGACAATCGGGATCATTTTTGTTTTCCTGGACGACCTCCAACGCGGTTTCCGCTGGGTTGTGTCGTTGTTCTATCGCGGCGCGGGGACGTCTTCCGACAGCCTTCCCGGCGAAGCGATATCGCGCTCGGAGTTCCTGACGAAAGCTGCGCTGGTCGCGACCGCTGTTCCTTTCGGAGTAATGACATACGGCATTATCTCCGGCGCTCACGATTACAGGATCAGAAGAGTTACCGTTTCATTGCCCAACCTTCCTAAGTCATTCGATGGCGTCCGCATCGGACAATTGTCGGACATTCACTCCGGAAGCTTCTGGAATAAGACAGCTGTGAAGGGTGGAGTTGAAATGATGATGGCTGAAAAGCCGGACCTTATCTTCTTCACCGGGGACCTGGTGAATGATCATGCCGACGAAGTGAAAGACTACGTGCCAGTCTTCGGAAAGCTCAAAGCGCCGCTTGGAGTGTACTCGATCACCGGCAATCACGACTATGGTGACTATGCAAAGTGGAATTCTATGACTGAAAAGGAAGAGAACTTCAGGAACCTGGTGAAAGCGCATGGTGAAATGAATTTCGACATCCTGATGAACGAGAACCGGATCATCGAACAAGGAGGGGAGAAGATCGCCATTCTTGGTATCGAAAATTGGGGAGCCGGCCGGTTTTCCAAGCATGGTAAAATGGATTCAGCTCATCGCGGAACAGAAGAGGCGGCAGCAAAGATCTTACTCTCGCATGACCCCAGTCATTGGGATGCGCAGGTCAGACCATCATTCACCGATGTCGACCTGACTTTATCAGGACATACGCACGGGTTCCAATTCGGCGTGGAGATAGGCGGATTTAAATGGAGCCCTTCACAATACGTGTACAAGCAGTGGGCTGGGTTGTACAAGGAAGGCAGTCAATATCTGTATGTTAACAGGGGCTTCGGCTACCTTGGATATCCGGGCAGGATCGGGATGCCTCCGGAGCTGACGATCATCGAGCTGAAGAGAGCCTGACGCGGAACTCCAAACGCCAAACTTCGAACTTCAAACTTCAAACTTCAAACTTCAAACTTCAAACTTTAAACTTCAAACTTCAAACTGCCTTCATCCCTATCAACCAAAAATCATCATAATAGATCACCCCCTCATCCAACATCTCCCTAACGACTTCGATAAAAACTTCCTTATCCTTCGGATCAACCGCAGTTTCAAGCTCATCCACCTGCATCTTTTTCTGTTTTAAAACATAGAGTATCTGGTCGCGGTAATTTTTCAGCGCGTGAAGGTCTTCTTTCTTCTTCCGGTCGATACAGATATCACACATCCCGCAGGGCTTGGTGTTCAGCTCACCGAAATACTCCTGCATAACCTGCATGCGGCAGGTACGGTCTTGTGTGACGTAGCTCACCATCTCCTTCATCTTGCCGATGTGCAGCTTCCGTCGTTCCTCGAGACGCTTGCGATCGATCGAAAGATTGGCTGCATCCTGGCGCGGAGTGAGGTAGGTTACAGTCGGGTTGTCGGTGGCGGGTTCGTAGGCGAGGATGCTGAGCTTCGATAGCTGATCCAGTGTGGACGCAATTTGTTTTTCGCCGGTCTTTAAAAACGAAGCCAGCTGTTTTTCAGAGATCTTCACGAATTCCGAATAGGCTTCGCCTCCGTAGAGCCTGAGTACGGTCTTCACCAACGGCTCGAAATGAGCGTTCGCGATCTGGAATTCATACAGGCGCTTGTTGTCGACCAGGAAATGAAGCCGCGAGGGCTGATAGAAGCTCTCACTTAATTGGATCAGTCCTTCTTCTTCGAGCTTCTTCAGTGCGATGAATGCTGTCGCCGAAGAAATGTTGAAGCGCTTCGAGAAATTTTCAAGGTCAAAAGGGAATGACTCGGCTTCGGCACTGCCGACTGCCAGCTGAAAATAGTTGGCAAGCGACTGGTACACGGCTTTCAGCTGATCGATTGAAGGATGTGATTGCTCTACTTTTTTTTCAAGTCCATCGACATCCGACGAGTGATAGACGACGGCAGCGAACGACCTCTTTCCATCGCGACCGGCGCGACCGGCTTCCTGGTAATACGATTCAAGGTCTTCGGGAATGTCCATGTGAATGACGACACGCACGTCGGGTTTATTGATACCCATCCCGAAAGCATTCGTAGCGACCATAACACGCACGTGATTCTGTATCCATTCGCCCTGTCGCTTTTCGCGCTCAGTGTGGTTAAGTCCCGCGTGATAGTACGTCGACGAGATCTTTTGACGTGCGAGATACCTGGCGAAGTCCATGGTGCCTTTGCGTGACCGCAGGTACACGATGGCCGGCCCCTGCACGCGACGAAGGATCTCCAGCATCTTTTTTTCTTTGTTCTCTGATTTCCTTACGACAAATGAAACGTTGTTGCGTGCGAAGCTGATCTGGAACGTGGCGAGATCTTTCAGCTCCAAAAACTTTATGATGTCGTCTTTCACGAGCCCTGTGGCCGAAGCGGTGAGAGCGATGAACGACAGGCCGGGTTTCAATTCCCTTAAGATCTTTATCTGGAGATAGGGCGGACGGAAGTCATGACCCCACTGCGAAATGCAATGAGCTTCGTCGATGGCGACCAGACTTACTTTCATTCTTTTGAAACGTGCCTGGAAGAGCTCGGTCTGAAGTCTTTCGGGAGAGACGTACAGGAACTTGATCGATCCGTAGACACAGTTATCGAGCAACACGTCGATCTCCGACCGGCCGAGACCGGAATGAATGGCGATGGCGGAAATGCCTTTGTCTTTCAGCTGGGAGACCTGGTCCTGCATCAGCGCGATCAGTGGGGTGATCACGATGCACACACCTTCCATCGCGAGGGCGGGCACCTGGAAACACACCGACTTTCCGCCGCCGGTCGGCAGGAGGGCGAGCACGTCTTTTTTCTGCAGGACGGCGTTGATGATGTCTTCCTGCGGAGGGCGGAACTGATCATAGCCCCAGTACTGGCGTAGTATTTCTTTTGGAGAAGACACCCCTAAAGAACAGGAAATGAGGGTGAATTAACAATTTGGGTGAGGGGGGAAACCTGATGGATTGATTGAAATATCCAATATCCAATATCCAATACCCAATACCCAATATCCATTGGGCACTCAGTCTAATTGGTCATTGGGTATTGGTTGTTGGGCATTGATATTGGGCATTGGGTATTGGGTATTATTCAAGGGCCTTCACCCCAGGCAAAACCTTCCCCTCAAAATACTCCAGCAACGCTCCGCCTCCGGTCGACACATAGCTGACCTTCTCACTAAATCCGAGTTGAGCAACCGCTGCTGCCGAGTCGCCGCCGCCGATCAGTGAGAAACCGCCCTTGCTTGTTGCCTTCACAACGGCTTCGGCGACTTTCTTTGTTCCATTCGCAAACTTATCCATCTCAAACACGCCCATAGGTCCGTTCCACAGAATGGTCTTCGAGCTCTCTATTACTTTGCTGAATACTTCCACAGCTTGAGGTCCGATGTCGAGACCCATCCAGCCGTCTTTGATAGACGTGTTCATGGAGATCTCGGTGTTTGCGTTCGCGTCGAACTTATCGGCGATGATAGAATCGATCGGCAGGTGAAGCTCGACACCTTTGCTCTTGGCTTTTTGAATGAGCTCTTTCGCGAGATCGAGCTTATCTTCTTCGACAAGGGACTTGCCGACATTGCCTCCGAGGGCTTTGAAGAACGTGTAGCTCATGCCGCCGCCGATGATGAGGTGATTGACCTTGTCGAGCAGCTTTTCGATGATGAGGATCTTGTCGGATATCTTGGCGCCGCCCATGATCGCTACGAAAGGCTTCGCGGCTTTCTCCATTACCTTCTTTGCGTTGTCGAGCTCGGCCGCCATTACATAACCTGCAGCTTTCTCCTTAAAGAACTGTGCAACGATGGTTGTGGAGGCGTGCGCGCGATGGGCTGTTCCGAAGGCATCGTTGACGTAGATGTCACCAAGCTTCGAAAGCTTCTCCGCAAACGCGACATCACCTTTTTCTTCTTCTTTATAAAACCTCAGGTTCTCGAGAAGTAACACCTCACCGGGCTTGAGATTGCCGGCTTTGGTTTTTGCTTCTTCACCAATGCAGTCATTTGCAAACTGTACAGGCTTGCCGAGAAGGCTCTCGGTTGTTTTAATGGTGTGCTTCAGGGAATATTTTTCTTCCGGTCCATCTTTCGGGCGACCCAGGTGCGACATCAGCACACAGCTTCCCCCGGCGGCAAGGATCTTTTTCAGGGTGGGAATGGTGGCGCTGATACGATTATCGTCGGTCACGTTAAAGCTCTTGTCCAACGGTACATTGAAGTCGACACGGATCAATGCGCGTTTGCCGTTAAAGTTGATTTCGTCGATAGTTTTCATGAGTTGTGAAAAAGTTAGAAATAGAACAAGCCTAAAAGCCTGCGAATGTAAGAAGGAGACGGACTAGTCTCCAAAGGAAATCCCTAATCCGCGGGCGGCTTTCACCAGGTATGAGTCTTTGCTCACGAAGTTATATTGCTTGGTGGCCTCTTCCAGGGTTACGTAATCGATTGTGTTGTTCCGGAAGTTGACCATGTTGCCGAATTTTTTCTCCAGCACGAGCTCGAATGCTTTTACGCCGAAGAGTGTGGCCAGTATCCTGTCGAATGCCACGGGCGACCCGCCGCGGAGGGTATGTCCGAGAACGGTCTCGCGGATCTCCGCCTTGCAGCCCTTGTCTTTGAGTTGCTTGGACAGGTGATAGGCAACGCCCCCCAGCCTTACGTGCTCCGATCCTTTGTCGTTTGCCGACGAGGTGACGCCGCCGGCTTTGCCTTTCGCTCCTTCGGCGATGACAATGTTCACGAAGCCGCGGCCTTTCTTGTAGCGCGTTTCAATTCGTTTCAGGATCTTGTCGATGTCGTATGGGATCTCGGGTATGAGGCACAATTCGGCGCCCCCGGCAATGGCGGTGTGCAGAGCGATCCAGCCTGCATCGCGTCCCATCACTTCCATGATCATGATCCGATGGTGACTTTCGGCGGTTGTCACGAGCTTGTCGAAGCTGTCGGTAGCGATTTGTACGGCGGTCTGAAAACCAAACGTTACGTCGGTGGAAGAGAGGTCGTTGTCGATGGTCTTTGGTACACCGATGATGGGGATGCCTTTGTCGAAAAGGACCTTGGAGATCTTTTGAGAACCGTCGCCGCCGATATTGATGACGGCATCGAACTTCAATGTCTTCAGTTTCTTCACCAGCTCATCGGACCGGTCGACGAACTTGGTGGTCCCGTCGGGTTGTACTACGGGAAAATTGATGGGATTCGATTTGTTGGTGGTCTTCAGTATCGTACCGCCTTTGATGTGGATGCCTGCCGTGCGGCTGCTGGTAAGCTTGACGATTTCATTCGGCTCGTTGAATACACCGTTAAAGCCTTCGATGCTTCCGAGGACTTCCCATTCTTTTTCTTTGCGTGCGCGTTTTGCAATACCGCGGATCACCGCATTTAAACCGGGGCAGTCACCGCCACCCGTCAGGACCAATAGTTTTTTTGCCATATTATTTCGCTGAGGCGCGTCTTAGTCTGTCATTAATAGCCCTTCCAATTCCTTCATCGGGAACAAGCTCCGCGAGGATCAGTTCCACCGGCATTTTATCAAGCTGACGAAGGGCTCCGAAAAGATTCTTTGCCGCTTCGGCCAGGTCGCCGGAAGGGGAGAGGATAACCTGGTGTGTTGCCTTGTAGTCTGTTGCGAACGACAATACGGCCACGCGATCGAGGTCAATCATGCCGATCGCCGTTTCAACGTCCGCTGTGAACATTTTTTTCGCTGGTGCATAATGACTCTTCAGTTGGCCGGGCGCTTTCGGCAACGACGGCGAAGAGCTCATTTCAATGTCACCGACAATTTTTTCGAGTGTTTCGACATCGATACCTCCCAGCCTGTGAATGACAGCTTTGTTGTTTTCAAAACCGACGATGGTTGATTCGATGCCGATCTTGCAAGGTCCGCCGTCGAGCACATATTTGATCTTCGAGCCGAGCTGTTCGGTGACGTGACCCGCAGTCGTCGGACTGATGAACCCAAATGGGTTGGCGCTGGGTGCAGCGAGGGGAAAATCGATGGTTTTTAAAAGTCCCTGCGTGAGCGGGTGGTTGGGACAACGAATGCCCACCGTGTCAAGGCCGGATGTAACGAGGTCGGGAATGATACTCCGCTTCTTAAGCAGAAGTGTGAGCGGTCCGGGCCAGAACTCTTTCGCAAGCCGTTCGGCGAGCACGGGTACGTGCATCACATACTTTGATAGTTGCTGATAGTCTGCAATGTGAACGATGAGAGGATCAAAGGAAGGCCTGTTCTTTACTTCGAAGATGCGGGCAACTGCCGCACTATCGAGAGCATTCCCTGCAAGGCCATAAACCGTTTCAGTGGGTATTGCAACCAGTTCGCCTTTCTTCAATAAGTCACGCGCAAAAGAAATGTCAGTACCGGTTTCGGCCATCAGTTTCGGTAAGGTCTGTTGACAAAGGTTAGTTCCTAAAGTTGCCTGAAATTCGGCTGGTAAGCAACTATTTCACCCGATCAAGTCGGATGATGACACCGGCGTCTTCACTCCGCCGTCCGCGTGCCACCGGGCTTCAGCGGAGGCGCAAACGCTACGCGATGGCGAGTTAGCCGCGCAATTACAGCTTCGAACGCAGCCTTATGATCGAAATCTCCGGATTGAATTTCTCCAGGTCATTTAGCTCTATCCATCGCAGATCGGTCGATTCGTCGCTGATCTTCAATTCATCCGATTCATCTGCCTGGAAGAGAAAACGGACGTCGTAATGGTCATGTGCGGGAAACGAAAGGTCTTTTCTTTCGGGTATCAGGTGAATATCGATATCGAGAAATCCGGAACCGACCGGGGCTAGCTTCGTAAGGCCCGTCTCTTCATTGGCTTCACGCACGGCGACCCTGAAAACATTCTCGTCACCATCTGCATGGCCGCCGGGCTGCAGCCATTTTTTCAGCGCTGCGTGTTTCACCAGGAGAACTTTCGATCCGTCGTTGTTGATGATCCACGATGATGCTGTGATGTGGCCCGGCAGATGCGTGCGCTTATAAGAGTCCGGATGCTGAAGGAGATCGCTAAAACGGGAAATGAACTCACGCTCTTCCGCGAAATTGGTTTGGTAGTCGCGAAGAGCCGATAACAAAGACTGCCTGTCTTGTACGGCTTGCCTTGCATCGCCGCTTTCGGTGGAGTGAGGTCCGGGCAATCCCGCGGGAAGCCCTTCGATCATTCGATAACGACGGTGACCTTGTTGATCCGTTTGGCTTCGAGCTTGCCTGTCTGTTCTCCGCCGCCGAAATTATTCTTGTCGCCTTTCTTCGCCAGAACAAAGTAAGAGATGGCTTTCAGCTCTTTGAATTTGGCTACGCCTTTCTCGTCCGTTACGCCTTCGGCCACGGCATTCTTCTCGCCCTTATAATCTTCCTCAGTTTCGAACAACTGAATAGTAACTCCATCTTCGGTGTTGCCGAGCTCGTTACGAATGGTCACACTCATTTGTGTTTTGATGATCTGGAACTGCAGCGTCATCATCATAAATGCAACAGCTGCAAAAGGCAGAAGTAATTTTTTCATGTTTCAGTTTATGATTTTTTTCTGTGTTTTCCGTGCTTTCCGTGAAATCATCTTGTGAAATCTACCGGATGAGGGCCACACCGCCCCGTTTCTCCTGTATTCCCTGGTCTGGGCGGAATGCGCTGACGTATTGCACAACATAAGAATAGGTTCCAGGGGGCAAGGGCTGTGCCGCATCGTTGTTGTAACCCCCATTCCACTTGAAGAATCTGTCAGGCGAAGTGAACACCATCTCGCCCCAACGGTTGAAGATGAATACATGGAACTGGTCGTCTTCTATAAATCTGGTGAAGATCCAGAAATCACCGTTCGTTAAGTCTCTCCTGTCGGGGTTGAATACGACGCTGCCAGGCTTGAATGCATTCGGTGCGTTGATCCTCGGGAGACATTCGTTGCGAACATCCGTTTCATCTTTGTTGGTACATCCTCTCGCATCGGTGAGCGTCACTGCATATTCCCCCTTGCTGTCGGCGGTGAGCACACGCTGGGTGTACGGGATACTGACTCCAAACTTGGTCCAATCATAAGACACAAAGACGCCCGGGTCGAGATCGACCGTCGCGGTGCTGGGATCCTGGTTCTCCGGATCGTCACAAATGGTGGCAATGTTCGGCAGCTCACCTTCGGGCAACGGTGCCCGCACGATCAAAAGAGATGCCGAAGCGCTGCAGCTCGACTTACTGATGTTGACCTCGTAGCGGCCTTCCGTAGTCTGGTCTGTTGTGGCAGTGGTAACGCCCGCAATGGCAACACCATCGCGCAGCCAGGCGTATGTTACTACACCGTCAGCTGTCGTAGTGGCCGTCAATGTTATCGGCTGACCGTCATCGCAAGGAGGAGTGGACGATAGTGCGGCATCGACAATGCCTACCACACTGGCGACTATTTGTGGAGAGTCTTTCGTGCAACCGCTGATCGGTTCGAATATCTGCACCCTGTATGTGTTCCCGCTTTCGGCCAGACCGATCTGAACAGATGAACCTCCCAGTGTCGGATCATAGACGCCATTGGTAAACCACCGGTAGTTGAATACGCCAATCGGGGTCGCGTTGATGGTTACCGTCGAAGCACACTCCGTGGTCGGTGTCAATAGCGGTGTTGGTATGTTGCCTACGTTCAGTGTGATCGACTGTGTTCCGTTGCATGACCCGTTGTTGCCCGTTACTGTGTACGTTGCTATGCCTGCATTCGCTGTCAGTTGCGCCACACCAAATCCGTTCGGATTCCCGGTAATGGCCGAGGGTGGCGAGGCGGTCCATATATATGTGGTCGATGTCGCACCGGTCGCAACCAGCGAGAGTGAACAAAGGTCGGGTGTGAGTGTGATCTCCGGTGGCGCAATGGGAGCGACGACCTGGTTGAACGAGAAGATACATCCCCCGGCGTCTGTCAATTGAATCACGTAATCGCCCGCGGGCAACGGTGAGAGATTGAACGCACCAGGTGCAGCGGGGCTGCTGCCGCTAGTGATTGCTCCAGTGCCTGAGTTGGTTGCCTGGTATTGAATTGGAAAACTGACAGGACCACCTGCGGGTGTGATTCTCAGTGTTACAGGATCGCAATTTGGTCCCGTTATGGCAGCAGTCGCCGAGTACTGGGCATCCGACAATCCGAAGGCTGCGGAGATGGTACATCCCGAGATCTGATCTTGTACAATACCGGAGAATGTTCCGGCCACTAGATTGTTGACGGTGAATGTATTCGGTGCGGCCTGATCGACGTCGCTATCGGAAGCTCCGGGACCTGAGATGAAATACGAATACAGCGGCCCGCCTGCAGGCGTCGATGCGATGAGGCTTAGCGTGATCGATCCATCAGCTGCGCCGCATGACGTCGGATTGGTTCCGCTCAATACAAACTGTGGTGAAACGTTAATGGTGTATACTTTATCCTCTGTCCTGGCGCAAGTGGTAAAGGGATCGGTGACGGTTACTGCATAGGTGAACACCCCGGCAGTATTGACATTCACTGACTGTGTTCCCGATGTGCTGGCAGGAACGTTGTTGATGGTCCACGCATAAGTCATTCCGGGGTTGTTCACATTCAGCGCTGGTGTGTTGTTGTCCTCGCATATCGTGATGTCGGGCCCAAGATCGAATATCGGCCGGCTGTCGGCGGTAAGGAATGTGCCATCCGTGGTACATCCGAGTGAGTCGGTGACGGTTACGTTGTATTGGCCCTGTTCGGAAACGGTAAGAATTTCCGTTGTTTCGCCGGTATCCCATTGATAAGTAAGTCCGGCTGCGTTCGGAGGATTGGCGTCGAGTTGCACGGTTGGAGTGTTACATATTGGCACACCACGTCCGGGGTTCACCGGGCGAGGTGTGATCGTGAACGCACGGGACATGGTGGTATCAGCGGCGCAACGATTATGAAGGACTAATGCAACGCGGTAGTCCCCCGGCCCGGGCAGCAGGGCTGCAAAGGTTGCCTCGGTGCTTGAAGCTACGTTAGTGGGAGGACCCGTGGGATTGATCCGGTTCACAGTCCATACGTATGTATCGATCTGGTCACGCGGTGTTGCTGAGAACCGTGTGGAGTCCAAAGCGCATAAACCGGCAACAGTAATACCCGGTCCGCCGAGGGCATTCGAATTGATCTGGACAAAGTTGGGAAGTCCGAGCTTGCTTACTGTACCGGAAGCTAGCGCGAAACCCTGGAGATTAAAGCTCGAAGTCGCGAGTGTATCCTCGTTAGCGACAATCGTCCCCAGTTGCGTATTGTTACCGGATGAGTTCGTGGCCACATAGATCTGTCCGTCGGGCCCCGTCTGTATCGCACCAATGTCGGCAGCAACAGGTATCCGTTGCCTGAAGCGCACGCGAAGCAGTGAGTCGATCGAGTACTCGTAAATGGCCGAGGTTCCGCCAGTATATCGTACGGAAGCGAAAAGCTTATTTCCCCCGGGTGAGAATTCAACACCATAGATCGAACCGTTGGGCTCATTCAGATCTACGTTCTTATAATCATTGAGTGTACCGGTGCTATCGTTCAGGTGGAACAGCTCTATGCGGTTGCTGGTGCCTGGTGTAGATATCGGCACGGCGACGATATCCCTCGGCCCTAGCTTCATGTAACCTTCGCCGTTTTGCTGAACGGCCAGGGAATGATCGGTACCAACGGATGAATACACCTGGTTGCCTATACCTTCCGCAGTGATCGGGTAAGACCTGAAGGTGCTGTTACCCAGCTCATGTACAACGAGCCACTGACCGTTGGCCGTCACGCGCTCACCGCTCTTCATGAAAAGCAAAACGTTCTGCTTGACAACCGCACCCTTGCCGGTATTCTGTTTCAGGTCGAACAGCGAATATTTCAATTGCAATGAATCGCTTCCGTTGATCGCCTGCGTGGTGAAAATATAGTACAAGGTTTCGTCACCGGGCACTGGAACGATCAAGGACGATTGTGTCGCCGCCGTGCTGCCACCGATGCCGGTGGCTATCGCAATATGAGTTTTATCGTAGACGGTATTTCCGTCGGTGTAGAAGATCGTCTGCCCGTTCCGGTCGCATACGATCGCACAACCCTCGGGCGCGTTCATCGCACTTTCGTTCAATGCCAGCGGCGGCTGTTTGTTAAAATCTATCCCGGCTTTATCGCCGAAGTACCATTTGTTAAACGTCTGGCTCTGCAAACCGTACTCCCTCACGTTGACACCGGCATAAGCCGAACACCCTGAAGCATCTGTAACAACGACGTAATAATATCCGGCGGAGTCAGGGGTTAGGATCTCACCCAGATCGCCGTTCGACCAAACGATGGATGCAGGCGTTCCACCCTGTACGCCCACTTTGACCTGGAATTGTGAGGGTGTCGAAGAACCGCGGGGAGGAGGGAACTCCTGGCGGCAGGCTGTGGTATCCTGGGTCATCTGCAGCGTGAGCGCGAATGCGTTGATGGTGACGTTACGGGAAACACTGTCGACCTGCCCCTGGTAGAAGGCTCTCAGTTTAACATTAAATGCTCCCGCCTCTTCATAAGTGTGAATAGGTGCCCATCCGGAGCCGGTATTGCCATCGGCAAAGTCCCACTGAAGACTGTCGGCTCCAGGTCTGACGAACGGGAAAAATGTTGTCGGTGAATTCTGACAGGTTCCCGTGGAAGTGAAGTTCAGCCTGAGGTCGATCGTGTCTTTGGGGACGAATCCGGGGAACTGTTTCCCTCCGAAGTCGAGCGCGGCAAACACACCGGGTGCGCCATTGTATCCCGCCTTACTGGCAACGCTATCCGGATGGTCGATCAGGCCCAGCAGGAATGGATCGGTGGATGTCGTGCGCTGGTAAAGGTGATAGATATTATTGTCCGGACCCCGCTGCAATCCATAGCTGCGGAACACAGGCGCGGGCAACACGGGAGCTAAGGTGATCGAAGAGTTCGAATAGTCGTATTGAAACACGTTGCCGGGTATGCCGGCTTCCCCATGACGTGACAAATAAACGTACTGTCCGCTTGCGCTCCACTCCATATCGTAAATGGCCTGAGTTGTTGTCGAGAGAACAGCGGAGTTCAGGATGACCCGGTCGAAGTTGAGGTCACCGGTGGCTTCATTGAAATTGAGTATGACGGCGTCTGTGCTCGCATCCTGTGGAGCCGCCGCCAATTTTCGCAAGCCCTCATGATAGGCAAGATGTGCGATGGTTGTCGGGAGGTTGCCGGCATTCGAGCCTACGGTATTGAAGGTCCCGGTATAGGACGCGGCATTGATCAACGTGGCGTTGAAGATCAGCGTGTTCACCGTTTGTGTGATCAGCCAGAAGTCGTTGCCATTGTCATGTGGCAGCGTGATCATACCTTCCGCCACGCCGGTCAGCGTCGCGATCGGGTTGTTCTTGCTTTCCACATCACCGGATGCCGGCGACGGGAACACCGCTGTTCCAAAGAGCCCCATATCGACCACGGAGTATGAGATATTTCCGCCGGTCGTGAAGTCTGCAGTGTTCGTGAAGACGAAATATTTGCCGGGTCGTCCCGGTACCGGGCAGACCGCTACGGGTTGATTGGCTGTGGTGTTGCCGTTCAGGCCCGACCCGTTGAGCATCAGGTTGTGGTTGGCGTCGTAAATGCGGCTGCCATCGGTATAGAACAGGAGATTGCCGTTGCCGCGGTCTGTGGCTACAGCGCTACCGCCGGTACCGAACGGTACGGCCTTATTAGCGATCAGCGAAGCGGCGTTCGTTACCCGGTTGAACTTGATCGATCGTGAGGTATTGCCGAAGTACCAGTTGTGCTTTGCGAGCGTTGTCGTCTGTCCATAGCTCTCAACGCCAGTCAATAACAGCATCCCCACCCCTACATAAACAAAGAAATTCCTGATGTGATTTCTCATCCTTACTGTCACCTGGTTCATCATCCCGGTCAAGCCGTAGGATGACAAAGAGGATAATTGTCCGTAAAATTTGTCAGAATTTAAAACGCCAAAGTCCCCTAAAATATACATTTTGAAGCA
>WUUC01002144.1_pt1 | contig 20160 bp, 19 predicted proteins | sample 6278441 | NCBI WGS metagenome assembly WUUC01 (sample SAMN13675441, study PRJNA597444) | soil metagenome | isolation source: soil | place: USA: Washington | collected 2017-10
AACAAGTCGAGATCGCGGGCGAAGTCAGGTTCCCCGGCCGCTATCCTATTCACCGTGGAGAAACGCTCAGGTCAGTCATGACTAGAGCAGGCGGTGTGACGGACCTCGCCTTCATGGAAGGAGCGGTATTCACAAGAGAAGAACTTAAACAGCGAGAGACGAAACAGCTGGAGACTCTCGCCAAGAGAATGGAAGCTGATATCGCTCAAGTGTCACTGATGGCTGCACAGGAGATGGGTAAAGATGCGAGCCAATCCCTCAATGTGGGACAGTCATTGTTGGCAAATTTGAGGGATGCTAAGCCGGTTGGCCGATTAGTTATCAATCTCGATCGGTCATCACAAGCGAAGCCTGACTCAGAGCAGGACATCGTGCTGAAGGATGGCGATCGGTTATTCGTTCCTCGTGTCACGCAGGAAGTGACGGTGATTGGAGAGGTGCAGAGCACCACATCGCATCTGTACAGGAGGGACCTTTCGCGTAATGACTACATTGCGATGAGTGGCGGTCTGACCCCGCGAGCGGATAATGACCATATCTACGTCGTCAGAGCGGATGGCAGTGTGGTCACTCGTTCTGGCTCCGCGTGGTTTAATGCCGGAGGGGCGGATATTAAGACGGGGGATACGATTGTTGCGCCCCTTGATACTGAGCGGATGAGACCGTTGCCGTTGTGGCAGGCGGTGACTTCTATCATCTACAACCTGGCAATTTCCGCGGCTGCGGTTAATTCGTTCTGACGCGTGGGCAGACGGAAAATATTTCTTGCAGGTGGCGGTGTGATGCGAAAGGAGCTGCTTTGTTGCCCAACCGAGCATCGTTGCACCGTCATTGACGGTCTTCTGCTCATGCATCGTATGGATGTTTGGCAGCCGAAATGCTGACCCAGCTTCTCGGCGGAGTTCGTGCGAGGCCACTGCTTCAGAAAATACTACACACGGCCAGTTGGCAAGTCGCAGACAAAGTTGTCCGCATGGTCGTTAGCCTAGTCATCGGAGTATGGGTTGCGCGATATTTAGGTCCTTCAGATTTCGGACTGTTGAATTTTGGAATCGCCTTTGTCGCTATTTTTACCCCTATAGCCGACTGCGGGCTACAGGCGATGGTTGTGAGGGAGCTGGTTCGCCGACAGATCGATGAGCGGAAGATCCTTGCAAGCGCTTTCGCGCTGAGGGCAATTGGGTCTTGTCTAGCCGTGGCGTGCTGTATGGGTGGTGTCTTGGTCCTGCGGCCGGGCGACAACGAGGCCCATTTGGTTGTATTAGTTGTTACGCTGTCACTTTTTGCACAGTCGTTCGACGTTATCGACTTTGGCTATCAGGCGCGCATGCAACCGAGGCCGATGGTGTTGATCAGAACAGCCAGCCTCCTTTTATTTGCAATGGCCAAGGTCGTGTTGATCTACCAGCAAGCTTCCGTACTTTGCTTTGCAGTAGTCATGGTTGGAGAAGTAGTCCTCAACGGCCTGCTTATGTGCGTGCTTTCGAGTCTGCAAAGCAGGGGAGTTTATCTGCGCGAAGCGAAGTGGGAGGAAATGAAGTCTTTGCTTGCAATCTCTTGGCCTATGGCCGTGTCGGCCCTCTCCGTCATGCTTTACATGCGAATTGATCAGGTAATGGTCGGTCAAATGCTTGACGATAAAGCTGTGGGTATCTTTTCTGCTGCGGTTCGGCTATCTGAATTTTGGTATTTCATACCGATGGCTGCCCTTGCTTCGGTTGCTCCCGCACTCACCGCGGCGTACGGTTCACAGAGCGACTACGAGAACAAATTGACAGTCTTCATACGTGCGATGGTGGTGGTAGGCATCGTCATGGCTATTTTTCTGAGTTTGTGCGCGCATCCGCTTATACACATTTTATACGGAGATGAGTACTCCGAGGCGGCGTCTGTTTTGTCTGTGCACGCTTGGGCGGGAGTATTTGTTAGTCTTGGTATCGCCACTGGGCCATGGTTTGTAAACAATGGCATGGCAAAGGTCAAAATGGTGCATACGCTGGTGGGGGCCGTTGTTAACGTAGGGCTAAATCTCTACATGATTCCACGCTTTGGGGTAACTGGCGCTGCAGTGTCGACCCTGGTTAGTTACGCTCTCGCCGCAACGGCGCTTAACGCCTTTAGTGCCAGAACTATGCCGATTGCCATTCTTCAGGCTAGAGCCTTTCTGGTGAAAGTGCATTCATGAAACTGATGAGGGAATCATGAGCAACCTTGGCTGGATAGTGATAATTGCTTGCTGCATTAGTCACGTGTCTATTCAGTGCATCAAAGATGGAAAATCACTCTTCAATGGGTGTGTCTGTGTTTAAGAAGTATCTGAAGAAGCTCGGCCTCGGTGTGGTGGCTGGGTACTTTCGTGAGAGTCTAGCTCGTTTTGGATGTCGCACATACTCGCAGGAAGGCGAGGATTTCATCATTGCTCGGTACTTTGGGCCCAAAGTTAACGGCTTCTTTGTCGATGTTGGAGCCCACCATCCCTTTCGCTTTTCAAATACCTATCTGCTATATCGCCGAGGATGGCACGGCGTGAATATTGACGCGATGCCTGGCTCAATGCGGAAATTTAACCGGCACAGGCCACGCGATGTGAATGTGGAAGCGGCGGTGGGCTCAACTATCGGGTCAGCCACATATTTCATGTTTAATGAGCCAGCTCTCAACACATTCGATCCTGACCTCGTTGCTCAAAGGCAATTTCCGCCTTGGAAGGTAATCAGCAAAGTTACTCTCCCTGTTGTTCCCTTGGCGGATATCTTGGAAAAGGTTCTACTTCCTGGACAGCCAATTGATTTACTAACAGTCGACGTAGAGGGTCACGACTTAGACGTGTTGCGGTCTAATAACTGGCTGCGTTTCCGACCGAAGATGGTACTCGCTGAGACTTTAGGCAGGGCTTTGAATGACCTAGAGAGAGATCCAATCGTGCTGTTTCTAAGGTCCCAGGGATACGTTTTGGTGGCTAAAACTTTCAACACAACATTTTTGATTGACGGTTCCGAGTAGTAAGCGATGGTGCCGAATATGGTAGCTTGTGTATGCATGTCCAAATGCGATTTATTTTGGTGACTTCAACCAACAACGCTTGCCTACTGAGTGCCGGCCGGTTCGGAGCGGCTCACTACGCATGCCGAGACGCTTGCTTGGGTAGCACTGATTATTCGCATCATCTGGCTTTGAGCCTTTTTTCGGAGGAGCTAGACCGCGAGCGCGGCTGTACTACTGCTCGGTCAGGCGGTTGCCGAGTAGACGCCAGAGACTCACTGACTTGTGCAGCCCGCATCAGGCGCCGTCGGTCATATTGGTTGTAGCCATGCCGGCACCTATTGCGCTTTTTGTATACAAACGACCTGACCACATTCGTCGTACGGTCGAAGCGCTTGCGCAGAACCACCTTGCGGAACTCAGTGATCTCTTTGTTTTCTCCGATGGCGCCCGGGACTCGGATTCAGTCAGCGCCGTTCAGGAAGTGCGGCGTTACGTGAAGACAATTGCTGGGTTCCAGTCAATTACAATTGACGAGCTCAGTATGAATGCTGGACTAGCCAATTCAATTGTTCGTGGTGTGACGCAGGTCTGTGAGAAATATGGCAGGGTAATCGTGCTGGAAGACGACCTGGTGACGAGTCCTTGGTTCCTGACATATATGAACGATGCGCTTGAGTTGTATAATAATGACGAAAAAGTCGCATCAGTTCATGGCTATTGCTTTCCATCACCCCAATCCTTGCCAGAGACGTTCTTCCTACGCGGCGCAGATTGCTGGGGTTGGGCGACTTGGTCTCGAGCTTGGTATGATTTCGAGCAGGATGGCGCGAAGCTTCTTCGATCCTTGGTTGAGCGCAAGCAAGTTGACGATTTCGATTTAGATGGGGCGTATCCTTTCTCCGGGATGTTGCGCAGCCAAATCGCTGGCGAAAACGATTCCTGGGCAATACGGTGGCATGCATCGTGTTTTTTAAAAAGGCGATTGACGCTTTATCCCGGACGGAGTTTGGTCCAGAACATTGGAAATGACGCAAGTGGTACGCACTGTGTAAGCAATGATAACTACAGTTCCACATTAGCTCCAGGCAGGGTCGATGTATCTCGGATTGATTTGATCCCTTCTGAAATTGCACGGACGGCTTTCGCTTCCTTTCTACGCCGCACCAGGCGCGGTTTTCTTTCGAGAATGGCTTTCAGGTTGTACCCCCGGTTGGGTGCTAGTAGATAAATATGACTTTAAAGCAAAAGCTGAAGCCGTTCATCCCGCCAGTAATGATCGAGTTGCTCAATCGAGCTTTGCCACGTTCGGTTACCTTCTCTGGCAACTACGCAAGTTGGGATGAAGCCCTAGCTCAGGCCAGCGGCTATGATGCCGTGGAAATAGTAGACCGAGTCGCACATTCTACACGCCGAGTGATTGCAGGCGATGCAGTGTACGAACGAGATTCTGTGCTGTTTGATAAAGTTAATTACTCATGGCCTCTGCTTGCTTCGCTGTTACAGGTTGGGCTCGAATGCGGATCACTTCGCGTTATTGATTTCGGTGGCTCCCTGGGGAGTACTTGGCGGCAGAATCGGCAGTTTTTCGAACGGTTGACGATTCCGCTTCAGTGGCATGTCGTAGAACAGGATAAGTTTGTAGAGTTCGGCCGAAACGAATTTTCAAATGGTTCCTTAACGTTCGCTTACACGATGGCTGAGGCAAGCACGGAGGGGATTGATGTTGTGCTCCTTTCTGGTTCGCTTTGCTACGTTGCCGATCCTGAATCAGTTCTAAGAGACGTACTCGCGACTAGCGCCAAGTATCTAATTATCGATCGTTTGCCTCTGACCGCGGGTAGAGAGGATCGTATCGCGGTGCAGCAAGTCACGGAGCCGATCTACACGGCCAGTTATCCCGTACGGATTTTTGGTGAAGACCGATTGATCGTGGATTTACTGAAGCCCTGGCGACTTATTGAGCGGTGGGAATGTGAATTGCAGCCAGATCTGGGATCACGGTCCCACGGCTTTTTCTTGGTGAAGCAATGAACATGATCGACGCTTTTCACGGTCGGAAAGTTCTGGTAAGCGGCGGGTGCGGATTTATCGGCTCTGCCTTGGCCAGAAGGCTAGTAGGTCTCGGTGCTGAGGTGACCATCGTTGACAGCCTCATTCCACTATATGGTGGCAATCTTGCTAACATAGGGGACATCCGCAGCCAGGTCTGGCTAAACATCTCTGACGTTCGCGATCCATATGCTATGTCGCAACTCATTCAGGGCCAGCACTTCCTATTCAGCCTTGCGGGACAGACGAGTCATCTCGACTCGATGACCGATCCTTTTACTGATCTTAATATCAACGTAACGGCACAGCTATCGATCTTAGAGGCTGCTAGAAAGTGTAATCCCCGCATCCGAATTGTCTTTGCCTCAACACGCCAGATCTACGGGAAGCCGCAGTATTTACCAGTCGACGAAAATCATCCTATCGTACCAGTGGATATCAACGGAATTCACAAACTTGCGGGAGAGGGCTATCACCTTTTATACAACCGCGTCTATGGCATACCCACTTGCTGTTTGCGTTTGACAAATACTTATGGTCCTGGGATGCGAGTCAAGGATGCGAGGCAAACCTTTCTCGGTCTATGGTTGAAGCTAGTTCTTACGGGCCACCCGATTGAAGTCTTCGGGGACGGCCTTCAGTTGCGTGATTTCAACTACGTGGATGACGTGGTTGAGGCTTTATTGCTGGCAGCGACCCGGGATGAGGCGATAGGTCAGGTGGCGAATCTAGGCTGTGATGAAACTATAGGATTGAAAGATCTAGCGGAGCTTCTGGTGGTCGTGAATGGATCGGGAAGTTGGAGGCTGGTGCCGTTTCCTCCAGAGCGCAAGGCGATAGATATCGGGGACTACTATGGGAACTGGTCACGCGCACGCCAGATTTTGGACTGGCAACCAAGAATAGCCTTGAAAGAGGGCATTTCGCGTTCACTGGAGTACTACCGAAAGCATGGCTCGTCATACTGGCAGTGACATGGGCACTGTAACGATGAATCAGTTTGCCGCTGAACCGGAGGTACTCATTAAAGCTGAACTGGCGGCGTGTGAGCGCGTGATCCGTTCTGGCTGGTGGGTGCTCGGGAATGAAGTCGCAAACTTCGAGAAAGAATGGGCACATTCCGCAGGGGCAGTTTATGCGGTGGGGTGCGGGAACGGACTTGATGCATTGGAAATCGGCCTGCGCGCGCTGGGGCTCGGCCCTGATGACGAAGTGGTAACGACTCCGATGACTGCCTTCGCGACCGTGCTGGCCGTCCTTCGGGCAGGAGCGAAGCCGGTGCTCGCTGACATTGATCCTGCAACGGCAATGGTATCGCCAGAAAGCGTGAAGCGCTGCATAACGCCGCGTACCAGGGCCATTCTGCTTGTTCACCTATATGGCCAGATAGGGCCGGTCGAGGAATTACTCGCGATTGCAAATCAACACGGAATCTACCTGATTGAGGACTGCGCGCAGGCGCATGGAGCTGAACTTAAAGGTCGGCAAGCGGGAACCTTCGGGGCGTTCGCTGCCTGGAGCTTTTACCCCACGAAAAATTTGGGCGCGGTGGGTGACGCGGGCGCGTTAACTACGTCACTAAAAGAACTGGCGGTGACTGCTGCGGCACTTCGCAACTACGGTCAGACCGTTCGCTATCACCACCCGCTAATTGGTATGAACAGCCGGTTAGATGAGTTACAGGCAGCGATCCTCAGAGAACGTCTGCGGTTTTTATCTCAATGGACTGTGCGCCGACGGGAAATTTCGAGATCGTACGCAGCCGAGATTAAGAACCCACAGGTGCTTGCGCTTCCATTGCCAAATGATCCGGGTAGACATGTTCATCATCTGTTCGTGGTGATTTGCGTTCAACGACAGGCTTTACAGCTGCACCTGCGACAGAATGGTATTGAATCATTGATCCATTATCCGATACCCATTCATCAGCAGGATCCGTGTCGTAACTTAGTGCGTGACCCAGCTGGTCTTGGGTTTTCGGAGCACCACGCGCAGACGTGTTTATCCTTGCCCTGCCATCCCGGGCTTACCGATGACATGGTTCAGCGCGTGGTTGACGCGGTGAACCAATTCCGAGCGAATTGAAGTGGAGCATTACATTACCCTGTTCGACAGCCTGTTCCTGCCCCAGGGGCTAGCGCTTCACGCGTCTCTTAAGCGCCATGCAGGCCCCTTCACGCTATGGGTGCTATGTATGGATCAGCTCGCAAAGGAAGTTCTCGACCAGCTTGGCGAGCCGACGATTAGGGCGGTAGCGCTGGCCGACGTCGAAACTGATGAATTGAGGAACGTAAGGCGAGGCCGGAGTCGGGTTGAGTACTGCTGGACAATGACGCCGTTCACTCCAAAGGTGGTATTCGATCGTGATCCGTTCGCGAAAAGAGTCACCTATGTGGATGCGGACCTTTTCTTGCTCAAATCACCGGCGCCCATCTTCGACGAGTTCGAGCGATCCGAAAAAGCCGTACTAATTACTGATCATGCGTATGATCCCGAGCTCGATGTTTCGGTGATTAGCGGACAATATTGCGTTCAGTTTATGACTTTCGTACGCGAGACCAGTGAGCCCGTGAGACGCTGGTGGGCGGATGAATGCGTTAAATGGTGTTTTCATCGTGCGGAGGATGGCAAGCTAGGGGATCAGAAATATCTCGATGACTGGCCGGAGCGGTTTGGTAACCTGGTTCACGTGCTGAAGCAGCTAGATGTTTTGCTGGCTCCTTGGAACGCTAGGCGCTTTCCGTACTCAAGAGCCATTGCTTGGCACTTTCATGGGCTCCGGCTGTTGAAAGGGAATAGAGTGCTTCTGCACGGTGCGGTACCGGTTCCTAAGGTTGTTCATCAAGCGGTCTATGCTCCATACGTCGAAGAGCTGGGGCGAAGTCTGAACCGCATAAACCGCCCGGTCATTGTTCAAAATGACAATACCGACTGGACTTCAATCTCCATGCTTAAGGCGGTCACTAGAAAATTTCTGAGTCAGCTGTGTGAGCTGCGAGACACCTTTCCGATCCGCAATGTTCCAAGGTGATCACCGTTACTCACTTGACGCCGTCTACGCGGTGTCCATTGAGTCGCTTATAGTCGTCGCGCTGATGCCACCGGCCTCGTGAGTTCATTTCCCGATATTTTCTATGCCGCTGCGGCACTCGCAGTTCTGGCCGCATCTATGGCAGTTGTCATTCCGCGACGAACGCAGAAGTATGCAGCGGTGTCAGCACTAGCTCTTCCATTGGTCGTTGTCTACTTACTAGGTATGTATCGCACCTTTGGTGTGGATTTTGCCACTTACGAGGCGTATCTCGGAAGTGAACGGGAGCGAGTGCCTGATGTTGGTTACAGACTGCTCATGGAACTTGCTCATCTTTTAGGACTGCGCTTAAGTGAATTCTTTCTTGTTCAGGCGCTGTTTACTCTTGCCGCTGTCGCTCTCCTGGCAAATAAGCTTAAAAGCGACATTGTGGTCACCATCTCTCTGTATATTTTGCACGCAGCGATAGTTCGTGATTTCTCACAGAGTAGGACTGCGCTAGCCCTTGCTATCTACTTTATTGCACTGGTTCAGCACAGAAGAATCGCGTACCTACTCGTTACTGCGGCAGCGGTTTCAGTACATCTGACTTTAGCGCCGCTGGTACTCGTGTATCACTGGTCACGCATGGTGGTGCGTTTCCAAAAAGCGCAGTTCCTTGTTCTTATGGTTCCCGCCTTTGGTTTGCTCCTCAGCATGGCTGTTGTTCTTCCTATGGTGTCGAATCTGGATCCACGTATAGACATTTACATGAGTTGGAATCAAGACCTATATGGAACTCCCGTGGGGTCGTACTCGACGTTGCTCCTCTTCCTACTGATTGCGTCGGTTAGTTATCGGGCCTGCCAAGTCACTGGCGACGAGGCATCCAAGGTCTTCCTCATCATGATTTTCTACGCGGCGGTTACTTTCATAGCATTTCGTCATTTGGCAATATTCGCATTCCGACTCTCCAATGTGGTCGCGGCGCTGTATCCCTTTGCCATCGGGCGTGCGATCTATCTTCTAAAGAGTCGCGGACAGAACAATTTGTTCGATGTAACTGTGCCTCTGGCGTTACTTGGTGCATTGCTGATCGCCGTGATCATACGGCCTGGCAGTATGGACGTTCTCAGGGAGACGCAGCCTGCGCTGCTGACGTATGGCCAATAAATTTGACTATCGAGCGACTGTTGTCTGAGGCATGCACAGTGAATGATTGGACGGAAAGATCTGCCGCACCCACTTCTGCGAAAGCTGAGTTTATGGCGCTTGTGGCAAGCGCATGGAAAAGGAAGTGGTGGCTGGTAGGATGTGTCTTGGTATTTGGCGGGATTTTTGGTGTTTACGCGAAAAGTTTGCCGCTCATATACCGGGCGACTGTCGTTCTCGTCCCGGCAACGCCGTTATCCGGCGGGGGGGGCGGGGTCTCCTCGCTCGGCGGTTTAGGTGGCATCGCGTCGCTTGCGGGCATCGACATTAATAGCGGCGCGAGTAAGACAGATGAGGTTCTTGCTGTTCTGGAGTCGCGGCAGTTTATCGAGCGTTTCTTGAAAGAACAGCATTTGCTTCCGATCCTATATGCGGGCGACTGGGATGCGCAAACGGGTGCGTGGAGCGTGAATGCAGAGCCGCATACGCTGGCAGCGGCTTATAAATATTTCAACAGCGAAATACTAACGGTAGAACGCGAGAAGACAGGCGGGCTCATAAAATTGCATGTGGATTGGATCGACCGTGAGCTGGCGGCACTGTGGGCAAACCAGCTAGTCGATTTGCTGAATGCTGAAATGAAGGCGCGTGCCACAGACGAAGCCCAGAGGTCCTTCCGATTTCTGGAGGAAGAGTCAAAGCGGACCTCCATTGTTCCAACACAGCAGGCCATAGGTCGGCTCATGGAAAGCCAGATGAACCAGCGAATGATGGCGAATGTCACTTCTGAGTATGCGTTACGCGTCGTGGACAGAGCCATGGCTCCTGATCGTAATGATTCGTTCAAGCCCCGCAAGATTCTACTGTTAGGCGTGGGGGTTGCAGTCGGAGTATCCATTGGTCTTTTCATCGTTTGGTTCTTCGCAGACCCTCCTGCAGCGCAGCCGCGCCGCAAGGTAAATGTGGAGCCATAAAATGGGACTGAAGAGAGGGATAAGGGGAGCGCTGAACGCAATCGGATATGATGTTCATCGATTTCTGGCGTCTGAATCATCATGGGCGCAACTGTCGAGACTGCTGGCTTCTCATGGTATTGACTATGTGGTAGATGTAGGGGCAAACGTCGGTCAGTACGCGCAGCAGTTACGGTTCCTCAAGTATCAAGGGGACATTCTTTCCTTCGAGCCGATGGAGTCCGCGCACATTGCTCTGGGTCGAGCGGCCAACAGCGATCCTCGTTGGCAGGTCGCGCCGCGCTTTTGCATCGGAGATCACGATGGATACACTGTGTTGCACGTTTCGGCTAACTCAGAAAGTAACTCGGTACTCGATGTCCTGCGGGCATCCACCGATGTGGCGCCAGGATCCCGGCATGTGCGGTTTGAAGAGGTTGAGATTACAACGCTGGATACCTTTTTTCGTCAGCACGAGCTGCCTGCTGCTGCCGTTCCGTTTCTAAAGCTGGATGTCCAAGGATTCGAGCAACAGGTTCTTGCCGGAGCGAGGGGGACGTTGCCTCGATTTCTGGGCATTCAATGTGAGTTGTCGTTGGTGCCTCTGTATTCTGGACAGCTGCTATTGGTGGAAATGCTCACATTTCTGCGGGAGTTAGGATTCGAACTTCATGCGATGCTCCCAGGATTCACAGACGAGCGGACCGGTCGCAGCCTGCAGATGGACGGCATCTTCTTCCGGGCCAATGATGGCTCGTTACCAATCGAGCGTCGGGATAGCACGTATGTTGGGTTAACCTAATGGCTGCACCGAATATCACCGTCGTGATTCCAACGCTAAATAGTGGCTGGTGCCTCGGCGAGACGTTGCAGTCGATCCTGGGGCAGGTAGGGTCTACAGCGCGGATTATTGTCGCGGACAGCGATTCCACCGACGATACGCGCAAGATTTGCGTTCAGCTGAATGTTGAAGTCGTTAGCGAGCCCAAGGGCAATATGTATCGCGCCATTAATGCAGGGCTGCGTCACTGCAACACCGAGTGGGTCGCTTATACGAACGCTGATGACCCTTGGTACGGCGATGCACACCGGCGCCTTTTAGAAGTCGGTCAGAAGCAAGGTGCCGACATCGTCTATGGGACGTGCGACTGTATCGATGCTCATGGCCGGTTCCTGTATTCCTTCGATCCGCCTCCGCCTGAACAGTTGTTGGCGTTTTTTCGAATGGCATGGATGCCGTTTGCGCAGACAACGGTCGTTTTCAGACGCTCGTTGTTCGAGCAGCTCGGTGGGTTTGATGAGCGGTACAGGTTGTCGGCGGACTTCGATTTTTTTCTGCGCGCCTACATGGCAGGTGCTCATTTCGTCCGAGCTCCGGGCCGTCCGGTAAGTCGTTGGCGCTTGCACGAAAGTCAGCTGTCTGCAAAACACGCCGAAGCTGCTGAATTTGAGAAGCGCGATAGTGCTGCTCGCGCCGGTCTTCGACCAAAGGGTGCGGACCGTGCTCTCATCTTATTATGGCGCGTCTCGAACTGGCGAAATTACGCCGAACGAATAATGCGGGGCACACAACTACGCGGCAAGATGGCGCTGCCCCGAGCTATGGATTCGTAACATGGTGAAGTGGCTGTAGTCAGCCGGGACGAACTCCCGATGCCACAATGCCATTAGCCCCATAGCGAACGTCGATTTCGCGGAACCCGTTCTTCTCATACCAGCATCGCACCGTTCTTAGTGTTTGAGGTTTGTCGTAGTAAGGTGAATAGTGATCAAACGTATCAAGCGTCGACCATTGCTTGTTCAGTTCGGGTGGTAAGTCCCAATGCGCATAGTTGAGGATGGGGAGAATGCGTGCGCCAACTGCGCCGAAGTTCTGGCGCAGGAAAGTAGACAATGGGAGCAGGCGCGTTACCCATCGGTCGATGAGATTGTAGAGGTACGGCTTGTCCATGCGTCTGGTGATCGGACGTAGAATGTACTTCCACCCGATCACGTGAGTGAGTCTTTTGGCATAGCAGTCGATGACTAGTGATCCCCCCGGCTTCACGTGTCGTGCAAGGCTATCGAATGAAGCCGCAGGATCCGGTGTATGCTGAATCACGCCCAGGCAAATTACTTTGTCGAACACCTGGTGTTTGAACGGAATGTTCAGTAGATCGCCCTGGAAGAAGCGAACGTTGGCGTATTTGCCATTGCTGCGCTTGTTCACTTCTACGGCATTCGACAGGTCGAATGTAAATACATCTGCGCCGGTCTTTCCCAGTACTTCGGTGAAGCGGCCGGCGCCGGAGCCGGCTTCCAATATAAGTTGGCCGCGTAGGTCCTTCGCCCATTTCGACGCCGTGTAGATTCGGCTTTCGGAAAAGGGCCTGCCGGTATAGCTGTCAAGCTGGGTCGCGTAGTGACGGTGCCATTGAAAGCCAAATGAGGCGGCATAATTTTCCTTTGGCACGAATCTGGGAATGCCATCGACAACGGGAACTGAGTTGTGACAGGAGCAGCAAGTGATGTCTCCGGATACTTCTCTATCTTTTGGCAAGCTTTCGGCTCGGAACGAGGAATTTCCGCATTGCGGGCATCGAAGTAGTAAAATATCGGTTGTAAGCATTTGTCCGTGTCTTAGATGTTTCTAGGTGCCTGACTGCCGGCAACGCCTGTTTGTTGGATTGATTCTAGCCACGCCTGAAAGATAAGGATGCACCAAATGGTGTGTGTCCAGCCACTCTGGTGGCGTAGATAGTGTTGCCAGATTGAGGTCACTGCGGGCTCGTTGAGATGCCCCTCCCTTCTGAGGCGAGCAGGGTTGAGAAGGGCTTCCGCCCAATCACGGAGAGGTCCGCGCAGCCACTCTTTAACGGGTACACCAAATCCCATCTTGGGGCGCTCGAACAAATGCGGAGACAGCTGCCGCGCGAGGGCGCGCCTAATGGGCAATTTGCCTCGATCGCCATCGTACAGATCTTGCGTGCGCATACGCCACGATAGTTCGATGATGCGATGGTCCAGTAGCGGGGCTCGTACTTCCAGCGATGTGGACATGCTAGCGCGGTCAACTTTAACCAGGATGTCGTCAGTTAAAAACCCGCGTGCATCCACCAGCATACATTGTCGCCGCAAATCTAGCTGAGCCAGCCATGCAGCGTCATCGGTTTCGGGACTAGTGATTTCGCGGTCGCTTCCGGTGAAGCGGCCGGGCTTCGACGTAATCGACAGGATTTCCTGGAAAACGGCCTTTCCTGGCTTATCGCAGAGAAGTCTTCTTGCGGCATGCAGTCGTCGCATTAGACGAGCGTTCAAGTCTAATGTGCTAGCTATCGGCAGTGCGAGGCCAACCAGTCCGGAAAGTGCAGGCCGCACGACACTTGGTATCATTGAGGCCCAACGCTCGACTCTGCTTGCAATGAAATATCGGTCGTAGCCGCCGAAGAACTCATCGCCGCCATCGCCTGACAGTGCAACCGTCACATGCCTGCGTGCCATTCGGCAGACCATCAACGTCGGTATTGTGGATGCATCCGCGAACGGTTCGTCGAATATAGAGGCTAACTGTGGAATGACCTGAAGTGTGTCACGCGGGGTCACCGTCAATTCCGTGTGTTCCGTGTTTAGTGTTTCGGCGATGGCGCGAGCGTAGTGTGCTTCATTCCAGCGACTGTCTTCGAAGGCAATGGAAAACGTCTTTGGCGGACGAGAAGCTAGCGCTGCCATTCTCGCGACGATCAGGCTTGAGTCAAGTCCACCCGAGAGGAACGCTCCCAGATCAACGTCCGCGATCATCCGCTGGGCGACTACGGTGTCCAGCAGCCCTTCAAATTCGTCCTGGGTAGCAAAGTTACCGAGGCTAGCCTGCTGTTGGCCGGCGAGGGCTACGCTTTCCAAGGACCAGTAGGCGATGGGCGGTGGCAGAACGTTGGTTCTGGCTACCTGCTCGACATCAATTCGCAGCAGATGCGCTGCGGGCAGCTTCGCGCACTGCTGGTAGATCGTGCTCCGTCCGGGTACATAGCCTAAGCGTAGGAACGTGTTTAAAGACTCCGGAGCGATGCTGAACTCGCTCCCTACGATCGGCAGCAGGGCTTTCAACTCTGATGCGAATGCAAGGCCGCTAGATGTTAGTGAATAGTAGAGCGGCTTTTTACCCAGTCTATCTCGTACGAGCCAAAGAGCCCTCTCTTTGCGGTCCCAAACTGCAAATGCAAACATCCCGGCCAAGCGCCTAACGGTATCCTCGACCCCGCACTCATCGATCAGGGCAAGGATGACCTCTGTATCCGAGTGCCCCCTCCAGGCAGGTGGACTCGCGGAGCGATCTAGCTGGGCGCGGAGCTCACGAAAATTATATACTTCGCCATTAAAAACCAGGACGTAACGAGCGCTCACAGATGCCATGGGCTGGTGCCCTGCTGGGGTCAAATCCTGGATCGCCAGTCGTCTGAATCCTAGCCCTAGAGAGAACTTTGGATCAACGTAGTACCCTTCGTCATCGGGCCCCCGGTGCTGCATCGACCTGGCCATTCGATGCAAAGACGCTTCCAGCTGATCCGCGCGCATCGATGCACTTGGAACGAAACCGCATAAGCCGCACATGTTTGATATCCAGAGGGTGCTGATTCAGAGCAGGAGGGGGCATTAGCTGGTCCCAACCCGGCACCCCTGGACGTGCATCCATGCTCGGTTGACGGAGGATAGACGACAAAGGGGAGAACGGGTGTAGCCAAATATTACCGCAATCAACATTTTCAGTCCCCTTGAAATCGCTAAGACGAGACGCCGCAGATGTCTGCAGATCACTCCATCCCTTCTCGACCTAGGGTTCGTCGTCTTCTGAGATGGCGTATCGCTCAGCTAATTCCCTGGCGTGGTTAACTGCACTCGAACTATGAGCCGCCATATTTTCATCCTGGTGCCAGCATCGGTACCAACAGGCCCCGTCAAGGGCGCTCATGCCTTGGCTAACGCCCTTGCTGTAGAACGTAAGGTAACCTTGGTGACGTTGCGCGACGGACCCGGAGCCAGTGCATATCTCGACAAGAGGGTGCGGCAGGTTTCCCTTGGAAACAGCCGCTCATTCATATCAAAAGTACGCGCGTACCATCAGCTTCTGAGTGCGGCGGGAGGGCGTAAGGGAACAGCGTCAATTTCGATGTGCCTCTCAGCAGACGTCGCCAACATCTTGTGTTCTCGGTGCAGTGTGACTTGTGCGAGCGTGCGCGGCAATCTAAAGCAAAACTACTCCCTCGACTATGGCAAAATCGGCCCAGCCGTTGCGGCAGCACACCTCTGGTTTCTTCGAGCGGCTGACCACGTAGTTGTCATGACTGAAGCTATGGCTAATCAAGTATTGCGTTTCACTGGTGGCTCAAGGGTATCGATCATAGGCAATTTCGTCGACGAGCATCGTCTGGAGAGATTTCGGACCGTAGGACGTCACGATGGTCCATTGCGCTTCGTCTTTCTAGGCTCGTTGACTGAGCGGAAACAGCCATTAGCACTCGTTCACGCGATAGCGCGGCTGCGGCAAAACGGTATTGATGCCTGTGCGCAACTGATCGGGGACGGCCCAATGGAAGGTACACTTCGTCGGCAAATAGAGATCTACGGCTTAAATGGCGAAGTGACACTGCGCGGGTTCCTTCCAAATCCCTATGATGCTGTAGCCGAGTGCGACGCGCTGGTGCTTCCCTCGCTCTCTGAAGGGCTCTCTAGAGCATGCATGGAAGCGATGCATCTTGGGGTTCCGTGTGTCTTAAGAGCTGTCGATGGGAACCAGGAGTTGATGCAGTCTGGCGTGTCTGGCGTTCTCTTTGATGATGATGAGCAATTGCCCTCCGCGATGCTGGGGGCTGCGCGTCTATCGAGGTCTGTTCAAAAGGCGACGATGCGAACCAGTCTTTTGCCATCGAAATTTCGCCAAGCAGCTGCTGCACGAGCGTACCTGGAGTTAGTGGAGAGCTGATGGAGCAATACGATGCCTATTTTAACTATCTAATAACACGTGGTCGTCTTGCGCTGGCATACCGGCGCATGTGGCTCTATCCGAGGCTCTGTGCTCAGTTTGAAGGGACTGTGTTGGACGTGGGATGCGGCATCGGGGATATGCTTAAGGCACGCGGCGGCATGGTCGGGGTCGATATTAATCCACGTCTAGTCGAGTATTGCCAACGACAAGGATTGGATGTGCATCAGATGGAGCTCGACCGACTGCCCTTCGCAGCCGATAGGTTTGATGGAGTAATCCTTGATAACGTCTTGGAACATATTAGCGATCCCGAACCGATTCTTGCGGAAAGCCGCCGAGTTCTTCGCCCTGGAGGGCGATTGGTAGTTGGGGTGCCCGGTAGGTTCGGCTACACGCTTGATGGAGATCACAAACGATTTTACTCCGAAAGTATGCTTCACGAACGCATGGGCGCCTCTGGGTTTGCAGCGGTCCGTACGCTCTATTCTCCATTTCGGAGCAGCTTTCTAGATTCTCGATTGTCTTGGTACGCTGTGTACGGTGTATACGACAAGCTGATGTAGTCGTGTAGTTCGTATTCAATTATAACCAAGTCAAGTCGCGCTCCCAAGAGCGCCGAAGAATGCTTCATGGCAACAATAGATTTGCTTTCGATTGGAGTTTCCATTGTCTTATACAGGACGCCTGTAGCCGAGATCGAGCTGCTCATCAAAGAGCTGTTAGAGCAAGGCGCATCCCGAATCTACTTGGTCGATAACAGTCCGTTCACCTTCGATACTTTCGCCGACTGGATACCTCCCGAATCGGTAACGATCATTCGCACTGGGCTTAACCTCGGCTACGGAAGCGGCCATAACATTGCGATTTATGATTCTATTCGACGTCACCGCTATCATCTTGTATCCAATCCAGACGTTCGGTTGGGTGTCGGGGTCCTGCCCGCCCTTTACGCGCTGCTGGAAGCCCAAACTGATGTGGGGTTGAGCATGCCTGAAGTTGTTGGCACGGACGGCCAGCGTCACTATTTATGCAAGCGTTCGCCGTCACCCCTAGACTACTTATCCCCCAGGTTGTTGCCGGCCACTACCCGCGCAAATCGTCGGTCATACTTTGAAATGAGAGACCATTCCTATGAACGAGAGATGGAGCCTGAATGCCTGTCAGGGTGTTTCATGTTCCTTCGTTCCAGCACGTTGAATGATCTAGGCGGCTTTGACGACCGGTTCTTCATGTATTTTGAGGATTTTGACCTGTCCAGACGAGTCCGGCGAGTGGCGCGAAATCTTTACTACCCAGCCGTGCAGGTTATACATGAACATCGACGCGGTCATCGCCGCTCGTTGCGCCTGCTGGGGATTTTCGGCCTGTCAGCATTCAGATTTTTCATGAAATGGGGATGGTTCGAGTCGGCAGCGTCGCGAGCAGGTGCGACAGCGAGTCGACGATGAAGATCCTTGTTACGGGCGGTACCGGATTCGTCGGACGCGAGCTCTTAAAAAGGTTAGTCGCCGACGGGGTTGATGAATTGTTAGGCACAGTTCGTAATCCAGATATTCCTGTACCTCCTGGATTACGGATTGTACCGATAGCAGATATTGGTGCTGATTTTGATTGGGCACCTCATTTGCTGTCCGTGGACGTGGTGGTACACCTGGCTGCACGTGTACACGTAATGCGCGAGCGATCGACAAATGCACTCAGTGCTTTTCGACGTGTGAATGTAGATGGCACTCTCGCATTGGCCAGACAAGCGGCTAGCGTCGGCGTACGGCGATTCATTTTTCTCAGCTCCATCAAAGTCAATGGTGAGACGACCTCCGATGCTGGGCCTTTCGTGGCAGACCAACCTGCGAATCCCGGTGACGCATACAGTGTCAGTAAATGGGAGGCTGAAGTTGGGCTTCGAAAAATTGCCGCCGCAACGAATATGCAAGTCGTAGTGATCCGACCACCTCTAGTTTATGGACCAGGGGTTGCGGCGAATTTTAAGACGATGATCCGATGGTTGCACCGGGGCGTCTGGCTACCCCTTGGCGCAGTCACTGAGAACCGACGAAGCCTTGTGTCTGTGCGAAACCTTGTAGATCTGATCGTCACGTGCATGCGCCATCCGGCGGCGCCGGGACAGACGTTCTTAGTAAGCGATGGAGATGATGTGTCTACGGCTGAGTTGTTGCGCCGTTTAGGATTGGCATTGGGAAAGCCCCCGCGCCTGGTGTCCGTGCCAGTCGCGCTGTTACGAGTGGGCGCGCTGCTTGTCTGGCGCAAAGATACTGCCGAGCGTCTTCTAGGCTCACTGTGCGTGGATACGACTCGCACTCAGGAACTGCTAGGGTGGAAGCCGCCCTTCCCGGCAGATCTTGAAATGGCGGCCACAGCACGCTATTTCCTCGACGTTGAATCGTGAGCGTCCCAGTTCTGATTGGGTTTGCATTCCTCGTAGCCGCCGTTGGCACTGGCTTGGTTCGGCGCTATGCGTTGGCAAGCAGTCTGCTTGACGTTCCAAATGCAAGGAGTTCTCATGTACTTCCCACGCCCCGGGGTGGTGGTCTCGCCATTGTGATTGCGGCCACGATAGGCTTCATCGGCCTATTCCTCATGAATGTTCTCGGTCTTCCGCAATTGATTGCACTTAGCGGAGCTCTTGCCATTGCCGCTGTTGGGTTTCTTGACGATCGGTATCAGTTATCTGTGCGGATACGACTATTTGTACATATCATCGCGGCTGCTTGGGCGGTTTTCTGGCTTGGGGGAATGCCGTCGCTGCAGTTTGGGGATTACTTGGTTGAGCTGGGCTACGTTGGTTTTCCCTTGGCGGTTCTTGCTCTCATATGGGCGTTGAACCTGTTTAATTTCATGGATGGGACGGACGGGATCGCTGCGTCAGAGGCGACGTTTATCGGTGGGGTCGGAGGCCTGACCATGGCAGTGCATGGATACTCGCCTTCAGGGGTAGCGGCACTGGTTTTCGCGGCAGCCTGTTGCGGATTTCTGGTTTGGAACTGGCCGCCAGCCAAAATTTTCATGGGAGATGTCGGAAGCGGCTATCTTGGTTTTGTGGTGGGCGTCTTGGCACTGAGTGCCACCCGGGAAAACCCGGCCTCGTTGTTTGTGTGGCTGATTGCAGCCGCCGGCTTCCTGGTTGATGCGACCGTGACCATCATTCGAAGGCTGCTGCGTGGAGAACGCGTCTACGTGGCGCATCGTTCACACGCCTACCAATGGTTGGCGCGCCGTTGGAGGTCGCACAAAACAGTTTTACTGCTTGTGATAGCACTGAACGTTGTATGGCTACTGCCTTGCGCTCTTTTAGCCGCCAAGGCGCCGTCAGATGCGATCTGGGTTGCCTGCTTCGCGTTCTTTCCTGTTGTAATCGGCGTGATCGTTGCGGGTGGTGGCCGCGCTGAACCCGAGCCAGAAAACAGGCGCACAGATATAGATAAATGAAAGACTCTGGCCGAAAGTTGCGAACCTGTCCAGCGGGCTAGCGGGCGTGAAGGTCCCTCGAGGGTCCGGATGCACTGGGTTGCAGAGACCCCGCAATCACCCGTTGGTTTAAATGAGCTCAGTCGGGTAGGCGTTTTCGTATAATTTTCAAGAAATTTTACGCGGAGTAATAGAATGCTGGATCAATGGAACGCTAAGCTGCGCAGTGCGGTTGCGTACACACGCTAGAAAATCCCAGGGGAGCGAGATTAAGTGACGGAAGCGTTGCCGAAGTGGATCGAGCAGTTTGTCAATAGGCTTGCGGTTCTACCCCGAGCTCAGAAGCGCCTGCTAATGCTGGGTGCGGATGCGGTAGGTATTCCGATAGTTCTGTGGCTTGCAGTTTCACTGCGGTTGGGTTCCCCCAATCACCGGTTAGACGGTACAGAGTGGTTGTACGCGGCTGCCTTGATCACAAGCGTTGCCGTGTTCGTGCGAATGGGTTTGTATCGGGCGGTTGTGCGCTACCTTGGTCCGAAGGCTCTGGTTGCCGTTTTTTCCGGCGTATCGGTTTCTGTCGCACTGCTTCTGCTATTGGCGCTTATCTGGCCGAAACGGGCTGTGCC
>WUUC01140398.1_pt1 | contig 20158 bp, 31 predicted proteins | sample 6278441 | NCBI WGS metagenome assembly WUUC01 (sample SAMN13675441, study PRJNA597444) | soil metagenome | isolation source: soil | place: USA: Washington | collected 2017-10
ATGCGCCGTGGCCTTCCCCGGCGGGCGGGTGAGCAGCACGGAGACGCCCACCGCGCCGCCGAACGACCCGGGGACTGGCCTGTGCGGCGGGGGCGACAAGACCGCCTGCGTCGTCTACCGGCGCGCCGGCCACCCGCTCCTCCCCGGCGAACTGGGGACGGTCGTTATCCACGCCGCGGGACCGACCGCGAGCGTCAAGGCGGGCGGTGACACGGCGGCGATTCCCGTCGCGTGCGCCCCGCAGACCGACGCTAACTTCGACCTCATCGGGCAGATATTCCAGGCACTCCCGGCGGTGCCCGGCGATCCTGGCATTATCGCCGCGCTCAAGGTGGCATTCGGGGTCGCCTACACGGCCGCGTTGCAAGCGACCGCCGATGCGAAGCTCGTCGTCGAGGGGCCGCTGCCTGGGCCGTAGCGGCGTGCTAGCTTGCTGGCATGTCTCACACCTGCCATGCGCATGGTTGCAATGTCGCCGTTCCTCCCAAGATGTTCATGTGCAAAGCGCACTGGTTCGCGCTGCGCAGGCCCATGCGTGATGCGATCTGGGCTGAGTACACGGCTGGGCAAGAGCGCACGAAGATGCCGACCGTTCGGTACCTAGCGGTCCAGCAGCGGGCCATCGGTGAGGTAGCGTTCAAGCCGAACGACGAGGACGCGGCCGCCAACGCTGCGTCGGCGATCCACTTGAGACGCTGTGCGCGCCCGGCCGTTAGCTAGCCTCGCCCTATGGAGCTCACCTTCCTCGAGACGCTCTGGATCAACGTGTACTCGCGGGCCTTCGACCGCATGTACCTCGAGCGCAGCCAGTCCGCCGGGTACGCGACCATCACCGACGCGATGCTGGGCGAGCGCGCGGCGGCCGAGGCGGACGCCGCGTGCGTGAACCTGCCCGGCGTCTCGCTGGCCGCGCTGCAGGGTGCCATCGCCCTGCTCAAGCCGTAGGCGGCGCGGAGGCTGACGCATGCCCAGCACGCGCACGTGGAACCCCGGTGAGCCCATCTTCGACATGGAGACCGGCGAGCCGTACATCGACGAGAACGGGGACCTGGTGGAGGTCGCGCCCGGGCTCAGGGTCGACGCCTCGGACGGCAGGCGGTACGACGGCGACGACGTGGCCAACGCCGCCTGGTACCGGGCGAACAAGTACGAGGGCGAGACGCTCCGGGACCGCACCGTGGGCGTGCCGTACGACCGCGTGGTCCTCGGGCAGCCGGAGGCCGGGCTGGCCGTCGCCGCCGTGGTCGGCGAGGTGCGCACGCGGACGCCGGGCATCGCGCAGGTCGTGGGCGTGGTGGCCACCGAGTTCAGCCCCGACGACCGCGTCCTGCGCTTCCGTGCGACGTTCCTCAAGGAGGACGGCGGCGAGGTGGACGCGGAGGTCGTAACGCAGTGAGCGGCGGCGTGGGGCGCGTGCTAGCTTGCTGGTATGCGAATCGTCATTAGGAACAACGGTATCCATTGCGAGGACTGTACGGTCGGCGCGCATCTAGTGTTCGCGGAGGCCGCGAGGATCGCGCTGGAACGCGTCGACGAGGATGGGAATCCGCTGAGACGGGATCGTCGACTCGCTGGCGCCATTAGTTCGTGCACGCTGGCAGCAATTGATTCACTGCGCGCTGAGGTGTTGTCAGCGGAGATCGTGGATGAGGTGACGGTGGTGGTCCGATGAAAGCCGCCGAGATCACGCCCGAGGAGACGGCGCGCACGGGCTTCTACGTCCTGCGCGGGTTCCTCGACGCCGCGACCCAGGACGCGTTCGTCGCCGAGGCGCGCCGCCTCGCCGAGGTCGCCCCGTTCCTGTATCCAACGATGCGCGACGGCCGGCCGCTGTCCGTGAAGGTCTCCTCGTTCGGCGAGCGCGGGTGGTGGGCGGACCGCGAGGGTTACCGGTACGTCGAGCGGCACCCGAGCGGCGTCGCCTTCCCGCCGATCCCCGAGGTCGCGCTGGCCGCGACGGACAGGGCCCTGCGCACCGCGGGACACACGAGGACAGAGACGCGACTTCACGAGGTCGACACCTGCCTCGTCAACCTGTACGCCCACGACGCCGTCCTCGGGTGGCACGTGGACCAGACCGAGCGCGACCGGACGTCGCCCCTCGTCACGTTCTCCATCGGCGCGGCGTGCACGTTCTCGCTGCGCATGGAGGTCGACGGCGAGACGCGGACCTTCCGGCACCGCCTGGGCAGCGGCGACGCGGTCGTTATGGCGGGCCCGTCGCGCCTCGCCGAGCACTCGGTGGCCGACGTGCGCGACGACCCGCAGGCGGGGCTGTTCGGCGGCGCGTACAACCCGGTGCGCGCGACGTACCCCGACTGCCGTCTGTCATTCACGGTGCGCAGGTCCGGATTCGCAGGTGCGGAATGTTAGCCATCGGGACGATCCTCGCGCACCCGTGCCCCGAATGCGGCGGGACGATGGTGCTCCGGGCCAGCAGATTCGGGCCGTTCTACGGGTGTAAGAATTACCCGCGCTGCACCGCGTCGCACGGGGCCCACAAAAAGACGGGGAAGCCGCTTGGCACCCCGGCCGACAAGGTGACCAAGCAGGAACGCATCGCCACGCACGCGATGCTGGACCCGCTGTGGAACGGCATGAAGTTGCCGGTATTCAACGACCGGCGCGAAGCCTATCGGTGGATGGCGGAGGTGATGGGCATGACGGCGGACGAGGCGCACATCGGCCGCTTCGACGCCGAGCAGTGCAAGCGCCTGCGCGGCTTCATCGCGGCGAGGTTCCCTCATCAGGTCGCGCGGACGGTGGAGGGCTCGCTCGATGCCCCCGCATGACGCCGTGCTTCCCGTGGACGCCCAGCCCGCCGAGCGCGACCCGGACAACTTGCGCGCGGACGAGGCGACCGTCGTGTTCGCCGAGCGCCTGCGCTTCGCCGTCGTGCTCCGGCAGGTCGCCCGCGGGGTCGACGAGGCGGACTTCGACGTGCTCGACCTGTCGGGCCGCGACGAGGCGTTCGTTGGCTACCGCCCCTCGTGGGCCGGCACGCTGGCCGTCGTCAAGCACGCCCGCACGCTGAGGCTCACCGGGTGGACGGACGCGGCTGGGGTGTGGCGGCGTGAGTAGGCGTGCTATATTGCTGGTATGCCAATTCAAATGAAGGTGGGCGTCGACCTTGATATCGATGGCACGATCGTAATAGTTGCCGACGATCGTGGTGGCCGCTCTCCGCCGACGATCGTGGACAAGGTGCGCCTCATCGGCAAGGTCGTGGAACGCATCGCCAGGGTCACGGCTGGGCTCGATGAATACATGTACGCAAAGCGAGACGCCCTCGTGTTCTCCATCCCCGTCGAGTTGCACATGGTGCTTCGATGGACGATCGGCAGCGAGGTCAGTATGATGTCCGTGCTCGATGTCATCGCGCACGCCGCGGGTATCAAGCCGTCGCAGATCGTCGCCGAGTACCCACCGGCCGAGCGGGCCGAGCCCGTGATCAAGCAGGCCCAGGAAGCGGCGATATCGTGGCGGGCACGCGCGCATCAACTCGACGCGCAGGTCACGGCGCTCATACTGCGCTGTCTCGCCGCTGAGTCAGAGATCGAAGCCATGCGCGACGACGAGGCCGCCGAGGACGAGCCCCGCTAGCTACCCTCGCCGCGCATGGCGGTCACCTTCCTGGGCCTCACGTTCGGCGACGACGGCACGGGCTGGGTGTGGCCGACCGCCAACCAACTGCGCGCCGCCATGGCCGCGTACATCGCCAGCCTGCGGGGCAAGCCGAACCTGCAGACGAACCCCGGGTCGCTGTTCGGCGACTTCATCGACCTCGTCGTGACGGGCGTGGACATCGCCGGGCAGGGCGCGTCGGAGGCGGTGGACCGGACGGTGTTCACGGCGATGGAGGACGTCGCCCTCGACCAGTTCCTCGCCGACTACCTGCGCCGCGTCGTCGCCACCCCCAGCACCGCCGTGGTCTACGCCTACGGCGCCGCGGGCACGGCCGTCCCCGCCTTCACGCCCGTCCGCACCTCGCCCGTCGGCGTTGCGTTCATCACCACGAACGGCATCAACCTCGTCTCGCCGTCCGCCGCGTACGTGGTCGACGTCGCGGACTTCGCCGTCGGGGCGTACGCCGGGCAACTCTTCCGTGTCACCGTCGACGGCAACGACGCGGACTACGTGGCGAACAACTTCGACACCGGCCGCACGGTGCGCGACGGCCTGGTCGCCGCCGTGGACGCCCTCCTGCTCAGCCAGACGGCCTACTTCGCCGGGCAGTCGCCCACGACCTCGCGCCAGTCCCTGCTCGTCCGCGAGGACGGCGGAGGCGGGGCGTTCGCGCTGTCCGTCACCGGGCCCGCCCTGCAGATCTTCGCCTTCCCCGCGGGCTTCTCGGCCGTCACCACGGCGCCCATCACCGGGCCGACCACCGCGCCGGCGGGCTCCCTGCGCTACGGCACCATCTTCGCCGGGCAGCAGGGCTACGTGAACCCCGAGGACGCCGCGCCGGGCCTCACCGGCGAGACCGACTCGCAGTTCCGGGCCCGCCACCAGATCGCCCAGCGGGGCCTCGGCGGCGGTTCGCCGGACGCCATCCGGGCCATCGAGATGCAGCCCGTCGCGGTCGGCGGGGGCGGGGCGACGCTCGTGTCGGTGGAGTACAACCCCGGCGACGACGTGGACGCCGCGGGCAACGTGGGCCACTCGGTGCGGGTGGTCGTCGCCTCGACGGACAGCGGGCAGTCGGCCGCCGACGCGCTGTGGATCGCCAAGGCCGCGGGCGACAACACGAACGGGACCGAGCTCTACCTGGTCCGGGACTTCGTCGGCGACCTGCACCCCATGCTCATCGACCGGCTGACCGACCTGTGGATCGCGGCGGTCATCACGATCAGCGTCGGCCCCGACTGGCCGAACATGGGCGACCCGCTGTCCCAGGTGCGGCAGGACGTGGTCGACTTCATCGAGGCCCTACAGGCCTCCAAGGGGCTCGCGGTGCGGGTGGGCGACCTGCCCATCGCCGTGTTCCCCAACGGCCTCCCGCGCGGCGTGGACGCGTGGACGGTGACGCTGGGCTCGTCCACCGCGCAGGGCGGCCCGTACACCTACCTGGACACCTTCCCCACCGTCGAGCCCGATGCGGAACTCGCCAGTGTGCCGGTCGGCCTGCGCCAGAAGCCGCGCGCGCAGTTCGTGGACGTCACGGCGAGCATCGTCTAGGCGTGCTAGGTTGACGACATGGGACAGCGCAGCATTGCCATCATGTACGCAGCCGAGGTGTCGGCCGGTGTCGAGTTTTTCCCCAAGGACACCCCGCTGATCGAGGACTTCGAGCGCAGTAAGTCGGAGCATCTCCGCCCAGCCTACTCGTGGCCAGACGGCGACAAGTTGTTGGTCGGCTACTGGATTGCGGTCGGAGGGAGCGGCGAGGATGGCGTCCCGTATCTCGGCGAGCAATTCCCGCTCGACGGCATCGAAGACGTGCCGGAGTACCGGAAGCGCCTGAAGGTCGTCAGAGCGGCCTTCGATCGACTTGCGCTTTGGCTCGCCAAACGTGGTTGCCCGCTTCGTGGACCCGAGATGCCAGGGCCGCGATTGTGGTTGACCGAAACGGAGACCTGATGCCGCCCGCTGATCGCGCGAACAAGCCCCGCACCCCCGGCCGCCGCTTCTTCCTCCCGCTCGGGTACTCCCTCGCCTGCAAGGCCAAGGGGAAGACGTACGAGTTCCGCTGGACGAAGGTCGGCGAGGAGGTCGGGTCCGAGTCGCCCTCGCCGTTCAAAACCGGCGAGGAGGCCGCGGGCGCCGCGTGGGACGACGCGCGCCTGCCCCGACCGGCGAGGCTCAGCGAGGCGTGCTAGCTTGCGGGTATGGCTGACCTGTTCGATGGGGCACCTGACGCGCCGCCTGCTCCCGCCTCCCCGCCCGTCGACGTCGAGCACCCCGCGCCCGTCGACGTGATGAACCGGATCGCCGCGCGCAAGGCAGGCGGCAAGCCAGGGTGGCGGTGGTGCTCGTCCGAGGTCGTCGGCCGTCCGCCCCACGGCACCCCGCGCGACCAGGTGCATTTCCTCATCGAGGGCGCCGTGCCCGTCGGCGTGTGGGCCAGTGGGGAGCGCAAGGGCAGGCCGAGGTGGCCGAAGCGCGAGGCGTGCGACCGCGTGGTCGTCACCGGCGCGGAGGTCGACGCCGAGGTACTGGCCGTGGAGGCCGAAACTGGGAAGTGCCACCCGTGCGTGGGGACGGGGCGCGAGCGGTACGGGTTCAAAACGGACGCGGACGGGAAGCACGTCACCCTCGTCCGCGGGTGCGCGCGCTGCAACGCGACGGGCAGGCCGCCTGCATCGTGGCGTGCTAGCTTGCGTGCATGAAAGTCATCTACATCGCAGGCAAGTACCGCGGCCCAACCCCGTGGGCCGTCGAGCAGAACATCCGCGCCGCCGAGGCCGTGGCCGCGAAGGTCATCGCGGCGGGCCACATGCCGCTGACGCCGCACAAGAACACGGCGCACATGGAGGGCCTCGCCGACGACGCGTTCTTCCTCGCCGGCACCATGGAACTCCTCCGCCGGTGCGACGCGGTCCTGTGCGTGAGCAACTGGCTGGATAGCGTCGGCGCGCGCGCGGAGGTCGAGGAGGCGCGTCGGCTCGGCTTGCCGGTGTTCGGGGTAGGGCCGGAGTTCAAGCGCGGGGAGTTGACCCCGCTCACCATGGACGCCGCCGTGGACAACATGTGTGAGTGGGCGGACGCGTGCGCGGAGATGGAGGCCGAGCGCGCGGAGCGGGCAAGGCGCGAAGGCCCGATGTACGATCGAGGTGGCTGAGATAGCCTGATCTCGTGGCCATCTTCCGGCGTTTCGTCGACGACCTGCTCCCGCTGGTCCCCACGGTCCTCCGGAGGAAGGCCGACAACATCCTCAACCTCGCGCACCGCGTGGCCTTCGAGGCGCACGACGCCATCGCCCAGGCGCTCGAGGAGTACATCGACGCGTGGAACATCGACGACGCGCCGGGGTGGCTCCTGGACCGGCACTGGCTCCCGTACCACAACCTGCAGCGCAACGGCCTCAGCGACGCCGACTGCAAGACGTTCATCCACGCGAAGCGCCTGCTGAACAAGTCATGGGGCAGCGGCGACCAGGCGCTCGAGATCTTCCAGCGCCTGCTCCCCCTGGCGACACTGTCCTTCTCGTACTTCCCCCCGAAGGCGTGGATCGTCAGCATCACCGGCGTGGACATGGCCGACGCGGCGCTGGCCCTCGCGTTCATGGAGAAGAAGCCCTCGCCCATCGGCGGCGGGTTCTCGGTGGCAGGCGACAACGGGATGGCCGTGGTCTCCGACGCGAAGGTGTTCTCCTACTCGTCGGTCTACGGGACGATCGGCGTGGAGTACCAGGTCACCGGCTGGTACTCGTCGGTCCACGGGCCGAGCGGCGCGGACGAGGCCGGGTGGGCGCACGTGGCGAAGATCTAGGGGGCGTGGTAGCTTGCGGGTATGGCGATTCTGTTCAGTGAGATGACCGTACGCGTCGACGATGACGTTCTCTTGCATGTGGCTATTGAGCCAGCGACAGAAGGACGGACTACCGATCTCTGGAAAGCTTGCATGACCGACCGCGTCGAGGGACTGACCGTCGCGCAAGGGCGCATGGTCTCGGGGTTCCTGCAGATCCTCGTGGCCGCCCTGCCCGATCCTCAGGCCGAAAACCTCAAGGGCTACACCGGCGCGTTCAAGCGCAGCGAGGACAAGGCCCGCGCCAAGCTGGTCGCCGAGATGCGAGACGAGAATGACGCTTTGAAACGCGAGCTTGCGGCCGCGAAGTCGCAGATGCGCAGGGCAGGTATTGGGTACGACAGGCCGGCGGAAGGTCCATGGGAGGTCGAGACGTGAAGTTCCTCGACCTCGTGGAAGTCACCAACGAGGGCCAGCCCGGCCTCGCCTACCAGTCCGAGGACGGGCAGTGGCGCGTGTCCGCCTCGGACATGGGCTCGCCGCCGTTCACGTGGCTGGTGTGGCAGCGGCGGCGCGCGGGGTGGATGCGCCGCCTCCCGTGGCTCGCGCTCGCGTCCGCCGAGGAGGCCCAGGGCGTGGCCGCCTTTCTGGCGACCCTCCCGCTGGGCCTGTCGGCGCTCCTGCTGCGCGACCGGGCGGAGTGGGCCGTGCGCCGCGGGGCGACCGCCGCCCTCGCCTACGCGTCCGTGCGCATCGGAGAGATGGTCATGCGGCGGGCTCGGGACCGCGCCGTCGCGGACCTTGCGGATGCGGTGCGGGACGAGTAGGCGTGCTATCTTGCGGGTATGGCCGTTACCTACGAGTTGATCATCTACCACAACAAAGAAGGAGAGCTGCGCATGGATGTGCGGCAGGGCTCTCTGTATCTTCTCAAGTCGTTGAAAAATACCCAACACTGTTCGCCTCGTCGATGGTGATAACCACCGCGACGACGGGCACTCTGTCGGTGCATTCGACATCGACATGTTCCGGGAGCGCGGGCTGATGGACTTCTTCGCTCGCATCAACACCGCCTGAGCGGGCGCCCGCTAGCTACCCTCGCCGCGCATGGCGACGAAGCCCGCGACTGCCCCGAGGCGCTGGGGGACGAACCCCCTGTACACCACGGGGCCCTTCATCGGGCAGCCTGGGAAGGTCGACCCGGGCATCGGCGTCGCCGCCGAGGGGCACCGGCCCGGCGCGGCCTTCCCCACGCCCGCCGAGTTCGAGAACTACCAGCAGGACCGCATCACGAACTGGGTGACGGACTGGCTCCGACTCGGGGCGTTCGACCCAGACCCCGACGCCCACCTCGTCGAGACGGACGCAACCGGCCGCGCCGGCGTGCACGGCCTCGACGTCATCAACACGGTCGACGAGATCGCCGTCAACATCAGCGGCGTCAACACGTTCGTCCCCACGGTGCTCGCCACGTGCGCCACCGGGGCGACCGTGTTCCAGGCGGACATCGGTACGTCGAGCGGCACCGGGTTCTCCTGCTCGGTGCAGGGCGCGGGCGTCGGGTCCGCGTTCAACGCGACCCTCACAACGTCCTCGACGGGCGCGGCGGGCCTGCGCGTCACGGGCCTGAACACCGGCGCGGTCGGCGTCGACATCGACTTCACCGGCGGAGCCGGGCTCCCGTTCCGCATCACGAACGGGGCCAACAACACCCGCGCGGCGTTCATCGACTCCCTCGGCTCCGTGACCGCCATGGGGCTGGACGTGCGCGTTGGCGGGTTCTCGGCGGCCATCCAGGCGACGGGCGGCCCAGGCGGGGGCAACGCCGTACGCGCCTTCCAGCAGGGCGGCACCGGATACGCCGTCTACGCCACCACGTCGGCCACGGCTACCAGCGCCGCGCGGGCCGTGCGGGCCGTGGCGTCCGGAGCGGCGACGGGCCTCGAGGCGGTCGCCGCGTCGTCCATCGGGGCCGACAACGCGGCGGTGCGGGCATCGGTCACCGGCGGGTTCGCGTCGTCCGAGCTCCACTTCGTCGGCCGCGCCGGGGACAGCACGACGACCAGCGCCGGCCGCGTCAACCAGAACACGACCACCGGGACGCTCACGATCTCGGACCCGTACGTCGGCGAGCAGAAGGACTTCCACGCGAGCCGCGGCGGCCTCGCGCTCGGGTGCGGCGCGAACAACTCGGCGACGAACACGAACAACAACAGCGCGGCGTACACGACGGCGGCGATCTTGAACCTCGTGGGCCTCAACGCACCGCGCCGCGCGGGCGTGAAGGTAGTCCTGCGCTTCTCGTGCTCGGCGGGCCGGACTTCGACCGTCAACCCCACCGGCATCATCGACTTCCAGCTGATCGACGTCACCGCGAACCCCGGCGTGCACATCTTCCGCCGCCAGGGCGCCGGGAACCTCGTGGGCGCCGGCTACATCCTGACCGAGAACTCGCTGGGGTGGCAGAAGTGCATCACGTTCGACTTCGAGTACACCATCCCCGCTGCGGGCGACCGCATCTTCCACTGCGAATTCAAGCCGTCAACGACCGACGGCGTCATCATCCGCGACCCCGTCTTGACCCCACTTGGAGCATACGTGTAATCATGGCTGTACTTCTCACGACCGGCGCCTTCGCGCGTGTAACATTCGCATCCCCCACTTCGGGGGCGTGGCAGGCCCTCGCGCCCGTCCCCGGGTTCTCCACGGGGACGACGCTCGCCACCGCGGTGTCGACAGGTGGGCAACTGGACATCTACGTCATCGACTCGGGGGCAGGGCAGTTCGCGTATGCAGGCGGCATCGCGTACGGGTACGACGACTCCATCGTCTCCCCGGCGACCATGGGCACCACCGCCACCGTCACGCCGACCGGCGGGTCTCCCGAGGTGTGGTGCAAGATCGCATCGACCATCTACAGGTTCAACCCGACCGGACTCCTGGAGTTGATGCCGGCCGGCGACATGACGGCGCTCAAGGTCTTCCTGCCTTGATCAGCTACGGCCACACGCAGATCTGATTCATCTCATCACAGACGGTCCCGCCCTCACAAACCGGCGGACCGTCCGGGTCGCACGCGATGGCGCACCCGGTGTCCCCGAATTCGCCGACCACGCACACGAGAGGCGGAACTGGCGGCACCGATAGAGGTTTCGCGCAGGTGTCGAGGTCGCCCGATTCGCATACGTCGCAAGGCGGCAGGCAGATGTCGCCGCTCGGGGTGATGATGCACCTGCCGCCGAAGCAAGTTCCGCGACACGGGCCGTACCACGTCCCCGGGTCGAACTCGCAGAGCATCGGCGGATCGGGCGGGTCGCCGTGCGGCCACACGCAGGCGTTGAACTCGCCCATTTCGGTCACCGCGTGGCCGCACACGAGAGGCGCGGCGCAGTCCTCGTCCTCGGCGCAGACGATGTCGCAGCCCTCACCGGCGAAGCACTCGCCCCGGCCGTTCGGCTCGATGTTCGAGAGGGCGTCGATGCACGCGTCGAAATGGTTGTCGACGTCCGCGATGCAGTCGGCGCACGTCGGCTGGCAGATGCTCCCTTCGCGGAGGGAGAGGCACTTGCCGTCGCCGTCGCAGCGGCCCTTGACGTCGCCCACCGGGCGGCACTCGCCGAAGGGCTCGCCGGGCTCCGGGAGAGGGTCGCACATCGCGGCGAGGTCGCCGGTGGAGGACTCGCCCGCCTCGTCCCCCGTCGTCTCATTGGCGTTCGTCGTCCCCGACTCGCCGGTGGTGCCCACGGTCGATCCGCCGTCGCTTGCCGTCGTGGTTGACTCGTCGGTCGTCGACGTTGTTCCCGGCGCGCCCGTCTCACTGTTCCCCTGGCCGTCGCCGGTGGTGACCTGCGGGTCGGTCTCGGGGTCCGCCGTGCTCGCCGGGGAGTCGTCCTCCGTCGTCAGGTTGACGTCGATCTGCGGGCAGGCCGTGGCGAGCGGGACGACGAGGGCGAGGAGGGTCGAGGTGAAGGTGAAGCGCGAGCGCTGAGTTTGCATGGACAAGGTTTGCACGACGGGCGGGGGCGCGCGCAACGGGGGCTATCCCTTGGCCGCCGGCCGCCGGTCCGGTGACAACTCACCTAGACGGGGTGCTAGAAAACGAGCCACCGGGCGACGGCGGATCCGAAGACGACCCACTGCATGGCGACGATCGTCGCCGCGCCGATGAACGGGGACGGCGGGCGGCCGCGCGCGACGGCCCCGAGGGCGGCCTGGGACGCGCCTGGGGAGGCGCTGGCGGTCGAGGGCGGCGGGGCGGAGGCGGGCAAGGTCGGCCGCGCGTGGCGGTCGTCCGGCGCGTCCCGGCCGTCCCTCCGGCGGGGGAGGGCCGAGTTCGAGGACGACGGCGCCGGGGGCAGCGAGGTCGGCAGGGCGTCGGTGAGGATCATCGCGGGTTTCCTCCGCCCCCAGCCTGCCGCGGCTTGCGGTCGCCCGGGCCCGCAGGATCGGCGCCGGCGGTGGGGCCGTCCTTGCGTCCGTCCGCTTGACCGTGTTCGTTGACCGTTGGCGCTTCGGGCGGCGCGGGTTGGGCCTCGGGAGGCGGCGGGGGCGCGACGGGCGTCAGTCGCCCGGTCCGCCGCCTGCGCAGGGCGTCGGTCGTGACGACGGCGTGGCGGCCCGTGGCGACCCTGGCGGGGTTCGTTCGGCTGGTGATGGGCCGCGGGGGCGGGAGGGTCACCTCGAAGTCGAGTTCGCCCTGGGCCTGCCTGCCTCGAGCGTCACCACAGGCGTCGCCGTTTTCGGCGTCCACGCCGTGCTCGTCCAGCGCGGCCCACGCCCGCCGGTTGTTCGCAACCACGAACCCGCCGAAGCCGCTGTACGTCAGGCTCACCGCGACGAAGGTCTTCGCCAGGCTCCACACCTCGGCGGCGAACGTGGGGCCGAGCGGCGAGCCCACCGCGGTGTGCACGGCGGCGACGCCCACGGTCCCCGCGGTGATGAGGAGCGGCGGGAGGAAGATCAGGAGGGGCGACGGCGGGCCCTTGCGACGGGCGTGGGTACGACGCCTCGCGGGCGCCCTCGTCGCGTCGTGTGGCACGCGGGGAGGCTACGGGCGGACTTTCGGCGCCTAGCCTCCCCACATGACCGCCCCGCCCGGCCCCCACGACCCGCCGTCCGTCCGCCAGTACACGCCGCCCGCGAGGCCGGCGAGCTTCGTCCTCGGGCTCGTCGTCGGCGTCGTGGTCGGCTTCGGGGCGGGCGTGCTGGTGGGAAGCAAGGGCTGCCCGCCGGTGCCGGTGCCGGGGGCGACGCGCGACGCGCAGGCGCAGCACGGGGAGGCAGGACGATGAGCGGCACGTGTCTCGTCCCCGCGGTCCGCCAGAAGGTCCAGCGCTTCGACCTGTCCCGAGAGCCACACGAGCTCGACGCGCGCGAGTGGAGCCGGACCAAGCGGCGCGACCCCGCCGAGATGGTCGGCGTCGTCATGCACCAGTGGGCCTCGCCGGTGGGCACCGAGGCGCGCCTGCGGAGGAAGTACGGCGGCGAGGCGGCCGCGCTGGCGCACCGCGGACTGGGCGTCCCGTACACGCTCGTCGCGGGCGTGACGCAGAAGTCCGGCGAGCCCGTCGCCGCGCTGTGCCACCCCATCGAGCGCTACACATTCGCCTCGGACAACGCGTGCGGCCACTACGTCGCCATCGGCGTGATGGGCATCTTCCCCTTCGAGGAATCGGGCCGGACGGCCAAGCACACCCCGGTGACCGCCGCGCTGGCCGCCGCCGTGGACGAGTGCCTCGCGTGGGTCGCCGAGTTGCTCGACCCGGTCCGCGTCGACGGGGCGCCCCCGCTGTCCCTCATCACGCACCGGCAGGCGATCAACGGCCCGCGCGACCACGCCCAGTGCCCCGGCGAGGCCGTCGTGGCGATGGCGTGTGCCTCGGACTGGATCCGGCAGGGCGTGTTCCGCCCGATGCCCGACGCGGTCCTCGTCGAGGGCGTGGGGAAGCCCTGGCCGGCGTCGTGGCGGGCTCACCTTCCGTCGCTCGACCAGCCCCTGTCATCCCAGGTGGCGCCACCCGAGCACGGTCGCCCGGTCACGTAGCGGCGTGCGGCGCCCGAACACGACCTGGTTCGGGCTCTCGCGCACTACGAGGCCGATGTCGAGGCGTACCACCAGATATCCCATCGATGCCAGGGTCAGGCGCTCCTCGCTGGAGAACCACTCGGACAGGGAATAGATGCTCCGCACGCCTGTCCCATAGGACATGTCGCGTGGCGTGCTATGGAAGAGGTCGGCCCCGAACTCGTCGATGGTCGCGGGCTTGGTGACCCGCAGCGCTTCCCCGACCGCATCGATCCACTCATGGGACCGGCCCGGGCGGAACGGCCCGCGTCCATCGCTTGAGTGCTGGATCCGGTAGATGAAGTCCCTCATTTGTTGGCTCCTTCGATGATCTCCCGGGTCCTCGGCGAGCACCACGCCTCGCCGTCCACGCCCGTGGGCTCGGACGGCAGGCCGCACACCCAGCGCGCGTATGACGGGTCCACGGTAATGGGCTTGCCGACGTGCTTGCGGGCCTTCCTGCCCCATAGGACAGGTGGCAGGCGCTCGACGGGGACGCCCATGGGACGGGGCGCCAGCCACCCGTCCCACCCGAGTTGCCCCGGCGGCGGGGCGTCCAGCGCGGCGAGGAGGCGCGCCAGGTCGTCGGCCTGGTCGCGCCCCGGGCAGGCGCAGGACCACAACGGCGACCAGAGCTCGAGCATCGCCGCGAGGCACCGGGCCGTGGCGCACAGGTCGGCGAGAGCCCCATGGCCGCCGTCGTGCGGGTCGCCGAAGAGGGCGGTGTGGAGGCCCTCCAGGTTCGAGGCATACGGTTTGAGCCCGTGGCCGATGGCGGGGCAGAAGAACGACGCCATGCCGTTGTCCGCCGTCCGCACGTCGCGCATCCACTCGTTGCCGGAGAGGCCGAGCGCGTCGACGGCGAGCGGGTGGGCGTGCTCCCGCGTCAGGCGCCGCTGCATGCGCATCGTGTCGACGACGTCGAGGCGCGGGTCGATGCCGCCCGGCAGGTACCCCCACCGCCGCGCCCACGGGACGTCGGCCTCGGCGGCGTTGTGGCCGACGAACACCGCGGGCCCCTCGCCGTCCGCCGGTGAGCCCTCGGCGAGCCCCCGGAACAACGAGGACACCCCGCCGATCTCGTTGAACGGCGGCGCCTTGCCCCGCACGTCCTCGTCACGGATGCCGTGGATCGCGGTCGCCTCGGGGTCGATGGGGACGAGCGGGTCGAGGCGGTAGGACGCCGCGTAGGTGAGCCCGGGCGGGCACAGGGCGCGGGCGCGGCGGGAGGTCGCGTCCATCGCCGGATCGCACCACGGAGCCCAGTACGCGACGGCGAACTCGACGGGCGGGGCGCCGCCGAGGCCCGCCGTCTCGAAGTCGAGGACGGCGAGCGGGCGCTTGGCGGCGGCGAGGAGGTGGAGGAATTGCTGCCACATAATCAACACACTCCACACCCAAAGATGATCATCGGGATAAGCCACAGGAGGTCACGCAGACGGCTTTCGCGGGCATATGTCCACGCGCCGTGGGTGATGGTGATGTTTGCCATGGCGTCCTAGAACGGAATGTCCGAGTCGTTGACCGGCGCGCGCGGTGCGTCGGGCCGGTTGGGGACGGTCGGCACGTATGGGCTGCCCTGCGCGTCGCCGATGCGCCGGACGGCGTCGCGCCACCACATGAGCCCGCCCGCGCCCTGCTCGATCTGCTGGTAGTCGAGCTTGCAGAGGGGCTTCGTCGCCTTGTTCACCGCCTCGATGGTCCCGAGCCACCCGAGCGACTCCGCGATCCAGTCGATGACCCGCCAGGGCATTGGCGCCTGGACGCGCCGGCCGTCGACCACGAGCGGACGGACGGCGGTGACCTTCGGGAACTTGTCGTGCGGCGGCGCGTCGACCTCGACGGCCACCTCGAGCACCGTGGGGATCCAGACGCCGGACGCGTGCACCACGAAGTACCGGTCGTACGGCGGGAGCGGGAGGGGCTGGCCGTTGCTCCCGAGGCGGTTCGAGGCCTGCCACCCGTCCCACCCGGACTCGTTCGCCTCGACGGTCCACCCGCCGGCCGCGTAGGCGCCGAAGAAGCGGCGGCGCCAGTGGTAGTTGAACCCGTCGCTCTGCCCGCTCGGCGGCGACTGTTGCCACTCGACCTGGCGCTCGTTGTGCTCCTGGCAGACCGGTGATGGGCCCGGGGCGAGGACCTTGAAGGTCTGCGACACGCCGGTCTCCCAGCGGACGACCTGGTTCACGCAGGCGAGGAAGACGTATTTGCCGGTGACGAGCTTGCTGTACTCGTCCCAGCGCTTGCGGGTGAAGGCGCCGCCTTCCTCGCCCTCGCGCTCCGGGACGTCGGGGACCGCGTCGTCGTCGTCGCGGCCGTTGGCGGGCGGAGGCGGGGCGCGGCGGGGAGCGGCGGCCGGCGGGGGCGGCTGCTGGCCCTGGCCCTGCTGCGGGGCCACCGTGGACGTGTACGCGTTGCTCGCGGACCTCCCGGCGGTGGACGAACTGGAGGCGGCGCCGCTCGCGTTCTGCGATGCGGCGCCGCCTGTGGATGACTCTCCGAGTTTCGGCGGCATGCCGTCAAGCTAGCACGCGGGGGCTCACCCCGCCGCGGTCACGATTCCAGCCCGTACCCGCCGGTGTCGATGCTCGCATTGGGGATGATGGCCATGTCCGCGGCGGGCTCGCCGAGGCGGACGACGTGGAGGTAGATCCCGAACCACACGTCGCTCCCGCCGAGGCCTTTACCCACCTCGTAGTCCGCGAGCGTCCACTTGTCCGCGTTCGCCTTGAGGTCCCACCCGGTGCGGATGAGCGCCGCGACGACCTCGTCGGGGATGCGCGTGTCCTCGTGCTCGACACAGCACGTGTTGATCACGTCGTGGCCGAGGACGACGACGCCGCGTCTGTACGCCTCCATGGTCTCCGAGAGGGAGAGGCTGGACCTGACGAGGACGAAGCTCGTCTTCTCGTGGCCGTCGCCCGACGTGTCGCCGCGCTCGAGCATGAAGTGGTGCATGGTCGATGCGGACATCTACTTGCCCTCCACGTGTGGGACCAGGATGGGGCAGGCCGGGCCGCCCTGGCGCATGCGCTCGGCCGCGAATTCGAGGCATGGGTGGTTCGTCATGTCCGAGTCGGTCCGCCGACGCGGGTGCAGCATGATCCGGACGAAGCGCATGCCCGGCGATACCTCGACGCGCACAGCGGCGTCGTGGGCCGCGACGACGAGGCGCGTCAGCAGGTCGCTGTCCGTCGTGGCGAGGTCGCCGTGGTGGTGCACCTGGATCCACCGGTCGTTGGCCCGCACGCCGCGGGGGACGTGGTGCATTCCCTTGTACGCGCGGTAGAGGACCCACGCGCATCGGACGAGGTCGTCGCTCACCTCCGCCGACTTGAGGTAGGCGAACTCCGGGAGGTCGCGCAGGCGTTTCGGCCGGAGGTTGACGTACTCCGAAACCCGCCATTGGAAGACGTCGTTGCGCAGGTCGGCGATGAGGTCGGCGCTCACGTCTTGCCCTCCTGCTCGGCGAGGTACGCCTCGACGGCCTGCGACACGACGACGCCCAGGTCGGGGCTGCGGTAGATGGCGCCGTACTTCTCGGCCAGCGCGTTCTTCACGTCCGGGTGCCACACGGCGGGTAGGCTGGCGAAGATGCCCAGCGGCCCCTCGCCGCCCTGGCGCTTGGCCCACAGGACGCTGCCCAGCCCCTTGTACGTGGCGCGCATGGTGATGACCCCGTGGCGCACGCCGCCCGCCTCGGCGACGGCGTTCACGTCCTCGTCGGCCGCCGTCTTGAGGTTCGGCACGCTGGCGTAGCAGTGCCAGATCACGTTGGCCTTGGCGGCCAGCGTGTCCCAGCTTTCCGAGTACGCGGACACCATGATCCCCGACTGGACGTCCTTCGAGGAGCCGAGGTTCGGGGCCTCGCCCACGGCCACGGCGCGCACCTCGTCCTGCCCATCGGCGTTCTTCGTCGTCGTCGTCTGCATCGCCGCGCGGGTGTGCACGGTGACGAGGACGACTAAGCCCCGGTGCCGGTTGAGGCCGCCGAGCGCGTCGACGAGGTCCTTGCAGACGCGCGCGGCATACCCGTGCAGGTGCCGGTCGTCGTTGTACGACGCGCCCTGCTTGCCGGCCTTCCCGGCGTCCTTGCTCTCCATCTTGAGTTTGCGCCGCGCGGTGGCGACGCTGCCCTTGTACAGCGTCGTCGCGGTGTCGAGGACGCACGCCCGGAGCGCCTCGCCGTCGCGCGCGGTGGCCTTCGGCTGCGGGGGCGGGGTGGCCTTCTCGGCGAGGGCGCGCTCGACCTGGAGCTTGTGCAGGGCCGCTCGCGTGGCGCCCAGGGTGAGCGGGCCGGACGACGGGAAGCACGTCCGGACCATGTGCATCGCGTCCTCGCAGTCGGCGACGGGCCACACGAGGCACGCGGACGGGTCGAGCAGCACCTCGCCGGCGGTGCCCTCCGCGGACGCCTCGGCGAGCCCGTACACGGCGGGGGCGCACACCCGCTCGCCGCCGACCTCGGCGAGGAGGAGGCGCTGGCCCTGCCAGGACTTGCCGGAGCCCACGGCGCCGGTGAGCACGACGAACAACGACTGGGGGAGGAGCGGGGCGGTCACTTCGCACCGCCCGTCAGCGACGTGCGGTGGGCGACGATCGCGGCGCGGAAGTCGTCGGCGGTCTTGAGGCCCACGGCGAGGACGCGGGCCATGGCGGAGAAGGCAGCGTGCAGGTGGTTGCGTTTACGATCGGGGTGCGTCGCATTGACGATCTCATCGATGTCAGGATCATTCTCATCATCGACCCACCCGACATGTTCACTGCACATGGCCGCGTACATCGACTCGTTGCTGCCCTCGTCGATGTACAGGCACCCGTCGACGAGCGCGTCCCACGGGTGGAGGTCGCCGACCTTGGGGCCGAGTGGGAGTTCGGCCTGCGCGTCGACCTCGGGGAACGCAACTGCGCCCCCATGTTGGACGAGGTCGCCCGCGGCGACGGCCTTCCCGTCGGGGCTCGCGTCGACGCACGACCACCCGTCGATGGACACGTCGCGCCCCTCGATCGTGACGGGCTTGCCGTCGACGGTGAGCGCGAGGACCCACTTGCGCGGGTCGGTCCGGTGGAGCGTGAGGACGAGCGGGCGGCGCGTGGAGACCGCCATCCACGTGGAGATGGACGTGGGCGGTTCGGTGTCATGGACGATGGGAAAGGGTGCAGTCGGCATGCTGACAAGCTAGCACGCGGCGGCGTCCTGGGCCTCGTCCGCGTCGCCTCCGTCGTCGGCCGGGTCGTCGCCCACGCCGCTTGGGAGGACCGTCAACGAGCGGCGCATGTTGGCCCGCTCGGCGAAGTCCTGCAGGGTCGCCACGGCGTTCCCGCTGCCCAGGCTCGCCTTGCACGGGCCGAGCAGGTCGCACCCGTAGGGGCGCACGCAGGGGCCGCGGGGGTGCGGGTCGAAGGTGCGGGCGGGCGGGAGGCGGTTCGCCAGTTCGGTCTCCGCCGAGAGGACCGCGGCTAGCATGTCCCGCACGAGCTCGAGGCACGCGCCGGGGTCCAGGCTGCAGGTCTGCACCTGGTACAGCGGGCGGGCGGCGAGGTCGGCGACGAAGGCGCGGGCGTCGGCCTCCTCGGTGGCGGTGAGGCGGTCCGGCGGGGCGGGCTCGCGCGGGGGCTGGCGGCGCGTCTTGGGGTTCTCGGCCTTGAACGCCGCGTAGTCGGCGAGGGCCTGCCGGTGCATGTGCAGGCGGGCCTCGTGCTGCGCGCGTCGGTCGTCGTGCCGGAGGTTCGCCAGCACGCGGTGCGCCTCGGCCCAGGTCTCGGGCGTCACCATCGCCTCCATGCGCTCGACGTCGCGGGACGGTAGGCCGCTGTCCAGCGTCAGCCTGCCGCGCGCGCCGCTGGCCTGGACGCGGACCCGCTCGTCCACGAAGTCGTCCACGGTGAGCCATCGGCCGGCGTACGCGTTGATCTGCCGGAAGGCGACGGGCTCGTCCGGGCCGATGGCCCCCGAGGCGCGCAGAAGGACCGAGTAGAACGCCCCCTGTGGGTCGACGGTCGTCACGTCGGGCTTCCCGAGCGCGCCGCCGAGGTCGGGCTTCTGCCTGAATTTGTAGTCGTCGATGTACGTCGCCGTGACCCCGCCGCGGATGTCGTCGCCGAAGAGGTCAGACAGGCTGAACGTCGCGCGGTGCGCGAGGTCGGGCTGCCCCTCGATGCCGGACCGTCCGCCGAGGCGCGCGAGGCCGTTGCCGATGCGCTCGAAGGCCGCGAACATCGGCGACGGGACGATGGCCATGAGTTCGCCCCACGTCACCTTGAGGCGGTGCTCGATGAGCGGCGTCCCGCCCGGCAGGCGGACCGGCGCGCCGCGGGGGACGTGGGCGTCGATGAGCGTGGCGCCTTGGTACCCGCGGAGGAACTCGCCCTCAAACCAGTCGGGCTCGATGTCCGCCTTGCCGAACCACCCCCGCTTGTACGCCTCGTCGACGGCAGCCACACGGTGGAGATATGGGCCGATGTCGCCCAGCGTCATGCTGGCCAGCACCGCGTGGCCGATGCTCCCGATGCGCTGCGGGGGACTCTCGTCGCCGGTCTGCAGGGCGAGCGGCCAGCGGGCGAACCAGCGCAGGTGGCAGCGCTGGGCGTTGCGGCATTCGCTCTGGCTGATGAATTCGGACTTGCCGCGGAGGTGTGGGGGCGGGGCGATGGTCATGCAGGCAAGCTAGCACGCCCGGCGCC
>WUUC01044914.1_pt1 | contig 20157 bp, 17 predicted proteins | sample 6278441 | NCBI WGS metagenome assembly WUUC01 (sample SAMN13675441, study PRJNA597444) | soil metagenome | isolation source: soil | place: USA: Washington | collected 2017-10
AATCCACCCAACCTGCTGCCACCTGGCCCGGCTCGCTCACTTCCCCGGTTTGAAGCCACAGTGGCATACCTCCAGCTCTTCGGTCGCGACGTCCTTGGACGCCGCGGCCAGCTTCGGCCCGGTCCACTTCACCGGGTAGGCGTCCTCGAACTCCCACCGGCGAACGGTCTTTCCGGCCGCGTCCTTCAGCTCCACCGACCCGTGGTGGCGCTCCACCTGGTTGTCGGCCGAGTTGAGGCCATCACCCGAGCACTTGGCGAACCACTCGAAGAGGCTGTCGGTGTCCGTGATCCCGCGCTTGAGCACCAGGTTGGGCCACTTCATCCGGCCGGGCAGCTTGTGGGTGTACTGGTTCTGCCCGCCCTCGGCCAGCTCCTCCGTGTCGATCTGTACGGACAGCCCGGAAACCTCGGTGAAGGCACCGATGGCGATACCGTCCACAGTGAACACGAACCGTCCGACGAATGGCGGATCCATGGTCCGCGCAGGTCCCTTAGCCACCATCGACCCCCTGCCAGAATCGCTCGTTCAAGCCGCCGACCTCCTCGAGTAGCCTTATCCGGTCGCCGTGCTCGAGATCAAGCAACTCGTCCAAGCCCCAATGCAAGTGGTAGGCCAGATAGGTGATCTCCCGCCAGAGCTCGTCGACGGCGTAACGGGTCAGCCCACCGCCAGGACCTCCTCGGGAAAAGGGGTGCCCGGCTCCATCGACTCCAGAATGCTCGGGTCGCCGAAGTTGATGATTCGGTAGAAATCCTGCAAATACCGGTAGTCGCTGGCGAACAGCTTCTCCACGATTTTGGTCGTCACCCGGCCCGCGTCGCCGAGCTCGGTGATCACCCGGCTCAGCACGATGATCGTCGCGTAGGCCTCGTTCTCCTTGACCCGCGGATCACGCAGTGGCTCGACCTCGTCACGAGCACAGGCCAGGCGCATGATGCCGGACCTGTGGATCGTGCCCTCGTCATCCACATAACCCTTCGGCAACGTGAACGGGTACTCCGTGCTCAGGCTCACACCTTCTCCATGCGTTCGTGCGTGATGACGACCTTCTCGGTGGCCACGTCGTTCGCGCCGGCGTCGAAGTCAGCACCGGTCCACTTGGCCACCCAGCCGTTGGTGAAGTTCCACCGCGCGGTCTCCTCCATCTTGGAGTTCTTCGCGACGATTGAGCCGTTCCGGCGCGCGCCGTCAATGTCACCGTCGATGACCTGCTTGTGCCACTTCCACAATTCGGTGCTGTTGTCGATCCGCCGCTCCAGCGTGACGTCGGACCACTTCATCGCACCCGGTGACTTGCGGATGATCATCCGACCGTCCTTGGTGACTTCCTTGTACTCGATGATCTCGTGCTCCGACTCGATTCCCGTGCACTTGCGGAAGCTGCCGATCTCGCAGCCGTCGATCTCGAGCACGAAGACGGAGGTTGTGATCAGGTCGGGCATCTCTGTGTCTCCTTAGGAATCTATTCCGAGGTGTCCGCGCCGCCCTGCCACTGGCTCAGGCGGAAGATGACGAACTCGGCCGGCTTCACCGGCGCCAGCCCCACGTCGACGATGAGCTTGCCCTCGTCAATCGACGACTGCGGGTTGTTCGACTCGTCGCACAGCACGAAGAACGCCTGCTCCGGCGTCCCGCCTACGAGCGCGCCCTGCATCCAGAGATTGCGCAGGAAGGCCGTGAGGGTACGGCGAACGCGGGCCCACAGGTCGGAGTCATTCGGCTCGAACACAACCCACTGGGTGCCTCGGCGAATGGTCTCCTCAATGAAGATGAATAGCCGGCGAACGTTGATGTAGCGCCAACTCTGGTCGGTCGCGGCCAGGGTGCGGGCACCCCAGATCCGAATTCCGTTGGCGCCGAACGAGCGGATGCAGTTGACCGACTGCGGGTTGAGCAGATCCTGCTCGCCGTTGGTGACCTCGGTCTCCAGCCGGGTGATACCACGCACCACCTCGTTGGCCGGGGCCTTCCACACGCCGCGGGCGCCGTCGGTGCGTGCCCAGACGCCGGCGACATGGCCGGACGGCGGCACGGTCAGGAACCGTTCGCCGTTGGTCGCACCCGCCCTGGCCAACGGGTTCGGCACCACCACGTGGGGGTAGTACGCGGCGCCGAACGCGCTGTCCTTGCCGAGGTTGGACCGCCACCCGAGGGCGCCCTCGGCGTTCAGCCCTGGCGGGGAGTCGAGGATCGCCATCTTGGTGCGGCTGCGCTCGCACCAGTCGACCAGCCGGGCCTGCGCGGCCAGGTACATCTCGTGGTCGAACGAGCCGTCCTCCTTGGTGGCGACCGTAACCAGGTCCGGGATCGCGACCATGGTGACGTCGTCGGCGATGGCCAGGCCCTCGTAGCCGGTCCTGGCCATCTCGGAGCCCTCGAACTCCTGCGGTGACACGCTCAGCGCGGCCGGTGCGGCCAGCTCGACCGGGTAGCGACCGGCGGCCGGAACCCGCTCGACGGCCGAGAGACCGGGGACGTTGCGCACCTCGACCCTGATCAGCTTGGAGCGCTCGTTGACCACCCTCTCGACGCTGCGCGCACCCCGTCCAATGTGGACGCCGGTGTACTCCTCCCTGACCTGCCCGCCATCGATGACCTTGAGGTTGAAGTCCTGGCTCGGGGTGTCCTGACCCTCGGCCGGTGGCACCGCCTCGATCAGCACCTCGGTGGACCCGGCGCCGTCGAGCGCCTCGATCGACAGCGTCTCGATGTCCTGCTTGGCCGCCGACGGCAGCGCGCGCTGCGCCTTGCCGTTCACGCCTTCCCTTGGGATGCGGACGATGTAGCAGGTCGAGCCGCCGTTCTCGAAGAAGCCCTTCACCGCGTGCGGCAGCATGATGCCGGGAGCGAACGCGCCGTAGATCCGCTCGTACTGCGGCCAACTCGTGACGAGTTGGGGCTTCACGCCGTTCGGGTCGGTCGGATCACCCGCGCTCGCGTCGTAGGACGCGGTGAAGCCGACGAACGCGGCCACCGCCGTGCCGACACCTTGGAGGGGCATCGATCCACTCGGGCGCTCCTCGATGTAGACGCCAGGGGCGCCATACGTCGCCGCCATGCACTCGCTCCTTCGTTCCCCGGAGGCCGGCACGCGCACCAGCGCGTGCAGGTCGAATCGATAGGTCTCATGACCAAGAGTTCCGGGACTTGGCGACGGCAGGTCATCCCTTTTGGGCAGTCAAGCGTGCACCCCTGGGGTTACCGGATGTGTCGGGATTCACCGACGACCGTCGAATCAGCCGGTCAGCACTACTACAGTGAGTTGATTTCGAAAGAACAGGGTGGGGTTATGCACGAGTCGACGACGCAGCACCGCAGGAAGCTCACGACGCCGGTGAAGGGGGTGAGGGACGTCGATGGCGCCTGGATCCGGCCAGCCGAGCTGCTGGTGGACCTCGACCGGGATGGCGCCGTCGAGCGCCGGCTTCGTGACGCGGGCGGTGAGCCGTACAGCCCGGAAAAGCATCGCGGCAACTGGCGGCATCGCAGAGGCGTACCCAAGCTCGGCGACATCAACGAGCGGATGCGGCGGGCCGAGCTCAATCTCGAGCTGTGGGTGGGCTTCAGTGACGGCGTTCCCGAGCGGTTGGTCCTCGAGGAGCGGCTGCCCGGACTGCATTTCAACCACGTCTTCTTCGGCGAGGACTTCTACCAGGGCGGACCCGGCGGCACGCCGCAGGTGGTAACCGGGCCGCCGACGCTTTCCACCACGGAATGCAACCCGACGCCGGACATCGCGGTGGTCGACACCGGCGTGCCACAGGACTGGAAAACGATCCACCCCGAACTCACCGACGCGATCCTCGAGGTGGGTGACTGGATCGACCTGGTCGACAACCTGCCGGCCGACGGTCATCGCGACCACCAGGGCGGGCACGGCATATTCATCGCCGGCGTGATCGCCCGGCTGGCACCGCAGCTGGACATCCAGGTTGTCAGGACGCTCAGCACGACCGGCGAGACCGACGACGCGAGTCTCAGCGTGGCCCTGGACGACACCACCGCGCCGGTGATCAACCTGTCCCTCGGCGGGTACACGGTGAACAACCTTCCGTCCGTGGCGCTTGACGCGATGATCCAGAACCTGGTGGACCAGGGGCGGATCGTCGTCGCCGCGGCGGGGAACGCGAACGGGGCGAAACCGGGGACGCCGTTCTACAAGCGGCCATTCTACCCGGCCAGCCTTGCGCATCCCGGGGTGATCTCGGTCGGGGCGGTCGACACGACGAGCCCCACCCTGGTTCTGTGGGACCACACGAATGAGGGAACCATTTACGCGCCGGGGGTCGACCTGCTGAGCACCTACATCGCCGGGTTGGACTCGTTTGCCGGGTGGGCGTCGTGGACGGGGACATCGTTCGCCACGCCGGTGGTGGCCGCGCGGATCGCCGAGCTGATCGCGGAGCCGCACACCGGGACCACGCTTGATGTGGTTGACACCTGGCGGAGTTCCTCGGAGCTGGCGGACACGGATCCGGCGTGGACGAACATCGACCCGGCGCGGGTGTACGTGCCGAAGGTGACGCTGACCAACTGGTAGCGACTTAGGCACCGAAGCAGACGAAGCTGGCCGCCGCCGCCATCGCACCGTCGTCGTCCGGATCCACCGCCGACCGCGCCTGAGCCATCGCCTCGGCGGGTGGCGCACCCCGGCGCAGCTCATGGTGCAGCGCCACCATGAGCGGCTCAGTGTCCACATCGGACACCGGGACCACCGTGGCCAGCACCGTCCGCGTTCCCAGGGCCAGCAACGCGGCCACCAATCCGAGCACCTCGTCCCCGGCCCGCACGGCGGTCACCCCCGACTGGCATGCCGGCAGCACCACGACTCCTGGCGCCTGCGACAACCGCTCCAGGTCGTAGACGGTCAGCGGCCCGTCGGCCAACTCCAGCGCCGACAGCAGCGGGTTGTCCGTGCGCAACCGGCCGTGGCAGGCGATGTGCGCCAGGTCGGCACCGTCCAAAGCGGACAGTACGGCCTGCACGGTCGCTCGAGGCCCGACGAACGACCGCGCCTCCTCGACGTCCCGGGCGATGGCCGTGACCTCGGTGTGCGCGGCGGGCAGGCCGGGACCGGCGGCCAGCATGACCCGACCGCTCTGGTTGGCGGGCAAGCGAACCGCACGCAACCACGCCGCGGCGGACGGGGCGACCCGCACCGGCAGCCCCGACAAGCTGGGCAGCAGCCCCCACGGAACGGCGTGCAGCCCGGCGGTGGGGACGATCACCACGGGCCGGCCGAGCGAGCCATCAAGCGGACCGAGCAGCAGGTCATCCAGCCGGCGCCCGGCCGTCGCCGCAGCCGCACGGATCGCGGCCCGGCCCCGGGGTGTGCCGAAGGTCAACCCGAGCGCCCGCAACGCACCCGACGCCGAGTCGAGGGTGGCGGTCACCTCACGCATCGAGGAGATCCGCCGAAGCCGGCACCCGTCCGAACCGACCGTCACCGCCAGCAGCTCGTCCGCGTGCCGGACGAACTCCACCAGCACCGCATCTCCAAGCGCGGCAACGAGCTCAGCCACCGAGGGCGGCGCGCCCTCCGGCCGGTGCAGCGGGCTGCGGGCGACCCGGCTGGCGGCCACCACCCGCTCCTCGGCCGCGCGCCGGGCGGCCGCCGAGTGCGGACGTGCCGCTCCGGCAAGGGAAGCCTGCGCACCCTGGGCGGTCAGCCGGCGCAGCTCGGCAAGCGCGTCGGCCAGCTCCTGATCGTGCGGCGGTTTCACCGGTCGCAGCCGCAACGCCCTGGCCCGCGCCCGCTCCGCCCAGGCGAGCACCACCCGGGGCGAACCGGTCTCGATCGCCAGCGACAAACCCATGGCCGCCAGCTCGGCACCGAACGCGGCGACGTGCACCCGCAGCTCGGTCGCTCCCAGCACCGCCTGGCGCTGCTCCACCAACGCCAGTCCGGCCCGCAGCGCCGACAACGCGCCCCGGCGATCGCCCCGCGCGTGCCGCAGCAACGCCGACGCGTGCCAACCCCGCACCCGGGTCTCCATGGTCCCCGACCGGCGTCCCCGCCCGCGCGACTCCAGCACCGACTCGGCGGTGGCCAGATCCCCCGCGCGCAACGCCGAGCGAGCCGCGATCAGCCGCGCGTCCAGCTCGGCCGCCCGCCAACCCAACGACGACAGCTCCTCGGCGCAGGACAACGCCGCCCGTACCGAAGACGACTCGTCAAGCCGCAGTGCCACCAACCGCGCCAAGGCGGCCCACCCCGGCCGACCCTGCCGGGTGAACATCTCGTGCGCCGCGGCGGCCTCGCCGGCCGCGGCCTCACCCCAACCCGACGCGGCGGCCGCCTGCGCCAGCCACAGCTGCGCCTCGGCCAGGTCGGCCTGATGATCGATCGCGCCGAGGTCGGCGACGGCCCGTTCGGCCGTCCGCCGCGCGTCGTCGAACAAGCCGACCGACAGCAGAACCTGGCAGCGGTTCAACAACAGCTGCGGAATCGGCTTGGCCTGCAGCGCCGGAGTGGCCTCCGCCCGGTCGTACGCCGCGAGCGCCGAGGGGGCATCACCGCGCAGCGCCGCCACATTCCCCAGGTTGCACTCCGACTCGGCCACGTGGACCGGCTGCCCCAGCTCGTCCCACAACGCACTTGCCCGCACGAAGTCCGCCTCCGCCGGCGGCAGTGCCCCGCGATGCGCGTGCAGCAGTCCCCGGTTGTTGTGCAACCGCGCCTGCCACAACAGATCCCCGGCGCGGCGCAGCGCCGGTAGTGCCGCCGCGTACTCGGCAAGCGCCTCGTCCAGCCGCCCGGTCCGCTGCAAGATCAACGCCCGCTGGCACGCCAGGCGCACCGCGGGCAACCCCGACAACGCCTCGGCCGCCCGGTCCGCCTCGGCCAGCGCGGTCAGCAACCGGCCGCGGTCGAGCAGGATGAACGCCAGGCTCATCCGCGCCTCGGCGGCCGCCTGCTCCGCCCCGGACCGCGACGCCACCCGCACCCCGGTCCGCGCCCGAACCTCCGCAGCGGCCAGGTCCCCGAGCCCGCGCAACGCCAGCCCGGCCGCCCGGTGCGCGAGGGAAACCGCCGCGACGTCGCCATTTGCCTGTGCCACAACGGCATCCGCTTCGGCGAGCGCCAGCCGGGCATCCCGCCCAACCAGATCCAGGGCCGCCGCCGCGCGCTCGGCCAAGGGGGTCGTCACCGGATCATCATCACAGCACCAGGGGTGCGGTCACCACCGTTGAGTTGCCGGCGCCGCGGTGCACGGCCAGCTGGGCGAGGCCGGAGCCGACCTCGTCGAACACGAAACGTCCGCTGTCCTCGGCGACCATCCGGCGCCGGTCGTCCGACAGCCGGAGCTCGACCTCATGCGGGGCGGGTGGGGCCAGCCAGCCCTCCACCCGGTAGTCGCCACCGGCCTGTTCGGTCACGGTCATCATGATCGTCAGGTGGTCCGACTCGAAGGTGACGGTGCGGATCCGCTCGACGGATCGGGCGCCCGCGCCGACCAGGGTGTCCTCGTAGAGCCTGCCGACCTCGATGTCGAGGTTCTCCAGGCGCAGCGCGAACTTCGACCGCTCGTTCAGGTCGGCCGGTGGCGGGTCAAGCAGTTCGTGCATCGTCCGGACCTGGTCGAGGATGGCCTGGTCAACGTCGTCAAGTGGCTCGCTCATTCCGTACCCCAGCTGGGATCGGCGAGCAGCATGTCGCGGAGCTTGGCGAGGCAACGGCCGCGGGTTGGGCCGATGCTGCCGTGCGGCATGTCCATGGCCTTGGCGATCGCGGCGTAGTCCGGGCGGTCGGCGTGTGCGATCACCCGCAGCAGGGCGCGGCACCGGTCGGACAGCTTGCCGAAGTGCCGCCACAGGGTGGTGAGCCGCTCGTCCGCGCTGAGCCGCTCGTCCGGCTCGGGAAGGTCGGCCGGCACGTTCTCCAGGCCGTCAACACTGGTACTACCCACGTATTTCTTGTGCCGGGCGTTGGTGCGCCAGGCCTCCCGCCGGGTGGTGGTGATCAGCCAGGCGGTGAGGGCGGCGGGCGAGCGGATGGTGTTGAGCTGGCGGACCAGCTCAAGCCAGGTGTTCTGCACGGCGTCGGCGGCGTCTTCGCTGGTCAGACCCTGCGATCTGGCGACATGCCACAGCAGCGGGTTGAGCTCCTCGACCACGACGTCGAGCGCGGCGAGATCGCCCGACTTGGCCTTGGCGAGCTGCTTGGCAAGGCGCGCCGACCGCTCAGCACGCGAATCGGCGCCGAGGACCGGCTCCGTATCCACTTGCCCGCCTCCACACTCACGATGAAGCACTAGATTGCCCGATTCGCCGGTTCGGCGCCCGCTCACTAATTCGTAGAGTGTCATGGCAAACGTTTCCGTGAGGGCCGATCGCATGTGCGTGCTGTCTGTAAGAGGCTCACGGTGGACCGTTAGATACAACACGGTCCCGACCCGCTCCCAGTGACACCACGGCCTGCACGAAGATCAGCCCGGCCAGGATGATCAGCGGGACACTCCAGCCACCCGCGGCGTCGTGCAGCAGGCCGAACCACACCGGGCCGAGCGCCGCGAACAGGTAGCCCAGCGACTGCCCCATTCCCGACAGTGCCGCGGCCTGCTCCGCGTCGCGGGCCCGCAGCGCGTAGAACGACAGCGCCAGCGTGATCCCGACGCCCTGGCTCAGCCCGACCGTCGCGCTCCACAGCAGCCCAAGGTCCGGCACCACCACGAAACCCAGGAACGACAGCACCCCCAGCACGGCGGCAGCCGCGGCGAAGGTGCGCTGGTCGGGCAGCTTCCGCACGACCGACGCGGACGCCGCCGACGCCAGCAGCCCGGTGAGCTGCATCAACGCCAGGTGCCAGCCGGCGCTGGTCTGGCTCACCCCATGCCCGTGCAGAATCGTCGGCAGCCACGACACCGAGACGTAGAACCCCAGCGACTGCAGGCCCATGAACGCGGTGAGCTGCCAGGCAAGCGGTGAGCGCCAGTGCCCGGTCGCCCTGGCCGGCACCTGGCTCGGTGCCTCGTGATGGCGCAGCCGGGGCAGCCACACGGCGAGCGCGATCAGCGCGACCACCGCCCACAGCCCGAGCGAGGTCCGCCAGCCACCGGGCGCGGCGTCGGCGATCGGCACCGCCACCCCGGAGCCGAGCATGGCGAAGGCGCCCATCGTGGTGGTGTAGAGCCCGGTCAGGGCCGGCGCCCGGTCCGGATGATCGCGCTTGACCAGCCCCGAGAGCAGCACGTTCACCACCCCGATGGACAGGCCGATGAGCGCGGTCCCGGTGAACAGCGCCGGCGCGCCCGGCGCCGAGCGCAGCACCACCCCGACCGCGATCCCGGCCAGCGCCAACCCGAGCGCTCGCTCCAGCCCGATCCGCCTACCGAACGCCGGGGCGAGCGGGGAAACCACAGCGAACGCCAGCAGCGGCAGCATGCCGAGCGCGCCGGCGCCGAACGTCGACAGGCCGGTGTCCGCGCGGATGATGGGCAACAGTGGCCCTACCGAGGTGAACGGCCCACGCATGGTCGCGGCCATCAGCCCGACGCCGATGACCGCCGCGCCCGTGTAGACGGCGACGCGTGGGCCCGTTCCCAGCACCCGATCACGCTAACCGGCGGCGAGCCGAGTTACCTCGTCAAGGTCCATAGCTGAGTCCGCGATCACAATCGCGTAGTCGTAGCTGAGCGTCTCGCCGGGGCCGATCGGCACCTCCTCGCTGAAGAACGGCGCGGGGCAGACGCAGGCGAACGGTTCCGAGCGGACGAACCACTGCGGACTGTCTTGCCGGTCAATGAAAACCAGCGTGGAGGCACCGCCCTCCTCGTCGTGCTTGCCCGAGAAACCCAACCATGGCGCCCGAATCCCCATCAGCTCGTCGCCGCCAGTGACCCCGGGCGCGAAGACGGTGCCACCGGTGAACGAGCGCGGGCCGCGCCAGAACAGGCCGCCGTAGCCCGCGTTCGGCCGGCCCTCGGTGGTGGGACTGCCGATCGCGATCTCATGGCCGCTGGTGTTGGTCAGGCTGGTGGTGAAGCCCAGGGTCCACACGTTCACGGCCTCGTCGACGGACACCGTGAAGCCGCGGCGCTCGGTGAACCACTTCTCGCCCTGCTCGGTGATCCAGTCCAGCCGGTGCGTCACCGCCTCCGGGGTGATCAGCTCGAACTCGCGGTGCACCATGGCGCCGTTGTTGGGCAGCTGCCGGTAGCCACCATCGCGGACAAACGTCACGCCGCCCCAGAAGTTGGCTGGGCCCACGTTCGGCAGGGACAACGCGATTCCCTTGTGCCACACGTGATCGTGTGGCCGGTAGAGGGTGACCACATTGCCGGCGAGCGTGCGCACCGGGTGAAAGAACGGCCTCGGGGACTCGAGCTGGACATCCCACGGCTGGTAGACGTAGCGCAGCAACTCCTTGTCACCAAAGGCGATGCGCAGCGAACGCCCACCATCGTGGGTCAGCCGTAGCTCGGCCATGGCGCTCCGGATCCCTCCATCCGATCGTAGAACGGTGTGCCAGCCACGATTTCCCCGCGGGCGACCGGTGCGCGGGTGAACGAGGACGCGTAGATCGCCGCGGCCAGCTCCATCGTCATGGTCGCGTCGGCAACCGTAACCGGTGGCGGCTCACCGGACTCGAGCGCGTCGAGGACGGCGGCGATCTGAGCGGTGTGCCCGCTCGGCCGGCCGGCCAGGTGCCGGGACCACTCCTCGGTGATGTCCTCGTGGCCGGGTGCGGCGGTCACCGACCAGTTCGCGTCCGCATACCCGTAAAGGTGTTCCAGCTCCACCGTTGCGTACTCAAAATCGATCCGTAAGTAACTCGTCTGGCGCGGCGAGAGCAGGCTGTTGATCACCGTGGCCACCGCGCCGCCGTCGAAGGTGACGATGGCGGCGGACAGGTCCTCGGTGTCGGTGGGCCGGGCCAGCCGGGTGGCGACCGCGACCACCTCGCGCCAGCCGCCGAGGATCGACAGCAGCAGGTCGAACTGGTGGATGCCGTGCCCCATCGTGGGTCCGCCGCCCTCGGTGTCCCACCGCCCGCGCCACGGCACCGCGAAGTACTCGTCGGTCCGCAGCCACAACGTGTTGCACACCGCGGTCATCGGTCGGCCCAGCCGGCCGTCGGCGACCAGCCCACGCAGGGTCCGCGCGCCGCCGCCGAACCGGTGCTGGAACACCGTGGCGAACCGCCCACCCCCGGCGGTCTCGGCGTCCGCGATGGCCGCCAGGTCGGCGAGGCTCAGCGCGGGCGGCTTCTCACACAGCACCGTGTGTCCTTTGTGGAGGCACGCGACGGCCTGCTCCCGGTGCAGCCATGGCGGCGTGCAAAGATGGATCACGTCCGGCGACTCCTGCGCCAGCATCGTGGACAGGTCGGAGTAGGTGCGCGGGACCGACCAGCGCTCGACGAAGCCGCTGAGGCGCACCGGATCCACGTCGACCGCGGCGACGATCTTGGCCCGGCCGTGGAGCTGCCGGAGGTTCTCGGCGTGCACGTCGGCGATTCCCCCGGTGCCCACGATCGCGACGTCGAAAGACCTTCCGACATCAACTCGCAGGCTCGGTGATGTCGCTTCGGACACTGTGTTCATTGATTCGCTCCGCAAGCTCCGCTCATCGCGGGGCGACTCCGGTGGTGAGCACCGGCGGCCGGTCCACCACGCGCTCCGACCCGACCAACCGGATCGGCACCGAGTGGCGCACGTCCGTGCTGGACGCCGACAGCCGCAGCTCGAGATCCCCCGGCTCGACGATGCGCACGCCGGCGCGCCCGGTGAACGCGGCGAGCTCGGCCGGCACCCGGAAGCTCACCCGCCGGGTCTCCCCCGGCGCGAGCGCGACCTTGACGAAGCCGATCAGCCGAACGTCCGGCCGGGTCACCTGCGCCACCGGATCGTGCAGGTACAGCTGGACAACCTCGGCGCCGGCGACCGCCCCGCTGTTGCACACCGCGAGCGAGACCGTGAGCTCCCCGTCGGTCGGCATCTCCCGCCCGTCCGGCGTCCGCACGTCGTCCCACTCGAAGCTGGTGTAGGACAACCCATGCCCGAACGGGTACAGCGCCGTCGGGTCGAGGTTGCTCACCTCGGTCCGCAGCCCGAGCGGCGGGGCGAGGTAGCTCGTCGGCTGCCCGCCGGGCAGGCGCGGAACGCCGATCGGCAGCCGCCCGCTCGGGCACAACCGCCCCGACAGCACACCGGCGACGGCGGGACCACCCTCCTCGCCAGGGAAGAACGCCTGCACGATCGCGGACGCACCGGTGTACGCCCCCAGCGCGTACGGCCGCCCCGACAGCATCACCAGCACCACCGGGGTACCGGTGGCGAGCACCGCGCTGAGCAGTTCCCCTTGCACGCCGGGCAAGGTGAGGTCGACCCGGTCACAGCCCTCACCCGAAGTGCCCCGCCCGAAAAGGCCGGACTGGTCGCCGAGCGCCACCACGCACACATCTGCGCCCTTGGCGACGGCCACCGCCCGCGCGATGCCGGAGGTGTCGTCGCCGTCCACCTCACAGCCGGCCGCGTGCTCGATCTCCGCGTCCGGCAACGCTTCGGTGAGCGCCTCCAGCACGGTCGGCAGCGCGACGCCGACCGGCAGCTCGGGGTGGCGGATGCCGATATGGCTGGGGAACGTGTAGCAGCCGAGCAGTGCCGTCGCACTGTCCGCGTGCGGGCCAACCACCGCGATCCGCTGGCCGGCGCGCAGCGGCAGGATCCCGTCATTGGCAAGCAGCACAACGGACTGCTCGGCGATCTCACGGGCGATCGCCCTGGCCCACGGCGGGTCGAGGTCGAGCGCGCCGGTCATGTCGTCCGGGCCGTTGCCGTCGCCGCCCTCGGTCAGCTGCAGCGCGGGCGGCACCGGTCGCCAGTCCGGGTCGAGCAGGCCGAGTTCACCCTTCTGCCGCAGCACCCGCCGGAGCGCCTCGTCGATCCGCTCCTCGCCGACCAGGCCGGTGCGGATCGCCTCCAGCAGCGGCTCGCCGAAGCAGTCCACGGTCGGCAGCTCGACGTCCACCCCGGCGGCCAGCGCGAGCGCTCCGGCCTGCACCGGGCTATCGGCAACCCGGTGCAGGGTCCGCAGGAATGTGATCCCCCAGTAGTCGGCGACGACCGTGCCCTCGAAGCCCCACTTCTCGCGAAGCAGCCGGGTCAGCAGTTCGGGGTCGGCCGCCGGCGGCACCCCGTCGACCTCGGCGTAGGAGTGCATGACCGAGCGCGCGCCGCCCTCGGTCACCGCGGCGTGGAACGGCGGGAGGTGGATGTCGGCGAGCTCGCGCGGCCCGATCGGGACGGGCGCCATGTTGCGCCCGGCGCGCGAGCCGGCGTGCCCGGCGAAGTGTTTGAGGGTGGCGATGATCCCCGCGGACTGCAGACCGAGCACATAGCCCGTGCCGATCGTGGCGACCAGGAACGGGTCCTCGCCGATGGTCTCCTCGGTGCGGCCCCAACGCGGGTCGCGGGCGACGTCGAGCACCGGCGCCATGCCCTGGTGCACGCCGACCGCGCGCATCGAGTCGCCGATCTGGGTCGCCATGCGCCGTACCAGGTCGGGGTCGAACGTGGCACCCCAGGCGAGTGGCGCGGGGTAGATGGTGGCGCCCCAGGTCATGAAGCCGGACAGGCACTCCTCGTGCGCGATCGCCGGGATCCGGAAGCGTGCCGCGGTGATGATCTCGGCCTGGATCCTGGCCAGCGCCATGGCTCCGGCGGCCGGGTCGACCGGCGCGGTGCCGAACGGACGGGTGATCTGGCCGAGCCCGAGCTTGATCAGCTCGCGCCAGTCGACGTCGTCCGAGATCAGCTCGTGCTGGAACGGCGCCACGTCGGCATCGCCTTCCGGCACACCCGCCCAGATTCCGTAGAGCTGGGCGATCTTCTCCGGCAAGGTCATCCGGCCGATCAGGTCGGCAACCCGCTCTTCGATCGGAAGCATGCGGTCCTGCCACGGCTGCAGCTCGCCCTCGACCAACACGGGCTCGTGGTTACGCATCCGGTGTCCGTCCCCTGGGTGTTCCGATACTCTTTCGGAACAGTTCCGGCATTTGGCCCTCTCGGCCGACTTCAAGCTAGCCCTCACGGCAACGATCCAGCAAGGGTTGACCTTGTGTTTAGCCGGTCGTAGCCTGCTGCGAGCGGACCGAAAATTTCGAACACAGACCGAAACTCTTGCGATACTCGACGAGGAGAGCCGGCGTGCAGCGGCTGCGGCAGGACCGGGTCCTGGTGCTCGTCGCGCTGCCCGGCCTCCTCGCGCTGGTGGTCTTCCACTACCTGCCGCTGCTCGGCAACGTGATCGCGTTCAAGGACTACCAACCGTTCATCGGCATCGTGGCGAGCCCATGGGTCGGCTTCGCCAACTTCACCGTGATCACCGGCGGCGACCCGGCGTTCCTCACCGCTCTGTCCAACACGCTGATCATCACGCTGCTGCAGGTGATCATCGTGTTCCCCGCGCCGATCGGCCTGGCCCTGCTGCTCAACAGCCTGATGTCCGAGCGCGTCAAGCGAATCGTGCAGAGCGTGCTGTACCTGCCGCACTTTCTGTCCTGGGTGATCGTCGTCGCGATCTTCCAGCAGATGCTCGGCGACGCCGGGTTCGTGAACAACCTGTTGCGGGACAACGACCTCGGCACGGTCAGCATCATCGGAAACCCGGACGCGTTCAAGGCCCTGATCACCGGCCAGGTGCTGTGGAAGGACGCCGGCTGGGCGACCATCCTCTTCCTTGCCGCCCTCGCGCGCATCGATCAGAACCTCTACGAGGCCTCCGCGGTGGACGGCGCCGGCCGGTGGCGGCAGCTCTGGCACATCACGCTGCCCGGGTTGCGGAGCCTGATCATCCTGCTGCTGATCCTCCGGCTCGGCGACTCGCTCTCCGTCGGCTTCGAGCAGCTCGTGTTGCAGCGAGACCTGGTCGGCGCGGACGCGAGCGAGGTGCTGGACACCTACGTCTACTACAACGGGATCCTGGCCGGCGAGTGGGGGCCGAGCGCGGCCGTCGGGCTGGTCAAGGGGCTTGTCGGGCTCCTGCTTGTGCTCGGCGCCAACAGGTTGGCGCACCGCTTCGGCGAGCGGGGGTTGTACAGCCGTGACTAGGAGTCTGTCCCAGCCGACACTGCCCGCCCGCGCGGTGAAGGGCGTGGTGCTGTTCCTCTGTTGCGCGCTGGTGCTGGTGCCGTTCGTGTCGGTGATCTCCACCAGTCTCGCCACCCGCGAGCAGGTCGTCCGTTCCGGTGGGCTGGTGTTCCTGCCGGACAAGGTCAGCTTCGCCGCCTACGACGCGATCCTGTCCGGCGGGGTGGTCACCAGGGCCGTCCTGGTCAGCGTGGGCGTCACCGTGGTTGGCACCGCGTTGTCCCTCCTGGCGACGACCCTGCTCGCCTACGGCCTGTCCCGCAGGGGTTCCTTCGGCCACCGGCCGTTCCTGATGATCGTGCTGTTCGCGCTGCTGTTCACCCCCGGCATCATCCCCAGCTACCTCGTCGTGAAGAGCTTCGGCCTGCTGGACACCTACTGGTCGCTGATCCTGCCGGTGTTGATCAACGCGTTCAACGTGATCATCCTGCGGGCGTTCTTCATGGAGCTGCCGTCGGAGGTCATTGACAGCGCCCGGATCGACGGCGCGGGCGACTTCGGCATCCTGTGGCGCATCGTGCTGCCGCTGAGCAAGGGTGCGCTGGCGGTGATCGGCCTGTTCTACGCGGTGGGCTACTGGAACGCCTTCTTCGCCGCGCTGCTGTATCTCAACGACACCGCGATGTGGCCGCTGCAGCTCGTGCTGCGCACCTATGTTGTCAACCAGTCCCAGGTCGGCGTCGACCAGCTCGGTGGTGCGAGCGGCGCCGAACTGCCTCCCCAGGAGGCCATCCAGATGGCGATCCTGGTGCTCTCCATCATCCCCATCCTCGTCGTCTATCCCTTCGTGCAGCGGCACTTCACGAAGGGTGTGCTGATCGGCGCGGTCAAGGGGTAACGCCCACAAGGAGGTCCGAATGCAACCGTCCACAATAGACCGCCGATTGTTCTTGTCCGGCGCGCTCGGCACCGCGTTGCTGTCCGCGTGCGGCGGCACCACGTCCGGCGGCAGCACCACGGCGGCGACGGAAGCGGTCACGCTTCCGACGTACCTCAAGTACGACAAGGTGAAGCCGGACATGCCCGGCAACGACCAAGGTCTGCTCGACGCGTTCCTGCGCTACCCCAATCCACCCATCAAGGCATTCACGGGCGCGCCAGGGGACGGGGGGCCGGTCTCGGCGTTCGTGCTGACCGGCTCCCCGGTGCCACCCGCGGTCGGCCAGAACCCGTTCTGGCAGGAGCTGAACAAGCGGATGAACGTCGACCTTCGGCTGACCATCACGCCGAATGCCGACATGGCAACGAAGTTCGCCACCCTGGTGGCTGGCGATGACCTGCCGGACATCATGGTGCCCGCGCTGTTCCTGCCGAACGGGATGCCGGCCGGCATCGCGAACCTGCCGGCCTGGATGGAAGCGAAGTGCCACAACCTGACGTCTTTGCTGGCCGGCGACGCGATCAAGGAATACCCGTTCCTGGCCAACATTCCAACCGCGGCGTGGCGGCAGTGCCGGTTCAACGGTGGGATCTACGGCCTGCCGGTGCAGCGCGGGGTCGGCGGCACGCTGATGTTCCGCCGCGACGACATCTTCAAACAGCTCGGTGCCAACCCGAATCCGGCCACCTTCGCGGAGTTCCGCGAGATGGCCAAGCAGATCTCCGACGCGAAGGCCAACCGGTGGGCGTTCGCCCAGGCGCCGCTCGACTACGTGCGGCAGATGCTCGGCCTGCCATGGCGGTGGAAGGAGGAGGGCGGCAAGTTCACCAGCGGCTACGAAATGGAGCAGGCCAAGCAGGCGCTCGCCGACTGCGCGCAGCTGAACACCGACGGCGTGGTCCACCCGGACAGCACCGCGACCAACGCGCCGGTGAAGAAGTGGTTCAACTCCGGGCAGGCGCTGCTGATCTCCGACCGGTACACGGCGTGGCCGCAGTTCTTCGCCGACAACGTCGCCGGGCCGGGATTCGACATCGGCGGGATGCGTCCGCCGAAGTACGACGGCGGCGGGTTCGCGGGCACCTGGCAGGCGGAGCCGACGAACAACTTCACCGTGTTCAAGAAGACCAGTGAGGAGCGGATCCGGTACCTGCTCAAGATCGCCAACTGGCTGGCGGCCCCATTCGGCACCGAGGAACAGCTGTTCCGCGTCTACGGCATCGAGGGCACGCACTACGCCATGAAGGACGGCAGCCCGGCGCAGACGCAGGAAGGCGTAACCCAGACCGCACTCGGCATCCGCTACATCGTGGACGCTCCCTCGGTGATCTTCATTCCGGGAAACCCGGAGGCGACAAGGAAGTCCTACGACTACCAGGCGTCGATCATCCCGACGTCGGTCAAGAATCCGGAGGTCGGCCTGTACTCGGACACCTGGTCGCGTAAGCAGGGACAGCTCGGCACGATTATCAACGACGCCCAGCGCGACATCCTCAGCGGCCGCAAGCCGGTGTCCTCATGGGACGACGCTGTTCGTGAGTGGAAGAACGCGGGCGGCGACAAGGTGCGCGCCGAGTTCGAGGAAGCGCTGCAGCGCGAACCCAAGTAGCCGATGAGGAAGCCCAGGATCGGTGCGGATCCCTGAAACCGCACCGATCCTGGGCCGTGTTGGCCGAGCTGGCGGGTAAGTGCCGCGGTGTGTCACTTCAACCGCGGTGCCAGCCCGACCGCCAGGCGCCGGCATCGCCGGTCCTGGAGTGGTGGCCGCCGCGCCCGCCGGGGTGAGGGCGGCGGGCGCGGCGACGGTCATCGGCGGGCGGCCAACGCGAGAACCGCCCGCAGTTCTTCATAGGCCGGTTTGGCCGCGAGGTTCTCGTCGAGCAGGCAGGCCGCACCCTCGCCCTCGAAGAAGCCGGGCACCCACGAGTACTTGTCGGTGAAGCCCCACACCGTGAACGACGTGCACCGCTTGCTGAGCAGGCAAGCCTGCAGCAGCACGCTGTAGCCCTGAGCCTGCGCCTGCAGCTTCGGGTTGTCCGTCGGCATCAGCATGCGAACATCCACTTCGGTCAGCGAGGTCTCCAACCCCAAGTCCTCGAAGCGTTTCAGGTTGGCCCTGACCTCCGCCGAGCTGTGGAAGCCGAACTGCACGCCGTAGTGCCCCTGGGCGCCGAACCCATCGAGGGGAACACGCTGGCGTAGCAGGTCTTTCGCAAGGTTGTAGTAGGCATCGCTCTTCGCGTTGAGGCCCTCGACGTTGTAGTCGTTGAGGTAGAGCTTGACCCGCGGGTCCGCCTGGCGCGCCCAGCGGAACACGTCGGCGATGTAGCCGGGCCCGAGGTTACGCAACCAGATCGTGTCGCGGAGGTTGGCATTGTCGTCGATCACCTCGTTGACCACGTCCCACTGATAGATCTGGCCCCTGAAGTGACTGACCTCGTCGATGACATGCTGGCGGAGGATGCCGCGGAGCTCCGCGGGCGTGATCGTGCCAGCCGCGACCCCATCGGTGAGCCAGACCGGCAACTGGTTGTGCCACAACAACGTGTGGCCCCGGACCTTCTGCCCGTTGCGCTTGGCGAATTCGACCAGCTGGTCGGCCGCGGCGAAGTCGAGCTGTCCCCTGGTCGGCTCGACAAGCTGCCACTTCATCACGTTCTCCGCCGTGATCGAGTTGAACTCGCTGGCGATCCGCTCTCGGTAGGGGGCGTCGCTGGTCAGCGCGTCGAAATCCACCGCCGTACCGATCCTGAGATCGTTTCGACCGGCCAGCTCACGCAGCGACTGGTCAAGCGACGGCGGCTGATGGCTCTCGGTCGAGGCGTTGTCGGCGCTCGACTGCAGGGTGATTGAGTACAACGCGACCGCGGCCAAGGCCCCGACCGCGGCAACACGAGATAACTTCATACCGGCTCCTCGGCCGCAGCTCTGCGAGTGTTCGAAACATTTCCGGAACATTTTCGGAACCTCTCGGGAGACTAGGGCCAGACACGGCGAGGCGTCAACCACTCGTGAGGGGTCAACCGGGCCAAACTGGTCCTATGCTGGCGGCGCAACCTTTCGGCCGTACGCTGAAAACAGGATGCGAAGGAGACGCCGTTGACCCTCGACGGGGACCGCAAGGTCACCATCACCGCCATTGCCCAAGAAGCCGGCGTCTCGGTACCCACCGTGTCGCGGGTGGTCAACGGTCGTTCCGATGTCTCCCCGACCACCCGGGCCCGTATCGAAGAGCTGCTCCACCAGTACGGCTACCGTCGCCGCAGCTCACGGCGCCGCGAAAGCGCCGACCTCATCGACCTGGTCTTCAACGACCTGGACAGCCCGTGGGCAGTGGAGATCATTCGCGGCGTCGAAGACGTGGCCCACGCCGCCGCGGTCGGCACCGTGGTCTCCGCCATCCACCGCCGCTCCACCTCAACCCGCCAATGGCTGGAAAACCTCCGCGCCCGAGCCTCCGACGGCGTCATCCTGGTGACTTCCACCCTCCAACCCACCCACCAGGCCGAACTGCGCCGCCTCAACGTCCCCATGGTCGCCGTAGACCCCGCCGGCGTCCCCACCCTGGACGTACCCACCATCGGCGCCACCAACTGGGCCGGCGGCCTAGCCGCCACCGAACACTTGATTTCATTGGGTCACCGGCGAATCGGCTTCATCGCCGGCCCACCCCGGCTGCTCTGCAGCCGAGCCCGCCTGGACGGCTACCGCGCCGGCCTCGAGGCCGCCTCCATCGAACTCGACCCAGACCTCGTCCGCCCCGGCGACTTCTACCACGAGTCCGGCTTCCAAGGCGCAATCACCCTTCTCGACCTGCCCCACCCACCAACCGCGATCTTCGCGGCAAGCGACCAAATGGCCTTCGGCGTCTACGAAGCCGTTCGCCAACGAGGCCTCAGAATTCCGGACAACGTCAGCGTCGTAGGCTTCGATGATCTTCCGGAGGCCCGCTGGTCGTCGCCGCCGTTGACCACGGTGCGCCAACCGCTGGCGGAAATGGGAATGCTGGCCGCGCGGACGGTGCTGAGATTGGCTCAAGGCGAGGAAATCGAGAGCCCTCGGGTGGAGTTGGCGACGAACTTGGTGGTGCGGGACAGTAGCGCTGCACCGTAAGGGGTTGGCGGCGTCGGGGTTCTTCGAGGGTGGTGGTGGCGCGCATTGTCGGTGCCGCGTCTCACTATC
>WUUC01005075.1_pt1 | contig 20132 bp, 15 predicted proteins | sample 6278441 | NCBI WGS metagenome assembly WUUC01 (sample SAMN13675441, study PRJNA597444) | soil metagenome | isolation source: soil | place: USA: Washington | collected 2017-10
TTGTGATAATCAACCTGCGTCCCTGCCTGCTATTGAGCCAAACCTGGTGAATGAGTTCGGCGGGATATTTAGATCCGCCGTATGGTGTAATGGGCGACGGAAGTTTGGATTCATCGGTCGGTTCCAGGCACGGGCCATAAACGGATATACTGCTTGTGAAAAAAATATTGTTACAGCCGACACTTTCGGAGAAGGCGCAAACATTGTGTGCGCCGCGAATGTTGGTTTCGAAATACTCGCTTCCCTGATGACCAGGCTCGCGATGAATCGCCGCAAAGTTGAATATCCAATCGGGGCTTTCGGCAAGATTACCCAGGTCGATAGGCTTTCTGACGTCGCAAACATGTACAGCTATTCCGTTCTTTCCGTCGAGGGGGGAGGACTTGATATCCGCAAGGATGACCTTCGTGAACCGTTTTTCTTTAATGAATGATTCGGCCAGTTTTGTCCCGACAAATCCGGCGCCGCCGAACATGATGCAAAGTGACATGGAGTGCGTTTAAATCAATTCAATTTAACTGGGCTTTCCTGTTTCGCCAGAACCAGGAATGCATACTTATTTGTGATTTGATGCTGACCGGAAGGATTTTTTGATACTTACCGAGCTTATACCCGACATACTTCGCGACGGTTCTGATGAAAAACTCCGGCACCATCCACAGCTTCTTGTTGCGTGCCAGATATTTCATTTCCTTCATGATGTAGGTAAAACCCTCCGATTCGGCGGCAGCAAAGTTCTTCAATATCCAGTCTTCACTGTTGTAAAAAAATCCGATATCGAAATAACGACGGAATTCCTCGCCTATCGTGTAATTGTGAGAGTGAAATACTCTCGACTCTGCTACGTACGCGATCTTGTAACCCTGGAGAAGCCCCTTCCCCCCGACATACACGTCTTCGCACATAATGAGGTGTGAAGGAAAACCGCCGAGCCTGATCACTTTCGACTTCTTGTAAGCTGCAAACGAATTCGAGATGAAACAATTCTTGATACCGAGGTGATTGGTTTCCTTTAACGACTTCACGATCGATTTATCGGGGTAGTTATTGAGTCGCGCGAATTCACTCAGTAATGTGGCATCTTTCTTCGGCAGCTGTCGTCCGAACGACATGGCGATATCATCACCGCTCCGGAGGGGGGCAACGACGAGCTCCAAAGCGTTCGGGTTCTCGAAGATCACGTCCTGGGTAACGAACACAACAAGTTCATTCTTCGCCAGGTTGAGCCCGACGTTGCGTGTTCCCCCATGGTTGAATTCGCCTTTTTTTATCTCTGTGTAGTTGATCCCGCGCGACGCCAGGAATTCCCTTGTGCCATCGGTCGATTGAGAATCGAGGACAATGATCTCAGGTTTTATAGTTTGTTTGCCGAGGCTGCCGAAGAGTTCTTCAACATGGTCGATAGCATTGTAAGTAAGGATAACAAGTGAAATATCGGCCGTGCTCTGCTGCATAAAATCAAACGGCTGTAAAGATAGGAACTTATGCCAATTACGGTCAAACCGGTTCACGATCCGGGCTCTTCTGCCCCCGCAGCTCCATAGACCACGCGAGAAGAGAATAAAAGAATACGAAAAAAACAATGCCCTTCTGCCTGTTCAGTATCACCTCGATAAAGAAGTAACATGTGGCGATAAAAATGAACATCATACCCAGCGGGTCCTTCCGTTTCAGGTAAACGATGAACGGAATGGCCAGCATCAGTACGACGTAGATCATGCCCGGTATTCCCAGATCCAGGGCAGATGCGAAAAATTCACTGTGAGCATTGAGATGTTCGTTGATACCCCAGCCAAACTGGTTCTTCTCATAGGTTTCTTCGAGGGCCGCCTGCCCTGCCCCCGTGCCATAACCAAGGACAGGCCTGTTTTGGATCGTTTCAAATGTGCTCGACCAGATCGCAGCCCGGAATGCATTGCTGTTCCAGTTCTCTCCGTATTGCTCTGTATAGTTGAATTTGAATGAGGCAACAAACCGTTCTTTCAGAAATGGGATCGTAAAGATCCCGATCACAAAGAATACGATCATCCCACCCACAATACCCACAGCCAGTATTCTCTGCCTGATCGACATGAACAGCCACACGCCAACGATACCCGCAAGACAAATGATACCGATCTTCGAAGCGACCAGTACAACAAAGACCGAGAAATACAGGAGCAACAAGTACCTCCATGTACTTTTTTTTATGAGAGAGCTGGTGATCACAATAACGATCGCCATGTTAGTCATCATGCTCAGGTAGATCGGCGTTATCCCGACGAATTCTGTGAGAAGTATATAAGTGAGATAATAATAATCCCGATCATCGTTGTGTAAATAATATTGTCCCGTGGTGATCACGTTATAGAATCCGTACACGTAACATACAAGAGAACATACGATCGTCGCCGCGACAAACACCATTAATACGATGTCGATCTTCCGCTGTTCCATTCTCTTTCCTGTTATCAGGAAGGAGAATGGAAACAGTAACAGGGTGACCTTTTTTATGAGCTCATTCCATGCCCCGTCTCTCGGCTCCCCAACGAAGGTCCACAGAGCATACCAAATGAAAAGACCTGCCGGCAAAAGCAAGGTCCAACGCGTCTTGATCAGCTCCGTCCAGTTTTTCGAATAATTGAGCAAGCAGATCGAACAGAACGTTATGAACGACACGCTCGTAACGCCCGACTTTAAGAAGAGACTGATGACAACGGCGCTGGCACACCCTATAAAAACGAAGTCCGACGAAATAACTTTGCGTATCATCTGCTGAGAGTAACCGGCAATATCTCTCAAAGATGTGAAAAGTTTCATTTCCGGGATCGCCGGCAACCATATTTCGGAATTATAACAGCATCCGTAAATTAGGGCCAGATAACCAGCAGTTCTTTGGACAGAAACAGGATCCTTTATATCGGCCTCCCGGCGTTTGCCTTTGTGCTACCGATCTCCACCTTTGTTGCCGTAAGGATACTCCTGCTGGTCCTTGTCGCTGCATTCTTTGTTCCCAACGCATTCAATGGTTTTTTGGTACGATGGATCCGGCGGTCCTGGGACCTTCTTCTCTACCTGGTAGTTCTTGCGATAGGTCTGATCTATTCCGAGGACAAGCAGTCGGGTATGGGGACCCTGGAGACAAACGTCTGTTTTTTAGGAATGTCCATCGTTGTCGCATGCCAGGCAGATTTTACGGCGACATTAAGAAATGTAATACTCCGGTGGGCTACGCTTGGTATTTGTGTGTCGGGATTGATCTGTATCGTAAACGCAGTTTACAGGTTCAGCATGTCGGGAGATACAGATGTGTTCTTCTTTTATCAGTTTACCGATATCATAGGTTCGCATCCTACGTACACGGCCTACTACATTATTTTCTCTATCACGTTCATTCTTGTCGGCTACGGTGCCGGAAGCCGTTTGAAAGCGTGGCATGTGATGGTGCTCGTGTTCTTCAATTTTTTGATCCTCGTTTTGACCGGGGGGATCACGGCGTTCGTTAGCCTGCTCCTGGTTGTATCGTTCTTTATTCTTCAATACTTCAACGATGAAAAAGCGCCGAAGCGCGGGTGGCTTGCGATACTCTGCGGAATGATACTGGTGTGCATGTTATTCGCGAGCACGTACCGCGAGGAATTCACATCCGTGTCTGACGACTCATGGGAACGATTTTCATTGTGGAGGTCTGCGATCGATGCAAATACCGACGTCCTTTGGGGCGTTGGAACGGGTGATTATAAAAAAGAGCTCAACGAGTATTTTCATCAGCGAGGCATGGTTGAATTCGAAGCCGGCAGTTACAATGCACACAATGAGTTCATCCAGATGTATTTTTCAAACGGCTTGTTGGGACTTGTTGCCTTTGTCCTGATGCTCGCCCGCCCGTTGTACATGTCCGTCCGTCGCAACAATGCACTGGGTGTACTGGTCTTTTTTTCCTTCATAATCTACGCGATGACCGAAGTGTTTCTTGGCCGTTTGCAGGGTGTAGCTTTTTATGCACTCATGCACCAGACCTTCATCTCGTTCTACGACGCTTCCGACCCCACACCGGCCTTGAAAGGTTAGCTAAAATTGCTATCCTTGCAGGTTAAATTGCGCTTCTATTTCCAATGTTGGGTTTCGTCAAGGTATTGCTCTTTTTCGCAGATCTTATCTGCCTGAACCTATGCGTTTACCTTTCGTTTGCGCTCACCGGTCAAACATTTTCCATCCAGGAAGCAAATGGAATTTACCTGGTGGTATTTAGCAACATCACATGGCTGTACCTTGTGCTGGTTTCACCTCCGTACAATGTCACAAAAAGCTGGTCGGTATCGAAGATCATCAAAAGCCAGGTGTCTTTTCTCTTTATCCACCTGCTTGTTGTAATTGCCCTGGTTATCTTCTTCAAGCGAAATTATCCGCCAGTACAGATCGCGCTGATCTATATTATCTTTCTTCCGATCTATTTCATTGTAAGGATCGTTGCATTTTACCTGCGGCGTATTTTTTCAAAAGAAATAGAGTACAAGAATTTCATACTCGTAGGAAGGAACAGCTTGTCCGACGAGATCAGAAAGTATTATTTGATGAATCCTTCCGAAGGAAGGCGATTTGTAGGCTATGTGGATATCGATTTAAAACAAAATCTGGTCGATTCGATCCAGGCCGTCACCGAAAACCAGGAGGTCCACGAGATCTATGTTTGCGTGGCAGACATCAATAAAATGGAAGTTCAAAACCTCGTCAACTTTGGGCTCGATTCCCTGATAAAGGTCAGGATGGTCATCAGCGGCAGCACGCCCGATAACCAGCTCATCCAGCTGGCCCGTTTCGAGAACCTGCCGGGCCGCGACGTAGCAACCATTGCCCTCGACGAGGCCCGTTTCCAGATCATCAAACGAATCTTCGACCTTCTCTTCGTCTCCGTTATCGGCGTGTTCATACTTTCATGGCTTGTGCCGCTCGTGGGCATCATTATCAAGCTTGACTCCCCCGGGCCGGTATTCTTTGTCCAGCTCCGGAGCGGCGAAGGCAATCGCCCCTTCAACTGTTTCAAATTTCGCACAATGAAGGTCAATGCGCAGGCCGACACCCACCAGGCGTCAAAAAATGATCCCCGGATCACAAAAATTGGACACTTTTTAAGGAAAACCAGTATAGATGAGCTGCCACAGTTCATCAACGTCCTGATCGGTACCATGTCGGTCGTCGGTCCCCGGCCCCATATGTTGAAGCATACCGAGGAATATGCCGGGTTAATAGATAAGTTTATGGGGCGGCATTATGTAAAGCCCGGGATAACCGGCCTGGCACAGTGTCTTGGATACCGCGGGGAAACAAAGGACCTGGCAGATATGGAGAACAGAGTTCGTATGGACAGGTATTATATTGAGAACTGGACATTCTGGCTCGACATCAAGATCATTTTTCTAACAGTAGTTAGTCTTATCAGGGGAAGCGATAAGGCATTTTAAAAGGCATTCAGTGAAAGCATATCTTCTTGTAATCTATTTGGCGTCAGCCTTCATTATCACGTTCCTGTTCATGCCGGTACTGATAAAACTGCTTTCTCAGTGGCAGGTATTCGACTCACCCGGTAAGCATAAGATCCACCGTAGCTATACTCCGTCGATGGGAGGCGTATGTATCGTAATGGGTGCCGCGTTTGCCCAAATGATCGGCCTGCCTTTTTCCGAGTGGGCGGATTTCAAATATTTTTATATCGCCATCGCAATGATGTTCATCACAGGCATACGTGATGACATCCTCACGCTGACACCACGTCAAAAGCTCATCGGCCAATTACTTCCGATCGTTATCATGGTGATATTTGGCGATACGGTGCTTTGGTCGTTTTATGGTATTGTATCGCAAGGCATCGTATTCAGTCACGTAGTCGCCTGGTGTGTCACGATCTTCACGATCATTATTCTCACCAACGCCTACAATCTTATCGATGGCCTCGATGGACTGGCGAGCACGATCGGCATCGTTTCTCTTAGCTGTTTTGGTGTATGGTTCTACCTGGTTGGAGATTATTCAGTTGCCCTGATCGCGCTTTCATTCGCGGGATCGCTGGCCGCCTTCCTTTATTTCAATTGGGAACCATCGCGGATATTCATGGGCGACACCGGGGCGCTGGTACTGGGAATTCTTCTTTCGTTTCTCGCCATCCGTTTCGTCGATGCGAATTATCTTCTTCCTGCCGGTCATCCAATGCGCTTCGCATCATCCGTCGGCACGGCTGTTATGATCCTTATTATCCCGATATTCGATACGTTGCGGGTGATCTTACTGCGTTTACAAAGATTTCAGTCGCCGTTCCGGGCCGACAAGAATCACCTCCATCACCAGTTTCTCCGGTTAGGATTTTCTCACGCAAAAACGGTGCTCGTCATAGCAGCCATGCATTTGCTCTTCGTAACGATGGCATTGCTGCTGAGGAATGCTGGCGATATGGTGATCATTCCAGTTGTCATAGCAACCTGCCTGGCAATCAACTTTGCGATCAAAGGGATACAGCGTCGGTATGAAAGAAGCGGAGGGAAAAGCCTGATCGCAGAAAAGTAAACTAAAGGTATCGCTCGACAGGCAACTCGATCACGATGTCGGGGTTCACAAGGTCAACCGTGGTTTGATCATAGCGCCACCACGCATAAACCACTTTCCGGAAATGGCGTGAGATAAACGGTTCCAACGCCTCTGTATAGGAGTCTCTGAATATCAGCAATGTTCGCTCGTCAGGGCACGACTCGCAATAGGTTATGAAAGTCTTTGCCGGAAATCCTTCCGTTGTCAGATGAACGAAGCCGGGTACATTGCTTTTCGGACTGAAGACTGGGATAGAATCGGGTGCCGGTGCAGCGCCACTAACCGAGACCAGGTCGCCCTCATCGGACACAACCCATGTGATATCGAAATCAGACAGATGGTAAGGTGTAACTCCGATCTCAGGAGCGATTTGATCGAACAAGGACTTGTAGCCGATGTAAGCACCGTATGAATTCCAGTGTGAATCGAGTTTGCGATATAGCCTGGCTTGTGATTTCGCTTCCATAATGGAGGATCGCAGATCAATCATTTTGAAGTCAGGGGACGACTGTTCCAATGCTGCCTTGATCTGTTCGGCGCGCGAAAGCGTATCCCTGACCTGGACATTCATGAAGTAGGGCATATATTCGGGATAGATCGTTTGGGTTTGCGGGCAGAACCCGAAAAAGTATTTTATATTCTTTACTTCGCATGTCTTTTTTTGAGCAAGCTTGAGTTCGACGTAAGCCTGCAGTTCCCCCGGGGTGAAAAGATCATGGTGCGTATAACTGTCGAATATGAAATCCGACCCGCCGCTATTGTTGTAAAACATCCATCCCTCTTGGCCGATCATAACTTTTTCGGAATTTGTCGATACACCGAACAAGGAAACCTTGATACGGCCACCCGCCTCGATAAGCTCATCCCTGAGCCCGAAATGGTCCGTGAAATAGGATTCGAAAGCGCGGGGATAATCCTTGTCGAAAGATAGGGCCGGAGACGGGGCAAGCTCCCGCTTCTCCGTATTAGTTGTTTGTTCCCGGGAAAACACCACAATAAGGGATGGAATGATCAATACGAGGATGAAACTTCCGGCGAATAGTGTTTTAGACAGTGAGAGCTCCAGGGGCGGAACGCTCACGAACATTGCTACAACGAACGTGAGATAAATAAACACGCCTGTTCCCCAATGTGACAGGTCATTCGTGAATTTAAAATCCGCGAGAAGCGATGATATGTCACCAGAGATGATATACGGGTCATAGGCACCCGCAACCTGGTTGACTATCGTCCCGTCTTCGGCAAAAGAGGCGATCGATGGACTGCGGCTAAAAGTTATGAGATCTTTCACCTCGATGGAAGTCGATGCGGAGCCATTGTCGATTATCACTCTCCTCACCACGAGCGTATCCTTGCCTGTTGGATTCGACGGCGCGTTTCCGAGATCGAATCTGATGTGCGTGACATCCAGTGATGCTGGTAATGAATAAGACGTTCTTTGGAAATTTTTCGATCCGTCCAACGTGCCCCATGATGATTTTTCTTCGTCAAATGTCGGCTGATCCCGGAGGGTGAAAAAGAATTGGATCAGCCTGGTGGTTGAGCTTTGACCTTCAAACGAGAAAGTGATTGTTGTGGCAACAGGGAGGGTGACTTTGATGATATACCTCGCAATGAAAAATCCGGCTACAATCAGCAGGAGATGTATGAAATATCGACTGAGGAACGTCATTAGAACCGGAAATAGATAAAAGGATTATAGCTCGCTTGTGCCAACTCACTGAGAGCGTACAGGAAAAGGAAAAGATACAGTATCGACACAACAACCGTTCGTGTCTCCACCTGCGACAATACCCTGGACGACAGCTCCGACAAATATTCCCGTACGGGTGTAACGAACACGACGGCAGCGATCAGTATAGCTATCGTGTATGCGTTGACAAATATCAGCGGATAGTAACTGCCCCCGTTTATAAATCCGAACATGCTCTTAAGATATTCGAAGGCATGGTCGATGTTTTCAGCCCGGAAAAATACCCACCCGATAACGACCACCAGGACCACGTAAATATGCCGGACCACCGCCGGCCACTTCTCGGTATTAAACATCCCAATACGTTCCAAAACCATAAACAAGCCGTGATACATTCCCCAGAGGATGAAGTTCCAGCTCGCACCATGCCACAGGCCGGTCAGGAAGAACACAAAAAGCAGATTGACGTAAGTCCGGGCTACTCCTTTCCTGTTTCCTCCCAGTGAGATATACACGTAATCCCTGAACCATGACGAAAGCGATATATGCCATCTCCTCCAGAAGTCCTGTATCGACTTTGCAATGTAGGGGTGGTCGAAATTTTCTTTAAATGAGAAGCCGAACATCTTTGCCAGGCCGATTGCCATATCCGAGTATCCGGAGAAATCGAAATAGATCTGCAGCGTATAGCAGATGATCCCTACCCACGCCAGCCCGGTTGGCAGATCGGGTGAGCTTATTGAAAAGACCCGGTCGGCAATGATCCCAAGCGTGTTGGCGAAAATCACTTTCTTGGCCAGCCCCCTTATGAACCTGATACATCCCTCGTAGAACAAGGGCAGGTCTACGGACCGCTGGCGCAGTTGCTCCGCTATGTCAGTATACCTGACGATCGGTCCTGCCACGAGTTGCGGGAAAAAGGCAATATAAAGCCCCAGGTCGATCGGATTTTTTATTCCTGGAAGCCCCTTTCGATAGATATCGACCAGGTAGGAAATCCCATGGAAGGTATAAAACGAGATCCCAATGGGCAGGATGATCGGACTCTTCTCGTAGAACAGAAAGTTGAAAGAAGGAAATATCTCGATGAAGAAGTTGAGGTATTTGTAATAGCACAGGAATGCCAGATTGATCGCAATCGCCACACCCAGCACAACTTTTACGATCACTTTTCGCGTATACAGCCTGCCGATCAAAAGACCTGCGAGGTAGTTAACGCATGTCGACAGGATCATTACTACAACCAGGATGCCTTCTCCCCATGCATAGAAGAACAAGCTCACGATTAACAACAACAGGTTGCGAAAGCGCGGTGCCAGCAGGAAGTTCAGAAAGAGTACAATTGGCAGAAAGATGAACAGGAAGACTGTCGAACTGAAAACCATTAACTCGTAAAGGGGTGTGTGAATTTGACCGTAAAATAACAAACTATTTCCAGAATGGGTTTTGAGGCTACCGGTTTTTGAGAGTTACGCATATAGCGTAATTTTGGGGATATGAACGAAATGGAAGAAAAGGTCTCATTACTGAAAGGCGAGATCGAAGGCTTCAACGGAACTACAGCCGCACATGCCGAGGAATTCAGGTTGAAATACATCAGCAAGAAAGGGATTGTCTCACAACTTTTCGAAGAGTTGAAGAATGTACCCGTCGATCAGAAGAAGACGGCTGGGAAAATATTGAACGACCTGAAGCAATTTGCCGAAGCGAGATTTAAATCGCTGACCGGACTGCAGGACTCATCCGCGTCTTCCGGTGCCGATATCGACCTGACGCTTCCGCCAATCACCAACAAGACGGGTAATCTTCACCCGCTTACACTTACCCGGCTCCGGATCATCGAAGTCTTCGAACGCCTGGGCTTCAGCGTGTCTGACGGACCCGAGATCGAAGACGACTGGCATAACTTTACCGCCCTTAACTTCCCGCCCGATCATCCCGCACGTGAAATGCAGGACACGTTCTTTATCGAAAAGAACCCCGAGGTGCTTCTTCGGACTCATACATCGAACGTGCAGATCAGGCTTCTTCAGAACACAAAGCCTCCCGTCCGGGCAATCATGCCGGGGCGCGTCTATCGCAACGAAGCGATCTCCGCAAGGGCACACTGTTTTTTCCATCAGGTAGAGGGCCTGTACGTCGACAGGAATGTGGGCTTCGCAGATCTGAAACAAACCCTTTATCACTTCGCCAAAGAATTGTACGGTAGCGATATAAAGATCCGCTATCGTCCTTCGTTCTTCCCTTTTACGGAACCCAGTGCTGAGATCGATATCTCGTGTCTGATCTGTAAAGGAAAGGGATGTAACGTATGCAAGCATTCGGGCTGGGTCGAGATTGCCGGCTCCGGCATGGTTCATCCCAACGTATTGAAAAACTGCGGAGTCGACCCTGAAGAGTTTACAGGATTTGCATTCGGTATGGGCATCGAGCGCGTGGCTCAGTTGTTGTACAATGTGAACGACCTCCGGTTGTATTCGGAAAACGACGTAAGGTTCCTCAAGCAGTTTAATACCATTATCTAGCTCGCTCTTAATTGAAATCAGCCATCGCACATAGCACATCCCACATAGCACATGGGCTACGCGCAATCGTTTTGTGTCTACTTTTCTCGTGCGAGCCCCAGCTTACCGACGAGCCCATTCCACTCGTGACATTCGTCGACCAGGTATGCAACCTCGGGTTTCCCGAATTCAGCAGCCTTCGCGTTGATGGCGGTTACAAGGAGTTTAATAAGATCGGGGTTCGCGGCGTTATCGTATACCGCGTGAGCCCAACAACATTCCGGGCATACGAGCGCAACTGCTCATACCATCCCAATGAAGCCGGGGCCACAGTGAATATTCATTCGTCGGGACTTTTCCTGGAAGATTCCAGCTGTGGGTCTTCGTTCAACTTCTCCGACGGCCAGCCCTCAGGGGGTCCCGCGTGGCGGCCATTACGGCAGTATCATACCGATATTACGGGGAACGTGCTTACGATTACTGCAGACGTGATCAACTGACGGAAGCGCAAGCCGTAGTCAATCCCGTTCAATGCCGCAAAGCGATCACTTCTTGTTCTGTAAGTGACTGTTCTTCTTACCGTACGCGAAGTAAATCACCAGTCCAATCAACATCCACGCCAACGCGACAAGCTGTGTGTTCCTGTCGAGTGTAATGATCAGCGCCGTGCAGATGAGGATCCCCAGGATAGGCACCAGGGGAACCAATGGTGTTCTGAAAGCTCTCGGGACTTCCGGATTTTTCACACGCATGATCCACACCGCGACGCAGACAAGCACGAAAGCGAAGAGCGTTCCGAAGCTGGTAAGGTCGCCGGCAACTTCCACAGGAACAAATCCTCCGAAGATGCTGACGAAGATCAACAGGATCCAGTTCGATTTGTACGGCGTGCGATGTTGCGGGTGAAGCTCAGAGAAGATCTTTGGCATCAGTCCATCATTGGCCATCGAATAGAATACCCGGGACTGACCGAGTAGCATCACCAGGATCACGGAAGAGAAGCCGGCAAGAATGGCGACCGTAATGAACGTTGACAGCCAGCCATATCCCGGCATATAGGTATCGATCGCATAAGCTACCGAAGCTTCTTTTCCGGCCGTCAGGAAGTCCTGCCACGGTGCGACACCGGTAAGAACATATGAGAACAGCACGTACAGGAATGTACAGAAGAACAATGAGCCGAGGATACCGATAGGCATATCGCGCTTCGGATTTTTAGCTTCCTGAGCCGCAGTCGACACCGCATCAAATCCAATAAAAGCGAAGAACACGATAGATGCGCCGCCAAAAACTCCACCAATGCCCCATTGATTAAAGTCGTCATGCCCGGGTGTTCCTTCCGGTATCATGAAAGGTGTGTGATTGGCCGGATTCATGAATTGCCAACCGAGTGCAATGAAGAGCAGCACGATCGCCACTTTTACGATAACGATAACGGCATTCAGTGTAGCAGAACCTTTTGTTCCACGAACAAGTACCATCGTAAGAAGGAGCAGGATCAACAGGGCCGGAAGGTTTACAATGCCGGACACACCATTGGCCTCTTCGAAAGGGGAGTGGCACCATTGATATGGTATCGCCCCCCCGAATAGATTATTAAGATACTGGCTCCAGGATATCGCTACGGTAGCCGATGCCAATGCATATTCGAGAATAAGAGCCCACCCGATAATCCACGCCAGGAATTCACCCATGGTAACATAGGCGTAGGTGTAAGCGCTGCCGGCCACGGGTATCATGGAGGCAAACTCCGCATAGCACAGTCCCGCGAAAGCGCAACCAATGGCAGCAACGACGAACGAAAGCACCACCGCCGACCCTGCAGCCTCACCGGCAGCCTGGGCGGTCCTTACAAAAAGACCGGCTCCGATGATAGCCCCGATGCCGAGCGCAATCAGGTTGGCAGGGCCAAGCGTACGCTTAAGACCCTTATCGCCGCTCGCAGCTTCCAATAACTGCGCGAGTGGTTTTTTAACGAATAAGCTCATAGATCCAGGTAGGTGTTACTAAATGTTAAGCCTTAAAAGTAGCAAAAGTTCTCACTTCTAAGCTTATCCGGGCATGGGGTAGTTTTGCCAGCCTCTACGATGGAATGTGATCGCGCCAGTTCTTCGAGCGCTTGTTTGCCTTACTATGGAATGTCATCGCGCCATACGCTACGAAGTGCATGTTTATATCTGGCTCGGCGCGACCCGTGGCGGCCCTGCGCCTTACTTTTTGCCGGTCTTTTTCAGAGTATAATCGGTCAATCCCGTGTTCACGATCAAGATCTTTTCGTTGTGCGGGATATCGTTGCGAAGCTGGAGCAGCAATGCAAGCCCCGCAATACCGCTGGGCTCGCAGACGATATTCTGGCTACGCACAATGTTCAGGGCCTCATCGATGAACTCCTCCTCCACATCCAGTATCCCCGATGATGAACCGATGCGGGCATTCTCGATAAGAGAGGTCAGGTAGCCATTGTAGTCTTTTAGCGAAGGCAGGTAATAAGAGAATAACTTATCTAGCCGGGTATTTTCGTTGTGCGACGTAGCACCATAGAAATTACACAGGCTGATCACATTCATGTTACCCCTGAAACGCGGATCATGTTTGTATATCCGGTTGTTATACTCGCGCTCTGCAATGATCAGTATGTTGATGAACAAGTCACCGGTACCAAAGGGTATAAAACAATGGGAAGGACTTTCATTGAGGATCTCATACGAAAGCCAGTCGTAATAATTGTCGCTGTACCGGTCGAGGATCTCGCGGTAAGTGATGTCGATACCGGTATGGTTATCTGTTAGCTCCTTGATCTCTTTACCGGTAAGTGGTTTGGAAGCCAGGTCTGTTTCGTAAACCTTGCAACCCATATCGATCAGCGCCTGTTTGATCTCGGGCTTGATCCGGTGATCGACCAACACTTTCAATATGGTTGTTGCCCCGAAGAGGTTGAAGAAATACTGGATGGCGACTGCCGCACTGCCTGAAGAGATCAGCGAGATCTCTTTGATCTGATACCGTTTGGCTTTGATGAGCACTTCCCACGCCATCCTGGCTTTGTGAGTGCCACCGGGGTTGGTGCTCTCGTCTTTCAACCATACGTCGCTGAAGCCGGGCACAGATATCCTCCTCGTTTGCGAAGCCGGGAACTTCGGTGTAAAGAATGGCTTCGGCGGAAATTCAGGCCGCTCCGGGTCGTTGAATGATGGGATGGTAATGTCTTCGACTTCCATGCCCGCTGCACTCTCGGTGTTCCACTTCTCTTCCATGATCTGTTTCTTCACCACCTCGATCTCCTTTGCCGAAAGCTTTTCAAGAAGAAGGTCCGCTACCTGGTTTGCAAAACGCTCCATGTTGGGAGGAGCTGCAGGCTCCTGATGCTCGGGCTTGTCGGTATCCATCAGCGAGGCATACTTGTCGGGATAATAAGTCTTGATGACCCCGTTCCAGTCGAGCTTGAGGTGTGTTGCATACAGGCAGAGCAGATCGCGCAGCGACTTCGTGGCGCCGGGAGGGCTTTTGAGGTTGAATGCCCTTCGAAGAAGATCTTCGGTGGGTCCATGAGGATAGAGAAGAATGTAATTCGGCAGGTCGTCTTTACTCATCTCCAGGAAATGCTGGAGAGCCTTTTGAAGCAGAGGGATGAAGCTCCACTTTCCGGTGCCTCTCGATTTGAAAACAAATTCCGATGCGTTGAACTCCTTCCGGACAAGATCCAGGATCTCCTGGGGTATGGCTTTGGCGGTTGCTTTTTTAGACATTAAACAGAAATGGACGATTTACGATGTACAAGGTACGATTTAGCCTTCGATCGATCGACGACGTCGCACGTCGCACCTCGCACTTTTGTCTACCGTTTCTTCTTCGCTTTAGTCGGATCAAACTTCATCCTGACCCTCACGCTGGTTTCCACCGGCTTGCTGTCTTCGGTGGTTGGCCGCCAGGTGGGGCCTTCCTTCACGAGCCTGATGACCTCATCGTCGCAGCCGTAGCCGAGGCTTCTCATCACCACGAAGTTGGTAATTTCTCCATCTACGCTCACGTTGAACTCTACCACCACGCGACCCTTCACATTGTTTTCAAGAGCCTGTTGCGGATAACGAAGATTGTCTTCCATGTATTGATCGTAGGCCTTGATACCGCCGACGGGCTCTGCCAGTATGACGACCGGCTCTTCGGTGGCCGGGCGGGGAATTGCGCTGCGTGTGATCACAACTTCGCTGAGCTGAGATACATCTTCGTTCATCTTGATGTCGAGGTTCGCCTTGTCGTGAATGCTGACTTCACTTGTCTGCATACCGACAAACGAGAATATCAGCGAAGTACTGTCGGGCACATTCAGTGAGTAGTTGCCGTTGATATCGGTTGTCGTGCCAAGTGCTGTTCCTTTTACTTTGATCGATACACCAGGCAACGGCAGTCCATCTTCTGCAACAGTAACAGTACCTCTTATGATTTTTGAGGGAGATGTGGGCTGTGTGTCGATTTTCGCTACGGCGGGAGCGACCTGGAGGTCGATCGCTACTGTTGTGTCGGCTGTTGAAACGGGAGGAGATTCAATAGGCTTGCTCCGCTTCGGCTTTGTGGAGACTTCCTGCTCTTTTTCCTTCTCTTTTCCTTTGTCTTTCTTCGGCTCTTCTGCAAGCGTCAGCTGTTCTTGTTGGGGTCGTTGCTGGGGAACACTATCCGTCGGAATGGCTGTTTGCCCGGAAGTTTGTTCAGTCAACTGCTCCGTAGTTTGAGCAGGCCAGAACAAATACAAACTTGCTCCGATCAACAGAACGACGCCGGCAGCAATGCGTATTGGAGTGAAGATCACCTTCCGCTTTCGTTCGATTGCCTGGTTGAGCTCTGCCAGGTCTGCGGCAAGGTCTTCCGCGGTGATCGATTCGACACCGTCGAGCGCATCGGCGAGGAAAGGATCGGATAGCGCCCGCTTTTCAAGCTCATGCATTTCTTTGGACGAGAGTTCGCCACGCCTGTACTTCTCGATATCGTCTTTCAAGTCAGCCATTTTTCTCCATGCAGATCTTCAAATTTCGTTTACCATTCTGAATATGACTTTTTACTTTGTTCAGGTCGAAGCCTGTTATTGTTGCTATATCCTTATAAGCCTTTTCTTCCAGGAAGAACAGGCGCACGCACTGTTGTTGTTCGCCGGCCAGTTGTTCGATACAATTTTCCAGCCTGGTCAGGTCGTTCTCCAGCTCCAGGTCCTGTTCGTGATGCAGGAGGATATCGTTTTCCACAACCTCGGCCCCGATTTTTTCGGTCATTTTGCCCTTTTTTGCCCGAATTTGCATCAGGCAATGGTTCCGTGTGGTGACGTATAGCCAGCTCTTAAAATTAGCGATTTCGTGGGTTTTTAGGGCATTGGGCAGCTTTTCAAAGAGCTGCATGACGGCATCCTTGGAGTCGTCGCGGTCCCTGAGGTATTTGACGCACACAGCGTAGATCATCGTTGTGTATCTGCCGAAAAGCTCGCTTACCAAAGTCAGGTCGTCCGTGCTCCGGAATCCGGAGATGAGTTCCTGATCGGTGAGTGTTCCGGGCTTTTGGCGAAAAAACATCCCCGGTAAGATATATAATGTTCAGGGTTCTGTGTACAGGGTACAGGGTACAGGGTACAGAGTACAGGGTACAGAGTACGGGGTACAGGGTTACAACGTTCAGCGACTGCGCCCTTCCACTCCCTGCACGCTGCACCCTGTACTCTGTACCCTGTACCCTGTACTTTTGTTTTTATGGCATAATAGCCGGACCTTTGCAGGTCAACGCCACGTGATGACGAAAATCAGCGCCGTCATAATTACTTATAATGAGGAACGGAACATTGCGAGATGCATCGAATCGGTTAAACCCGTCGTCGATGAGGTCGTAATTCTCGATTGTTTCTCTACCGACCGTACCCGCGAGATAGCGGAAGCGCATAACGCTACCTTCTATCAGCAGGCCTTCATGGGCTTTGCCAAGCAAAAAAACAGGGCTGTCGCGCTGGCGACCCACGACATCGTACTGTCTCTCGATGCCGACGAATATCTTTCATCAGAATTGACGCAATCTATACTCCAGGTAAAGAATGACTGGACGAAGGACGGGTATATGTTCAACCGCCTTTCCAGCTTCGATGGAACGTGGATCACCACGTGCGGATGGTATCCTGATCAAAAGCTCAGGTTATGGGATCGCCGCAAAGGCACATGGCAAGGCGACGGTGTGCACGAACGCGTCGACATGGTAAAGGGTGCCACCGCGATGGCCATTAAGGGAGACCTGTTCCACCGCGCGTACGATAACATCTGGCAGTTCCTTCAAAAGAACCAGAGCTATTCGACCATTCACGCACAGGTCAACCGCTACCGTACATCGTCGTCGGTTTTCAAGATCATTTACAAAACGGTTTTTGCATTCTTCAAAGCCTATATCTTAAGAGGAGGTGTGCTCGATGGCTATAAAGGTCTCGTGATCTCCGGGTCTACCGCACACTGGGTATTTTATAAGTACGCGAAGCTTCTCGAGGCCAACCGCACCGTGCGGGTATCCCTCATCGTAGAGTCGTCTGGTGAAATCGGCGACCTTGAGAAAACACTTACGTCCATCCGGAACCAGAAAGAGCTGCCGGCAGAAGTGATCGTGAACGGTAAGCTTGCCCGCGCGGCAACAAAAGTCAGGGGCATCGCAGCCAACTTCCCGACATCCATACGCTTTGTAGACTCTGTGGACGAAGACGCGCTGAACGAAGCCGTCAACATTGCAAAGGAGGAGTATGTCCTGGTCCTGAAAGATCACTCCAGGCTTTCAACTTCTTTCCTCAGCCATCACAAGGCGAAAGCTTGGAAGGGTAAGTTTGTATCGGGTGTGGAAGCAACACAGGTCACAGCCCTCAACCCATCGTCGCAATGGAAGAATATCCTGGGCAACGGCACGGTGGCATTCTGGAAAGAAGACTGGCAACAAGGCAACCGCAAGACTCTCCCGACACCCATTTCGATACCGATCGAGCCTTCGGCGACAACTACTGAAACCAAGGGTATCTCGGTGGTGATACCGAACTATAACGGAGCACACCTTTTCCCCCAGACCCTTCCCGGTCTCTTTCACGCACTGCACCGCGGAGGTGTCCCTTACGAAGTTATTATTGTTGACGATTGCTCGACAGACGATTCGGTAGCCGTTCTTCAACGTGAGTTCCCGGAAGTGAAGATCGTCCGGTGCCCGGTGAACCAGGGCTTTTCTCCTACGATCAACAAGGGTATGCGGGAGGCGATCTTTGATATGGTGTTCTTATTGAACAGCGACGTCAAGCTCGAGCCCGACTATTTTATTCACCTGATACCCTACTTCGAAAAGAGCGACACATTCGGAGTGATGGGACAGATCGTGAACTGGGGAGATGATCGTATTCAGGACGGAGCCAAGCTGCCCACATTCCAGGGTGCAAAGATCAAGACATTTAAAAACTTCCTGCCGTCGGAGACACCGATCACGACCGGGTTGTATACCATGTACCTGTCGGGCGCTGAAACACTGGTAAGCAAGGAAAAGCTGCTGCAGCTCGGCGGCTTCGACGAGATCTTCGCTCCTTATTACATCGAGGACTACGAGATGTCGCTTCGTGCCTGGCGATTGGGTTGGAAATGTTATTACGAGCATCGCTCGATTTGCCGTCACAAGACTTCGTCGAGTATCAAGTCGAAAGCGAGGAAGCAGCATATCCAGACTATCTACTACAGGAACAAGATGTTCCTTCATGCCATCCATCTTAGCTCATTCCAGATGATGATCTACTACCCGCAGATGTTCTTCGAATGTCTTGTGCGGGTTGTTTCGTTCAGATTTCACTATGTGAACTCGATCATACTGTTCTTCAAAGGCCGAAAAAAATGCAAAGCTTCGAAGAAGCGTTTCGAACAACTTGCCGGTAAGGTTGGCACAAACCTTACGTTGGGCCAGGTGGCAAAGAAGATCGGCGACAGTCTGAACAGAACCATTCTCTGGCGCTTCTAGCGTGGCCCGTCTGAATTTTATTTTACCGTCGCTTCCTACCAAGCCCGTCGGCGGGGTGAAGAACATGTTCCAGTTTGCCAACAGGCTTTGCGCCCGGGGCCACGATGTCACTATTTATTACTCCATCAAACGTCCGTTCAAAAAACAACGGACTCCCGTGTGGCTGAGGCTTGCGATATCGAAGCTCAGGAAAGGAAAGGTGTCGTGGTTTGCGCTGGATAGCTCCATCCGCCAGGAAGTCGTTCCCGAAATCAATGATCGTCATGTACGCGATGCCGATGCTACGATGAGCACCTGGTGGCAGATGGCTTATGCGCTGAACGAGCTGAGTCCTTTGAAGGGATCCAAGTGCAACTTCATCCAGGACTATGAATTGTGGACCGGGCAGGAAGACAAAGTACATCAGTCGTACCGGCTCCCCGTGAAACACGTAGTGATCGCGAAGTATCTTCAGGACATTGTAGAAAAGTACAACGGTACACGTCCTCCTCTTGTAAATACTCCGATCGATGCAACAAGTTTCACGATAACGAAAGCTTTGAAGGATCGCCCCGCTGCGTCGGTGATCATGATGTATTCGGAGGAGCCCAGGAAAGGAAGTATTTACGGGCTCGAGGCATTGCAGCTTGTGAAGAATGACATACCCGGGTTGAGGGTCACGTTGTTCAGTGTTTATGAAAGACCCGCGGTTGTTCCCGAATGGATGGAGTTTTACAGGAGGCCGGACAACCTGCCGCAGCTATACAATGAGCATTCAGTATTTTTTTCACCGAGCCTGGGTGAAGGTTGGGGACTGCCTCCGGCCGAGTCGATGGCCTGCGGTTGTGCTGTTGTTTGTACGGACATCGGCGGGCATCGAGACTATGCGGTGCATGACGAAACGGCACTGCTGGTTGCCGCTAAGGACGTGAAGGACATGGCTTCGGGAATTAAGCAGATGATAGGCGATAATGAACTCAGGATGAAGTTGGCGGACGCCGGTTATACAATGATAAAAAAAGAGTTCACCTGGGATAACGCAGTGGCGAGGCTAGAGAGGATTTTGTTGCAAAACAAGAGCTAAGGCCAGGCCCGCATTTCCGTATTTTCCCCCGCAACAAGTGCGGGGCAGGCAGTACTTTCCGTGAGAAACTTTCTGTATTTTTGTGGCCCAATGGCTGAAGAAACGCAGGAATTACCAAAAACACATTATCCTGAAAAGGAAAAGCAGGAGATCTTTCACGGGGAATTTATGCCTCATATAAATTCCATGTATAATTTCGGATATAGGCTTACACTCGATGCTGATGATGCGAAGGATCTGGTGCAGGATACATACCTGAAGGCATATCGTTTTATAGATTCATTCCAAAAAGGAACTAATGCTAAAGCATGGCTGTTCCGGA
>WUUC01196822.1_pt1 | contig 20126 bp, 16 predicted proteins | sample 6278441 | NCBI WGS metagenome assembly WUUC01 (sample SAMN13675441, study PRJNA597444) | soil metagenome | isolation source: soil | place: USA: Washington | collected 2017-10
ATCTGATCGGTCATCCGGAGTTGCCGGTGCCGAGTATCGAGCAGACGATCGAGCTGAATCTCGCGCTCGGATGTCGCACCAACCAAGCGATTCGTTGCGGTGGTGTCAGTCTCAACACTTCGCAGCTTTCGGAAAAAGAAGCTCGGCGAGTGATCGCGAGTGAGACCCAGCGGCTCGGACTGCCTGTCGCGGATCCGATGCGCGGCGGAGAAGAATTCGAGAGACTGCTCGATAGCTATCTGCTGTAGGCCGCGCTGTAGGTCGGGCTTCAGCCCGACTCTTACCTCAATTCTTGCTTCCGACGCCGAGCGGCGTACAGTTCCCCGCGTTCATTCGAGCAAGGACATCCGGATCGCGGCAACAAGCGTGGTGATGTCCAGACAAGACTGTCCGTCAGGGGCACGATGTGTGGCTGCACGGGGTGCTCGCGGCGGTGGCTGCGTACTTTGGGTTTGTTCGGAAAAGGCGGCAGCGGCTTGAGCGGAGCCGAAGTCAGTCCTGCGACTTCTGCGCTGCAAGCAGGTCTGCCTGCAGCGCCTTCAGGATCTCTTCAGTAATCCCGCGCACGTGCGGATCCGCCGCGAGTTCTCGCGGCGATGAGCTACCGAGAAAGCTCGCCGCTTCCTGATCCTCAGATAGACGCTGCACGAGTTTCGGCAGGTGCTTCTCGAGCACGCGTTTCGTGCTCGGGTTTCCAATCAGTTCCATCACTGGCGTGTCGATCGTCAGCTGCGGTTCGGCGGCGACGACACCACTACATATAAGAGTACTCATCAAGAGCGCCCACATTAATGAATGCGACATAAGTGCCCCCTACGAATCTTTCGAGCTCATTGTGACAGTCATCGATACATATATATGGTGCAGCTCGTGAATGAATCGTCGCAGAGAGAACACGGGGGGGTCAGCTGCGACCGTCAAGTGGTCTAGGGATAGCTGAACGGGCCGGCTCACATCTCGCCACACGGGCGAAATCCTCTTTCAGCATGAAAGGGGGGTGAGCTTCGACGGCTAGGCGGTCTATCGACAAGTACATCGTCGCGGCGATGTCAAGTGTGAGTGACCGAAGAAGGGGAAGCGATTGAAGGAGACATTGCATGAATGAGACGAACGGTTCAGGCGATCCGCGCGGTCCGAATGAGCCCGCGATCACGATGGTGTCGTTTTTGATGCTGATGGTGATCGTGAGTCGGATGCCAAGTCTGATGCCACAAGGGATCGGCTCCCTGGTGATGTGCGTCGGATTGGTAGCCATTGTTGTTGCATGCGTCGCCGGCGGTGTCATTCGGTCCAGGAAGGTTGCGGGCGCGTCGAGATCGCAATCGCATTCGCGCACGTGTCAGTCGAGTACCTGCGGTGCGATGACGTGGCGTATCGCGGCTGCGCGCAGGGGTCGATTTTCGAGCTGCGGGATCGTCTTCTTCTGGGGTGAGCGGGGTTAAGTGAACCCGTCAGCCGGTCAATCTGGCAGGGACGGTCGCTGCGACGGTTTTGGCAATGAGAACCGAGGGATGCAGCGGCATGGTCCAGAGAGAATGCGCGCGGATGGGAGGGTGATTGGCTTCGCGCGTGTCGTTTGCATACGAACAAGAGGGGACAACATGAAGACGCTCCTGTCTGCGGCTTTCACTGGCATGCTGGCTCTAGCCGCCATCGAGGTCGTTGCAGACGGACAGACGGTCGAGCGGCAGGTTGCATTTCAGATCGAGCCCAAGAGTCTGGCGGATGCATTGAACCAGTGGGCAGCGCAGTCTGGATTTCAGCTGTTGTCAATAGACTGGGAAATCGCTGAACGGCTGACTGCGCCGAAACTGACTGGCACATTCGGCGCGCAAGCCGCCCTTGAGCGGCTACTTGCCGGTACACCGCTAACGTATCGATGGCTGAGCGAGCGCGCCGTTTCGATTCGGACGCGTGAGTCGACTTCTACCAACAACGCTGCCACCGAGGAAATGCCCCAGACTCCGCGGGTGCAGCTCGCTTATCTCGACGAGCCGCGTGGTCGATTCCCAGTGCTGGCGGCCGCACCCGCCGGGCGCGCTGAGCCCTCCTCGGACAGGCTGGTTCGCGACGGAATCGACGAGATCATTGTAACGGGCACCTATATCCGTGGCGTAGCGCCGGACTCCTCGCCCGTGGTCGTTTACGACCGAGGGGACATCGAGACGTCCGGAGTTTCCTCACTAGATCAGTTCGCGCGCGAGCGGATGCCACAGAACTTCGCGTCTGTGGATGCCGGCGCCGGCGCCAGCACCGGCGCCGGCGGGTTCAATCAGAACGGCAACAATCGTGCGCGCGGAGCGGCATTCAATCTTCATGGCCTGGGCCCCGGCGCGACGTTGACGCTAGTCAATGGACGCCGCCTGTCATCCGCTGGTGGAAGCGGTGAATTCGTCGACATCTCTCTCATCCCGCTGGCGGCTGTAGAGCGGATCGAAGTTCTGACGGATGGCGCCTCCGCGCTATATGGAGCCGACGCGGTTGCCGGTGTCGTCAACATCCGACTTCGCGACGACTTCGACGGCGCCCAGACGATGCTCAAATACGGCGAGTCGAGTCGGGGAGGCGCCGATGAGTTCTCTGCATCTCAATTGCTGGGTCACTCATGGGGCCGCGGCAACGCCATGTTCGTCTACGAACATAGTTCGCAGGATGACTTGCTGGCGAGCGATCGAGGATTCATCCCGCCACAAGATGGAATCGTGACCGTATGGCCCTCGCAGACTCGAAACAGTGTTCTGATCAACGCGCGCCAGGAGATTGGCGAGGCGTCGACGCTGTCTGCGGACGCAATGTTCAGCGAGCGGCAGTTCGATCTGCTGACGACGCCGCTTGGTGCGCCATTCACCGTAGATTCCGAAGGCCACGCGCGCCAGTACGGTGGCGGGCTGAGCTTCGTCCGCACGATGGGGAAGGACTGGCGCGCAACGCTGATGGGAAGCTACACGACGACCGAACAGCCCTACAAGAGCATCTTTCCCTCGTTCACCATTCCGGGGGGCTCCGCGATCGAGCGAGGCGCAATCGATACGGAGCGATCCGGCGCGGAGATTCGTGCGGACGGGACGCTGTTCGCACTGTCGGCGGGTCAGGTGAAGCTGGCGATGGGAGGCAGTTTCGCGAGCGAAAAGCTGGATGATCGCTCATCATTCATCGACAGCGGCGTCCTGCAGAGCACGAGCTCCGTCGAGCTGGAACGCAAGATAGCCAGTGCATATGCAGAGCTGTTCATGCCGATCGTCGGGGGGAATGGGCATGGCCAGCGGCTGGAACTGTCGCTTGCCGGAAGGTACGACGATTACGACGATTTCGGGTCATCGGCCAACCCGAAGGCCGGCGTGTTGTGGTCTCCCGTTGCTGGACTCAATCTGCGTGCGACCTGGGGAAAGTCGTTCAGGCCGCCGCTCCTGCCGGATCTGATCGACAGGCCGCTGTACTTCGTCTTCGACTTGCCCGACCCGAACGCGATGGACGGCGTGACCCCTACGCTCGCCAACATATCCATCGGTAGTCCATCGCTGAACCCCGAGAGGTCCGAATCCTTCACTGCAGGCATCGACTGGCGTCCGGCCGCAATTCCGGAACTGGCCATCGGGTTGACCTATTTCGACGTGGACTTCAGCGATCGGGTCGCGCGGCCACCGATCGTCGGCTCGATCTTCGACATTCATGGCCAGCGCGACACACTCGCCCCATTCTTCGATCTCTCGCCAGATCTGCAGGAAGTCGCGGACTTGTTCGCAAGGGGCTTGGTCGTAGATACCACCGGCCTGGGGCCTGCAGGCGTCGAAGTGTCCTTCGACAATAGGCCCGCCAATATCGCGGCCATGCAGCAGGCTGGAATTGATCTGCATGCGGCCTACGAGCGGTCCACCGACGTCGGTGAGTTCTCTATTTCCCTCGGCGCGAGTCACTTGCTCAAGAACGAATATGCAGCGCTCGAGGGCGGGTCGACGGAATCGCTGCTTGACTTGATCGGCCAACCGGTCGACACGCGTCTGAACGCGTCCATCGCGTGGTCCCGAAGCTCGTTACAAGCTGTTCTCTCGCTCAGTCACTGGACGGCCTATCGAGACACGCTTGCAATTCCGCCGGGCAAGGTGGATTCGTGGACCACTGCAGACATCCTGTTGACCTATAACACCGGCCAGTCGCGCTTTGCGCATTTCGTAAGCGGCTTCAACTTTGCACTGGCGCTGCGCAACGCAACGGATGAGCCTCCGCCGTCAGCGGCAACCAACGTTGGCTACGATGCCGCCAATGCATCTCCACTCGGGCGCTTCCTCTCCCTGTCCGTCACCAAAGATTGGTAAGCGCAAGTAGCCATCGGACCGGCGCCGCCGGCGCGAAGGATCACACGGACTAAGCATTCGGTTCGCGACTTCCTGTCGCCCCAGGAGACTGCCTTACATGTCATTGTCGAAGTATTCAGCAAAGTATCGGGCGGGATTGCTTATGCTCGCTGCCATGGCGCTATCGAACGGAGTTTCTGCCATGGAGTTGTCGAATGGAGGATCGCCTGCTTCCCCGCCGGTCGACCCGCTTACGTGGCTCGAAGACAGGACCAGCCCGCGAGCCTTGGAGTGGGTCAAGGAACAGAATGCGAAGACGCTGGCCCACTTCACGGCTGATCCGCTGTTTCGACGCAACTACGATCGAGCTCTCACAGTCACTCTCGCACCCGATCGCCTGCCAGGCACTGATTCGACGGGCTGGGTGTATCGTGGAGTGATATACCAGGTTTGGACGGACGATTCGAACCCCCGTGGCGTCGTGCGCAGGACCTCATTGCAGGATTTTCGTTCGTCGTCGCCGAACTGGCAGACGGTTCTCGACGTCGGCGCACTCGGACGAGCTGATGGGAGGGAATACAGCTTCTTCCTTCCGCCTCCGTGCATGAGGTCGCGCTGCATGGTGCCGCTCCTCGCCGTTGGCGACAGCGCCGTTACATGGATCGAATTCGATCTGGACAAGCTCGCCATCGTCAAAGATGGCTTCAGGATTCAGTCTGACACTGCTCTTCAGTGGACGCATCGGGACTCGCTCATCGTTCATACCCAGGAATCGAGCGTCGTGGATGGCTCGGCGATCACTCGATGGGTCGTCAAGGAATGGTCCCGCGGCCAACCTTTGACTGCAGCGAAGACTTTGATCGCAGCACCCGACGCCCACACTGAATTGTTCGCGAGGGTCCTCGCCGACGATCGCGAAACTCGCGTGCACATACAACAGAGGGGCAGCGATGGACGCGACGCGAAGCATTGGAAACTGACAGCCGACTATCGGCTCCAGCCGTTGTATTCGCCGCCGAAGGTTGCATTAGTGACCTACCATGCAGGTCAGTGGATTTACCTGCTGGCGGCTGATTGGCGAACGAAGAACGAACAATGGTCCGCCGGGTCGCTGATTGCCATCGACGATTCCGGAGATCAAGCTGAACCGCCGACCGTTCGCCGCGTCGTGCAGCCAGGCGCGCGCGAGATGATCGATAGTCTGACTGCGACATCCGATGGGTTGTTAGTGATCGCGTACTCCAATGTACGCGGTCGGCTGGCGCGCTTCACGTTCGACGGGCGCGACTGGGTCCGCAAGGAGGTAGCCCTGCCTGATTTCGGCACGGTCGCCTTTGGCATGCACGGCGCACCGCAATCTTCCGAAACACTGGTCAAGTTCGAAAACTCTCTGCAGCCGCCTACGCTCTATCACGTTGATGTTGCCACGGGGCGTGCGAAAAAAATCAAGTCGACGCGACCGCGCTTTTCCGCCGAGCGACTCGTGTCCGAGCAATTCGAAGCAGCATCGCAGGACGGCACTCGAATTCCATACTTCGTTGTCAGGCCGAAAGACCTGGCATACGACGGTCTGGCGCCAACCCTCATGCATGCGTACGGCGGGAATGGGATGCCGGTCTACCCTCACTATGATGGAACGCTCGGGAAATTGTGGCTCGAACAGGGCGGAGTGTATGTCATCGCCAACATCCGGGGCGGTGGCGAGTTCGGTCCCGCCTGGCATCATGCGGCTGTTAAGACCAATAGGGAGCGTGCTTTCGAAGACTTCGTCGCCGTGGCTCAGGACTTGATCCGACGCAAGATTACGTCCCCGCGTCACCTTGGAGCGACAGGATTCTCGAATGGCGGTGGCTTGATGGGCGTCATGTTCAATCGTCATCCGGAGCTGTTCAGCGCCATCGTTGCTGAGAACGGTGTGATGGATTGGATTCGCACGGATCTGCAGAACGCTACAGCGTATGTCGAGCAGGAGAGGGGCTCGCCGAAAATTCCGCAAGAGCGCGCGTTCCTCGAGAAAGTGTCCCCCTATCAGAATCTTCGGAAGCGAGCTGCTCCGATACCTCTGGTGGTCACTTCAACAACAGATGACAACGTGTTCCCGGCGATGCCGCGAAAGTACGCCGCAAGATTGCAAGCGTTGCGCATGCCGTACTACTTCTTCGAGGCGGAGGAGGGCGGGCACGGTCAGTTCGTAACGCCGAAACAGCAGGCTACGTACTATGCGCTGAAGTACACATACCTGACCCAGCAGTTGGTCGGTAGCAGCGGTTCTGCACGCGCCTCAGAGTAGATCTTCGATGTCTGCACCAGTACGGAGGGCATGGGCTCTCGGCATTGCGCTGCTTGCTATCGTCATTGGCGTCGCGAGTGCGAGTGACAAGCCGAAGAGGGCCTTCACCGTCCAGGAATCCATCGCCTGGTCGTCTGTAATCAACTTTACTGGCGACCCATCGGCAAACCCTCGTGCTGGCAGCGCGCTGTTCTCGCCTGCTGGATCGCGCTTCGTGGTGCACATGCGGCGGGGTTCGCTGGAGCAGAATGCCATTGTGGACACGTTGCTGTCGTATGAGACCGATGCGGTCCGACGCTATCTGGCCTCCAAGCGCGGCGACCATCCGCCTGCTGGCCGTGTGCTGGCGCAGCTGGCGGCGCGCCGCGAGGCAGGCACGATTTCGCGTGTGCAATGGCTCTCTGAGCACGAGGTCGGCTTCCTGGCTGACGGTCCAACGAACACCAAGCAAGCGTTCGTTGTGGATCTGACGACGGGCGCAACATCGCAAGTGACGCGTTCTCCGACGCCGGTCGTGTCGTTCTCGTTTGGCGGAAATCGGATGCTGTTCCTGGCTCATGCTCCGCAACAGGAGCGGCTATCCATGGGGGTCGTCGGAGCCGATCCAATCGGCGAGATCATGACTGCTCCGGCGCCTGACAGCACGCCGTTGGAGCTGTTTAGCGCCGATCGCAGCGGCAACGAGCCGCTGCGGATCGGCGTGCCCGCGATGAATCTGTTCGAGCCCTTTCACGGGCTATGGGTGTCCCCGAGCGGCGCATACGGCATCGCGTTTGCGCCGGCGACCAATGCACCCGCTCATTGGGCTGACTATCAGATTCCCGAGTATGAGTCCTATGGTTATACCGCCGCGCGTGTCAGCGCAGATCCGACGTCGATGGACCTGCTTTTCCGCTCGCGCTACCTGTTGATCGACTTGCGCACAGGGGATGCGCGTCCCTTGCTGGACGCGCCGAGCGGATGGCTGGCGCAAAACCAAACCCCTATCGAGGTTTTCTGGCCGCAGGATGAGAAGTCGGTGATCGTCACGAATGCGTATCTGCCGCTGACTGTCGAGGATGCGGCGATCCGTGCAGAGCGCGCTGCCCGTCCCGCGATCGCTGAAGTGAACCTGACCTCCGGCGAGATCTCGCCCATCTTCTGGGAGCCCGTGCTGACCGACGAGGAGCGCAAGCGTACCGGCGGACGAATGCCGTGGAGGATTACAGCCGTCGAGTGCAGTCTGAATTGTCAGGCATTCACTGTGACGAAGCGTATTCGCGCCGGCGAGCAGATCGACTTTCGGACTGAGACGCTGAGAAAGGTTGGTTCGTCGTGGCAGTCGTCTGCGAGGCGACGAGCGGACGCTGAGCTTGCGATCGACCTTCGGCAGAGTTTGACGCAGCGGCCGATGATTTATGCGAGTCGAGCCGGTGTGCGCAAAGTGTTGCTCGATCCGAATCCGCAGGCCGAGCAGCTGACGTTCGGTCGAGTGGAGGTCGTTCGCTGGTCGGTGAGCCCGGGGGAGGTTCCCTGGCAAGGTGGACTCGTTTACCCGCCTGGCTATGTCGCTGGCCAGCGCTACCCGCTGGTCGTACAGACTCACGGCTTCGACGCGGAGCAGTTTCTGGTGGACGGCCCAGGGCCGTACGGGTCCACCGCCATGGCGGCGCAGGCCTTGGCGAATGCCGGATTCCTGGTCCTGCAAATCGAAGACAAGCCCGTGCCGAATCCGGAGCAGGAAGGCCAGATGATGGCGGCGGGTTACTACGGCGGTATTCAGCATCTCATCGAGCGCGGTCTGGCTGATCCTCAGCGTCTGGGGTTGATTGCATTCAGTCGAACCGGTTTCTATGCGCTGCATCTACTTGCTGAGCATCCCCGACTGCTCAAGGCGGTGACGATCGCCGATTCCGTTCAGATCGGGTACGTCACGCAGGTTCTCATGACCAATCTCCCCGGCGAGCTCATCAACCAGATGCACGTGATGAGCGGAGGTCCGCCAAGCGTGGAAAACGTCGGCGAATGGTTTGCGCGCAACCCCACCTATAAGTTACCCAAGACCAGGGCTGCTGTGCGGCTCGAGTCCAACGATGCGTTGGGCTCGGTACTGGGCCTCTGGGAAACGTATGCGCTCCTGCGCAATGCAAACCGGCCCGTCGAGTTCGTCTATTTCCCCGACGGAACTCATGTGCAGAGCCGGCCCGCGGAGCGGCTGGGATCGCAAGGGGGCAACGTCGATTGGTTCAGGTTCTGGCTTCTCGATCAGGAGAGCGACGACTCATCGAAGGCCAGTCAGTACCAAAGGTGGCGCCAGCTGCGTGCGCTGCAATGAGCTAAGCGGCAATGCGTTGACCGCAGTTGCTCCACTGGCGCAACCACGCTTCACACATCAAGCAAATCAGAATCTGACCCGCGTGGCCTTCAATCTTGCCCACGCCACGCAGGACGGACTGCAGAGAAGCTCTGTCCAGTATGCCTTCCCGCGCCAGCATTCCATCCATGAGCATTTCCTTGACGAAGCCGAGGTTGCTCGCGAGCAGCACTTTCGCTGAATCGTAAGTCGCCGCCTTCGAACGCCGCAGGCGGATCTCGTTGGGCAGGTCCGGACGAAACGCGCGACGCGCAAGGCCCCGATCGCGTCCGCCGGTCAGCAGCAGATAGGTAGGAAGCTGCAAGACCAGCTCAAGCAGAGGTTGCGACACGAGTGGCGCCAGGTTTTCGGGGGGCTGTGCCGTTTCGATCGGATCGTACATGTTCCGGTCCATGGCGGTCGTCAGGCAAAACAGATGCCACCACTTGCCGGGGGGCAGGTTCGAGTCTCGATCGAACCACGGGTGCACAAACAGGCGGCATTGGCCGACAGATTCTCTGACGTTTGCACTGACAAATTGGTAACGCGCAATGCCAGCCGTAAGTTGAGCGGTGGCGGAGCGGAAACGCGGGCTCACCAGGACGTCCCAGACAGTTGCGCCTTCCATGCGCGCCGCATCCAGCGCCAACCTGAGCAGGGCCGTGCGAATACCGTGACGACGCCGATAGTCCCTGCAGGCGTAGCCTGCGCCGTTCTGATAGAAGAGTTGGTCACCACCCTCACCGGAGATGATCACGTTTGCGCCCGTCTGCTGGGTGACGTGTGCTGCGCCGTAATCGGGAGCGAACAGATAGAAGTTGGAAAACGGGCTCTCGGCCGCTGGCATCACCAGCCGCTCGCGCAGATCGAAGACGACTTGCTGCTCGTGCTCGACCAGTCGCGCATCTGCGTGGCTCGCGGCGAGGCGAGCGAAGTGACGTTCATCGGTGCTGAGATCGTGCGGGTTGCGGTAGTTCATGCACGTAAGGTTGGGCCGTGCCGGTGCGCCCGCCAGGGTCGTAACGACAACTGATGAATCGAATCCGCCTGAAAGCAGCACGATGGCTTGGCTGTAGCGTGCGGCCCAGGAGTGAATGCAGGTTCGCGTAGTGTTTCGCAGAGCATGCGCTGCCTGCTCGACGTCTTCCTGAGCGCGATGTTCGGCGAAGTCGACGGGATGCCAGCACCACGACGAAGCCGCGCGAGAGTGTTGCACGCATATGCATTCGCCGTGCACGACACGCGTAACGGAGTCCAGACCCGTCTGACGCGACTCGTAGAGCGGAGTGCACAGGAAAGCGGCCACGTAACTCCAGTTGATCGTGTGGTTGGTTAGTCCGAGCTGGATGCAAGCGCTCATCGACGAGAAATAGACACGGACCCCTTGGAATTCTGTGGTCAGACAGTCCACCTCGCCGCTCGGTGATCTGAGGATGTATGTGCAACGGCGCTCCAAGTCGCACAGGACAGCGACATAGCGCCCCCAGTAATCGCTGGTGAGGTAGCGACCCTGAGACTCCAGCAGTTTCCGCGTCTCGGCTGGACCGAATGTTGCCGCAGCATCTGGCGTGCCGTCGTCCCCAGCGCGCTTGAAAACCGTTCCCAGTATTACTCCCACGCTATTGGTGAGGACGTGGCTATCGTCGGATCCGGCGCCGGCGTCCTGCACGAAGACTCGGGCGCCATTCTGATCGAGCACGCAGTCCCAGTCGCTGCCCGACGAGCGTACCTTGGAGCTCAGTTCGTGAGCGACGCGCGCGCAATCGGCGCGAGTCGAATCCCACACGAAGGCGATGTAGCCAAACATGCTGCGCAAACTCCTCAGACAACCAGCAGGCGCGTGTAGCTACCCACAGACTCGGGGCGGCCATTGAAAATGTAGGAGCCGTGCTGTACCCAGCAGTGCGCCGCGAAGGGTGCGAGCTTCACACCGAATACCCAGTTTGCGTAGACGCCATGGAGCGCCAGGAACTCGATGAGCACCATGGAATCGAGGAAGCAGTGGTCGTGAGCGGTGAAGAGCAGTGGGCGCAGATACAAATAGACGCTCAGCAGGCGGCGGGCGACCTCCGGGTCGAGTGCAGGCGCGCGATGTGCTCTTCGAAGATTTCGATTGCGGACGCGGTACACCGCGCGCTGGGTCCCGATCCGTAGTGTTGCTCTGGATACCGTATAGGCAATCGCCAACTTCAGCAGCTGAGCGAACCTGACATTCGGCCTGTCCTCCGTCCATTGCTCAAGCAACGTTTGCTCTGCGACTGCGAGATCTACTGGCAACCAAGGGTGACCTTGACTCCTGTCGGACGTGAGCAGCCCGTTGTGCTGCAAGTCCTCCAGGAACGCAGTGAAGGTCGATTGTCCCGAAGCGGGAGTCGCACCTGCCAGTGCAGCGCGCAGCGACGGCGCATGTTCAAGTGTCACGCCGAAATACCTGTCTCGTTTCAGATCGAGAAAGACGCCGCCGTGGTCGGTTACGCAGAAATGAACGTGAGGTCGCAATAGCATTTGCATCGTGCAGTCTGAGTGGGTGTGATCTATATCGATCCACGTCAGTCCATCTTGAAGACGTTGATGATGCGCTTTCCGCCAACACTGACCGAGTCAAACGATGGGCCCGAGGGGCCGCCCTTCGTCTCCATGGAGATTCTTCCGAGTTCTACGCTCATAGAGCCTCCAATACAGATAGTGACTTTGCGCGACGCCGTGTCGATCGTCTAGTCGGCCTTGATCACCAAGACAAGGTGCTTTCCGACCATCACGCAGCAATCAAATTCGCTGCTGTGACTAAAGCCCTTGGTCTGGATGGAGCACCTGTCGAGCTCTATAGACATGACATCTCATGGAACGATCTTCAACGTTGGAGCCGTTCGCTCGCCCAAGCTCGGGAGGTAGGATGAAAGCAGGTGTGCGGCGGCAACGCCGCACACCACTTCCTCGCCGTCAGTCGATCTTTGAAACCAACACGCTGATGCGCTTGCCACCGAGCGTGGTCGAGTCGAAGCTGGGGCCACTGACGAAGCCCTTGGTTTCGATGGAGAACGTTCCGAGTTCGATAAGCATGACAATCTCCTTGCTTTGCGTAAGGTGTCCGGAGTTTTTCAGTCGACTTTGGCAACCATGTTGATGCGCTTGCCCCCGGCCGTCGTCGAGTCGAAGCTGACGCCACTGACGTAACCCTTCGTCTCAGCGGAAAACGTTCCGAGTTCGATAAGCATGACAATCTCCTTGAGTTGAGTAGCGATCATTGCGAGCAGACTCACGTGCCCGGCTCGTCAATCCAACCTGAACACGTTGACCAGTCTCTTCGTGGCGAAGGAGTCGTACGACGGACCGGCGTCCCATCCCCTCGTCTCTGTTGATACCTTTCCGAGGTCACTGATCATGACAGTCTCCAATCTATGAATGACTTGGTTGCGCCATCCCGGGTTGGCGAGGACAGGGTGCAGGGAGGAGAGTTACGAAATCAAGGGTGGCGACGGTAGTGGCGAATGCTTCGCGCGCGCCGTCCTCCGATGTCCGATGGTGAGCAGTGAGTGACCTGTAATTTGCATGCAGATGTTTCGCGGATCCGGAAAGCAGCAGAGGTCAAGGATTTGCGCTCGGTCACCGTGTGTGGGCGAGGCGCCGCGGAGCGTGGACGTTTCAAAGTCTCGGATTGTCGGAGCGTTTACTGCTCGGACAAGCGCGAACCCAAGAGTCAGAGTTGGAGTTAGTGCATTGCCCAACGGCTGAGCGATTCGCAGGGAGCCCAGCTCCACATCCTCTCTGAATTCGCGCGTATCATTCGCGCTGGACATCGGATCACGGTGCCGCACTTGCATACTCCGCACAGCGCAGTATGGTCGGCATGGTTGGCCGAGCACGGACAGGCATCATGCAACGGCAGTTCAAGGACAGACTCGAAGGCCTCAGGGCAGTGGTTGCGCTGATCTGGGTGCATACCGATCGCTTCGTGAAGGCACGCCTGATCATGGCGGTCGCCTCCCTGGTGCTCGCTTCGGTCTTCGCAGCCCTCGGCCCCCTGGCGCTCAAGAACGTCGTCGATGCGATCGCCGGCGATGCGGCGGGAACGGGGCTATCCATCACGGCGCTCGTCATGCTGTACGTGCTGACTCAGTGGCTGGCCCGCGGCGCTGGCGAGTTGCGGGCCTTGCTTTATGCGTACGCTGAGCGACGCATGTTTCGCACTGTGAGTGAGAGCGTGTTCGCGCACGTAATGCGGCTGCCATTGCGATTTCACCTTGGTCGCCAGACCGGTGCGATCGGGCAGACCCTGCAGAACGGTCTGCAGGGCTACCAACTGGTGCTTCATCACCTGGTCTTTACCTTCCTGCCGGTTGTCGCCGAGCTTGCGACGATCGTGATCGTGCTCGTTCGCCTGGATCAGCCGATCTTCTTCGCGTTTTACGCGGGAGCGGCGCTCACCTACGCGGTCGTCTTCGGGATCACGGTCACCAAGGTGGCGCGAACAGCCAATGCGGCGTCCGCTACCAGCATCGATGCAAGTGCGACCATGACGGACAGCATCCTCAACTACGAGGCCGTGAAGTACTTTACCGCGGAGCGCGTCGTGGAGGAGAAGGTCAGCACGGCGCTAGTCAGAACGGAGAAGGAGTGGGTCAGGTTCTATCACTTGTACTCCATCAGCGGCCTTGGAGTTGCGACGACGTATGCCGCATTTCTTGCGCTCACGGTTCTGTATGCGGTCGGTCAGGTGCAGACCGGCGCCATGACAATCGGCGGCTTTGTGCTGGTCAACACCTACATGTTGCAGATCATCCGGCCGATCGAGCTGATTGGCTACGCTTTGCAGGGCTTCAGCCAAGGCGCCGCCATGCTCAACAGCATGCTGCAACTCCTGCGCGAGCAGCCCGAATCCGACGCGCCCGGCGCGCTCATCGCCCCTAGCGGCCCCGGCAGTCTCGAATTCGATGCGGTAGCGGTGTCTTATCGTGCGGATCGCACCATCCTCAACGGGGTCAGCTTCCGCATACCCGCGGGCAAGACGCTAGGCATTGTGGGAACGAGCGGGGCCGGCAAATCGACTATCGTCCGGCTCGTGACCCGCCTGCTCGAAGTCGACTCCGGTCGCATCCTGCTCGACGGCGTCCCCATATCGCAGATGCCACTGTCAGCGGTACGGCAGGCAATTGCCGTCGTTCCGCAGGACACCGTGCTGTTCAACGACACGATCGGTTACAACATCGGAATCGGCAAGCACGGATCGAGCCAGCAGGAGATCGAAGACGCAGCCCACGTCGCTCATCTGCATGAGTTCATCACGAGTCTGCCAGACGGCTACCAGACGCAGGTCGGCGAACGGGGCGTGAAGCTCTCAGGCGGCGAGAAACAGCGTGTGTCGATTGCGCGAGCGGCACTCAAGCATCCGCGGATCTATGTCTTCGACGAAGCCACGTCGTCACTGGACAGCAGGACCGAGCGACAGATCCTGCGTAATCTGCGGGAGATTTCCAGCGCGCATACCACCCTTGTCATCGCGCACCGGCTGTCCACCGTGATCCACGCGGACGAAATCGTCGTACTGGACCAGGGAACGATCGTGGAGCGAGGCGCGCATGCATCGTTGATTGAGGGCGACGGTCGATACGCAGCCCTATGGCGCGCGCAACAGAGCGCCGCCGGTCAGTTGGAGAACGCATAGGAGATCTTCGCAAAGATCTGCTCCTGCTCCGAGGTTTGGCTCACACCCAGGTAGAAGCGCGTCTGCCAGTTCGTCTGATAGCGCAGCAAGAGCGAGGACAACCTGCTCCTGGCGTGTACACGCGCTTCGAGGCCTGCGAATGGCGGCACAGCATCGAACGTCGCCTCTTGATGCGTGAAGCGCAGGTTCAACCTGCCGGAGAAGTGCCACGTTGCGCTCACCTGCAGGTTGCGCTCGGTGAACAGCGTCGTTTTCGGGCCATCGGCGCCGGTCGCCTGCAGAGATTGATGGCCGAGGGTCGATCCGATCTCGAACTGGGCGAACCGCAGCGGGATCGTTCCCTGGATGCTCCAGCCGTCACCGATGGCGCCCGTGACGGTATCCGGCATTTTACCGCCGGTTACGCTCAGGATGGCCTGCGGCATCCACGGAAATGGCGTCGCAGAGACGGCCAGCCGAAACGAATCGTATGTGCGTAGCCCCGCGAGGGTCATGGTCTCGGTGTTGGGTTGCCACGCAAAGGACACCATGGTGTCCCTTGCGGCGCGGATAACGAAACCGGGAGAAATCGCTTGATTGATGCGACCGCCAACATTGCCTTCGATGCGTGTGGCGGTGAGCTGTGGGCCGAATCGCGTGACCAACCCGCCGCCGGGATAGAAGTAGCGACTGACGATGGCAGCCGTGGACGAGATGCCGACCTGCGTGACGAAGCCGTTCCAGGCCCTGAAGTCGCGCGAATACGACTGGTGCGAGAGGCTTCCGTACCAGTCGCTGCTACTGTGCGTCCACATCAGCGAAGTCGCGCTGCCGCTCAGCGCCTGCCCAGTCCAAGCATCGAGCAGATCCGGTCGATTCGGGTTGCGGGTCTGCGAAGTCACGAACTGCGCAGTCACTTGATTCGCAGCCGAGGGCATCCAGGTACCATCAGCTCCGAATACGACATTCTGACTTCCGTCGTCGTTGAAGCGGCCGCTCGCGAGCAGTCCGAACGATGTGTCGTCGAAAAGGAGTCGATTCCTGACGACCAATCCCGTCGATTCGAAGTCCTGCAAGGCCAACCGTGAGCCGGTCGGTCCGGGTTCGATGACCGTTCCGCCGCCCGCATCACGCAAAGCGAGAGCAGTGTACTCATGGCGCGCAGAACGATCGGTAATTCGCACCCCGATGTCCGGGTCCGTGAATGCACGCGTGTAGATCGCCGGGATCTGCGTAGTCAGCAGGTCCATTCCCTCCAGGAAAAACGGCCGCTTCTCGATCAGCGCCAGCGCGAACTGAGTATTCGCCGTGAGCTGCGGAGCGTCCGCCTCGATCTGCGAGAAATCCGGGAAGATCGTTGCATCGACGACGGTGTTCTCCCGCGGCTTCCATGTCAGATCGATACCAGCGCCGAACTCGCCGCTCGTCCGCGAATTGCCGTCGAGCCGTTCGTATGCGACGTGCGGGATGACAGACAGCGCGCCTCTCTTCTCTACAGCAACACCATCGAGAATGCTTGCGTAGCAGAGCTCGCAGGTCTCACCGCGAGGGATGGGCGCACTGGACAAAGTCACGACCTGCTGACGCGGCAGATTGCGGTACACGACGTACGCCCACGAGTTCTCGACACCCGCTCTGTATCGTAGCGAAGCGAGCGGTATCTTGATCTCCACTGTCCAGCCGTGCTCGTCGATGGAAGTTGCGGCGTCGAAGTTGAGGTCGGGCGAGTAGTCGCGATTGCGGTTCTTGTCCTCATACTGCCCGTCAGTAAGGACGCCACGCGCGTTGACGCGAAAGAACAGGGCGCTGCGTCGTGTGTTCATCGGATCCAGCAAGACCTCGACATAGTCCTGGTCTGCCAGCACTTGGTCGCGGCGCACGAACGATGCGCGAATGTCCGCAGGATCATCATCCTGAGCGCGAATGGCCACGTAAACGTTCCGGTCGTCGTGGAGGAAGGCGACAGTGGTGACTACGGCAGGATTACCGAGGTGGGCCGGATACGTTTCAAAAAACTTCGCGACAGGCGTCGCGGCACGCCAGCTCGTCTCGTCGAGCTTTCCGTCGAGCGTGATCTCGCCGACAACTTCTCCAAAAGCCGCACGTTCGGCAGCGGCATCTTCCGCCGCGCTTGCGATTCGCGCCGCAACGAGTAGAGCCGCAAGTGTTACGATCCTGCTTCCGGCAGAGTTGCCGATGTCGCGCACTGGTTCCGTCCGGGTTCCAACGAGCGAGCGACTCTAGCCGTCCGTCGGCGATGCGGGTGCGGGTGTGCGCTAAAGGCAAGGCTATTGCGCGCGATGGCCGACTAGTCTGGCACTACGTATTGGACTCTGCGTGCCTAGTGACTTGTCAGTGCAGGCGTTGCGCCAGATACGTGAACTTCAGTCCATAGTAGAGAGCCTGCTGTCCAGCAGTGATGTATTGACCATGACCGCCTTCAGGCGCTTCGTAGAAGTAATAGGGCAGGCGCGGTGCTTCGAACTTTGCCGCATATCTTCGCGACATCGCAGGAAAGACATTATCGTCCGTTGTCGATGTCACGATGAACGGCGCAGCCATGACAGGGTGGCTGCGTAGATTCTGATAAGGCGATACCCGTTCAAGAAATGCTCGTTCTTCTGGGATCTCAGGCGAACCGCGCTCCTGCTGCACCCATTCGCTGGCGTGCTGCAGATCATTGCGCGTCCAATCCATCACGCCATTCTCTGACACCACGGCATTGAACAGCTCGGGATGCTGATTCAGCATCACTCCCATGAGGCCGCCGCCATTCGAGTGGCCCATGATTCCTAAATGTCGCGGTGAGGTGATCTTGCTACGGATCAATCCTCGGCGACAGCGACGAAGTCATCGAAGGCGCGCTGGCGATTGGTCTTGGTCGCCGCAGAATGCCAAGCGGGACCGAATTCTCCGCCACCCCCGATGTTGGCCAACACGAACACTCCACGTGGCTCCAACCACAGCCGACCCTGAGTGCCGTCGTAATAGGGGTACTGAGGCGCTCCGTTGCCTCCATAGGCCTTGAGCAACGTTGGAGCCTGGCCGTCATAGGCCAAGGTTTTGGGCCGCGTCACAAAGTAAGGAATGGGAGTCTTGTTCTTCGAGATTGCCTCGAACTGTTTCGTAACGTGCCGGCCGCCATCGAACTGCGGCGGCGTCCTCTTGAGCGGCGTAGCGAGCCAAGGCGACGTCAACGTTGTAGATCGCAGGAGGGTTTAGAAAGCTCTCGAATTTCACGAGCGTTCCCGACGACAGCGCTCCACCATGCATTGCAAATGCGACAGTGCCCAAGTCCGGCAAACCGATCTCTTTACGCTCCCACCCTGTGCGGCTCAGGCTGAAGCGGGACAACCGACCGCGCACATTCAGATGACTGATGATTAGGAGGCCATCTGACGTCTCACCCATCGTGTCGATGGTTTCGCGTGGGCCCGGCTCCATCAGCAAGCGTGCGCGCGGTGATGATCGCGCAATCTCGTCATCGTCAATCGAAATGAGCGAGCCTGCTTTCCACGCTTTCCCGTGAGCGACCCAATCCTCTCCAAGCTTGAAAATCCATTGCCCAGCGTGGAACGCGACTCCGATCCCTCCCAACTTCGGTAATGGCAGCGGAACAGTCTTATTGTCCGGTGTCAGCTTCCAGTACTTGCCGCTTGTTCCCGCAGCGTTACTCCCCGCGATGAAAAACGAAGACCCGCCTTTGCGCGCATACAAGAAGGTGTCGATGCCTGCAGATTCCTCAGGCGCGAGTATCGTTTTGGCAGATGCAAGCGGCCGCCCTCGGGACAGCTCCTTGAGCGAAGTACTCGTGTTGGGCTTTCCTTGTGATGCCGATGCTCCAAGTTCAATGAACAATAACGAGTTCTCATCCTTCCAGGTCGGAATGACCGGCAAGTCACGTCGAAGCCGCCTTTGACGAACGCCCCTTCTTCATCGAATTCGCGCCAGCGGTCTCACACATCTACGTGGGAGTTTCTCGGCGCGCCGGAGATTTCAAGTCTTGAGCCCAATACTGCAATCAGTTCGTGACGTTGCGCTGACGCGCTACGCGATGAGAGCTGTGACCATGGAAACTTGGGCGCATCTCACCCCGCACGCATCGCGGACCGCAGGGGAGCGGTTGATGCCGTCGACGCAGCATTGACAACCGTGCTTGGCTACGAATACGTCGCTTTTGCGCGCATAGTCGAGGTCAATAATCCTTCGATGCACGCGAGTCTGTTGACAGCGGTCATTCTCAGCAAGGAGCAGGTTATGAGCGGTCGCATTTTCGAGCTCGGCGCCATTTCGCAAGAAACTAAGGGATATACAACTTCGAACTCATTTGACGGCATGGCTCCGCTCGGCGGAAAGTGGGCCAGTTTCGTTATAAGACGGGACTAGGCTGCACTTTGCACAACGATAGAAGCATGGGGTTACTTGCCTCGAGTAACCCCGCGAAGACTTACTCATGAACCGTTATGCCAAGGCTTTTTGAAACACCTCCAGCAACCTGCTCCACGCCTTCTCCGCCTTCTCCTCGTTGTACACCTGAGAATCCGGCGGACACCATCCATGCATCGCGCCTTCGTACACCTCAATCTCCGCTGGCAGCTTCGCCTTCGCGAACGTCTCGCGTAACACGTTCTTCGCATCCGGCTGCTTCTCATCATCGTTCGCAGCGATCGCGAACAGATACGACGCCTTCATCTTAGGCACGAGCAGATGCGGGCTCTCCGGCTTGTCCGTCACCAACCCACCACCATGGAACGACGCACCGGCGCCCACGCGATCCGGAATCGCAGCAGCGGTGCGCATTGTTAGCGGACCGCCCATGCAATACCCCATCGTTCCCATCTTGCGCTTCTTGTCGACGGACGACTGCTTGTCGAGCCACGCAATGAATGTCTTGGCGTCGCTCTCTGCCGTGTCCTTATTCAACGTGCCCGCGAGCTTCATCAGCGCGTCGCGCGTATCCGGATCCTGGAAGCTCGCACCTTCAGCGGCGACCGGCGCCTTCTTCGTGCGATAGAAAGGATTGACGACGAGCACCGAGTAGCCCGACTCGGCCAATCGCGTGGCCATTTTCCGGAAAGCGGGACGCAGACCGAAAATGTCCGGCCAGATCAACACGCCGGGATGCTTGCCATCTGCCGGATGCACGAAGTACGCGTCGCACGTGCCGTCGGCGGTCTTGATTTCGATCTCGGACTCTTTCGTCTCGGCGGCATTGGCCAGCTTCGGCAGCATGAACATCAGCCCGGTGCCGACGGTCATCGCCCCGAACTGCCGGCGCGACAGTTCCGCGCGGCGCTGGAATTCCAGGATGTCGCGGATCGAATCGTTGTCGCACATGGTTCGCGCTCCGGGAGGGTCAGGCGCGACATGCTACTCCTACCGCCGGAAAACGGTCACCGGAGACTTCTGTGAAGAAAGGCAAGAATGCTCAGCAAGCGGCGTCGCTCCCCTTCGGCCCCGCCACGCATATCGTCGTCGTCGTCGAAAACGCCAACTTCCCTTCATCCTGAAACGACGTCTCCGCAAACGCCGCCGTATATCCCTCCGCCCCACGCTCCGCCACACACGCGT
>WUUC01204620.1_pt1 | contig 20125 bp, 19 predicted proteins | sample 6278441 | NCBI WGS metagenome assembly WUUC01 (sample SAMN13675441, study PRJNA597444) | soil metagenome | isolation source: soil | place: USA: Washington | collected 2017-10
AGTTCATCATCCAGACCCGCGCGACCAGAGGCGAGTGGGGCGGGAGGGTCGAGATCAGGCGCGCGGGCGAAGGCAATCCGGTCGCGCGCGTGGTCATCGTCCCCGACTTCTCAATCTTCGTGCTTCGGTTGGAGTCCACAGGGCCGTGGGAATTGCAGGTCACTTACAGCCAGACGAGCGGCCCGGAAGGCGACTACGAGGTGGTGATCGCGCCGAGGATTACAGGTGAAGAAGGAGCGGGGCAGGTCTTCGCGCTGCCGAGGCGTGCGCCGAACTCGGCGCGGGAGCACGTGCTTGTCCCGAACGCTTTGGCTCGCGCCGTCGGCACGCTCCCCGGCGCTGGCGCCGCGTCGGCGGACGCGCGACCTGACGGGCAAGGGCGGTGGCCGACTTCCCTCACCGGTGTCGAAGTGCGGGTGGCCGGGCAGCTTGGCACTATCCTCGCCGTCAGGCCCACCGGCAGCAATACATACTTAGTGGACTTCGTAGTGCCCGCGCAGGTGACGCCCACTGTATCGGGCTCGCGTATTCCCATCGTCGTCCGCCACGCTCCGTCGGGTGCTCAATGGCAACTTAGTGCGGTGGAGTTGCTGGAGAACGCTCCAGCCATTTGGGGGCGACAAGTTAACGGCCAGACTTTTCCGTTGGCGCTCGCGCTCGAATCACCGACGCTCGTCGCATTTGACGAGAGTAACCGTGTACCTACTAACGGAGAGACGCGCGTGATGCTCTTCGTCAGTGGGCTCGGACTCGGTCGCGCAGCTAGTAATACCCGCCTCGTCGCGCAACTCTCCGATGGCACTCGCATTCCGCTGCCGGTTGAGCACATAGGCACTACTAGCTTCCCGGGAATAGACCAGATCACATTCAAAGCCGACCGAATTCTGTCCGGTCAGACGCGAGTGCTGCTGTCAATAGAAGGGGGCGAGGAGGTGTGGCTCGCGCTACACCTTCGCTAAAGGAAAGGCTGATGAAAAAAGCGTTATTGAACTTGTGTGTGCTGACCTTCTTCGGTCTGCTTGTGCTGCTTCAGGGTTGTGCGTCCTTCAACTCGAAGGAACTTACGCGCGACAGCGCCAAAAGATTGATCGAGGCGGACAAAAGCTTCAACCAGCCTCACACGATCCGGCTGGAGAACTCGCAGAAGTTTCCTGTCCCCGCCGAATCAGTGGACGAGCCACCGCCGGACGCCCGCGCCGTCGAACTCTTCTATCGAGATTACCCGCTGACAGCGGCGCTCCACCGCCTAGGGTTAGTAGAAGCAGAAGCGACGATGATGGAGAAGCCACAGGCGCTCGCCTTCGGACAGTTGACGATGTGGAAGTATAAGGTCGAAGCCCGGTTGACAAGCAAAGGCAAGGAATTAACGAACGGAGCGACAGACCAACTCCCGCTGTACAGAAAGCAGGTCATAGAAGTGACGGGAGTCACGGCAGGGCAATCCGGCAGCGCACAAGCGGAGTTTAAGTGGAGGCGGATGCCGACGCCTCTCGGCGAAGCGTTAGAGATTGAAGGCCCGACGTTTCAAAGTCTCCCGCCGGAGATACAGAGTGGAATCAAGGGATCGATCAGCCGCTTCGGGAATGCTCTGCCGAAGAGCTACAAGCTGACTAACAGCGGGCAGGCCGAATTCCGGCTCTTCGACGACGGTTGGCGGGTCGATGGTCTGCGGTTATAAGTAAGCGAGCACGCTTACTTATTGAGTTTGCGCAAGAAACCTATAGGGTCGAAGCCAATAGCCCTCGCGAGCTCCAGAAATTCGATGACATCTAGCCTGCGCACACCGTTCTCCACCTTCCAGACGAACGACTGAGGCCGCTCCAGCCGCCCCGCGAGTTCGTCCTGCGTCAAGCCCGCCTGCTTTCGGGCTTCGACCAACAAGACCCTTAGTTTTTCATACTTCTCTTCCGGGGCGGGTAACGGCATTCAGCGCCTCACGAAAAGCTATTGCTATTAAACCAAAATGGTTTATGATTCGCTTTCGCTCATAGGCGCAACAACGTCACATGGATAAAACAAGTTGCGCCATGTTAAAACTTGCCGAGTTTAGTCAAGCAGGGCGCGTGTGTCCATCATTACATCTTTCAGGAATGCAAAGCAGAAGGGGTCTTAATCATGCTCTCCCTTACCCCGACGAAGCTCCGCGACTATCTGGTCTGCCCACAACTCTATAAGCTGCGGCACATCGACAGGGTAGAAGCGGGCACAAACTCCGCCGCGCTCTCATTCGGGCGCAGTCTTCACGCCGCCCTCGAAGAATTGCACAAAGTTGACACTGATGCTTTACCTGATGCGGAGCGGTTGCTCCTGCGTCATTGGGACGCAGGCGGTTACTGTGACAGGCAAGAGTCCGAGATCTATTTCGCCAGAGGGTGCGACGCGTTACGTCGCTATATGAGCGTCCCTCTCGCCTCCGCAGGGCGAATCATCGGAACAGAGGTCTTCATGTCCTATGTCGTAAACATGAAGGGATTACGCATCAAGCTCGGGTGTAAGGCTGACCGGATGGCGATTGACGAGTGCGGGGTGCTCGAAGTCCTCGATTACAAGACTAATGCCTCGGGCAGGCTACCGACAGCGGAGTCGCTGACCGAGGATCTTCCAACTTTTCTCTATTACATCCTAACGCGCATCTGCTATCCGGAGCACAAGGCTGTGCGCGTCTCACAACTGAACGTGCTGACGCTGGCGAAGGTCGAGGTCGAGTACGACGAAGCGCAGATCGCAACGAATAAGAAGAGTTTCATTGCGTATGCGCGCGCGTTTGCGACGAGCACCTTTGATCCCGCCCCTTCCGAGGCGTGCGCTTGGTGTTCCGTACAGGATCGATGTCCCGCGCTCAATAAAGAAGTTGATTTCGACAGCTTAATTTAGTGCTCGGACTACGCTAATTCTGGCTGAAACGTGAGTTTCCCCAACCGTTTGCCACGTACCAAAGCAAATGCTTGCTGGAAGTACAACGAAAGCAGGAATTATGGTGAAAGGCTTTGCACAAGAAGCAGGAATTTCACAATAATTAGCGGGGCGACACAAAAAGTCTTCTAGAACTAATAAAGCGGCGTATTTAACACGCCGCTTTATTAGTTCTCTATGACACCGGTTCGCTACTGAGCATTTGCAGCTTCAATTTTTGCGGCTATGGCTGTGGGAACAGGACGAATGCCGAGATAATGTCTCGGTTGAAGCGTAGGCTTCAAAGTTGAGACCCATCCCCTCCAGTGGCGGCGGACGGTCATGCCATAAACCTCATCTCGCGCATGCATCACTCGCCAATTATCAAATACAATGAGGTCACCCTCTCGTGGTCTGAACTCAATAGCGTATTGAGGGTCATTAAATCTTTCCTTCAGGAACTCATAATCCTTGAGGCAGTCCGGATGAACTTGAATCACATCGTCAAACCTAATTCTGCACACTAGGCTTCCGGTCGGTGAGAAATAAAAGATTGGGCCTGTATGCACCATATTCTTTTTAGAGAAGGTTGCGGCATCAGGGCGCGCCATATTGATCAGTATTTCATACCGGCGCTCTTCATCAATATCAAGAAGCGCTTTGGCAGTGTCAACGAATATGCTGTTAGCACCAACCTTTGCGCCGGTAATGTAGTAGAAAATTAGCACCGCAGGTGTTTCGCTGTGCTGTGTCCCGTCTACATGCAAACCTAAATCTGCCAATGTATTTCCGGAGTTAGCCGCGCCAGTTGGCTTCGGCTCAATCAATTGGATGACATCTTTATCAAAATCATTCTGTGACTTCGTAAGCGGGCCGATAAATTTTGCCAGTGACTTAACAACAAAGCCCTCTGGACTCTGAGCAGTTATCCTGATGTTAGAGATTCCTCTCTGCTCTAAATCATTGAGGATTTTTTTGGCTAAGATGTCATCAACATCATTAACATCATAAGTAATATCATCGGGATTTAAGTTCGCGTCCCACGGCTCAATACGAGCCATCTTTATATTTGCCATGTATCTCTCCACTCTAGCAAACTGATTGTTACTATCCGCATCCTTCTTGAAATAATACAACGCAGATTCAAGTAGTATCTGTTTAATGGCGGGGTCAGACTCTCCTCTCGCTAGTGCTAATTGATCGTGCGCACGTTGAGGGAATGGGCTATGACTCATATTAAAAGCAGCCTACCGAGCCATCAGCGACTGTTCACTTCTTTTAATTGTTGGAGCGAAGTGAAAGATCAATTCAACGAAATATTCATCAATACTATGCTCGGTTCCTACTTCGAATGGACATTCGAGGGATTCAGGCAAATCATTCTTTGAATGGAAGGATGCTATGAAGTTATCCGTATTAGGGCAATAAACATCATAGCTGTGAAGGATGATGCCTGCGTCTTCAAATACCTTTAGCAGTGCAATCGCGTATCCCTCCTCAACTCCTAAGCTTTTAGCAAGTAGTACAGGAACAATATCGAACGCAGCATGGTCGAGGCTCTCAGTAGACCGGATTGGCCGGTCTAAGAGTTCACGGAGATAGACCTCCGTCGCTGACAACGTTTCGGCAAGGCGAGGAGATTGCCTCTTATATTTCTCTAATTCTGGAAATGGCATATTCAACTTCACTCGCCAAATGGTTAGCAGGAAACTGCACCATGTCTTCCTTCCTGCTTAGGTGCATGTACATCTTACGATGTAGTTTCCCGCCTGAGCCTTCAGGCAACCATGTGCCACTTAGACCTTCAATGACCCGTCTATCTCCATCAACTTTTGTGCCAGCAGTATATGCCGGGTCATCCCTAACGTCGGAACGACTCCAAGTGCTCTGCTTTGAGTTGTGGCCTGTTCGCTCAGAAGCATGCGTCTCCTCAAAGACCGTGGGTCCTAATTTATTGATGCCGCTGGCGACTTTAAGTAAATCTATAGAACGAAATTCAGAAGCACCTAAAAGTTTAAGAGCCTGATTCTTATAAAAACCCAAATATCCGTCTATCACCTGCCCCCCATAGGTCGTCTGATGCGGATGTCTGCGCCCTTCAGCATCCATCATAATTTTGATAAAGCCGGTAAGCGGTTCCGCGGATATAATTATGAGATTCGTGCGGGGCACAAATTCAAGAGACATGGTCTCAAGATTCTGTTTAAGGATTTCATGCGTTTCAGAAAATCCAATGCGCACCTCCTTAGTTGACCAGAAGATGTAATTCAAGTACGGCTTAGATGGTAATTGCCGAGCCTTAACAGGTTCGAAGTCAATTCTATGCCCGAGCAACTTAAGATGGTTCTCGAACATCTGCCGAAGCCCGAAAGTTTTATAGTTACTGAGTTTGCCTAAGTAAACGCGCTTGCCGCCATACTCCTCAATTTCTAATGCAACCCTTCTGAGTTGGTCACTTGTCAACTTCCCATTGCCAACATGCTTATCCAAGAGCGTATAGAAATCTGTCTCATTGCTTGCTGTATGTGGGTGAATCCCTGATATTTTCAACCAGTGTTTTATTGCTTCGTGAGTGCCATAGTTAATAATTTCTCGAAGATGTTGAATGGTCATTGTATCATCTATGCAACATAATGTCACACGCGCAACCAGCTAAAGACAAGTCTCGAATTCAGGTTAGGCGTGAGGAAATAAGTAAAAAAGTGGGACAGCCATAATTGGCACATGAGACGCTCTAGGGGCAAATTGCAAGGCCAAATACCACAATTCTGAGGGGCAACATTGTTAGAATATCACCATAACTTAGGGCATGGCAACAACTCCGCCGCGTGCTTAGCTATGGTCAAATCCCTGCATCATAATCCTTGTTAAATTTTGTTGAACTACAGTAAGTATTACTCGTATTAGTGTTTTGGGTATTGAGTATGACCTCAACCTCCCCAACGCGAAAAGGAGTTTACAATGGCCGAGTTTGATCAGTTTGTAAGTGCGCTGACGCACCTCCTGTATCTCGTTCCCTTACTGTTAGCATTCCTCATATTCTACGGCGGTGTTTTAGTGGTCGGTATGATTGTAACGACGGCGTGTGCGTATCCAACTTACGCCGCTCTTTACACTTTAGAAATGCTCGCTCCATTTCTGAAACTCAACAAACCCAAGACGTTCGGCAAGAAATTTGGAATGAACTTGTCGGCGTCCTTCTGCTTTCTCTTCACAGCTTTAATCGTTTTAAGGTTCTATGAAGGGGTGAGTTATTTCGGGCTAGACGCATTCGTAGAAAAAGTGAAGATGGGGGAAATCAATTTACTGTCCGCTTGCTCGGTCGTACTTGGCAGTGTGTTTGTTATCTATCTGATCAGTTATTTCTCAGATCCGGATGAGCGAGACCCGCTTGAAAAACTTGAGGATTTAGCCGTGCCGCCCCTTGTTAAGAAGATTGTAGGGATTCCCTAAGACCACTAACAGGTCTACACCTGCTACCTCAGATAGAAAAACCCACCCGCCGGAGACTGGCTGACGGCGGGTTCACGACAGCCTCTTCGAAAGCGCGCCTATCTCCCACGAAGACTACCTGTTCGACGCCCCGCGTAAGCGCAGTATAAATGAGGGTCCGGTCAAGCAAACGGCTTTTGGTGATAGGAATGACGACGCGCTTGAACTGGCTTCCCTGTGCTTTATGAACCGTGATGGCGTATGCCAACTCAACGCTCCCAAGATCAGCGTCCGTAAAGTCAATCTCCCGCTCGTCGAAATCTACCACGGCGCGGCGTTCCGCACCCTCTGATTCTGCGTCAGGTGTAAACACTTTCTTCACCCTGCCGAGCGAGCCGTTGAAAAGCTCGCGCCCGTAATCATTGATCGTGAAAATTACCGGGTCGGTTTCGGCCAAACCCCAATCTGGAAGGCAGGACTGCCCACATGTCATCTCCGTGTGGAAAGCCTCGTTGATCGCCTTCACGCCCGCCAAACCCTGTCGTGTGACGCCGAGTATCTGCGCCTCATGGAACCCTCCTAAGTCACGCATGATGACTTTCAGCCGAGGGATGATGAACTCCTCACGTGATTCAATGAAGCTGATGCCAATGCCAACCCCGCCATACTCGGCGATCTGCGGCAATATCCCTCTGCGCACTTGGTCGGCTGCTTGCGGTATGCCGGTCGATGCTGCCTGCCTATGCACCTCCGTCAGTTCCATCTTCTCGACATTCTTACCATTCGCTAGAACGTGAAAGATGAGCCCCGGCCCGATTGGCGGAAGCTGGTACGGGTCGCCCACGAAAAGTAGCCTGATGCCATGCGGCAGCACCTTCATGAGGTTGTAGGTCAGGATCAGGTCGAGCATCGACGACTCGTCTATGATGACGAGGTCGCCCGCCTTCGGCAGCAACTTCCCGTTCCTGATGCGGTTCAGGAAACCAATGATCGTATAAGCGTCCTCACCCGTAGCTTCCCGCATTCGCTGCGCCGCGCGCCCGGCCAGCGCCATCTGGTAGACGGTCACGTTCAAAGCCTTGGCTACCCGGTGAACCGCCTTGAGGACGGTCGTCTTCCCGACACCGGCTCCTCCTGTCAGGACGCTCAAGGGTAGCGTAACGGCCCACAGAACGGCAGTGCATTGCCTCTTATTCAAGCTCATCCTTTCTTGCTGCTGAAAGGCGTTTAGTTGCGCATCTATCAATGAGAGACTGGCCCTGATCTGGTTGCTAAAGGTCATCCCTTCGAATCGTGCGGCGAGAGATTCCTCCATTTCAGCGCATCCTACAGTCTGGTAACCGGAAGATGTGTTACCTGTTATCGCCCCCTCCATCAATGACAAATCAATTGCATCTTGAGCCAGATGCTCGCCCCGCCGACCGAGCAGCATTTGGACGCCTCGCTTCAAGTTCTGCTCATCCACCAGCGTATCCTTGTGCCGGTCGAGACGCCGGTACAGCCATGCTTCGGTCGCGGCGATCAGACGACGAGGATCCGAAAACTCTATGCCTAGCCTACGGGCTACTCTGTCTGTGGCCTCCCACGATGTCAGGATCAACAGGCGGTAAGGATTTTCACGGAGCTTTTCCACGGCCTCCCCCTTCCAGTACCGGAAGATCTTCCCGGCCAGACGCACGTCTATGCCGTGCTCGTCGAGGAAGGCGATGAGTGATGCCGCCTGCCCTTGTGCGCGCCACATCTCCACCAATCTCTCCGCCATCTCTGGCGGCAGCACTTGGCTGAGAAGCGCGACATCTCCGCTCTCCAGCACCGCGCCCAACTCGGAGCCGAATCTTTCATTCAAGTTGTCGATCTTCTTACTGCCGAGGCCGAAGCCCCTGTAGGAAGAGTCAGTTTTGAGGTGGATGGTGAGCAGCCCGTCTGCCGGTTTCGCGGTCTGGCATGACGCGACGTGTATCTGCTCGCCGTAGACGGGGTGTGTCCTCACCTGACCCGTCATTCTCCATACTGAGCCGACGAGCGGGGCGGACGGCATCAGGCTACCGTCTGCGAGCGCGCTCACCCGGTGGCCGGAAGTGTCCTGCCCTTTAATGACGGCGCCCCCACCGGGTCCGGGGTACGCTTTGGTGACGACTATCGTGGTCGTCACGGATTTTGTGTGCGCACTGTTCACGGGATGTACCTCCGCCCGCTCGTCGTCATTATCTCTTCGAAGACAGAGTATTGCCGGAGCTTTTCCTCCAGTTCCGCGACCTTACGTCTCAGCTTCTCGTTCTCGGCTACCTTGACAGCCAACTTCTCGGTCAATTGCTGTACGTGGCGCTCGCTATCGCCGAGCCGCTTCTCGGCGTGCTCGGCCTTCTTGTTACCTGCCTGTTCTGCTGCTTCGAGGCCGATCTCCGACACCGCCTGCTCAATCAAAGCCCGCGCGTCATCATTGTCGTAAAAGACGCCGCGGTCCTTAAGGCCGCAGTCCCGGGCGATGGCCGTCCAGTTCGGCTTACCGTAACGGGAAGGCAGGTGCAGGCCGTTTGCCTTCAGGTGGTCTATGTAGGCTCGCACCTTCTCGACGTTCTCTTTGGCGATCTGCTGACCGCTTTTATTCTGCTGTTCCGTACTCTGTTCAACGCCCGAACTCATAATTCATTTCCTCGATGCGAATTCAGACGAGCCCTGCTTCTGCAAGCCGCCCGTAAGCTACTTTCAACTTCTCTTTAGCCGCCTTAAGCTCTTCCTCGACCCGCTTTACCCTGTCTCTCAGGGCAGAAATGATTTTGTCTTTCGAGTCCTCGGAAGCTCGCTGGTGACGAGGGAGAGCGGCTTTGGGAACACCCTCCCCGCGCAAATGCTCAATGCGCACCCTGAGTTTCTCCTGCCTGTAGAGCCACGCGGTTGAAACCGGCCCGGCCTTTGCCACGGTGTTGAAATTCACGGGACGACCTTCACGCAGCAGCAGGCGGATCGCTTCGTCGGCACGCCGGGTAGACTCGGCATGTTTCTTCTGCGCATGTTTGCGTATGCCCTCGATATTTCGCTTATGCTTCCTCGTCACCGTCACCGTCCGAGCCCTCCCCCTCCAGCTTGGTGACCATCCTGCTTAGATTCTGGCAATCTTCCTCAAGCTTCTCGACACGCCGCTGCCAGCCGTTCTCTCGGGCTTTGGCAAGGCTGAGTTTCACCTCACGCAGATCGTTCTTATGTATGTGCAGAAACTTTTTTTCAGTGACGAAGTGTGCGCACTGGTAGCAGGCGTTAAATTTGGGACAGATGCCGAGAGGTATCGGAAAGGTGCAATGCCCGTTGTGTAAGGATAACCGGCGATCCTTGATCTGGTCTTTAAGAACCTGATGCTCCACACCGTCAACCGGCGAGTCCAGACTGACGACCTTGCCTTTAATATTGATTAGTGGTCCCCGAGAAAGCTGGTACTTCTGAAATGCTTCCTTTTTGGTCTTGTCGAAGAGCTTCGCATACCGGTCCGTCATTACGGGGCTTTCATGCCCTAGCCAGTCTTGTACGACCTTATGGGCGTAGCCGCTATTGATCATTCGCGTCCCGCAGGTGTGGCGCAGAGGGTGGAATTCGAAGCGGTAGGGAGAGCCGTCTAATCTACGTATTTTGTGCTCGACGACGATCTTGTTGATTGCCTTGCTGAGGCCATGGAGGCGGCGACTTTGACCTCTTGAATTCGGGAACAGAATGGAGACTTTGTCCCCGAATAGTCTGGTGACGTCCTCCTGCTGCTCGCGGATCATCTTCGCCATATCACGGTCGATAGGGAGGGAATGATCTTTCTTCATCTTGTGTATATAAAAGGTGATCCAGTAGTCCCCTTCAGAGTCTTGGAGTAAGCAATCTTTCTTCAGTGCGAGAAGATCACCTACCCGCATTCCGGTATGCAGGGCAATCCTCACCATGCGCTCGTATTCTCTCGGCACCTCCGGGTCGCTGAGACTTGTCAGGAGACGATCTACAATTTCTTCAGGCAAGTAGCGGGGGGCAGGTTTGCTCGGTGCGGGTATGTCTTCCCTGTAGATGAGGGTCCTCTCAGGCAGCGGTGCCCAACCCCACCGGACGCAGGATTCGAGAAATTGTCTGAGGTTATATAAGTGCCTGCTGCGTGACGTGTCACCTATTATCAGTTTTTGCAGATACGCCATGAACTCTTCGATAATCTCTCTCGTGAGGAATGAAGGGTGCAGCGTAGGATGCCGATCTTCTAAAAAAGACGAGAAATGGTTAATTGTAGTCAGTAGACTTAGACAACTGCTGATCTCATTAGTCGCGAGAAAATGCCTCATATATTTTTGGGCAGCCTGTCTGAGCCACTGCTGGCTTATTCGCATAAAATTCAATTTGGTGCCTTGAGTTAATCTCTCGAAGCCAAGAGCCTCCAAATCCCATATTTCTTTTTCGTGTTCCTCCCTCTCGTCATAGGTCTTTTCGAGCACTTTATAAATTGAATTAAAGACGTATAGCATCGAGTCCGGTCTGCTGTACGTGGTTATAGTTTGAGACTTGGTTAAATGAGTCTCAGTGCGTCCACACCATGTACCTCGTTTTTGCAAATAAGTGCGTAGGGACATCTGCCAGTAGTTTAGGTCCTTCTCCATAAACGACTGTGCTTGGGGATGCGACTCATTTAGCCAAGGAATAATCCTACTCACTTCTTGCACCATTCTATCGCTGGCGGGGTTCCATTCGCCTTTCCGAAATTTAGTCAGCACCGCATATTTCAACTCCAAGTTGAGGCCGACCGACTTACATCTGAAATGGTAGTTTCTACCTATGTGCTTAGTGTTTTCGGGCAGGAGGGGGCATTTATTCATGGGCCAATCGTCCTCAGCCCAAAAGCCTGTTAACTGCTCGGCTAAATTCCGCTGCCTTTCGAAGAACTGCGATGGTTGCGGCTTCATCATGTCTTATCTCTCCCTTCTGGCTTTTGAAGCGATTGGCGGCGCTTCAGGTATTTTTTATGAGCGGTCTTGAGGTCATCTTGGGTGAGGTGCAGGTACACTTGAGTCGTTTGTATGCTGTGGTGGCCGAGACGGTCTTGGACGTGTTTTAAGTCGTTACCAGCACGCAGCATTTCCGTGGCATGAGTATGCCTGTGCATGTGCGCGGTGGCATGGAATCCGACTTTCTTACGGAGGCGCCGGAACAGAGAGGCAGCCGTGTCGTAGCACATCGCATGACCGATGTGGCCTTCCCACAGGTTTACGAAGACGTAATCATTAAGATCATCCCCTAATTCGTAAATAACGTAGTTCTGATACAACGCCATCAATTCTAGCGAGACGTCGAGCGTGCGCCCGTCTCCCTTAGCCCGTGCTCCGTTTTCGTTGTCGCTCCGCCTAACGATTAGGATTTGGTTGTCGTAGGAGAGAATGTCGCAGTGTCTGAGACCTAAAGCCTCCCCGATCCTCATGCCGGTTTCGTCTAAGAGCGCGACCAAAAACTTGTCGCGGTGATTGTTGGCGGCGTCAATCAGTTGCTCCACTTGCTGAGTGGTTAAGGTTTTAGGAAGTTTCTTCGGCTCCCGTTGTTTGAGGACGTGTCTCTTTTCAGGCGCTTTTTTACTGACGTGGTGCAGGAACGGCTTGTACCGTTTATTTGGGTTGAATTGCGTTCTGAATAAAGGAATCTGTTCGAGACTCCCTACTCGCTGGTGATAGTCGTAAAAACTGGCGACGGCTGAGATGATCGTATTGATGGTCCTTGCCGTGCGTCTGGCTCTGTTCTCGTCGATGTTGACGACGCCGGGCTGCTCGGCCCTCCGCAGCCAAGAAATGAACTTGGCTAGGTGGTCGAGCGTGACCTCATCCCACGCTATATTTTCGTCCTTCAGGAACTCCCAAAAGAGCTTGCAGTGGCAGGCGTAATTTTTAATTGTGTTTGGCGATTTATCTGACAGGCGGAGGAAAGTCAGGAATCGGTTGACCGGCACGACCGGAAGGTGATCGTCGTCGAGGACGATCCAAGTGCGCCCGCCGTTCTCAGGAAGGACGATTTCTTGTACCTGCAAAACGTGCCACCTCTGAAATAGAATTTCTTAGACGAGACGGCACGATACTCCGATCAGATGAGTTTGTCAACAAGTCTAAGTCTAGTTGACTTAGATGATAAACAAAAAGATAAGAGATCGTGTGGGGATTGTCAACTCGATCTCTTATCCGGATATTTAATTTCTGATTGGGAAGAAGTTAGGCGGCTTGGGCTGGTTGTCGTAGCCCGTGCTGGAAGGCTTGCCAAGCGGCGTCGGCTGTTCCCTCATCTTCGATGTCGAGGTATGCCGGAACCCTTCTCGCTTTGATGAAAAGAATTCCCGCCGGGACTTTAAGCACTTCGGCGATCCGCTCGATGATGTAATCCGAGGGAGGATTGCGCCTGCCGTTCTCAAGCTCGGAGATGTATTGATAGGAGATCGGCTGGCCGTCTTCCTTCTTGATCAAGGAGGCCATGTGCCGCAGATTCCAACCCTTCTCCTTGCGCTTTTTCGCAAGATATTGTCCGAAAGTTGTCCGGGCTTGTTCCATGTCCCTGTCCTCTTTTTTCATCTGCTTCTAGCTAATTCCAGCAATAAAAGAATTTACCAGCTAAATTAACAACACTAACTTTGTCACAATGCTATAGAATGACACACACTCTGTCAATTCGACGGTGCATCTTGAAAGAGAGAATTCAAAGTAATTTTTCACTCGGCGGCAAAGGCCGTCGACAGTTAGTTTATCACAACTTCGTTGCTCCCGAGCCACTGTGCTTAACGCTATTTAGCGTTAGCTAAATATGTAAAACGTCCTAACTCCAAATAGCGTTAGTTGCGAGAACCCTCCCGTGCGTGGCCTGAGAGAAGAAAGATTTGAGAAATGGGAAGATCAGTCCGCGCCCGGCCTGAACGCCTTGCCGAAAAACTGCTCTACATCCGTGAAAGATTAAGGTTGAGCCAGAACGAACTTATCCGCTGGATGGGGCTGGAAGATGAGTTAATGCAACGAGACATCAGCGCGTACGAACTAGGCAAGCGGGAGCCCACCCTGATGACGCTGCTCAAATTAGCTAAGGCCGTTGGCGGTAAGGAGGGGACGGGGAGATGTTTGGAGATGCTACTCGACGACACTCTCGACTTTCGCCTCCCGAGAGCTTCCGCCGGGAAGGCGCGGTCACAAAGTAGAACTGTCAACACCAGTTCGGTCAAACGCAAGAAAACGACCCGTTGAATCAAGACCAAGTGGCACCCGACATTTTCAAATAATAATGGATTTAAGCAATGGCTCAACAATACGATAAGTGGAAAGTGAAAGAGCAGATCGGCCAAGGCGGACAGGGGAAAGCACTCCTCGTTTATGACATAAACGACCCGGAGAAGAAGCCGTTCGTCCTGAAGCGGCTGAGTAACCTGAAGCGTCTCCACCGGTTCGAGAAAGAGGTTAAAGCCGGGCTTGAGCTTTCCCATCCGAACATACTCAAGATTGAGGACAAGAATCTTGAGCACGATTCGCCCTACTTCGTGGCTGAGTATTGCCCCGGCAGGTCTCTGAGCTACGAAACGGTCTCTCAGCTTCAAATCACCGAGCGCCTCCGCATGTTCTCCGCGATCTGTCGTGGTGTCGGTCACGCCCACGCCAAGGGGTACGTCCACAGGGACATAAAGCCCGATAACATCTTCCTGCGGCAGGATATGACGCCCGTCGTGGGAGACTTCGGATTGTGTTTCATCACCGAAGAGGGCGACCGCGTCACGATGCTGGACGAGCAGGTCGGCTCCCGTTGGTACATGGCACCGGAACTCGCCCACGGCATCGCCGATGATGTAACGCCCGCCGCCGATGTCTACTCACTTGGCAAAGTGCTGTACTGGATGGTAGCTGGTAAGATCTTCGACCGTGAGGAGCATCGAGCACCAAGATTCGACCTTACCAAAGATCAGACTGCCCCAACCTATTTTTTCATCTATGATCTCTTCGACAAGATGATCGTCAAGGAGCCAAAAGAACGCATACCGAATGCGAATGAGGTCGCCGAGGCCGTTGACGAAATCATCAGGCTGATCGAAGTCAGGGCGCACGTTCTGGATCTCAAAGTGCCGCAGCCGTGCCACTACTGCGGTCGCGGGCTGTATAAACCAGTCGTGGATAGCACTTCTCTGACAGATCGTTCAGGCTCAAGGGATGTTTATAATTTCGGGTTCGCCCTAATCGGACAACCCTTATGGCTTATTCTCGTCTGTGACTATTGCAGTAACGTGCAGATGTTCAGGCCCGACTATTCGGGGAACCGCCACGCGTGGAGAAAATAAGATTTCGGTGAGTATAAGGCGGTGAATGGTCTCATGGCCGAGAAAAAAGTAGAACTAAAAATCCGGGATGTAATAGTGGGAGCAGTCATTTTCGATGAATCACCACCTTCGCTGGAGATAATTCGTACGGCAGCGGGCGTTAACCTCATTATCCCGGCGGCGGTTTCGCTCATGTGGAATGACCGAAAACAGCCGTGCCCGGTATTAAAGACCCTGCGCGCAGTAATCTTCAGTTCGAATCAACTCGGAGCCGGTGTTGAGCTAGGCCGGGTGAGGGACGATTCCGTTTACTTCGGTGTTACGTCCACAGAGCGGGTGGCTGATAAAGCCGATCTGCTCTGGATGAATATCCTGCCCGCGCTCGTTTATATCGAAGAGCACCGGGGTAGTGAACTGCCCAAGCTGCGCTTCGACGTTCGCGGCGAGCTTTACTACAGGGTGAGAGTGGTGGGTGCGCCGCGTCGTGACGTAATGTATGAGGAGCCACCCTCCTACGACGTTCTTACTCCCCCCTATGAGTTTTTCAGTTCTGTCGAAGTTACCTACCCCAAAGAGGTTTGGGAAAAGATGGTTCAATCAACATTTTAGCGGGTTATACCCTGAAGTTTTTCTAATAGCCCGGGATGTCTTAGCATGCCTCTTTTTAGTTGCATTTGTGCAATGATGTGCTGATAATAAGACACATAGCGCGTGAGTAATTGAAGTCCTCCAGCGATTGAAATTTAGGCCATAAACGCCGAGTTTTTCTACGGCTCTTAAGTTCGGTTCACCACCAGCCTGCAATCCAGATCCACAGGTACGGTATTTATAAATACCGTACCCGTGAAGACCGTATTTGTAGATGCCGTATTCATAAATACCTTAACCATACATACGGTATCTGAATGAACCGTATGTACAAGAACGGTATTTATAAATACATTATGTCCGGATGCGGTGCTTATGCTAAGTGGGGACATGTGCTGGAAAGACAACTCGACGAACTTTTGGCTCTAAAAAAAAGGTCTCGCTACTGGTTAGCGAAGCAGACCGGCATTTCTGAGCAAAATCTTCGCAAGCTGGCGAAGGGCAAAACCACAGGCATCGAATTTGAAACATTAGAGAAAATTTGCAGGGCGTTGCAATGCACGCCAAATGACTTTCTCATCCTCAGCGAGGACGCAACCCAAAAGAGAGAAGACGCTGTCCGTAAGAAGCATTGATTGAAGTTCCGATGGCACCGACGATTAGCTCAGCTATGGCAGATGTTTTCCGCAGGGTGAAGAACGCCCTCGGCTTAATCGGCTATGGCCCGAAACTGCTCCGAGAAGATTACCGGTACTTCGAACCTACTACTGATCGCGTAAAGACTATACAACTGGCAGGTTTCGCACAGGAACCTCCCTCTTATCGGAATGCTTGTGTAGGGGTGGCCCTTTCCAACGGCCACATCGGCGCGGATAACGTGGCGCAACATCGCGCCTTATGTGCGCCCCTGATCTTTGAGATTGAACCTAATCGAATTACTCAGTGGAAAATCCCGGCGACCGGCCAGCCTCAGCCTATTGCGCGTATCGGGCTACATGAGATCGAGAATGCTTTTACTCACCATCGGGCGGACTGGAGCCCGCGGCGCATCTTTGAGGCTAAAACATCCGCCATCCAGTTGGACTTTGTGGACCTCGGCTTAATGCCCATCCACGCTAAACAAATCCACCAGAAGTTGGATAGGCTGCTGCGGCGAACGCTGGACGAAATTGCCAGAGTCCATGAACAAGCGACGCACGAAAAATTGAAAGACGAGGAACTATTCCGCTTCGTCTTTCGCTTTGTCGCGGCGAAAGTTTTGCGTGATAGGGAAGAACCCGGCGATTGGAACTCGGACGATCCGTTCACAGTTCTTAGGGCGATGGAAGAATACTACGGCACAGGAACTAAAGAATTACCGGCCACTAACGTCACAACACCACAGACGATTGAGGTAGCTTGGAAGAGGATCTCTTCGGCTTTCCACTTTCAGCATCTTTCTGTTGATGATTTAGCATTCGTTTACGAGAATACTTTGGTTGATCCACTTAAACGAAAAGCTTACGGTATCCACAGCACGCCGCCTCATATCGCGGAGTACATAACTCAGAAACTTCCCATACATTTGCTGGACAGGGACAAGCGCCGCGTGCTCGAACCCTTCAGCGGCCACGGAGTGTTCCTCGTCTCCGCGATGCGGCGTTTACGCGACGAATTGGAGGCGGATATTAGCAGTCGAGAGAGGCACGAATACTTCAAAGAGAGGCTAATAGGATTAGAATTCGACTCCTTTGCTCGGGAGGTTAGCCGTTTGTCTTTGATGCTTGCCGATTACCCTAATCCGAACGGCTGGCAAATACATGCTGACGATGTATTTGCCACGAAGCTTTTGGAAGAAGAGTTGCCGCTTGCCGATGTAGTTCTGTCCAACCCACCTTTCGGTCGGTTCAGTGCTGAAGAGCAACAGAGGTACAAAGATATTCCCACTCATCTGCCTAAGCCGGTGGTGGCCCTCAACCGTATTATGGCCCATCCGCCGTTACAATTAGGCATAGTGCTGCCGGAGGTTTTTACCTTTGGTGCTTCCTACCGCCAAGCCAACAGGCGGATAGCAGAGTCGTTCGAAAATGTAGAGATTGTCGCACTGCCCGATAGAGTTTTCAGCCACGCCGACCAAGAAACAGTTCTGTTGATGGCGTGGAATCCGAAAGAGAGGAACACCAGCGTCACTGTTACATGTCGGGCAATCAGTGAAAAAGATTATCCGGCTTTCCGTGATGAAGGCAAAGTGCCTCCTTCAGTAACACAGGTCAAAGCGGTACCTGTTAAGCGTTCTCAACCACTCTTTCTTTGGGTTCCACAGTTTATCGAGGTGTGGGACTTCTTAAGTTCATTCGAAAAGATTTCAACAGTGGCCGACATCAAACGCGGCATTGAATGGAAAGCCGGAGTTGATCCCAATACGGTTGTAAGCACTTCGCCTATAGAAGGGTGGGAGCGCGGGTACATCACAACAAGAAGTAAGCTTAAACAGTATTACCTTGGTTCTCCGGTGTATATAAACCCTGACGCGACAAAAATGAGATTCCGTCCGATGGAGTTTAACTGGTCTGATCCCAAAATATTCATTAACGCCAACGCGAGTAGCCGGGGGCCGTGGCGGTTGTCAGCAGTCACGGAGGTCAGCGGTGCTTTAGCGACTCAGTCATTTCATATTGTATTCGCTAAGAGCGCGCAGGTCGCGCCGGAAGTGCTTACAGCGCTCTTCAATGGTCCAGTGGCAAATGCTTGGGCATACGATGTTGGTGACAAGAGACACAATAAAGTCCGCGCCATTGGGGCAATACCGATTCCGCTGATTAGCCAAATTGATCAACACCTAGTAGTAGAGAAGGTTGCGAGACTGGAGGGATTATTCGGGCAAGCGGTTTATGAGCAATCAACGCAACTGCTGGCAAAAAAGCTTGTTATCCAGATAGATGAACTAATCTTACGAGCTTACGGGTTTCCCTCAGAGTTGAAACATAAGATATTAAGGTTTTTTGCTGATGCGCCCCGCCCCATGCCGTTTGAGTTCACGGGGTATGACGATAATTATGAGCAGGCGATACGAGAACTGGACGACGAGCAAGCGCAGCTTCAAAGGATAAAAAGGTATCAGGAACTCGGCGACCTTTTATACATGGAGCAGCTTGACGAAGCCGGAAAACAAGAAATGGAGCGCCTTGAGCAAGAGATAGATTCTTACGATGCGCCCTTTTATGAAAAAGCTCTTGAAAATATTCGGGCACGGGGGGAGCAAGGGTAAGAGTAGTGGCGCATTTCACTCGCACCAGACCAGCACCTACTGTAAAGGGAGGGTATCGGGCCTTTCGCCCGTATGTCCGTGCGGATTTTAGACAAACTTGTGCTTACTGTTTAATGCACGAGCTTTGGGCCGCCGGTGAGGAGTGCTTTGAGCTTGATCATTTTCACGCAAGAAAATACCACCCACACTTAATCAATGACTTTTACAATCTGTATTACGCTTGTCATGTCTGTAACAGATTTAAGTGGTATCACCCTACCCCTGCTGAAAGCGCCGCGGGTAAGCAGATAGTCGACCTCTGTAAAGACAACTTCAATACGCACTTCCAAGAGCTTCCTAACGGGAAATGGCAACCGCTAACCGACGCAGCCCGCTACACGCTAATTCAATTGCGGCTTAATCGTGACCACCTAGTGAACCTCAGACTGGAGCGAGCCAAACGCGCTCAGTCCAACTGACATACTGCAACGGTTCTCCTCAAGCTCCCAAAACAGCGAATCGACCTTGATGGCCTCGAATCATTGCGTAGTTTCAGCAGTTCTTCGCAATAGAAGTATAGGTTGACTACGTTATAGAAAAGCTACATATAATTATTATATAACGTGGCTTAAATTGCTTTGAGAGCTTCTTTGGATACATTGTGAGTGGTGTTCAGGGACGCTCCATATAAGAGATCGTCTCCATCTGCGGCGCACGCACGAAGCGCGGCACGCCCTGTTCGCGCCGCGTGCGCGGCACGGGTCGCTGCTGGCAGCATCGTGGGAGACCCGCGATGTTGCCAGCAGCGAAGTTGGTCGTGCGAGAGTAGAACGAGTTTCGACGGGCGTGCGCGCACAGGCAGACGAGCGCACAAACGCTCGCCCAACTTCCCTTGGAAAAAATAAAATTCATTCGGCGCGCATTAGTGTCTATAATGTTAGCTCTCGCACATAGCTTTTCCTTGAGACGTGCTCGAAATTTGAATTCGCTCCGCGCCCGTGATGTCCCACACCCGAAGAAGATGTTAACCAGTCTCCCTGACGCTCCGGCTGCGCTGATCGTCGCGCATCCCGGTCACGAAATCCGCCTGCATGGCTGGCTCGAACTCACCCGCCCCAGAATTTTTATTCTGACCGACGGTTCAGGCCGCGCCGCACGTTCGCGGCTCGACGCGACGACCGCTTACCTCGCGCAGTGCGGCATCGAGCGCACGAACGGCGACTTCTACGGTCGTTTTACCGACCGCGAAGTTTACGTCGCTTTGCTCGCGCGCGATTTCGCTTTTTTTCTGCGGCTGGTAGATGAACTCTCCGATTGTTTCCTGCGAGATAACATCGGGTATGTTTCCGGCGACGCCACGGAAGGTTATAACTCGACGCATGATGCGTGTCGGCTCCTGATCAATGCGGCGGTGGAGATGGCGAGCCGTGCGCGAGCGCTATCGATCAGTAACTTCGATTTCCCCGTCGTGAATCGCCCGGACTATTGCCCCGCAGAGCAGCGCGCGACGATGATTCGTCTCGAACTCGACGACGAACAATTCCGGCGCAAAATCTCTTCGGCGCGTAAGTATTATCCCGAACTCGCCGCCGAGGTGGAGAGCACTTTCAAGGGCGACGAGCAGGACGGCGCTTTGAAAGATTATCTCGCCCGCGACGAGCGAGAGCGGCGCGAGCACGCGCGCACGGGCTTCGAGATGTTTCGCGTCG
>WUUC01230125.1_pt1 | contig 20124 bp, 20 predicted proteins | sample 6278441 | NCBI WGS metagenome assembly WUUC01 (sample SAMN13675441, study PRJNA597444) | soil metagenome | isolation source: soil | place: USA: Washington | collected 2017-10
AAGTGAAATATGCAGGGATATGCGCCGATATGCGGGGAGTCAGGCACTTCTGGCGAAAAGTGCCTGAAATGAGAGGGAGCGGTTGGAAATCGGTCGTTGCACCAGGGGAGAGTTGATGACGCAGCATTTCCTTTTGCAGGGTGGAGGTCGTTTTTGAGATCTACTGATTCCGTCGACAATGTCGTGTCCGTGCTCTCGGATCGCCAGGTTGCCCTTGGCATGCTCCCGCTCGCGATCGAGGGACGACCCACCGAGCGCGACGCGCATTTGGTTATTCGCGCGGCCATCGACGCGGGAGTCGGCTTAATCGACACCGCCGACGTGTACGGGATGAAAGGAGAGCCGCCGGGGTATACCGAGGGCCTGCTGAGGCCCTACACGGAGGAAGTGATGGTGGCCACGAAGGGTGGTCTCGTGCGCGAGGCAGCCGGCAATCGACGGCCAGTCGGCACGCCCGAGCATCTTCGAGCCGCATGCGAGGGCTCGGTGCGACGGCTGGACGTCGAGGCGATCGATCTCTACCAACTCCACAGAGATGATCCCGGTATTCCTTACGAGGAGAGCGTCGGCGCATTCGTTGAACTGGCCGATCGCGGCCTTGTACGCGCGATTGGGATCAGCAACGCGACGGTCGACCAGATCGAGATCGCGCGCCGGGTCTGTGGCAAGCGGTTGGTCGCGGTGCAGAACCGTCTCTCGCCGTTGGACAGCGTACCCCCGGACGAGTTGCTCGCGAAGTGGGGTCGCGCTGGCCTGGCAATGCTGGGCTACGGCCTCTTCGGCGGGGTCGAGTCGGCGGCCTCCTTCGGGTCCCGCCAGAAAGGGTTGATGGCGGTCGCCACGGCGCGGGACGTCTCCGTTCACCGCGCAGCCGTTGCCTGGGCCCTATCCCTCGATCCTGCCGTGATCCCCATTGTCGGCTCGCGGCGACCGGATTCGATTCGGGACTCCACCGCCGCCCTGCAGCTTGAATTGACCGAGCGGGAGATGGCGAGGATCGGCGAGTCTCAGGTCAGGGGACAGGGCTGACGTCGATCGGCAACGCGGCGAAGAATGGCCGCAGCTCCGCCAAGTAGGCGGTCGCCTCTTCGAGGCGGTTGCCGGTCAGGGTCGGAAATGCTCCACAGCCACGGGGAAACGCCTCCAGCGCCAGAGACCCCCGGTAGTCGATGTCCGCCAACGCCTGTGCGATGGCATGGAAATCGATCGAGCCGTGCCCCGGCCCCTCCCTGGTGTTGTCCGCAACCTGCACGTTGACGAGCCGGTCGCCGGCTGTACGGATCGCCTCGGGAACGCTTCGCTCCTCAATCGCGGCATGGAAGAGGTCGATCACGATCCCGATCGGCCCACCACCGGCGTCATCGATCATCCGTAGCGCCTCTTCGACGCTATGCACGGTTGGAGTCGCGTAGCGGTTGAGTATCTCGATACCAAGCATGATTCCGCGGGCGGCAGCTTCGCCCGCGAGGTAAGCCAGGGCGTCGACCGCCCACCCCCACTCGACCTCCCGGTCGGCTTCGAGCCAGTGGCGACCAACTGCCGACGGAGGGACCGCGACAAACGGCGCCTCGAGTTGCGCGGCCAACTCGAGACACTCGAGGAAGTGTTGGACGGTCAGGTCGCGGATCGCGGCGTCGGGATGAGCTATATCGCGGCCGCTTGGCAGTCTCCCAGCGGCGGTCAGCCCGGTTACCCCGAGATCGTAATCCCGCAGAGCACGTTCCAGCCAATCGGCATCGTAGGCCCGAGGCTCTCCGAGAAGCTCGACTGCATCGAGACCGGCGTTTCGGACCAACGCGAACACATCTTCCAGCGGCAGCACGTCGAGCATCCCGGTGCAGACGCTCAATCTGGGACCGGCTCGGCTCACCGGAAGTCGACCGTCCGCCTGTGTCCAGCCGTCACTTCGGTAATGCAGCTCACGACCTGTCTGGCTCCATCTGCTGAGCCTGCCAGGGGGGCAAACGCCGCTGGTCGTGAGTTGGCTTCTTCCAGGGCGCGAACGCACCCGGTGACCAGTGCCGGTCCGATTGCGGGGAGACGACGCCGACACTCGCCAATACCACGGTAGATCCTCTCCAGCGCATATGTCTCACCCCCCGTCTCCTGCCAGGCGACGACGTCATCGAGGGCCAGGAGCTCAGTTGGCCATCCGATGGCCAGATTTCCTCCGATCGCCTCGTTGACGAAGCGGCTGTGATGGAACTGGCTGAGGTTCTGAGGTGGCAGCAGAGCCGCCGCGCGGCTGAGCGCGGCGATCTCGAGGATCGTGGTGAGACCCGGCGAGGTGGCGACCCACCGCGCTTTTCGCAGCCAGCGGAAGAAGCTGCGCTGATCGCCGTCGAGGTACGTCAGCTGAAGGGGAAGCTGTGATTCGCTCGGGGAGTGCGGGATGGGTAGGTTCCCGGCGATCACGGCTCGCTCGGCCCCCACCCTCCGCCCGGCCTCCAGGATGGCGGGGAGCGTTGAGGAGACGTAGTTGTGCGCGGCCTCCTCTTCGTTTTGGGGGGAATGAAGCCCGCCGAAGTTCACGAGGATGACCGGCTCCTTCCGGTGCTCCGATCGCGGGGCGCCTGCCAGCGCGGGGGAAACGATCGGGTCGACCCAGTGGAGGTTCTCGACTGCCTCGAGCTGGCGCTGTGCCCTCGCCGAGAGCGGCAGCGACCGTTGGGCGCAGTAAGCGGCGACAGCTCGCGGCAGAGGATCGAACTGCGTCCACAGATAGGGCAGCGAGTCAACGTAGACCACGGGACAACCTCCGGCCTGGACCGCTTCGGCGAGGTCTGGATCCAGGATGACGAGCGCCGCCGCGTACTCCGCTTGAAGAATCGCCGCCGCGAGCGCGGCGGAATCGGACGTATCGCAGTCGCTCCAGCCGTCGACCAGCCCATGCGGCAGAACCTTGCGGCCAAGCTCGGTGGCGAAGCCGGTGACATGGACGCCGGGAACGTCGGCCCGAAGCGCCTCGAGGATCGCCGCCAGCTTGCCGGCGCTGCCCCAGCCGAAGTCCACCCCCGCGACGGCGACGCGGGGGTGGCTTCCACTGGAGCCCTCAGAGGGGAACGTGGTACCCATAGGGCAGCGGCGTCGGCGGATAGCCGTCGACCGCTTCGTTCCGGCTTTTCGCGGGCGAGCTGGTTGCCATCTTCTTGACGGTCTCGGTGACCCCTAGCAGGGTCTCCGGGGTCCAGGACTCGGGCAGGGGGAGGATCTCCACGCAAGTGACCTCCTTCAATCCGCGCACGAGCTGTGGCAGCGGACCATCACCCGCCAGGAGGACCACCGGCTTTCCCAGGGCAGATGCCCAGCCCAGCTCGACCAGGACCCCGGGGGAGAGGGACTGTCCGAGCAGGGCGCACACCACGTCTGACCTCTGCACGGCGAGAAAGTCCGCAGGCGTGCAGATCTCAGGCGGCAACCACGAACATCCCCAGTCCTCGTTGTGATGTGCGCTGAACACGGCCATGCCCTTCTCGAGGAAGGCTTGGCGGAGCGCGGACAGGTACTCGATGCGGTCGGCGCGAAGCAGCTGCAGCTCCCAGTCCATCCACTGCGTGTAGGGAGCGGCCAAAAAAAGATGTAAGGGCTGTTCTGACGCCTGCACCGCGCGGCTAAGTTATCGGTTGACGTCAACTATTGGGTGAACCCAACCTTTCAACCCACGCTGAGGGAGCGGTTGTTGGGCGCATAGTCGGCCGGAACTTCACCTAGAGCCACCGGTCGACCCTCTTGGGCGCTGTAGTAGCAGGCCAACACCGTGCGCAGAGTCTCGGCGGCGTCCGCCAGCGAGGCGACCCCGGCGTCCAGTGAGGAACCCGCAAAGCTGGCGATGCAATTGATCGCCGACCTCACGTTGGCCGTCATCCACCAATCGGAAAACGAAGCCACCGTTCGCGGTGCCCCCCGGCGCGAGACATCCAGAAGGACTCTCCCTTCGTCATCTCGGATATGGACTATTCCCTTCTCTGCGTAGAGACTGCGTTCCCAGCGGAAAGGAAGTGAGTGGTCGGTCCAAACACAGTCCAATGAGCTGATCGCGCCGTTGCGGTGGGTAAGGGTCACCCTGACTATGTCCTCGGCGCAGCCATCCGGGAGGCTCGCGTCCCTGTTCATCTCGGCGCTGACGGTCTCGACCTCGCCAATCAGGAAGCGAGCCAGGTCGATCAGGTGATAGCCGCTGTCAACCAGGACGCCGCCCCCGGCTTTCTCCCAGTCTCCATGCCAGTCGTCTGGGTCAGCGAGGGCCGCGAGGCGGTCCGAGCCGAAGTACCCACGAAAGAGCTTGGGCACACCCAAATGGGCGGGCGTCAGCGCCTGGCGCGCCCAGGCGTGAAACCCTACGGCGCGCAGGTAAGTGCGTACTACCGCCCGGACGCCGCTTGCGTCGTGGCAGCGCACCACCTCCTCGGCAGTTCGGAGATCGAGCGCCAGCGGCTTCTCACACACGACCCCCTTGCCACTGTTCAGTGCGGCGATCAGCGCCTCTGCATGGGCGTGATGAGGAAGGGCGACGACTATCAGGTCGAGTGGGTCCGTGAGAAGTTCGTGATACGTCTCGCGCACCATTACGCCCGGCCACTCCCGTTCCCGCCGCGCGCGCACCGATGGTGCCGCGTCGGCCACCGATGCTAGCTCCGCCGCCGACGTCTCCGTCAGGGCACGTGCGTACACGTCTGCGATGGCGCCGCCGCCTGCAAGACCTACGCGAAGAGCTCGTTGAGCCAGGACCGTCCCCTACTCCCAGAGTGCTAATCGATCGGCAGTATCGTCTTTGCCGACGCAAAGACGACCGTTGCTCGTTCCCTGATGAGCCACATCACGATCTCAAACCTAGCTTACTCATTGCCAGACAGACAGCTGTTCTCGAGCGTTTCCTTCGGGGTAGGGCCGGGAGAGTGTGCGGCGATCGTTGGTCGCAACGGCGTCGGGAAGTCGACCCTGATGCGAATTGTCGCGGGCTTGACCAAGCCGGACTCAGGAACGGTCCAGCTCGGAGGATCCGCGGCTTACATGTCTCAAAACGCTGGCGTCGACTTGGAGCAGAACGTCCGAGAAATGCTGTTGGCCTTGGCTCCGGATGCGCTTGAAGCCAGTGGGACACGGCTGCTCTCCGCAGAACGCCGCTTGGACGAAGGGGACCCCAGTGGCGGGATGGACATCGCAAACGAGATATCTACGTGGTCAGAGCTCGGCGGCTACCAGCTGGAGGCACTCTGGGAGAAGGCGGTGCGAGAGGTTCTTGGGGTCGGTTGGGTTGAGATCGCCGATCGTCGCGCGAGCGAGCTCTCAGGAGGTGAGCGCAAGCGGATCGTCCTCAGTACGGCCCTGCAAGCCGAGGCCCCGATTCTACTGCTGGACGAGCCCGACAACTACCTCGACATTCCTTCCAAGCGATGGTTGGAAGCGCAGTTGGAGCAAACCGGCAAGACGGTTCTGATGATCAGCCACGACCGCGCCTTGCTCTCGCACGCACCGAACAAGATCATCACGCTGGAGGAGCGTGGTTCCTGGATCCACCCTGGGACCTTTGCCAACTACGCCGAGGTGCGTGCCGGGCGCCAAGAGAAGCTGAGCAGCGAACTACAGCGCTGGCAGGAGGAGGAGCGGCGGCTGTACCGCCATTACCGAACGATGAAGCAGAGGGCGGCCCAGAATTACAAGAACGCCCCCAAGGCGGACGCCGCCGAAACTCGGTGGCGTCGTTTCGCAGATGCCGGCCCACCGCCTCCGCCCGAGTCCGAGCGGACGATTAAGCCCCGGCTGCGTGGCAGCGAGTCCGGCCGGCGAGTGCTGCGCGGGAGGAGCTTGGCGATCGCGGGACTGATCGACCCTTTCGATCTCGACGTTTCCTACGGTGAGCGTGTCGGGCTGATCGGTTCCAACGGCAGCGGCAAGAGCCGTCTACTCCGCATCTTCGCCGGCAAGCTGGATCGTTATGAGGGAGAGTTCGAGCTCGGCAGCCGGGTCGAGGCCGGTTACTTCAGCCAAGGGGGAGAGAGGGCGGATCTGGGCAGGAGGGCGATTCTCGAGGGTGTCACCCTCCATACGACCGATCGGCAGCGGAGCATGTCCGCCCTCGCCCGCTACGGGCTTCAGCGTAGTGCGGAGCAGGCTTTCGAGACCCTCTCAGGGGGTGAGAAGGCGAGACTCGAGATCCTCACCCTGGAGCTGGAGGGGAGCAATCTTCTGCTGCTTGATGAGCCAACCGACAACCTCGACGTCGAATCGGCGCAGGCACTCGAACTCGCGCTTGAGTCGTTTGCCGGCACTGTCCTCGTCGTCTCGCACGATCGCGCTTTCCTGGCCCAACTTGACCGCTTCCTGATTCTTGTCGAGGGCGGATCGGTCTACGAGACCGAGGATTTCGCGGCGGCGATGTCGGTTGTCGCCGACCTGCGGCCTGGGCGCGAGGTGCGGAACGTTAAGGCCCTCAACGTCAGTGCCGCGTAGCGCGGTAGAGACGGCGGTGCGCCGAGCCGTCATCGCCGTAGCCGCAACTCGCTCGGATTCCACCAAACCCCGCCGCTTCCAGCAGGGGCTGGAGATGCAGAGATCCGTAATGGCTCCAGCGCTCCGTTACCTGACCGAGGTCCCGGCCGTCGGCTCGGTAACGGCGGATCACGGTGAGCGTTCCCGCTCCCTGTCGAAGCAGCTCCCACTCCTCCAGCTCGGCGGCAAGTCCGGGACAGGGACCCCGAGCGGTGAGTTCCCAGGGGTTCGACAGGCGCTTTTCGAAGCTCGTGCTCAGGTCGATCCCCAGGGTCCCTCCCCGACGGAGGATCCGAGCGGCCGTGCGCACCGCCGCGGCGCGGTCCTGCGCGGACTCGACCATCTGTAGCGTCGAGTACGGAAAGAGCACGGCATCGAACTCGCTTTCGGTGGTGAGAGTCCGGAAATCGGCGTGAGCGGTCTTTAGTCCAGCCGCTGACCGGGCGCGGCGAAGACGGGCGGCGCTTCGGTCGACCGCTAGGACCAGGCGATCGGGTCGGTCGGTGGCGAGTAGATTCGCCACTCGGCCCGTGCCGGCGCCAAGAACCGCAATCGAGTCCGCGTCGCGAAACTCCTCACACCAGTAGGGCGCATCGGCGAGCTGACCCTTGAGGAAGCGGTCGTTGTGCCAGTCGTAGAGGAGCGCATCGAGCTTGTCGGGAAGCCGACGCGCGCCGGCGGGAGGACTCAACGCAGACCGGCCAGGGCCCCCGGTAAGGCGTTGAGGGCTTGGATCCGGAGCCCGTTGGGAAGCGGCTCGAAGACCGACATCCGCGCCGGATCGAGCGTCACATCCCTGCCCGAATGAGGGCTCGGTGAACCGAGGGCCCTGGAACAGATCCATCCGTGGGGCCCTCCGTGGGAGACGACCAGGATGCGCCGCTCGGGCCGGGCAAGCAGGCGGTTAAGCGCCACGTTTACCCGCTCGCTGGCTAGGGACAGCGATTCCCCGCCAGCCTGCACCTCGTCGCCGTTGGTGCGAAGAGCCTCGGCAATCTCCGCGCCAACCTGCGCCGCGATCTCTTCATAGGACCTCCCGTAGAACTCGGGGAAGGTCCGCTCCCGCCACTCCTCGTCGAACTCCAAGGGCAGGCCCAAGGTCTCATTCAGTAGCTCGGCGGACTCCCGTGCCCGCGCGAATGGGGAGCAGACAATGAGTTCCGGTGCCAAGCGCTGGATGCCGCGTCGGATCCCGAGTATTTGCCGCCGTCCCTTTTCCGCCAACCCGACCTCCCACGGATCTGGGTAGGTCTCGTCCTTCACGGCTGCGCTGCCATGTCTGAGAAACAGTAGGAAGCTGCGGTCGGATGGCGGCGGCGGACCGGCTGGCGCCGCTAGCCGTTCTTCGATGAACTCGGCGACCTCCTCGGCCACGCGCTCGCTGGTGTCGATCACATGCCCGTGAGTGTCATCGAATTGGGCGTGCAGAAAGCGGATTCGCTCCGGGTCGAGTTGGATATTCGGGTTCCTGGCGGAGTTGCGGGCCAGCGCATCGTCGAGGGAGCCCGAGAGGGTCACCACCGAGGCCTCGACTCCGCCGGCGGCGAGTTCGCTGGTAATCGCCCCGACCGTGTCGACGTTCGCGAACACCCCCTCGACGAAAACGGTAAAGCCGTCGTTGGCATAGCTCATCGCGAGAGCGGAGGCCGCGCGCTCGGCGGCCTCGATCGTCTCCTCGTTGAGGTCACGGGGGACGGCGAAGTAGCGAATGGTGTCGACGGAGACGCGAACCGAGGGCACCATGCGCTCGCGCAGAATCGCAGCGACGGTGGTCTTGCCGATTCCCGGCAAACCTCTCAGCAGGACTACTCTCGCGCGGCTCATCTTCGTAGTGCCTCCAAGATGACCGTACCGACCGTTTCGGCATCTGCGCTGGATATGTCCCCTGGAGTGGGGACACTGACCAAGCGCGGTGCCAGCTCCTCTGCTCCCCGAGCCGGCATCAGGCCCAGCCGAGCGGGTGCAAGTCCCAGGCGGTCGAAGACCGCGTGACCGTAGTAGGGACGGTCCCAGACACGCCGCACCAGCACTTCCCGCTTCGCGGTGTTCTCGATCAGCGAGAGGGCGGACTCGGCACTCTCCATCTTCAATAAGAGGTGGGACGCCGCGTCTCCCTCCGGATCGGCGCTGAAGAGAACCGACGCGCTCGCCCCCTCGCCGAGGACATTGAGGATTGCCGCCCTGCACGCGGTTTGCCGGGCAAGCATTTGCTTCAAATCGGCCATCTGCGGGATCAGCGCAGCCGCCTGTAGCTCGGTCATCCGATGGTTCTCTCCGATGACCGCTTGCGGTGAATCCCAGTCGGGAAGACCGCGGTCATCGCGGACGGCACCGAGGTCCGTGAGCTGTGCGCAACGCTGGAGCAAGTCGGGATCACCGGCGACGATCATGCCTCCCTCGCCGCTACTGAGCTGCTTGCTCTGCTGGAAGCTGAAGACTCCGAGGTCGCCAACGGTCCCAGCCGGCCTGCCCATGCAAGCCGCGCCGAAGCCCTGGCAGGCATCCTCCACCAGCGGCACCTTGCGCGAGGTCAAAAGCTCTCGCATCTCCCTGAGATCAACCGCGTGACCCTGCACATGCACCGCCAGCGCTGCCTTGACGCCGTCGTGAAGGCGGGCCTCCAGGTCGGCGACGTCAATGCCGAGGCCGCCATCACAGTCGAAGGGCTCCGGAACCGCGCCGAGCGAGACCACAGCGGCCGCGGTGGCGATGAACGTGAAGGCCGGAACGAGGACGCGGTCGCCCGGCTCCACACCGCAGGCGATCAGTGCCGTCTTTAGGCCGGCCGTCCCACTCGACGTTGCGACCGCCCCTGGCACGCCGAGCCACTCCGCGACCTCCTGCTCCAGTTGAAGGCAGACGCTGGGTTGACCGCCGCTGGGAAAGCGGAAGAGCTCTCCGCGCTGGAACACGGCCTCGACCGACGGAGGCAGTGTCGAAGATAGGGTCGCGGCGCCGAACCTGTTTTCGTTGAGGTAGTTCATAGCTGCGCGAGTGCCGCCCTCAATCGAGCTACGCCGCCGTCTCCGTCCGCTTGCAGAAGGGCGAGGCGGGAGTCACGCTCCTTGCCGCCGCCACCCGCTTGCCGTGCATGACGGAACATCGGCAGCTCTGGAGTCGGCTGAGAGTGGGGGCCCTGCGCGGAGATCCCTCGCTCGGCGCAGGCCCGGAGGAAGCGATCGCGCGCCGCTTCGTCGTCAGCCCAAACCGGCAGTCGGTGCCATGACGGCTCCTCGCCGTCCTTGGCTTGGTGCGCGCGCAAGCCAGTCGCCTCGAGCGCCTCCGTCGCTTCACGGACGAACTCGCGCCTGGTTGCAACCCGGAGGTCGGCCTTTGGGATCGCATCGCCCAACGAGCCCAAGAGTGGACTGGGAAAGGGGGCCGGTAACGGTGGGACATCGAAGCCGCGCTCGCGCACGTCAATGTCGCTGACCTTCGTCTCGAGCTCGCCTAAGGCGCAGAGGACAGCGCCGCCGGCGCCGACGCGCAGTGGCTTGGTTGGTCCAAAGGAGGTAACGGCGAGGGCGCCCGCCGAGCCGACCATCGCTCCGTTGCGCCTCGTATCCCAGGCTTGGGCGACGTCCTCGACGAGCCCGATGTCATCCGGGACGCCGGCGCGGAGCCGATCGATCGGCGCCGGCAGCCCATACTGGTGCACGACGATTACGCAGGCGGTCTTGGGACTCATTGCCGCCGCGACCGCGTCTGGGCTGAGGACCAGCGATTTGTCGACGTGGGTGAAGACGGGCGTTGCCCCCACTCGCAGGACGCCAGCGCCTAGACGATGGCAGGCGTTGTCCGGCACGATCACCTCATCTCCGACCTTCACACCCAGGTGGGCGAGCGCCACCTCGATCGCGGCGGCGCCGCAGGCGGTGAGAGCCGCATCTTCTCGGCCGTAGCGCGCGGCGAGCGCCTTTCGCAGGCCCTCCTCGTCTTCGCATCGCTTGCTGGGATCGCTCATTGCGGAGCGACCCTCTGCTTGTAGAGCGTTCGCACCCCGCGACCCTCGGCGTGGGCGGTTTCCATCTTGCGGTCGTGTCGGCGGCGCTCGTCGCGCAGCGCCCGCGCCCGGTCTCCCGCGGGCCAGGCGACGTCCATCCGCGGCACTGCTCCATCAGCGAGCAGGTCCTTGAGCAGGTCAGGGCTCCCGAACAGGTCGATGCGCTCGATCCCCGGTGGAAGGGTGTGGGGAAGAGCGTAGGTGAGCAGGTAGAAGCCGGGCGAGCAGCCACGGTAGGCCTCGTCGTAGGACCACTTCAGGCACTGCAGGCTGGCGCCGGTGCGGGCGTCGAGGCGAAAAGCGACCGGCAGCTCGTCATCGAAGGCGACGACAAGCTGGGCGAGGCTGCTTCTTAGCAACTCCGAGTAGAGGGCAAATTGGTTGCCGCGCTGGTGCATTGACTCGCCGGCGCGGGCCTTCCACGAGTTGCGTTCGACTGTGCTCACGGCCGCGATCGCTTCCTCGCCGGCGAGCATCCGGACTTCGAGCCCGGCATTCTCGAAGCGCCGACGCTGGCGCTCTGCGCGCGAGCCGTACCGGCTGCAAACCCTCTCCCAGAGGGACGAGGGGTTGAGCTCCGCGAGATCGACATACGGGCTGGGCAGGCGCTCCCAAGTGACGAGACTCTCGCCGATCTCCGAGGACCTGGCGAAGGAGGGCTCAACGAGGTTCGGGAAGTAGACGAGCTGGGCGCCCATCCGCTCCGCCAGAGCGGCGGTGAGGGACAGTAGATCCGCTGGGGCGATCGGCGCCTCCGAGAGCAGCGGTCGCGAGCCGAGGAGGGAGGTGGCGCGCCCTCGATCCACTTCGAAGGCCCCGATGGCGCCCGCGGCGAAGATGGCGTAGAGGGCGCGGTTTGGGGAAGCGTGCTGGACCGCTTCGGCGTACCCGGGGCTCTGGTGAACGCCGGCGCCCGCTCGGTCGAACAGTTCCTGCCAAGCGGACCGCTGCGTCGTCGTCAGCCGCTCCAGCGAAAGAACTCTTGGCAGGCCTTCCTCGGATTCAAGTCCGTACATCGCCGGATCCGAGACCGTCTGCTCCGGCATCGGCGGCAGAGCGGATGAGCTCCGGCCAAAGCCGAGTCAACCAGGCGAAATCGAGGATGCCGTCGGCGACGTGCTGGAGATGCTCGCGGGGGTCGGCGGTCACCCGCTCGGCGACCGCGGAGAACTCCTCCGCTAGTGGCAGGCCGGCCTCCGCCGACGCTTTCGCGTAGACGCCCGCGTATTCGGCGGGAAGGTTTTCCAGTAGCGGCAGCTCCTCTTCGAGAGCGGCTTCAAAGCCATGCGCGTAGACATTGCCGTCTAAACGTTCCTCGGCGGTGAGGAACGAATTCGGATCGCTGCGAATGCCTTTGTTATGCCGGGACCAGACGCGCCACAGAATCAGGTATCGGAGATCGCGGAGCGCGTACTCGATCGCCGCTTCGGGACCGCTTCCGCGCGCCCCTCCGGCGATGTGGACGTGTTGCATCTTTCGGGAGTGAAACAGGACCGGACGTCGCAGCTGGTAGAGCAGGTTCTTCTGAAAGTAGTCGCAGCCGAGCGTGTCGGTAATCGGCATCTCGGGAAGGTCGAGGAAGACATCGGCGACGCAGGAGACGCCCAGCTCGGTTCGCCCGGTCAGGTCGAGCTCGTAGAAGTCGGTGTCGTAGCGAACCCCGGGCTCGTCGACGAAGTATTCGTCGACCTCGGCGGTTAACTCTGAGGTCGAGCTACCAGGATTGGCCAGCAGCTCAAGCTCGACGACGAGGTTGGGGTCCACCGAAAGCAGGTTGCGACGATCGTGCGGGGGGTCGCCAAAGTAAGAGGACGCCACGAACTGCACGGTCTTCGGGTGATCGTCCGGCTTCGCGCTCTCGATGTTGACCACCGTCTCGACTGCGGCCAAGCGACCGCCGATCGCCGCCCGCTCGAGCGCGATCGGCAGGGCTGGTCCGCCGGGCCGCTGGTCAACCACAAGGTCCGAGTCCCTTCGATGCAGCACTTCGGCGCCCAGAGCGGAAGCGAGGAGGGCGGCCTTGTTTGGGCCGGCGCCATAGGCAACGGCCGAGGGATCGAGCAGACGCTTGAGCCGATCAGTGTCCGCGCTCACTCCGTTGAGGAGGGATGCAAGCCAGTTGCCCCACGCCTCCCGCGTGACGTGGATGACGGTCCCCGCATTGTCCTTTCGGAGCGCTGCGATGCAGCGACTGTGCTCGGAAACGTGATCCGCGTCCGTGTGCTCGATCACCGCCAGAACGGGGGGCGCCCCGCCAAGTTGTTCGACTGCCGCGCACTCCGCCAAGGCGGATTCGATGGCCCTGACACTGAGTCTGTCAGTGGGTATGTAGACAATTGATCTCAAGCAGCTATCCCCACCCCGATAATGGATGCCCACGTCTCCATCGCAAGTGAGGATATGGGCTTATCCGACCTCCGAATCCGCTCATAAAATAGTCGACCCTGGGAAGAACGCTTCCCTCAAAATCGAATACCCCCGCGCCGAAACTGGCGAAAGAATGTTCGATCGCTGCGTCGATAATTAGGCTTGACACCCCCCGAGGACCGCCCCGGCAGAACCAGCTGTGGAAGAGGTAGACGACGCCATCGTCAGCAACCAACGCTGCCTGACCCACCTTTGTGCCAGCGGAACTGGCGGTGATGCAGCACACCGTCGCAACGTCAGCCAATGCGTTCATAAAATCGGCCCGCTTGCTGCGTTCGGCGGCGCTGGAGATAACTCCGCGGTCGAAGTCGAAGGCAGAGGCGCCCTCGGAAATCTCCATCGACGCTGCCCTCGACGCACTTCTGATCTGGTTTCGGACCTTGGCGCAATAGGAAGAGCGCCAGTCGGATCCCTGCTGGACCTGCCGGGTGTGCCGCCAAGCGACCTCTACGCCGGCCTCGCCGCACGAGGTGACCTCGTCGAAGCCGGGTGCGAGTGGAAGATCGATTAGCTCGGTGCGCTCTTGAAGGCACTTGATCATCGCCAGCATCACCTGGCGGCGACGCTGCGGATGCTCGCCTTCTAGCCAGGGAGCTGCGTAGGGAAGTAGTCGATGCTCCCGCTTTGCGTGTCCATTGGCGATGGGAACGTGCCAAAGCCCTACATAACGCCCCCCACGCCGGGCAACGATGGTCACTACTTGGCCATAGGCTGCGGTTGCTGTGGAACGAAGCCACAGCGGAAGGGCTTGATGCCCAGGTATTTCGACATCAATGGCCCCTTCGAAGGATTCGACGTTCAACATGGGCTGACATTGTGCTTCAGATAGATCTCGAGTTACGTAACGCCTCTTATCGAGTGATGAAGGCGCCGTTTTAACCGTCCTCAGCGCCGTCGTCGCTTCACGGAGATGCTTTAAGAAAGAAGCTCCCGCTTCTTTGCCTCGAACTCTTCGTCAGTGATGATGCCTCTATCTCGCAAGGCAGCGAACTTCTCAAGTTCATCTGCTGCTGAGCTGGTCTGAGAGATTGGAACCGGCTGGTTCGCCTTCCGGATGGCATCGGTCAGGATGGGAAGGAACTGCCCCCGCGTCTCCTTCTTGTATGGGGACATCCCGAACTCGTGATATCGATCGCCACCCTCGTCGGTAAAGATCCGCAGGGTTCCGATGCTGTCGGTCTCGATTCGCGTGACACTGAGCTCCCGCAATGGCATCTCGGCCCCTCCAGTCTGGCCGCCGAAGAGGAGTCGCTCAGACGTAAGCACCAGCATCCCACGGCCGTTGGAGACCGCGGGAGCCGCAGCCAGGATCGGCTCATCAGGAGGTAGCGCCTCTACGCCGTCTCCCCACGACCGGTAAGGCCCAAGGAAGCTGTTGCGGTCGGCTGGATGAATCCGTTCGACGCAATCCCGCAGATCGGGCCGCAACTCCTCGATGTCAGCTGGAAGCGCGCCGGTAGCTTCCTGCGCAGCCTGCATGCCCTCTCGAAATCGGTCCCGAAGTCCCATGAGTCAGTCCTGGATGTGCTCGGGCTGCCGTTGCCCTGCGTTTGCCAACAACTGTTCAAACGCCGGCAGAAAGATGGATTGCTGGAAGACGGCCAACATGCCGTCAACCTTCCGGATGAGCTTCGGGTTGTCGTCTCCGATCGGCAGGGCGCTGAAGAAAAGTCCGCTCCCCCAAGTGACCTGGTAGCCCACTTGGAGATGGTTGCCAACTGGGTCGGCGTATACCTCCAGCTGGACGGGACGAGCTTTTCGCCACGCGTTGCCCATCTGGTAGGAGCCGGACAGGACGACCCTGCTTTTCAGGCGGTTCGGCTTGCGTAGAGCCAATCTCCAATCGGCGACCCCTGCCTCCTCAAGAGACAGGCGATGCAGTTCCTCCAGAAAGTGCTGCGCTTCGGGTGCGGCATTTGGCACAACCTGATCGAACTCGTAGCTGAATTCATCGCTCATCAAGCTGCCCGGCCTTCATCTTGTTTCGCCTCCATGTTGCTGCCTCTCGTGCCGCAACATATCTCGATTGCTCTGGGGGCGGTTGCTACACGGGGGTTTCTTATCTTGTTCATTTATCCCTCGATCGGAGAAACACCTCGCAGGATGGGTCCTGGTATGAATGCCGTTCATGGGGCTCTTGAGGGATGTGTTCTCCTTCGGTCACGGTTCCGAGCGCCTGCTCCCTCGTGATGCCCCCACCGTCCTCGAGTCCTTTGGACGGTTTGAGGGACCCGCACCGGGTGGAGACGCGGTGGCGGGCATAGAACTCGGACGAGTTGTGAGACGGGCCCTCGAGGTAGATCCGGACCGGGTCCTCGACGAGATTGTTGACGCGTGCGACTCGGTCGGGGGTTGGTCTTACTACGGGGCTTGGGACATCCTCAGCACGTTTGCTTCCAATCGCCAGGGAGACCCCCGCTATGTGCACATCGTCGATGGGCTGCTCGACACGATGCGGAAGGAAGGCTATGGGTCCGGTGACATTCCGATGGTCCTGACCGCTCGGGCCATTGCGCGGGAACGAGCCGAGCAGGCCGGGAGCCCTGCGGCGGAGGGTGCTTCTGAGTCGGAGCCTGAAATCACCCCGCTGACGGAGGGAGAGCGACGGCTGCTGCAGGTCGTCGAACGGCCCGACGGCCATCAGAACAAGATCTACCTCATACATCGTCGCCCTTCTGACGACGAGGAGTACCGGTTCGTCGCCGTAATCCATCACTCGGAGGCTGATGATTTCGATTTCGACACCGCCTTCGCATGGCAGTGCGGGGCTGATGAGCGGGCCGTCTACATAAGGGTCGCGGAGGCCTACGCGAACAGTCGAACCGCCTCATGCAGCTATTGGCTGGAGCCGGAGATTCAGTGGTTCGCTGATCGCGTGAGCTGAGATCTCCTGTCGAAACGGCGGTGGTGGTGGGGCCGGGCCAAGCGTGGTGACGTCCGGGGCTCGGCTTCGCTAAGTCTGCTGTCGCATCGGTCTCATTACGAGCAGGCAGAGATCGTCGGGCAGCGGTTCATCCGTCCAGCCGAGGATTGCCCCTCTCCCTGTTCTGCCAGCCCGGTCGCCGATAGTGACGCGATTGGTCCCATCAGCTGCTGGATGCCGTCGAGGCCGAGGAGCGCGCCGTTCCGCCGCCGCGATCTTGACCGCCCCGAGCCGCATCTCAGCCCTTGCTCCGGCAGCCGCGAATCACGGTCCCGGTGACCCGCGTTCCGTCGGCGAAGGCGACGTTGCCCTTAGCGAAGAAGCGGCCGTTGGCGCAGCGGGCGAGCAGGTAGCTCTGATTCTTGCCCTTGTGGCGGAAGTTCCGCTGGATCTTCATCGCGAAGCGGGTGACCGAACCGGAGCCGCCGGCGATCTTGGGGATCGTCGCGATCGCCCGCGTCCCGAAACGGCCCTTGCGGACCGGCTTGATCTTGACTTGGGTGACGATCGCGGTCGGAGCCGGGACGCTGACGTAGGCATGGATGTACATCGTCGTCACCTTGCCCCTTACGCCGCCGTTGAAGAGGACCAAGGGACCGCTCGCGTAGAAGGGCTGCGATTCTGGGAACTGGACCCGGACGGTGGTCTTGCCGCTGCCTACGATCGCCTTCGGGCAGGCCTTCTTCGCCGCACCCGTGTTGCGTGACTGCAGCTGACCCGATCGGCAGACGGGAAGGCCTTTGGCATTCACTCGGCCGTGCTTGTCGAAGTCGGCGATGATCGTCCGCGCTGCCGGCGGGTGGGAGCCGTCGACGGTCGAGATGTTGCCCGAGATCCGCAGCGCGACCGGCGCCATCTTCTTCTTCGGCAGTGCCTTCGGGGCGACGCCGCCGTTCAGCTTGAGGACGAGATTGCCGGCCCGCACGACGGTGGGCTTGGCGGCGGTGGCCGCGCCGACCGTGATCAGGGCCCCCAGCGCTACGAGCGTGGCGAGCATCACCGCAAGCGACTTGTGCGAAGCAAGCGACTTGTACATGTCTCCTCACCCTTTCCCGAGTGCGCAAATGACACGGAGACAACACTCCTCGGCTACCCGCCGATGCGGGGTCAGGGTGGGGCGAGGTCAGCTACCTGACACGCACTCGCGGGTAATTCGCAGCGATCACCGAGAGGTTGGTTCCATCTCCACACAGCCAACTTCTAGGGAGGCAGAAATGATTTCGAGACTGATCGCTTGTGGGGCGCTGGCTTGCTGTCTGGTCGCGGGGGGCGCCGTGGCGTCGGCGGATCGGGCTGGCGCCAAGCTATTCAAGGGAAAGACGTCCCAGGGCTACCGGATCAAGGCCCAGGTCAGAGATCAGGCCTTCAGGATCCACGTCTTCGACATCGATCTTCGCTGCCGGGACGGCAGCGAACTGGCCCTGATCATGGGCGGATACCTCTGGACGAAGGTCGGCAGGCGCGGCAGCTTCCGCGACGCCCAGTTCGGTCGTACCGACAGCACCTACTTCCGCGGCCGGCTCAACGAGCGGCGCCTCCGCGGACGGCTGCGCGTCACCGACCGGCTTCGCGACGGGACCCGCTGCGCCTCGCGCTGGATCGTCTTCAACGCGACGCCGCGCTAGGGGTCAGCAAGGCGGATCCCCCTGCAGTACCCAGGACCCGGTGGAAGTGCCGGTCAGACGTCCTTCCTCTTGCAGGTTCGTAAGAGCGGTGGTGACGGAGGGTCGCCTGGCACCGACCAGCTCGGCCAAGAGCCTGTGGGGCAGTCCGATGGGGATGCGAATGCCCTCCTTGGTCGGCTCGCCCCATCGCTCGGCGAGGTGCCACAGCAAGATCAGCAGCCGCTCCTCGACACCGACGATGCTGGCGATCGCAGCCGCGGCAGTCGACGCTCGTGAGCGGTTGACGCCCCGTGCCACCAGGTGCGAGGAGATCGCCGGCCAGCGGGCGAGGGCCCGTGCCACCGGCGGGGCGAGAACCACGAGCGTGGTCGGCTCCAGGACCTCCCACGAGGCCCGACAGAAGGAGGATGCGTCTTCCTGCCAGGGGCGCAGGAGATCGCCGCGGCCCAACAGCTCGATGCCACGGCCGCGGGCGACCTCGACCCGGCGAACAAGTACGCCTCCGCAGACGAGGTATCCGAGATGCTCGGGCTCGGGAGACTCCAAGCCGGGATCCCAATTCCCCTTCTTCAGCATCGCTCCCTGCACGGGCAGGGATCCCGCGGCCACGGCGCGCTCCTCCGCCGACAGGCCGTCGGCCAGTTGCGGGTCGCACTCGAGCAGCTGCACAATGCGCACTTCCACCCCCCATTCCGGACGTCTCTCGATAGAACAACGGAGAGCACCGCAAGTTGTCCGGCGGGGGCGGAGTCGCGCGCTACTTCATCGTGCCTGCACCTGCATCGAGAAGGTGCCGAGCGGGTCGCCGACCACGAAGTTGCTCGAAGGTGGCGGGGTGGGCGCCGGCTGGTTGAAGACGTCGTTCAGGGTCGAGGCGGCGCCGGCCTGCAACCGCGCTTCGGCTCCCTGGATCGAGATCGTCCTCGCGACCGGGTTGGCGGTGACCGAGTTCGGCGGCAGCACCACGTCGACGAGCGCAGTGCGACCGGCCGCGCCGGGGAACGGCGGTTTCGGCAGGATTTCGAGCTGCACCGTCGCCGTCTTCGCGGCGAAGTCGACTTGGACGTTGCTCAGCCGCACCGTCGGGTCGAGCGAGTCGGTGTCCTTGAGGATCTGCACGCCGCCGGCGGTTTCGACCGTGCCCTTGTTCGCGTCGGGAGCGAGCATGCCGCCGCCGATCGGGAACTCTAAGGAGCTCGCCATCGATTTGGCCGGCGCCAGCGCGGTGATGCCCTCCGGCACTTTCACGCCCTTGGCGGCGAATTTGGCCAGGGTGGAGGCGTTGCCGGTCAGGGTCACGCTCCCCTGCGGCAGGACGGTGACCATTTCGGGCTGGGCGGTCGAGTAGAGGTTGCTGAGCACGCGCCCCGGATTGAGGCGTTTGCTCCCCCGCAGGCCGAGCCGGTTGCTGATCCGCCGCACCGCCTTTTCGGTTAGCGAAAGCTTCACCGCCTTGAAGTTGGTCCCGAAGCCTTCGCGCTCGAACGTCGACGGGGTCAGCACGCCCAGCTGCATCCGCGCCTTGGCGATTTTCGCGAAGACGATGCCTTTGGCCGTGTTGACGGTCAGCTGCGTCAACGGCACGCCACGGTTTCCGAGCTGGAGCTTGAAGCCGCCGCGGGTATCGAGGGAGCCCTTGGCGTCCGTCGGGTCGAGCATCCCGCCTCTGACCGCAAGGCCGACCTTGCTGCCGCTGCTGGTCGCGCCGGTTCCGATCGCCTGCACCGTGACTCCGAGGTTGCCGAGCTTCCTCAGCATGCCTTTCTTCATGTGCAGGTCGGTGGTACCGCTGGCGATCGGGTCGCGCGGCGCGGCCGAGGCGGTCGAGGCGAGCGCGAGGAAAAGGCTTCCGAGCATGGTCAGGAGCAATACCTTCCTTCCCGTGCCTATCCGTGGAGCGTTCATCATCCATCCCTTCCGTCGTTTCCTTTTCCCCCAACCCATCGAGGTCGTCGGTCACGCGAATGACTGTCAGCGATCTGACATCGGCCCCCGAGACTCCGCCTCCCGGCCCGGCCGCAGTGGCGGCGCGCCGACGCCGCAGCTGAAGTCTTTGGCCAGGCGCTCGGGGGTGTCGCCGGCGGATCCGGCCTCGACGTGGAGGGTCTCGGCGCTGATCGTCAGCCAGGCGAGGACGCCGCCGGCGGCGGCGAAGGCGGCGCAGACGACCATCGCCATCTGGAAGCCGTCGGTCATCTTCGCGGGGTCATAGAAGCTGTCGCCGGTGAGGCCGGCCACGATCGGCAGGACTGCGACGGCGAGGAGGCCGGCGACGCGGGCGACGGCGTTGTTGACGCCGGAGGCGATGCCGGAATGGCGGGTGTCGGCGGCGGCGAGGACGGTCGCGGTGACCGGGGCCACGACCAGGGTGAGGCCGATGCCGAAGACGATCATCGGCGGCAGGATCGCGCTGACGTAGCTGTCGCCGGGTTCGACCTGGCTGATCCAGAACAGACCGAGGGCGATCACCAGCGGCCCGGCCGTGAGCGGGATGCGGGCGCCGATCCGCTGCGCCAATGCTCCCGAGCGAGCCGAGAAGAGCAGCATCAGCAACGTCACCGGCAGCGAGGCGGCGCCGGCCTCGATGGGGGTGTAGCCGAGCGAGATCTGCAGGAAGGCCACGAGCAGGAAGAAGAAGCCGCCGAGCGCCGCGTAGA
>WUUC01155839.1_pt1 | contig 20118 bp, 27 predicted proteins | sample 6278441 | NCBI WGS metagenome assembly WUUC01 (sample SAMN13675441, study PRJNA597444) | soil metagenome | isolation source: soil | place: USA: Washington | collected 2017-10
CCGGCCGTGCTCGCGTTAGCCGTCGCGCAGGACCTGCCGGTACGCGTCGCCGCATGGGTCCGCGGCCCCCGGCCGCACGCGACGGCTCGCCACGCCGTCAACGCCTGGGAACCGGTGATCTACGTGCCCGTCGCGTCCGCCGGCACACGCGACGGATCCGCGGCCGCGGCGCACGACACGTCGCGCGGGCCCGGTGCCGGCGCGACGCGACGCGTCGACGTGCTCACGTACGGGGTGTCGCCGATGGTGACCCTGCCGACCCGGGTCATCGGAGCCAAACCGGCCGCGTTCTGTCGCTGGATGTTCGACCTGGTCGGCGCGACGCCTGGCGACACGCTCGACGATCTGTTCCCCGGCTCCGGCATCGTCGGTAAATCGTGGGCGTTGTTCGCTGGCAGCGAACAAACGAAAGGCCCGGTCCGCGGTTGACATTCCGCGCCGGGCCGATCATTGTCATGTTCGCCAAGAACAATCTAGCGGGAAGCCTACCGGAAACAGGCGCGCATCCCCTCACCAGCACTGATCCATTTCGGTGAGTGAAAAGGTCGGATTGACACCCCGAACGGATGTACGAAAACGCGGAGTCAGGTAGTAACCGCGTGACCATTCGATCACGCAGAATGGCGAACCAACGTCCCACGGTCCAGGGCCCGTTCCCTCAGAAGGTGAATCGCCCGGTGAATGGAGTCGGTCGCCACGCGCGTGTTGACCCTAGTCGAGAGACTAGGGCATATACGGCAGGCCCAACGCGCCCCGTGCAGAGCGGGTGCGCCCGGTGGCAACCTCCGTCCCGGGCGTTCCACGCTGGTCGCGCACCGGGACGGAGGTCCGGGCGCGGAGAGCCGCCGACACTTCCCGCCCTGGCGCGCCGGTAATGCGGCGCGCGGTGGCTCTGCGAACGTCGTACTTCCGACCGTCGGCAGGCCGCGCCCATCCCTGCTCGGACCAGCACTTTCATGCACTCGCGTCCGGGCAGGGGTGGGTGCACCGTCCCCAACCTCCCATCGGGCAAGGGGTGCAAAGCGGACACCTTGTCTTCCGGTCACACAGGGCTATCATCGACGCCATGACGGACACGACCCCTCCCACCGACCCGGACACCGCCGCCGACGAGGCATTCATCCAGGGCCAGGCAGACACCCGCCGACGCGACCGCCCGCGCCCCGACCCGGCCCTGCACTACGCGCCGTACTTCGAGGTCCCCGGCACCGCCCAGCTGCCCGCGCACCTCGCCCCGCCGCCGCTGGTGCTGGCCGCCCACCTGTACGCCGCGATCCTGACCCTGCCGCCCAGCGCGGAGAAGACGGCCGCGTGCCGCAAGCTGCTCGAAGCCCGGGACTGCATCGTGCGGGCCACCCCATGACGGTCATGGACTGCGACCGGTGCAGGAAACCCCTGCGTAAGGTCCGCTTCGAGATGTACTCGACCCGCGCCGCCCGCGACCAGGCCGACCGGATGCACGGCAACCGGCCGGCCGACCTGCACACCGCCGGCTACGTCGGCACCTTCGGCGGGATCTGCTATTACCGGCACCGGCAGAGCAGGCTCGACACCGCGGGCGGCCTGAGTTTCCGCCGTGTCGTCCGGGTGGGGTAGCGGCAGCACCCGCCGTTGGCGGCGCATCCGGCGCGACGTGCTGCGTCGCGATCGCCAGCTGTGCCGCACGCACGCCGAGGGCTGGTGTGCGACCGCGAACGCAGCCCCGCACACCTGCACCGGCGTCGCCCCGCTGCAGGGCGGCCACGTCCACCACACCCGCGGCAAGGCCGCGGGTGACGACCCGGCTCACCTGCGCGCGGCGTGCGCTGCGTGCAACCTCGCCATCGGCAACCCAACCCGCGCCGCCCGGACCGACCCGGCGCCGCGGCCCCGAACCAAGTGGAGATGATCAATGTCCGGATCCGGCACACCGAAGCCACCGCTGCTCAACCCTGACCAGTTCATGATCGAGGCGGACATTACCGCCGACCCGCATTCGTACGTGCTGGTGCTGAAATGCCTGCATCCCGACTGCCACGCCACGTCGACGCCGTGGATTCGCGAGATCGGATCGGGCGCCCTGCTCGGGCTGGTGCACTTGGTGGCCGGCGACCACACCAGCACCGTGCACCGGGCACGGCCCATCCTCTAGACAAGGCAGGAGATAGGTAGATGTACGGACGCTGGGTGGAGGAACCCGTGGTAGTGGACATGGGTGAGTGGGTGAGGTGTGAGCACCCGAACGTGGTGGTGGTGGATGGGGTGGAGCGGTGTGTGTGGTGTGAACCAGAGGGGGACACCACCACCCCAATGGTGGGTGTGCTCGCGTGTGTAGCAAGCGCTGTGATGGTGGTACTGGTGGTCTGGGGTCTGGTGTTCGTGCTTCGAGGTCGACTGTGATGTCCGTTTTTCCCGGTAAGGGGGGTGCCGGACACCCCCGCAGTCGTGTTCTCTCTCTCCCCGGCCTTTTTGGCCGAAAATCGCGGCGAAACGACGCGCAACGCGCTGAAACCGCGCCGCAGCGTCTGGAGCCTGACCCGTGCCCCGACCACATCGAGTGGGGTCTGAGCCGGCTCGACTGCCACCCGTGCGGCGTGATCCGGCACGCGCACTATGAGGCCCTGGCCGCGGACCCGTTCCGCTGTATCTGCGATCCGGACGACATCTTCGACCCGCCCGACCCGACGCCGCGGGCCGTCGAGGGCTGCCCGGCGCACCGCGGCCGGTACGTCGCGCAGAACTGGGTGCCGTGAGCCGCGGGCCGCTCCGTCGCCGGCTCGAGGCTGCCTGGAAGGTCAGCGAGAGGCACCCGCGGGACGCGGCCACGATCGAGCTTGCCCGGTTGTACGCCGACCAGCTGGACGCGACGGCTGACCTGGCCCGTATCGCGCAGGACATCGTCGAGGCGTGGGACGACGGCGACCCGATCGGCAAGTCGCACGCCGCCAAGCTGGCGAACGCGCTCTCATCGCGGCAGGCCCTGACCGACCTGGGACCGAAATACCTGGCCGCGCTGGCCGCGTTGAACCTGACGACCGCGGCCCGGACCGCCGGAGCGAAGGAGAGCACCGGTGACCGTCCCAGCCCTGAAGAGAGTGCCCTACTCGACCTCCGTGACGCTGCGCGGCAGCGACGCACCGCGGCTGTGGACGCCGCCGCTGCGCACCCTGACGCCTGAGACGTCGATCGGCTTCGAGCAGGTCGCGTTCGCGCGTGACGTGATCGGTCACCCGTTCGACCCGTGGCAGAAGTTCGCCGTGATCCATGCCGGTGAGCTGCTGCCCGACGGCCGGCCGCGGTTCCGGCTGGTGCTGATCATCGTCGCCAGGCAGAACGGGAAGACGGAAATCCCCGTAGTCCTATCGCTGCACTGGCTGTTCGTCGATGAGTGGCCGCTGGTGCTGGGCACGTCCACGAAGCTCGACTACGCCAAGGAGTCATGGGCAAAAGCGGTCAAGATCATGAAGCGGTGCCGGCCGCTGCGTGCCCGGGTCCCGCGCCGTGGGGGAGTGAAGACCGTCAATGGTGGTGTGGAGCTGACCACCGAGAACGACTGTCGGTACAAGATCGCTCCGGCCAACGACGAGGGTGGCCGGTCGCTGACCATCGACCGGTTGGTCATGGACGAATTGCGCCAGCATCACAGCTACGAAGCGTGGGCCGCGGCTGAGCCGGCCGTGTCCGCCCGCCCGCTGGGCCAGATCTGGGCCATGAGCAACGCGGGTGACGACAAGTCGATCGTGCTGAACGAGAAACGCGACGAGGCTCTGGCGTTCATCGCGTGGTGGGACGAGCACGGCACCGAACAGGTGGCCGCTGACCTGCTCGCCGGCTACCGGCCGCCGGGGATGCCGGACTTCCGCGTCGGGATCTTCGAGTGGTCGGCGCCGGAGGATTTCGACCCGGACGCACCCGACGACGTGATCATGCGACACCTGCTCGCCGCCAACCCGAACGCTGGTCATCCGCTGCACGGCGCTGACCCGGACGAGCTGCTGGCCAGCTATCACGCAGCGAAGCGCAAGGGCGGCGAGGCCTGGACGACGTACAAAACGGAACGAATGTGTATCAGGGTGCTGTCGGCGAACCCGGCGATCGACGGCGCGGCGTGGCGCCGCAACGTCGCCGCCGTCGACCTGGCCGACCGGCCTATGGCGTGGTTCGTCGACGTCTCGCCGGACCTGCAGCACGCGACGCTGTGCGCCGCGGTGCTCACCGGCGAGCAACGGGAGATCACCCGCGTACGCGAAGGCGTGTCCACCACGATCACCATGCCGATCGTGGCCATCGACCCGGTCGACGCGTGGGACGGTCCCACCGCGGTCCGCCAGATGACCGGCGAGCTACCCGGCCTGGTCGCCAGGAACAAACCGCGCACGCTCGGGTGGCTCCCGGGTGGGCCGGCCGCCGCCGCCGCGGCGTCGCTGCGCGACCGCACCGCCCGCGGCCGGCACTACCCGTGGCCGCCGCCCGGCGTCGAGGTGGTCGAGGTGGCCGCGGAGGCGTCCGCGGTGTGCATGGGGTTCGCCGCCGACGTGGCCGCGGACCTGATCCAGCACGGCGACGACCCGCTCATCTCCGGCCACGTGCTCGGTGCCGACAAGCGGCTGGTGGGCGCCGAGGGCCAGTGGCGCTTCGAGCGCACCGGCGACGGGCACGTCGACGGCGCGTACGCCGCGGCCGGCGCCGCACACCTCGCCCGTACGCTGCCTCCCGGCGCGCCGTTCCGACCCATCGTCACAACGGATGATGACGAGTAGGCGCAGGTGAGCCGTACACTGCCGATCATGGGGTGGCGACAGGCAGCGACGCGAGCAATCGAGTGGCTGACCCTGGGTGATCTCGGCCCCGGGCCGGCCGCGGTCCAGTTCTCCGAGACGGCACCCATGCCCATCGATGAGATGTGGCGGGAGATGACCGAGGCGGCCACCGCGCCGATCGGCCGCGCCGAGATGCTGACCATCCCCGGTGTGCTGCGCGCCCGCGACATGATCTGCAACATCGCCACCCTGCCCCTGGTCGAGCTCGACTCCGGCCGGCGCCCGGTCGAGAACCGGCTGTTGGAGCAGTTCGACCGGGACGTGCCCAACGTCGTGCACCTGGCGCAGACCGTCGAGGATCTGTGGGCCGACGGAATCGCGTGGTGGCAGGTCTTGGCCCGGGACAACAACAACAAGCCGACCTGGGTGCGCCGCTGCGCACCCGAGTCCGTGATCATCCAGCCGCGCAACGACCGCCGGATGCCCGCGCCGTTGCCGCACGGCAAAGACCCCCGCGGCAGCACGATGTTCGTCGACGGCGTCGAGGTCACCGACGTGACCAGCATGATCCGTTTCGACTCCCCGAAGCAGCCGGCGCGGGTGGTGGTCGCCCGGGCGATGCGGCAGGCCCGGGACTACGACGACGCGGGGGCGATGTACGCGAAGAACCCGCGCCCGCTCGACTACTTCACACCATCAGAGTTCGCCGACGACCCGCTTGATACAGAGATCCGCGGATTTCTGGGCAAGTGGCGCCGGTACCGGCGGCAGCACTCGACCGGCTACGTCCCGAAGTGGGCGAAGCTTGAGACCGTCGACGCGCCGACTCCTGCAAATTTGCAGCTGGTTCAGCTGCAGCAGTGGGTGACGGTGCAGCTGGCCGTCGCTCTCGGCCTGGACGCCGAAGACTTCGGGGTGTCGACCACCTCACGCACGTACCAGAACGCTGTCGATCGGCGCATGGACCGGATCAACGACGTGTTGGCGTTCTTCATGCGCGCGATCACCGACCGGCTGACCATGCCGGACATCACCCGCCGCGGCAACCACGTGCAGTTCCGGCTCGACGACTACCTGCGCGCCGACCCCAAGACCCGCTGGGAGACGTACCAGGCGCAACACAATCTGTTCGGCGACGCCGTGTTGCCGGAGATCCGGGAGCAGGAAGACCGGCCCGCTCTCGCGCCGCCGCCTGCCGGCCGCGCCCCCGTCGTCCCGCTCCGGAGCGTCGGTACTCCGGATCGGGGCAGCGCGGCCGGCAGGCCCGGCACCGCGGCGGGACGCGACGCGTCGCGTCCAGCTGCCATCGACGCGTCGCTGTCGGCCGGCAGCGACGGCACGGGGATCACCGCGCTGCAGTTCGGCGACGACGCCGCGTCCGGGCTGACCTTCACGGAAGGCGCTGCGCACACGTTCGCCGTCGACGTCGAGACCAGGACCATCCGCGGCCTGGCCGTGCCGTACGGGCCGCGGGCCATCGCGGTGAAGAACGGCCGCCGGTTCCGGGTCAACCCCGGCGCGTTGATCCTCCCGGACAAGTTGTCGCTGGTGAAGCTGTGCGAAGACCACAATTACGCCGCCGCGTTCGGCCACCTCTTCGAGGCCGTCGAGACCCCCGAAGGCCTGGTGATCGCCGGGAAGGTGGGCCGCGGCGCCCACGGCGACCGGATGCTGCAGCTGGCCGAGGACAAGGTCAAGGACGGTCTGTCGATCGGTATCGAGTGGGACGGCATCCCGAACGCGACGATGCCCGACCCGCTGAACCCCGGCGTCATCCTGGTCATGAAAGCCCGGTTGCGTGAGGTCACGCAGACCGCGATGCCGACGTTTACCACCGCGCGGCTCACATCCGTAGCCGCGTCGCACGACAACCCGGAAGGCCCCGCCATGCACTGTGCTCTGTGCGGTCAGGAACACGCGCCCGGCGTGGCCTGCACCCCGACCACCACCACCGCCACCGCGACCGCCCCGGCGCCGGTTACCGCGGCGTTCGGCGTCGACCAGCTGGCCGCGATGCTCGGTAATCCGCAGCTGGCCGCCGCGTTCGCCGCGTACGCCGGGACCGCGGTGCAGCCGGCCGCCGGCAGCGACGGCGCCAGCGCGGCCGACCCGACGGCGACCGCGACACCTGCACACCTGAACGCGGGCGGCGCGGGCGGCGCGGCCGGGACCAGCCTGCAGACCGTTCGGGAGCCGTCGCCGTACCAGTTCGGTTTCTCGCCTGCAGGCGACCCGGTGATGGTGTCCGGGCAGTTCGACCTCTCCGGTGACCTGGTGCGGTGCCGGCGCGCCGGTGACCTGGACATCGCGGAGCCGCAGACCGACGCTGGCCGCCGGGTCCAGGCGTTCTTCCAGGAGACGTTCGCCGTGGTCGCCACCGGCGACGTCAACGAACTGAACCCGACGATCAACCGGCCCGACATGTACGTCGACCAGCGCGAATACCGCACGCCGCTGTGGAACAGCGTGGCCAAGGGCGCCCCGCCGAACGGAGTACAGCCGTTCATGTTCCCGAAGTTCAACACGGCGTCCGGGCTGGTCGGCGACCACACGGAAGGTGTCGAGCCGACCGGCGGCGCGATGACCACCACGGGACAGACGGTGCAGCCGACCGCCCTGTCCGGTGCGGTCGACATCCCGCGGGAGGTGTTCGACATGGGCGGCAACCCGGCCGTGTCAACGCTGATCTGGAACCAGATGCGCCGGGCGTGGCGTGAGGGTCTGGAGTCGGCGACGGCAACGTTCCTGGCGACCCTGACCGCGGCAACCGACATCACGCTGGGCGTGGCCGCCACCGACGCCGCGTTCATCGCCGCCTGGGAAGACGCGCTGGCTGAGCTGCAGTTCACCCGCGGGTACGACTTTGAGATGCTGGCGCTGGAGAAGGTGGCGTACAAGAAATTCGCCGCGGCGAAGTACTCCAGTGGCGAACCGGCGTACCCGATCCTGAACCCGAGCAACCGCAACGGCACCGCGTCGTCGAGGTTCCGGACCCTGGACCTGGCCGGCGTGACCGGTGTTCCGTCCTGGGCCCTGGCGTCGACGCCCGGCGCGCTGAATTCCAGCTGGCTGTACGACACCACCACGATCCACGGGTGGGCCACCGTGCCGCAGCGTCTCGAATTCGCTGGCATCGACGCCGACGGCGACTACGCGCCCATCGCGATGATCCGGATCGGGGCGTGGGGTTACAAGGCGTTCGCCAACAGTGACATCGGCGGCGTGCGCCAGGTGACGTACGACTCGGTCGCATAATCGACCGGGCGGCCGGCCCGCGGCAGCGAGGGGTCGTTACCCGCGGGCCGGCCGCCCGTTCGCCAGGTCGCATACCTCGAGGGATGTCAACCTAGGTTGACATACCTCGAGCGGATCCCGAGGGGGGTGAACGCGTGAAAGCACTGGAGTGGCACGAGACGCCCGGCGCGCACGTCGAGACCGACGGCGTGTGGTCGGCGATCGTGTCCGTGCAGAACACCACGCGGATCGGCTACCCGTGGTCGGCGGACACCCTCACCGGCACGCTGTACGGCCCGGACGGCGACACGGTCGTCCCGGCCGCCGTGCTGGTCGAACGGGTCACCACGGGGTTCTACCGGGTCACCGTCACCGTGCCGGCCGCCCCGGGCATCTACAGGGTTGGCGTCGCCGGCACCGATGACACCACCTGGGCCCGGTTCATCGCGGCCGACGTGTTCGCCGCCCTGCCCGACCTGGCCGATATCAAGACGTTCCTGGGCACCGACGCGGCCACGCAGTACGGCGACGACCGCATTCAGCAGGCGCTCGACGAGGAGATGTCCGCGCAGGCTGACGCGTGCAACGTGCCGGCCGCGTACCCGTCGAGCCTGGCCCGGGCGTTGCGTCGCCGGGTGCAGGTCAACCTCGCCATGGACGGTCAGCCCCTCGCGGTGTCGGACTCCGAAGGCGGCGCGGTCCGGCTCCCGGGCGTCGACCCGATCGTGCGCAAGTACGAAGCGCGCTACCCGCGGAGCCCCGTCGGATGACTGCCATCCCTGACCAGCGCGCGGACATCCTTGCCGCTCTACGGGCGATCGTGCTCCCCGGGGGCGCGCGTCTGCACGTGCACGACAGCGCACCGAACATCCTGTCGCCCGGTACCACCTACATCCGGTGGCGCGGTTCAGCCGCGGAACGCTCCGGCGACGGTCCGCCGGGGTGGTGGATGGACCGGTGGTGGATCTTCATCGTCCAGTACGGCGACGACGCGGTGGCCGAGACCTGGGTGGACACCAACCTGGGTGCCATCGTCGACGGTCTGCAGCGCGTCGCCACCTTCGAGGCCATCGAGCCGGTCGAGCTCGCCGTCGAGTCCGGTAAGCCACCGCTCGCCGTCCGCATCACTGTTACCCGGGAGTAGCCATGCCGTCACCAGCGAACACGTACAGCTATCGGGACACGATCCTGATCATCGACGAGACGGACTACGCGAACCAGCACTGGCGCGGCCGGCTCGTTCCCGACGTGCCGACCACCACGCAGCGCACCGCCGTACCTGACGGCGCGATCGTGGACATTGATAACCCGGTGTGGACCTTCGAGATCACCGCGGCGCAGATCAACAAGACCGGCGGCCTGGCCAAGCTCCTGCGCGACGCCGCCCCGGGTACCGAGATGGACGTGGTGATGCAGCCGACCGGCGGCGCCGCCGAGACGGCCGGGGAGCCCACCGCCACGTTCACCATCAAGTCCATGCCGGTGCCGTTCGGTGGCAGCGTCGGCGGCATCGCCGACTTTGAGGCCGTCCTGCCCGTGGTGGGCCAGCCCGTCTTCGGGGTGTCCGCAGCATGAAGCTGGGCAGGGTCATGCCGATGCGGGCGCAGCTGGCCGACGGCACCGAAATCGAAGCGACCGTCGACCAACGCGACTGGGCCGCGCTGGAAGCGGCGCAGGGCAACGGCACCGTCGTCGGCTCGATCACCTCGGTTCGCTTCCTCACCTGGTCGGCGCTGCGTCGGGCCAAGGAGTACACCGGCGCGTGGGAGAAGTTCAACGGCACCGACTGTGTGCACGTCGAAGACCTCACACCCGACGACGAAGACACGGGGGATGAGGAGAGCCTGGACCCTGGCCTGTCGGATCTGTCCGCCGGCACCTGATCACCCTCGCGCTGTACTTCGAGCAACCGATCCGCGACCTGCTCCCGGACCTCGGTCACCCGCGGGACATTGACACGTTGGAGCAGATCTACGACGAACGCCAGCAGGCCGAACAGCAGGAACGGCTCGACAGGATGCGCGCCGAGGTGAACGCGAACCGGTGAGGGGGAACGGACCGTGGCAGTCAGCGCGGAGCAGCTGGCCCGGGAACTACGGGCGTTCAGCGACCGGCGCAAAGTGGTCCAGGCCCTACGCCGCGGGCTGACCCGGCAGGCCCGTCCGCTGGTCGTGAAGATCCGCGCCCACGCCGCCGACGTGCTGCCCTCCGGCGGCGGCCTGAACCAGTGGGTTGCCCGGGCGCGGATCGGCGTGAAGATCTCCTACGCCGCCCGCACCGCTGGGATCCGCCTGCGCGGTGGCCGCAAGTCCGTGTCCGACCGGTCCGACCTGGCCGCCATCGACCGAGGCCAGGTCCGCCACCCGTCATGGGGTCGCCGGGCGGCCGGCGCCTGGCACACCCAATCCGTGACACCCGGGTGGTGGTCAGACCCGACCGAGGCCCACGGCGCCGCGTTCGTGGCCGCCGTCGACACCGAGGTCGACGCGGTGCTCGACGAGATCCGGGGGTGAGCGGTGGCACGCGACGTTGAGTTCGACACCGTTGCGCACGACAAGACCGCGCCCGGCCTGTCATCGACAGAGCGCCGGTTCCGCGAGACGCAGCGACGCATCCAGCGCGAACAGCAGAAGTCGAACCAAGAGTTCACCAAGGGCTTCCTCGGGGCTGTTCAGGCCGTGTCGCCGCGGCTGGCGACACAGCTGTCCGGGGTGTTCCAGGCCGCCGGCACCGCGGCCGGCCCGGTGCTCGCCGGAGGAGTGGCCGCCGCGGCGCCGCTCATCGGGGCGTCGATCTCCGGCGCGATCATCGGGGGCGTCGGGATCGGCGTCGCCGGTATCGGCGTGGCGATCGCCTCCCAAGACGTCCGGGTCCAGGCCGCCGCGGACCAGCTGTGGAGCAAGTTTGAGCGGCGCGCACTCAAGGCCGCCGGGGTGTTCGTGCAGCCGGCGATCGCCGGTCTCGGCCGGCTCGACAAGGCCGCGGACTCGATCGACCTGGACCGCATCTTCCGCGACGCGTCGCGCTACGTCGCGCCGCTGGTCGAGGGTGTTTCGCATTTCATCGAAAGCGTCGGCGACGGCGTCGAGAAACTGAACGCGGTCGCCGGGCCCGCCGTCGAGATCATCGCCAACGGGATTGGCCTGCTCGGCGACGAAATCGAGCGGATGTTCGACAGCCTCTCCGACAACGGCATCGACGCCGCGGTGGCGTTGAAGCAGGTCTTCGACATCGCCGCCCTGGCCATCCGTGGTGTCGGCATGGCCATCAACGGCCTGACCGAGGCGTATGGGTTCCTGGTCAAGCTCGGTCTGTTCGGCCGGGAAGCCGCTGTGGAGTACGCCCGGCTCGAAGCGAACGCGAAGCTTGCCGCGGGCGCCACGCAGGAGGTAGCCGGCGCGACCGGCGCACTCGGCGGGATCCTGCAGACCACGGAGCAGTCCACGGAGTCGTACGCCGACGCGCTGAAAAAGTCGGAGGAAAACGCCCGTAACGCGGCGCAGGCCAACCGCGACCTGTTCGGCGCGACCACCTCCGTCGGCGAGGCCATGGACAACGCCCGGTCCGCGGCCAGCCGCAACGGGCGCACCCTGGACGCCAACACGGAGAAGGGCCGCGCGAACCGGCAGGCACTCGACCAGCTGGCCGGCGCGCTGAGCCGGCAGTACGACGCCACGGTGGCCGTGAACGGCGTCGGGCAGCGTTCCGCGCAGGTCGCCGAGACGAACCGGCGCCGCTTCGTGCAGCTGGCCGGGCAGATGGGTGTGTCGTCCGGCGCGGCGAACCGGCTGGCCCGCTCGATCGGGCTGGTCCCGACCAAGCGTGAGGCCCGGATCATCGCCGAGACCAAGCAGGCCGAAGCCCGGGTCAAGGAAGTCCGGTCCCTGCTCGCACAGGTCCGCTCGAAGACGGTCAGCGTGACGGTGCTGGTGAACGAGTCCCGGCGAAAAAAAGTCGAGAACCAGCTGGGCAGGAGCGGACGCGATTTCGCCGACACCGGGACGTGGGCCGGCGCCGCGGCGGACGGCGACCGGGCGCGCACCGACGCCCCGTCGGAGATCTCCGTGGAGTCCGCCGTCACGGTCAACCTGGACGGCCGGCCGTTCCGCCAGATGACCGCCCGGCAGATCAACGCGCACGCCAAGCACCAGCGGTGGCGAGACAAGGTGGGGTCCCGGTGAGCTACGACGGCGTGTTGTCGCTGGACGACGGGACATTCGAGGCCGGTGTCACCGGGTGGACGGCGACAGGCGGCGCGGTCGCGCAGTCCAACACCTTCGCCCACGGCGGCGCGTTCTCCGCCCGGCTCACCGTGTCCGGCTCCCCGGTCCAGTCCTACATCCGGCCCGTGACGCCGCTCGCGTGCGTCCCGGGGAGCCGGTACCGGATCACCGGCTGGGTGCGCTCCGTCGTGCCGCTCACGGTGAACCTGGCGATCGACTGGTTCGACTCCGTCGGCGGGTACCTGACCACCTCCGCGTCGGCGCAGGCCTTAGCCGCCGGGGCATGGGAATTCCGCGACTTCACCGCGGAGGCACCGGCCGGCGCCGCGTCGTTCATCTACGGCCCGACCATCACCGGCTCACCGGCGAACGGCACCCTGCTGTACGTCGATGACATCGACGCGGTCTCGCCGATCACCACCATTGATCAGGATGTGTGGCCGCCGCGGGTGCAGATCACCGTCGCCGGCCTGACCCCCGGAGACGACGTCGTGATCTACCGGGAGGTCGACGGCGCCCGCACGCCGGTGCGCGGTGGCACCGCCACCAACGTCACCGATTTCGCCTTCCTCACCATCGACGCCGAACTGCCGTTCGGGGTGCCGGTCCGGTGGATCGCCGTGGTCAACGACGACACCGGCTCGCCGACGGTCGCCGAGACGTACACGCTGCCCGGCGGGAAGGTGGCGCTGACCGACGCGATCACCGGCACCGCCGCGGAAGTCGTGGTGCTGGCCTGGCCGGAGTGGTCGTACGACATGGATGCGTCCGTGTTCCGCGTCCAGGACTCCGACGACGAGGGCCAGCCCCGCACCCGCAACATCGTCGTCTCGGGCGGCGTCGGGCAGTTCACCGCGACGATTGAGTTCTACGTCGAGACCGCCAGCGCGAAGCGGTCCGTGCTGACCCTGCTGGCCAGCGCCACGCAGAACATCATGCAGATCCGGCAGCCCGGTGGGTACGACGACACCGACGCGTACGTGGCCCTGCTCGGTCACCGGATGCGCCGCTACTCCGGCGACGGCTCCGACGCCCGACGGGTCCACGTGCTTGAGGTCGCGCAGGTCGACGGCTGGTCCGATGATTTGACCGCGGCCGGCTGGACGCTGGGTGACCTGGCCGACGTGTACGCCGGGCTGACCCTCGCCGACCTGGCGAACGACTTCTCGACCCTGCTCGCGCTGGCGCAAGCGGACCTGTCGTCATGATCGAACTAACCGACACCGCGCTGGGTGTGCTCGCCGGCAGCTACCGGTACTTCATCCGCGTCGAGTCGTGGCGCCGCGGCGAGCTCCTCGCCGACGACGTGCCGATCCTGTCCGGGACGGAGCATTTCGACCGGGCGTTGCGGGTGCCGCAGCGCGTCGAGCTGTCCATCCCGCGCACGTCGCCCGGGTACAGCTGGGTACCGGACACCGATGATCACCCGCTGGCGAACTGGGGCCAGCGTCTCAAGATCAACCTGGGTGTCGGGCTCGGGCACGGCAACGTCGAGTGGTTCACCCGCGGCGAATTCCTGATCGTGGACTCGGAAGGCGACGGCGACGAGGTCACCGTGTCGGCCGCCAACCTGCTGTCGCTGATCGAGGAAGCGCGGCTGGTGTCGCCGTACCAGCCGGCCGGCACCCTGAAATCCGCGGTCCGCGGCCTGGTCGAGCCGGCCCTGACGGTCATCTTCGATCCGGCGCTGGTCGACCGTGCCGTCCCCACCCTGCAGTTTGAGGAAGACCGGCTGACCGAACTGTGGTCGGTGCTCGACGCGTGGCCGGCCGACGCGACGGTTACCCCGGACGGCTACCTCTACGTCCATCAGGTCGAGGAGATCGACGGGCCGACCAGCGCGACGGCGAGCTTGAACGCGGTGACGATCCGCACCGGGGCGGGCGCCGACCGGGAAGGCGCCGCTAACGCTGTCGTCGCCCGGGGTACCGCGGCGGACGGCGGCCAGGTGCAGGGCGTCGCGTACGACACCCTGCCGACGTCGCCGACCTGGTACGGCGGACCGTTCAACCCCTTGCCGGTCCCGGAGTACTTCTACAGCCCGCTGCTGACCACCGTCGCGCAGTGCGCCACCGCGGCAAGAACGATCCTTTGGCGCCGCCAGAGGCGCACCATGCGCCCGTTCACCCTCAAGTGCACCCCTCAACCTCACCTGCAGCCCGGCGACGTCGTAGAGACCCGTGACAACCGCGTCTGCATCATCGAGGCCGGGCAGCTGCCACTCACTCCGGGTCAGGGCGAGATGACGTTGACCCTGCGGGAGGTGTGGTGGCTGTGAGGCCGTACGGGCTGGGCAAGCCAACGACGCAGCTGGGCACCGCGCAGGGCGCCAAGTCCGGCTCGACGGTGGCGGCCACCGTCGACGGCGAAACCGTCACCGTGGAGGTGGCGCGCGACCTCACCGTGGCGGCCGGTGACGTGCTGCTCATCCACAAGATCGGCGCTACCCGCATCGCGTGCTGCAGGCTGTTCCCCGGCGCGGTCACCCTGCCCGACAACGAACTGTCGCCGCCCGCGAAACCGACGGTAGTCACCGGCACGCTGACCGTCCCGCCGGTCGAGACCCGGTCCTACCGGGCCGGTCTCGGCTGGCGCACGGACGCCGACGTTCATCAGGGCACGTACGGGGGATTCGGCAACCACACCGGCGCCGCGTTCTACGGCAGCAAACCGTCGTCTCTCGCCGGCGCGACGGTCACCGCGGCGTCGGTGCTGCTGCAGCGCGCGGACACCGGCGCCACCGGCGCGGTGGCGACGACTATGCGGTTGGTCACGGAGACCACCCGGCCGGCCGGGGCACCGACGCTGACCAGCACCACCGCCGGGCCGTCGCTGCGTCGCCGGGAGCGCGACACGTTCACCGTGCCGACAGCGTGGGCGCAGGCCATGGTCGACGGCACCGCCGGTGGCCTGGGATTCTTCGATGCGGACGGCGACCCGTACGTCGTGTTCGACGGCCGCGGCCGGTGGGCACCCGCGTTCACCCTCTCGATCAACTGGCAAAGGTAGGTGATAGTGGTGGACACCACACCACGGGGGTACAGATACCCCGAAGTGGGCGATGACGTCGAATTGTGGAACTGGTTCCAGTGGCTCGCCGAGGATGTCGACGCCGACATGCTGCTGGTGGCGTCCGGCAAGGACCAGGTCCGGCCGTACGTCAAGGTCACGGACAACTCGGGGCAGGTGGTCGCTAACGCCACCGGTACCGACATCAGCTTCGAGACCGAGGTGTGGGACACGAACGGGTGGTTCTCGTCCGGGGCGAATACCCGGATTACCCCGAATGTTGAAGGTTTGATCACCTTCACGGCGACCGTTTTCGTCCCGACCCGGACCGGCGGGTACGACTTCCTCGGGCTGGGCATCCGCAAGAACGGCAGCACCCTGCCGTCGTACGTGCGCGACGTGTTCGACAACAACAACACCGACGTCCGCGGCATCCAGGTCGAGGCCCGCGACGTCGCCAACGGCGTCGGCGACTACTACACGGTCGCCCTGACGCAGACCAACAGCGGATCGGCGTCGGTCACCCTGCCGGTGTCCGGTACCGATGTGGCCGTATTCGAGGCGATATACGAACGAGGTATGGCCTAACGGTCGCGTGCAGCTGGCCGCGACGGATGACCCGGGGGCGTCGTACCCCCGGACTATCATCGACGCGACAGCAAGGAGACCCCTCTCATGCCGACTCGCAAGAACCTGACCTGGCAACTCGTCGTTGTCATCGTCGCCAGCCTGGCCGCCCTGACCACTCTGATCGTTGGTCTAGCCGTGTTCGCCGACTGGTCCGACGGCGCGATCGTCGCCCTGACGACCGCGTTCGCCGGCCTGATCGTGAACACCATCATGATCTTGAAGAACCAGGCCCGGACCGTCGAAACGCTCGACGACCAGAACGTGACGTTGGAGCAGATCAAGGACCAGACCAACGGCCTGTCCGCCAAGGAACGCGAGGACATCGCGGAACGGGCCGCGGCGAAGATCATGCGCGGACGGCTCTGATGGCCGTCCTCGTTCCCTGCCTGGTCCGGCTCCGGTCCCAGTTCAACGCGCTGAACGAGCTGCGCGACAAGGCGAGCGACGGGTGGATCGGTGACCCGGACCATCAGTCACGCGACAGCGACCACAACCCGGACAGCCGCGGCATCGTCCACGCGCTCGACGTCGACGAGACCGGCCCGTGGCCGCGCGGCCTGACCATGCGCGCCATGGTCGGCCAGATCGTGGCGGACTGCCGGGCCGGCCGGGAGGCCCGACTCACCTACGTGATCTACGAGCGCACCATCTGGTCCGCGTCCCGGGACTGGAAACCGCGCGACTACACCGGCAGCAGCCCGCACGACAAGCACGCGCACTTCTCCGCCGACGATCTGCCGTCGCGTGAGAACGACGTGCGCCCGTTCCGACTGGAGGCACCGCCCGTGGCTACCGACCTGACCGCCGACGCCGTCAAAGACGTCGTCGCCGCCGTGATCCGCGCTGACGTCGACTGGTCCGGCAAGACGTACAGCCTGGCCGGCGCCGTGTTCGACGCGAAGAAGTTCTCCGAGGCCAACGGCAAGACCCTGACCTCCGTGCTGGCCAAGCAGAACACCCTGCTGCAGGAGGTCGGCCAGCTGCGCGCACAGGTCAGCGAAGTCGTGGCGCTGCTCCGCGCACTGGGCCCGATTCCCCCGGCCGGACCGGTTTCCATCGACGACCCGACGCGGTAACGTCGATGACGCGCCACCGGAGCACGGCCGCGACGGGGGCGTGACACGAGGGTTCCACGAGGGTTCACCGCCAGTACGGATCACGCAGGAACGGCCACCCAGCTGCGACCCTGGGTGGCCGTTCTGCGTCACGGGCCGACCGGAATCTCCGCCACCCAATCGGACACCTGCGTGCGCCTGGTCCGGGTGTGCACCGACGCGTGCCACCCGCCGTAGGTCGCTGTCACCTTCGGGACGTCTTCGAGCCGCGCCGCCGGCACCGGCGGCGTCATGTGGTGCTCACCGTCCGGCGACACCAGCACCAGCCGCCACTCCCACATCACGTTGCCTACGCCCGGCCCCCCGATCCGGGGGACCGTGGCTTGCGCAGCAGATGCGGCATCTCCAGCGAGATCTCCTTGCGGTCGCCGCGCGCTGTCGTCCCGGACCGCGCGAGACACGGCGCCCCCGTGGGCACCTGGCAAATCGGGCACTTCCGCCAGAGGCTCCAATCCGTCGTCATGCTCGACGACGTGGACGGAGTCTGTGGCGAATTGTCCGCACCGGTTGCCGTACCCGGGTCCGCCGATGAGAGCGGCGCACCGGTGACCGACGGGAGCGGGGGTAAATCTGTGCTGCATCCGGGTACCTTCCTGTCCATGAACACTCCTGAGCGGTTGAAGGAAATGGCCGATGAGCTGCGCTCCAACGGCTACGAGGTCGAGCCGGAAGACGGCTACTACGAGGGTCTAGCGACCCGCCTCCGCGGCGCCGGCTACAAGGTCACGAAGAAGGGCGACGACACCGCCAAGGGCAAGAGCGAGGCGGACGCCGCGGCCCGGGCGGACAACGCGCAGCGCCAGGCGCCCGCAGCGACGGGCATCACCCCGAACGGGCCGGACGCCGCCGCCGCGGAGCAGCCGACGCCCGGCCCGGATCCGTCCGCCCCGAATCAGGCGAGCCGGAGCAGGGCGGCCAGCCGCGCCAACCAGCCCTGACAGGAGCGGTGCCGGCACCCGGGCGCACACCCGACCCGGCACCCCTCGCACCGGCACCACCGCCGGTGCCGGCTCACCGGTTGGCCCACCGCACCAGTTCGTTCAGGGCGTCGCCGTGATGGATCGGGCACGTCTCGCGCTGGAACGTGTGCAGGCCGGCCCGCATCCGCACGACGTACCGAGCCCGGTTCGGGCAGATCTGCACGTAGCAGCCGACCAGCCCGAACCACACACCCAGCGCGCGGACCCGCCTCACAGCCCGAACCCCTGCCCGATCTCGCCCCACGACTTGCTGACCTGCTCCAGGGCGGCGCCGATCTCAGCGAGCGCGACGTAAGCGCGACGCACGCTTTCCAGCACCACAATGCAGGTGACCACCACGAACAGGCACGTCACCATGAACACGGCCCGCTCGACCAGCGAGAAGAACGCGGGCCGGCCGGACAGCGGCGTGACGCTGGCGTGCGGCCCAAGATCGGTCAAGGCCTGCTCAGCGGGCGTCGGCGGCCGGTACGCCGGGGTGGTGGTGTGCCGGGTGGTCGGGTACGCCCGGCGCGGGTACGGGTCTTCGGTCATGACGAGGTCTCCTTCAAGGGTGTCGATGAGAACCGGTCGCCGCGGTCGTCGGCCGGTGTGTCTTGCGCCCCGTCGGCGAGGTGCACGGCGAGCGTGACCCGCTGCGCCTCACCCATCGGGAACATCCCGCGATCCGGTTCGACCGCGGCCAGGTACTCAGGGGTGTGCCGCCCGTCGGGCTGGCTGGCGCGCCCGCGGGGCGAGCGGAACCAGCGACCAGCAGCACGGTGCGCGCCGCTCACAGGTCGGTCATGGACTTGACGGCCGCGACGATCGCCGCGATGCGCAGCAGCAGCTCCCGGTCACTGCGGTTGGTGAAGGCGGCCGTGTCCGACCAGCCGCTGATCATGCCGAACGCGTAGTTGCGGACGCTGTTCGTGAATTCCGGGCCCTCGGCCGCGCCGCCGCCCTCTGCTACCAGCCGCCGCAGGTCCGCGGCGGCGTCCCGCTCCAGTTCGGCCAGCCAGATTTCCTCGCTGAGCTTCGCCAGGTCGACGCGGTGCAGGCCCTTCCCGGCGACCAGCACCCGGCCGCGCATCTCGTCGATCTTGTACGCCTCGCGCTCGTCGGCGCGCTTCCAGCGCTCCCGGTCGTCGGCGCCGGCCGCGGCCCACACCTGATCGATCTCGTCCATGTCGTGCTCCGTTCGCAAGGGGTCGTTGCCGTGACAGTGTTGCACGTCGACGGGCGCCCGTGTCAAGCTATGCGCCATGAACAACCAAACGTTGCCACTGCCCAACCCTTCCGACTGGATGACGATCGACGCAGCGGCCGAACTGCTCGGATGCAGCCGACGAACGGTCACCCGGCTCATGGACTCCGGCGCGCTCAACGGCTACCAGCCGGCCCGGGGTAAGACCGAGACTGACCGTTGGCTGCTCTGGCGGCCGGAAGTCGACGAGGTACTGCAGGCCAGACGCCGTCTCGCCCCGAAGGAGTGACCATGCCCGCTGCCCTCTGCGCGCTACCGCTCAACCCGCGCGAATACGCCGCGTCGCACCGCACCTTCTGGCCCACCGGCGCCCTGACCCTCGCCGAGTGGCTCACCGACGCACCGCCGCGCATCGTCGACCCGGACGCTCCCGGCGACAACATCGACCGGATCGCCACGCAGGTCAACATCGGGTGGCGCCCCTCGTCGCACCTCGTCCAGTGGACGACCCGGGGCGGGCGGATCGTGCGGACCTGGTGCGGCCAGGTCGAGCCGCGGTCCGCGGTGATCTGGACGACCCGGCCGGCCGAATGCGGAACCTGCCTCGCCGTCCAGGCGCACCGGGCCGCGGCGTGAGCCGGACGTGTGACTGGTGCGGTGGGCCGATCCCCACCGCGGCGCGGCGCGACGCCATCACGTGCACGAAACGCTGTCGGCAGGCCCGGCACCGCGTCGCCCGGCACGTAGCGGGCCCGCGCGACGCGTCGCGTGGATCCGCGCGACGGCTGGCGTACGCCGACCCGCCGTACCCCGGCAACGCCGGGCTGTACCTCGGGCACCCTGACTACGGGGGCGAGGTGGACCATGCCGCCCTGCTGTCGCGCCTGGCCACGTACGACGGCTGGGCCCTGTCGACGTCGGCCCGCGCCCTGCCGGCCGTGCTCGCGTTAGCCGTCGCGCAGGACCTGCCGGTACGCGTCGCCGCATGGGTCCGCGGCCCCC
>WUUC01157730.1_pt1 | contig 20113 bp, 11 predicted proteins | sample 6278441 | NCBI WGS metagenome assembly WUUC01 (sample SAMN13675441, study PRJNA597444) | soil metagenome | isolation source: soil | place: USA: Washington | collected 2017-10
CCGGCAGGGTGGAAAGTTTCTTCCTGTGATTTCCTTCGGTTTCCTTAAGGCCCTAACATACACCTATTTTCATTGACACTTCTTCCTGTAGTTTCTCAAATTTATTGCCACAATTTTGCCACTTTTTAGGTTGCCAAACATCTTGTTGCCACGAATTTGCCACAGGATTGCCACAACCCAACAGGTAGCGCCAATCCTGATCCATCGCTTCCAATAGGGCCAATCGCGCCTAAGGGTAGATATACTAATTATCTGACGCAAATACACGCCAACAAAACCTTTTCCGATTTTTAACCAATATCAGAATACGATACTAATGCAAACTTCTGATCGAAAGAAATGAATATGGCACAGGTTTGCTATGATAGTGGATTCCACACTGTTCCAATTTTAACAGAATTTAAAGCCACAACTACTACATCCATTGGAGTATAAAAAGAAATATGCAGAAGCGTGTTTAGGTGTGTCGGTGTTTAAGTGTTCAGGTTGGCGCAATTTTAAAGCGACCAGTTAAATAAAAGAATAAGAAAATTAAGCGCACCAAATTCATTGGATGCAAACGTTTTCAAAAAAATAAGTGTAAATGATACAGTTTATTTAAATAAGTGTAAATTGTACTCTTATTCTTGAAGTGAGGTTCAATGTGGGGAAGGCAGCAATAGACTTTGCAGATAGTCGAATTTTACGAACTACTTATTAACAGTTACTGAGTTTTGCGCTAGCCTGCACGGTTATTATTCAGCTGTTGTCACTGAGAGGTTAATCTATTTTAAGAATAAAAAAGCAAACGACTTTCGAAGATCTAAAATTGAATGGCCAAGAGAACAATGTGGCGGATTCCAAAAGCAATCCTTTTATTCAGGTGCTTGATGTCAGTGGCAGGAGCTTTTTCGCTTTTGTTGCCGCTGACATCTTGCTCCAATGATCCGGAAGAAATACCGATTGGAACCGTTGTGCCGGAACCAGTACCTTTTGACATTAATTCTATCAATGACACCTACGCTGAGGTTGTTCCTTTTGAGTTCCATCCGCGGTGGGGACCTTATAATGTTCACGACCCATCGATAATCAAAGAAGGAGAATATTATTATTGTTATACTACCGACGTAGGATTTGGAATTACGGTCCGGCAAGGTATTCAGGTCAGAAGGTCGACAGATTTAGTTCATTGGGAATTTTTGGGCTGGGCCTTTGACGCACTACCTCCGCTAGGCGCCTCTTTCATCAGGCAAAATGCAGGTGTTCCCAACAATGGTCTCTGGGCGCCCTATGTCATAAAAGTCGGAAATGAATATAGATTATACTATTCGCTTGCCTCAAACAAACTCCGGCTAAGCGTCATTGGCCTCGCCACGTCTGCTAATCCAACGGGACCCTGGACGGAAAAGGGTATTGTAGTAACTTCCCTGAGCAACAACACTGTGCATACCAATGCAATTGATCCCTCCGTCCTGATTGATAAGAGCGGAGGGCATTGGATGTATTACGGCTCCGCGTGGGACGGTATATACGTGCTCAAATTAAATCCAGCAACAGGTCTGGCTTTAACTACTTCAGATAAGGGTAATCGAATTGCTCACCGAGGCTTCACTGGTGGAATGGTGAATGGCAACATCGAAGGTCCCGAAATTATTTTCAATGAAACGTTAAACAAGTATTACCTATTCATTTCCTATGATTGGCTTGAGACAAAATACAATGTTCGCGTCGGGAGATCGGATTCACCTGAAGGACCCTTTTATGATTTCAACAACAATGATCTTAACCAGGAAACAGATCATGGTCCTATGATTCTTGCACCTTATCAGTTCAAGGGTCATGGGGGATGGCAGGGCACGGCCCATTGTTCTGTTTTCGAAGATGAAGGCCAATATTACATGGCCCATCAAGGAAGGCCGGGAATAAATAAGTACTACATGGTGCTTCATGTTCGCAAAATGTTCTGGACGGCTAACGGATGGCCTGCAATTTCACCCGAGCGATATGCGGCAACAGAACAAACAACAATATTGCCAACAGATATAGCAGGAGAATGGGAACAGATTGTATTTGATTACAGGGTGGTTCCAGGGTACGCAAATGAGCAAACGCTCCCCGACTTTCAAATAGCGGGTACTTTACAACTAGGGCAAGACGGAATAATAGATGGAGATATAAATAATCACTGGTCGTACAATGCCCCGTGGCTTGAACTGAATTATAACAATTCAAAAATAGATAGCGTATGGGTTGAGCGAGGAAGGGATTGGGAAAATAAAAAATCCTGTCTTGTTTTTACCGGACTACGGAACAACGGAACAGCCCTTTGGGGAAAAAAATAATAACCTTAACTGTCATAGCTTTTAATAAAACTAATCGATCATGAAACATGGAAGCCTTTTTATTTTCTCATTATTAACCGTCCTTCAATTAAATCTTTTCGCCCAACACCCAACTGCCATCACGGTACAGGTAGATAAACCGATTTCCGAAATTCAGCCAACGATGTGGGGTATATTTTTTGAAGACATCAATTTTGGTGCGGATGGTGGGCTATACGCTGAAATGGTAAAGAACCGCTCCTTCGAATTTAGCGCACCTTTAATGGGATGGAAAGAAGAAAAAAGCGATAAGTTTTCCCTAAACAAGGAATCCGGATATGCTTTAATTTTAAACCAGGGCGGTGAAGAATCAGGCAAAGGTTCAAATTCCCGATTTGCACGCATAACCACCACGGCTGAAAAAGGATATGGACTAACGAACGAAGGGTTTAGAGGAATGGGAATAAAAAAAGACATGCAGTATAATTTTTCCATAAGAGCAAGCCAGTCTGAGGGAAGTAATCTGAAAATCAGGGTTGAACTTGTTGACGAGAAGGGCAATGTGTTGGGCGAAACTTTATTAACACCGTCCGGTAAGGAGTGGAAAAAATATACGGCAAGCATAAAATCAACTCAAACAGAATCCAAAGGAATGCTGCATGTTTGGTTTGATGGAAAAGGTAGCATGGACGTTGATATGATTTCCCTGTTTCCGAGCGACACCTGGAAGCAACGTCCGGAGGGATTGAGGACCGACCTGATACAATTGCTGGCCGACTTAAAACCCGGTTTTCTCCGTTTTCCAGGTGGATGCATCGTGGAAGGGCGTGACCTTGCTACCCGGTATCAATGGAAGAAAACCATTGGTGAGGTTGACAATCGCGAAATGATCATTAATCGTTGGAATACAGAATTCGCTCACCGTCCAGCGCCGGATTATTTTCAAAGTTTCGGGCTTGGTTTTTTTGAATATTTTCAGCTCTCGGAAGATCTCGGAGCAGAACCGCTTCCTATTGTAAGTTGTGGAATGGCATGTCAATTTAATACTGCTGAAGTCGTGCCGATGAATCAGCTTGATCCCTACATCCAGGATGCACTTGATCTGATTGAATTTGCAAATGGCTCGGTCGATACACCCTGGGGCAAAATCCGTTCTGACATGGGACATAAAGAACCTTTTAACTTAAAATATATTGGAGTGGGAAATGAGCAGTGGGGAAGGCAATATATTGAACGTTATAAAGTTTTTGCCAAGGCGATCAAGGCTAAATATCCAAAGATCATTTTAGTATCGGGTCCAGGCCCGTTCCCCGACGGCGAGTTATTTGAATATGGATTCAAAGAGCTCAAGGAACTAAACGCCGAGATTCTTGATGAACATTATTATAAAAATCCGGATTGGTTTTTTCAAAATGCCAGACGCTACGATTCTTATGACCGGAAAGGTCCCAAAATTTTTGCCGGCGAATATGCCGCGCAAAGTGTTGCTATTGCAAGTCCTGACAATAAAAATAACTGGCAATGCGCTTTATCAGAAGCGGCCTTCATGACCGGACTTGAACGCAATGCAGAAGTGGTGCACCTTGCATCCTATGCTCCGCTCCTGGCACATGCTGAAGGATGGCAGTGGACACCGGATCTGATCTGGTTTGATAACCTTCAAGCCTACGGAACAGCAAATTACTATGTGCAGAAAATGTACTCTACCAACAAAGGAACTCATGTACTACCGATGCTTTCCAACAAAACACCTTTGACCGGCCAAAATAAGCTGTATGCAACTGCTGCCCTGGATAAGATTTCAAACGAAGTCTTTTTAAAATTAGTGAATGGTTCTGATCAACCTCAAAGCAGTGAGATAACCCTGACGGGTATAGGAAAATTAAGTTCAAAAGGAAAGTTGATCGTTTTAACCGGTGATTCGCCGGAAGCTGTGAACAGCTTCGAGCGGCCAAAACAAATAGCGCCCGTCGAAAAGGAAATTGCAGTTAAAGGGAAGAAGGTGAGTCTAACGCTGCCGCCTAGCTCTTTTTCGGTAGTCAAAATCAAAATAAATTAAAGGCTCCAGGTATGCTGCTCCAATCAGGGTTTTGAGTGGACTTCAAAAAAAAAATAGTACCCATTGACAATAACGATGAATACAAAAGAATTTAAAATGGCTTCTTTAACCCGCTGCGTTTTACTTTATTTTATTGTCATGGCCACGTCCTGCTACGCACAGGACGTGGTCTCGCAAAATATCCGGGTACATGATCCGGTAATGATAAAGCATGCGGGTACCTACTATTTGTTTTGTACAGGTGTGGGTATTTCCGTTTTTTCCTCCCTCGATATGAAAAATTGGAAAAAGGAAAAATCGGTATTTGATGCCCCACCCTCCTGGGCCGTCGAAAAAATACCAAGTTTCAAAGGACACATCTGGGCTCCCGATATCTCTTTTCACAATGGTCGGTACTATCTCTATTATTCCGTTTCGGCATTTGGAAAAAATACTTCATGTATTGGTCTTGCAACAAATAAAACCCTGGATACTTCTTCACCGGAGTTTAAGTGGGTAGACCATGGGAAAGTGATTCAATCCGTTCCTGGTCGGGATCTTTGGAACGCCATTGACCCAAACCTGGCATTTGACGATGCCCAAAAACCCTGGCTGGTATTTGGGTCTTTTTGGAGCGGAATGAAGCTGGTGAAGCTCAACGAAAATTTAAAAGAACTGGCAGAACCCGAAGAATGGTTTACCGTGTCAAAACGACCTCGTGATTTTAAGACAGAGGATCATGATCCGGGTGAAGCGGCCGTCGAAGCTCCGTTCATATTTAAAAAGAACGGACTCTATTATCTTTTTGTATCCTTTGATCATTGTTGTCGCGGTGCTAAGAGTACGTATAAAGTTGTTGTAGGCCGTTCGGACAAGATTCAAGGTCCTTATCTGGATAAGGAAGGTAAAAGAATGGACCAGGGTGGAGGCACTCTTGTCGTCGAAGGGAATGCTTCCTGGGCAGGCGTTGGGCATAACTCTACGTATACATTTGATGGGAAGGATTATATTGTATTTCATGCGTATGACATAGCGGACGAGGGAAAACCCAAACTTAAGATCGAGCAGATCCAATGGGATGGGCAGGGTTGGCCAATAGTATCATTCAAATAATTAATATTGCTAAACAGACCACAACGGTATAACTAACAGTCTATGGATCATAAAATATCAATTGTTTTGAAATATTTACTATGATAAAAGCAAGGATAAAAAAAAATACCAGCATGCTGAACTTCAAGTATACGCTGTTGTTAGGTGCTACACTTTCCGTGTCACAACTACAAGCACAAAGCGCACGGATCAAAATTGATATTGACCGGACCATCGGTGAAGTGAGCCCGATGATCTATGGAAACTTCGTTGAACATTTAGGACGGTGCGTGTATGGAGGAATTTACGATCCTTCATCCCCGCTTTCCGATGAAAAGGGATTTCGTAAAGATGTATTGGAGGCGGTTCAGGGATTGAAAGTTTCTATTACGCGTTATCCCGGAGGGAATTTTGTTTCGAATTATCATTGGCAAGATGGTATTGGGCCAAAAGCCGAACGTATTCCTCGAATGGAACTTGCCTGGCACCGTTCCGAATCAAATCATTTTGGAACCAATGAGTTTGTGGATTATGCCAGGAAAATGCAAACCGAACCGTACTTCGCGGTGAATATGGGCACGGGTACCATTGAAGAAGCGCAGCGATGGGTCGAATACACCAACGTAAAAGAAGGGCCGTTTTACGCAGAGCTTCGAAAGAAGCACGGCTATCCGGAACCTCACAATATAAAATACTGGAGCCTGGGGAATGAAATGGACGGTCCGTGGCAAATGGGACATTTAAATGCTGAAGATTACACAAAGAAAGCTCGGGAAGCGGCCAAACTTATGCGCCTTACCGATCCGACAATCAAATTAATTGCAGCAGGTTCTTCCAACTATCGTCAGGAAGCAAATCCGGATGAATGGAATTCAAAAATTCTTCACGAACTGCGCGACGTGGTTGACTATATCGCGTTGCACATTTATGTGGGAAATCCTGAAAATAACTATTATAACTTTCTTGCTACGCCTCTGGTACTTGAACAACGAACACAAATTGTAAAGGGTATGATCGCGCGGGAAATGCAAACGGCAAACCGGGCAGACCGGGATCCTATCTACATCGCATGGGATGAGTACAACGTATGGTACAGGGCACGGAGAGGTGCCTCTGCCCGCGGCGAACGGGCACTCGAGGAAAAATACAATCTGGAAGATGCTCTGGTAATCACCGGTTTTTTAAATGCTTTTATTAGAAATGCTGACGTTGTAAAAATGGCGAATATGGCGCAGTTAGTAAATGTCATCGCTCCCATTTTCACTAATGAAACCGGCCTCTTTAAGCAAACCATTTATTATCCGCTGCAATTATTTTCAAATCATGTATCGGGAACAGCACTTGATGTTTTAGTGAATTGTGAGACGTATAACACAGAAGAGTTTTTCATTGGATTGGGAGAAAAGAAAACCAAACAAACCGGTGTTCCTTACCTGGATGTCTCCGCTACTGTAAAAAATAATGAAGTAACTATTTGTGTCACCAACCGCCATAAGGACAAGGCGATTACTACCGATATCTTTTCACAAACAGGTGAATTTACCGATGTCTTTAAAGTTTTCGAAGTGAACGGTCCGGATATAAAATCGGAAAATGATTTTGGAAAGGAAATTGTTAAAACCATTTCCAAACCAGATATCAAAGCGAAAGGACAAAAGATAACGTATGCTTTTCCAGCCCACTCCTTTACGCTTATTAAAGGAAAAATCAAGTGAACACTAATCTCCCACTTTGTCAAGTTAAAAATGTAGGAGGTTGATGCTTAAAGTTTGGTAATACGAGACTGTGAAATCAGGATTATAATTAATCCATTTAACATTTACTGTAAGATTTCGTATCGATATAAGTTTATACTGGCAGGTTGCACAGTTAGACTTTCGGTTAGGTTGAAAACATTTTCTTTCACAGTGATCTGTGGATCCTTTCCTACCAGGTTTCGGGCCATCGTTGAAGTGCCTGAAATTATCCAATGTCTTATCTTGCTGGAGACTTTTACACCATCAAGTTGAAGAGTGATGCGTTGTTCATCTTCGGTGGGATTTACAACGGCGATGGTCAATGCTTTTTTGTCATTTGTCAAAGCTGCTACAAGATCAAAAGGATATGTATCGCCTCCTGCATTAACCATAGGTTGATCCCCTCCTACCGGATATGTGGGCTTTGGTTGAGGTGCGTTTCCTGTAATTTCTATTGGAATGTCTCCGAATTGTGATTGATATAGTTTAAATAGTAATCCCGAGGCGTTATAGATAACGTCGGTGTCGCTAAACGAAAGGCATGACGTTCCAAACGTAAAGCCAGCCATTCTAATAAGATCAGAATTTCGGATCATTTCGTGTAGACCTCTCGCATACCCTATCGTTACTCCCAGCGTGGGAGCCGGATGAACCCAGTTCGTGAAATAAGCCCACTCGTCCAGATAAACCGGAATCCTTTTGCTACCCGGAATGCGTTTGTGATATTCATGATAATGCTCCGCTTTTGCCCGCACTCTATTGGCCGGCCTTCTTGTCCAATCTACCAAAGCCTCGTCAATATTCACATACTTGCCTTCTTTGATATCAAAACGTTGATCGACGGCGCAATAAAAATGTTCACTCATGTAGTCAATCGTGTGGCCCGCATGGCGTAGAAGCCCGCCCGTCCAATCGGAAGCTGAATCATATTCCGCCAATATTTTTCCTGTTTCACGTTCTGCGCTTCCTGTGATGCTCATCTCTTCAATGGAAGCTCCTGAGCCTATCAGTTTGATAGTCGGATCTATCTCCAGCATCTTTTCCGCGAACATCTTATGCTTAATAGTAAAACTCTTAATATCGGTATGGCCCAACTGCCACCAGCCATAAGCTTCATTGCCGACGCACCACAGCTTAATTCCGAAGGGTTCAGGATGACCATTTTTCGTTCGCAGTTTTCCCATCGGAGTATCTTTTGAACCGTTAACATATTCGACCCACTGAGCAGCTGAATAGGCATCACCCAACCCTGCGTTTACTGTTAGGCAGAGTTCTACTCCGATTAGTTCAGCAAATTTTAAGATCTCGTGGGTACCCACATCGTTGTTCTCTAAGGCATTCCAGGCATATTCATACCGGGGTGGCCGTGTATCAGGATCGCCAACACCATCCCGCCAATCATAAGCTGAAATCATATTACCGCCCCAGCGGTACAATCCGGAATTTAATTCACGGAGCAGCCTGATCACATCCGGACGAAAACCATTCACATTGTCTTCCGGCATTAAGGACGCCGCTCCGACGGAGAAAGATCCCTTGCCTGTTCCGGTGATTTCTATCTTTGCGTTATTACTATTTCCCTTCGAAGAAAGGGAAAAATAATATTTGCGGTAAGTATCGGATAGTTTATCAATCTTAAAAATAGCTCGGTCAGATGGATCTTGACCCCAAATCAAATTGATCGTAATACTAACCCCAGGGCTGCCTGACAATACAATTCGCCCCGTATATATTTTATTAGCCACAATCGACAGACCCGGCTGTGCGATACCTTCCGTCGTTTCCTTCTGGATAGTTATTTTTGGTGAGTGTACTCCTACATACGGGTTGACCGAATCCATGGTAATGGCATTCGGATGATTAGCGGGTACCCATTGATTTACGCTGTCTTTTTTATTTACAGGAACTTGAAGATCTACTGTATCAACTGGATAAAAGAATTTTCTGTCATCCAATACCTCAGCAGAAAGACCATCGTCGATTAGATCGCCTACATCCGCATTTCCCAAATGCTCGAGAAACATACCATACATGTATTTCGACATGGGCGCACGCTGTTTAGAAACGTCAATTTGGGCGACGATCGGTTCCTCCTTCGCTCTTTCGACTTTGTCTGAACTGCACGAAAAAAAGTACCCTGCAAAAACAACGAAGTATAGTGATCTCAAGGCGAGCATAGCTTTTTCATTATTCATTGCTGTAATTCAGTGCCTGAATTGTTTAATCTCCGGGATAATTTTCCTTTGGCATTAAATAATTTTAGGGAGTCAACCTGGTCGTTGATCAGAATACTTCGGGACGACTGGGACAAATAAGTAGATCCATAATTTAATTCAAGTTTTCTTGTGCGCCCCCTTGTCATAAATAGAACGCCATGCTCTTCGTGTGGCAAGATAGTAACGCGAGAATGGGGACCTGCATTACCTAACATGAACGATCTTAAAGAATCATTATTTTGAGTGACTATTATCCTGGATCCTTTATGTGTCTCCAGCCTTGCAATCCCTTTGGCGTCACCGTCAACAAAAAAGCCAGAGGTAACGCTGCTCACAAAATTGAAGTCGCCTTTTCCATCACCTAAAAAAGTCACGCCTTTCAACGCATCGTATCGGCCATACACAATTTCCTGCGCATATGAATTTCCAACTCCCAGCAAATCAAGATTTCCATCTGCGTTTATGTCCTCAGCTAACCACCCAAAAATAGGTGCTATCTGAGCTTGTTGCGGCAGTGGAATTAAGTGAAACTTTCCATTTCCATTATTTTTAATAAAGGACGACTCCAGCACTTTACAATACACCGTTCTATAATCCTTGCTCCCTGTGATTTTAATAATATCGTCTATTGAACTTGCCGCGTAATCCTTATGCTGCAATATTTTCTTCTTTAACGCTGGCAACTGACTGGTTAAAATATCCAGCGGTGGAATTGGGTAATTGATTCCTGCTTCATAATATCCGATCAGCGGTTCAATAGATCCATTATTATCAAAATCTGCATAATTAATTACTATGGGCTCCTTAGCTGAAGCACACATCGGGCCGTTAACGCCAAGGTTACCCGCCACATAATCGATGTCTCCGTCGTTGTCGAAATCACCGCTTACCAGGCTGTTCCAAAAGCCATCGCTGTCACGCAGACCGCTGGTAGATGTTATATCGTTAAAATGATTTTGTGTATTTTTTAATACTTTAATAGGCATCGCCTCCCCTGTAACAATCAGGTCGGGAGCATTGTCGTTATCAAAATCGGTCCATAGCGCTGAAGTCACCATACCAGAAAGAATTAGATCAGGAGCTAGTTCCCGCGTAACATCGATAAACTTGCCTAGATCATTCCGTAATAAATAACTTTTTGAAGCTATCGGATATTTCTCAGGTACGGATCGGCCGCCTACAAAAAGGTCGAGATCCCCATCCGAATCATAATCACCCGCTACTACACACGATCCGCTTTGTAGCATGGAAGGTAATGCGCTGACATCTTTCGTTAAGTTTCCTTTGCCATCATTTCGATAAAGCCTATCCTGATAGTTTGCGTGTCCTTCGTAAAATTCGACACCGCCACTGACAACGTAAAGATCCTGGTCGCCATCATTGTCTGAGTCGAAAAATAAGGCTCCCTGATCTTCACTTTCATGATCATCCGTAAATTCTTTCAACGTAAAAATGCCCTGTGCATGCTGCATCATGAGGTGAGCAGGAAGTCGATACGAACCACCTACAAACATATCTTCAAGACCGTCGTTGTTTATATCTCCGACGGCTATTCCAGGGCCATTTTGTGAAAGCTTATGCTGCAAGAGCGGTTGATATAAAAAATCATTAAAGTCATTTTCGCGATGGCGGAACTTAATGTCATTCACATTCGAAAGGAAAGTCTTGAGCGACGCCGGATTTTTTGATTTTGGTTGTAAACTCGTCTGGTGAGATACGGTAAGTACACTATTAACTTGGGGATTTGGAATGTCGCTAATTCGTCCATCGCCCCACTTGATGGAAAGCGTATCTATTTTTGAACTTGCTCCCAGTCCAAAGTGCACGATATTTTCTACCGAGCTTTCAAACCCGTGAACTGGAGTAACATATTTTGTCTGGTGAAGACTACCAGATCGAAGCGTTACGGTTGCTCCGATACCATTTCTATTTTGGCTTGGACCCGCGAGTTTTACTTTTAAATAATTAGAAACGGTGTCCTGTCTGTCTCGTATTGTATTCTTAAATACAAAAGCTTCCTGATCAATATTGTTTACTACAAGGTCCAGATCGCCATCTAAATCAAAATCAGCATAAGCCATTCCGCTGGACATCGATGGAGTGTCGAAACCCCATTCTGTTGAGACCTTGGAAAAGGTGTTGTCGCGATTATTTTTGTACGCATAATTCGAGACTACTACGGCTGGTCTATCTAACAACGCTTTCCTTCGCTCTTCCTTTGTTAAGCCCATCATCGGTTGCATAAATTTCAGGTAATCAAGATTGGTAACATCCTTTCCATAACCGTTGGATATAACAATATCCTGAAAACCGTCATTATCAAAATCGGCTATGAGCGGAGCCCAGCTCCAATCCGTTCTGTCGATGCCTGCCAATTGGCCGATCTCACTATAGGATCCATCTTCATTTGCCAGTTGTAGTGTATTGCGCATATACTGATATCCATAACCTTGTGACACGGCGAAATAGAACTTATCATATTGATTGGGTCCAAACATTACTTTCCGGTGGTAATTGTCTTCCGGAAGCATATCAACTGCCACGATCTCCATTCTTCCATCGTTGTTCAGATCACCCACGTCATTTCCCATAGCAAAATGGGAAACATGTTTAAAGTATTTATCGACCTGATCTGTGAAAGTACCGTCGTGATTATTTACGTAAAGATGATCCTTTGACAGGTAGTCGTTTGTAACATAGAGATCGGGCCAATCATCGCGGTTGACATCTAACACAGACACTCCCAATCCAAATCCTTCGAGAAGTATGCCAGCTTGGGCAGATACGTCCGTAAAATGGGAATGACCCGCTAAGGAATCAAAATCATTTTTGTATAGCCTATCCGTGTTTCGGCTACTGCCGTTATTAACGATAGGAAATGGAGTAATAGCAGATTTTTCAAAGCCTCCACCCTTCATCAGAAACATGTCGAGATCACCGTCGCGATCATAGTCCAGAAAAGTAGATTGAATGGATTCTCCTGAAATGGCTAAGCCATATTTTTTTGCCGATTCGACAAACTTTAAATTACCCTGGTTAATGTATAATTTATTAGGAGTAATGTCTTTATCCCTGTTCTTCATTCCTCCAGCACAGAGATAAATATCCTGCCACCCGTCCTGGTTGATATCAACAACGGAGACGCCGTACGACCAAATTCCTTTTGTGTCAATTCCGGATTTGTCAGTAATGTCTTCAAATGCAAACTCTTTTTTATTGATATAAAGTCTGCAAGGAACCATGTTACCTGAAAAGAACACATCTGGCAGGCTATCGTTGTTAAAGTCCCCAATTCCTACACCGCCGCCGTTGTACAGGTATTCATAGCTAAGGACGTTGATAGAATCACTAGTGGTTATTTTGTTGATAAACTTTACACCTGTTAGATCGGATGGTAACGATTCAAAAAGAGTATCTGTTGATTTTGTCGAATCCCGCCGACAACCACTTAGCCACAAGATAATCAGCATGACAGGGAATATCACCAACTTTCCTTTGCTCATCGGGCCACTGTTTGGAAGTAGTTTAAACTTGATTGAGTTTACTAAAAAAAAGCTCTTAAAGCAATCGCTTCTCAAGTATAAATAACATAAGGGCCGTAGATGGCCCTTATGTTATTTATTCAAAAAAAGAATTATGTCCCTTGCCGTTTAATTGGCTGAATTTTTACTGAGGTTTGGATTCCTGTCCAATTCAATTTGTGGAATTGGGAGATACTCTTTACCTGGCTTCCAATTAGCAAATTCGGGATCATGCGTAATTAATTCGGCGACTTTGGCAGGATCATTAAACCACCCCCAACGAATGATATCGTTAATCCTGCTTCCTTCAATAGGAAACTCCATTAATCTTTCATGTGCGATCTGAGACCTCATTGCTTCCTTTGATAGCGTCGAAAACTCGACTTCACGATCGGGTAATTTTGCTCTGTCTCTTACTTGTTGTATTAAGGCAGCACTAGCAGCGGTTTTACCCAATTCATTTTTAGCTTCTGCGTTCATTAGCAGTACGTCTGCATATCTAATAACCGGATAGTTAATTCCAGAATTCAAGATCTCTGTGTCACTCGTCCGACCCAAGTCAGCTCTCGTGAATTTTTTGATAAAAATTTCCGATGCTGAAAACCCGGCTCCTTCTGGAGCGGGCGCTAGCCAATCTTTAGTATAAGCTTTGGTATAACCATCCGCAGGTTCGTAAGAGAGAATTGTAGCGAGAAGACGAGGATCGCTTTTACCATCCGTCGTCTTTTCTAGTTTCATCTGATCATAAAGCCATTTTGATGGATAATAATCAAAGAAGCCAAATCCTCTGGCAGCATAGGTCGGCGCAAGGGCAGAAAATTGTCTCCACGTAGCACTTGGTACGCCACCCCAGTTAAGATCGGGTGACTCATCATTTGTAAATTCCACTTGGAAGATGGGCTCGGGATTTGATTGTTCGACGCCTGGATCTTCCGTAAAATTATCAGCATATTTGGGTGCGAGACCATGTTGCCCAGCAGCAATAACAGCATCAAACTCCGTCTCTGCGGCCTGCCATTGTTGAGTGTACAAATGCGCTTTTCCCAGCAAGGCCCTTGCTGCGTCAAGCGTGACGCGTTGATTTTGCCCTTGATCAATGCCGGTTACGCCGTCGTAATTTAAAGGAAGCAACGACTTTGCTTGCTCAAGGTCAGCTTTTATTTGAGCCCAAACATCGGCCTGGCTACTGGTACCCGGAAAACGGTCCTCCAAAGTTGGAACCTCTGTAACAATGGGCACGTCTTTATAATAGATAGTTAACTGATAATGACCCAGCGCTCGCATAAAATAGGCTTGCCCTAAGACTCTATTTTTTAGATCCTGATTGATTACCATATCTGCAACCCCTTCCAACGTTTGGTTGGCCCGGCTTATAAGAATATAACTTCCTTCCCAAATGATGGGTGTCCCGGCGCTGGTGGGTGGCATTACAAAATTGCCTACTGTCGATAAGACATCCCATGGGCTTCTCCCGATCAATTCATCGGATCTTGCATCGGCCATTACGGCTCCCATACGGTTGTAAAAGCCGTCGACAATCAAAGCGTTATATGCCGCGTTTATGGAAGTAACGGCATCAGTTTCAGTTTTGAAAAAGATTTCCGGGATATTAGAATTCGGATTTAGACTATCTTCCTGTAGTTGATCTGAGCAGCCAAGAAGAAGTAAGGTTAAAATGAAATGCAATTTTATCTTGTTCATATCAAAAATCATTTTGTGAATCATTTAAAAAGATAGTTGCACGCCTGCCATATAAGTTTGTGGTCTTGGATAGGTTCCAAAATCAAATCCTGGAGCAAGAATACTTATGCTTTGAAAATCAGGATTGAAACCCTTGTATGGCGTAAACGTGTGCAGGTTTTGACCCGTTAAATAAAAACGTGCTCTTGTAAGCTTCACCCTCTCCAATAGTGCGTGCGGCAGGGAATACCCAATAGAAATTGTGTTAAGCCTCAAATAATTAGTGCTCTGCAACCAACCTGGCCGATCCGACGCTCTTCCATTCAAGTTTGGATCGAGGAAGATCATTCTAGGCACATCTGTATTCGTATTGTTTGGTGTCCATCGTCCCAGTATATCCTCATGATAATTGGTGTTGCCAGAGGATTGAGAAGACATTAAAGCTCTATACTGATTATTTATTGCGACTGCTCCTGAACTACCCGAAGCAAAGAATGTAAAGTCAAAATTCTTATACTCGGCGGTAATGTTGAATCCATAATAAAAATTAGGCAACGCACTTCCGATAAAGGTTCTGTCGTTGTCATCAATTAGATTATCATTATTCAAATCCTTAAATCTTATATCACCTGGCCCGGTTCCACTGCTTTGAAAAGCATGATCTGTTACCTCTTCGGTTGTCTGGAAGAGTCCATCGTACACCCATCCATAGTGACGACCTAAGGATCCACCTACAACTGTTCTTTCACCCAGATCATCTAGGGTTGCGCTTCCCTCTCCTATCCCTAACACCTCATTTTTTACGGTATAAAAATTAGGAGAAATGTCAATAAACAGATCACCAATTTCCTTACGGTAACTCATAGAAAATTCAAAGCCAGTATTTTTCATGGAGCCACCATTGGTCAGAAAGCTTGCAGGTAATGCACCAAAAGTCAGCGGAAGAGGAACAGCAACCAGGATGTCCTCAGCCTTATTGGAATAGTATTCGGCAGTGAACTCAATACTATTTAAAAGTTTCACGTCTAAAGCCACATTGCTGGAACTTCTTTTTTCCCATTGTAGATTGGGATCTACCGCCGCAATTTCAGCGGAACCGAAAATGCGTGTGTCATTGAATGAATAGGTTATGTTCTGATTAAGTGTGGGTTGAAACGCATAATTTGGAATTGCTTGATTACCCAATTCTCCCCAGCCACCTCTAATTTTCAATTCATTAATAAATTCTGGAAAAGTAAATTCATTGTGAAGCTTCCAGGCAACTGCGATGGAAGGAAATATGTCATATCGATTATCTTCAGAAAATTTAGAACTACCATCTCTTCTGATATTCGCAGTAATGAAATACTTATCCGCATAATTGTAATTCACTCTTCCCAGCAGGGAGAAAATTGAATTTCTATCAACGTATTCGCTAATGGTTTTTGTCCCAATGCCATTCGATAAACTTGGAACATATGGCTCCTGAAGTCCCGACGTACGTCCTCTATCTTCATTGCTAATAAAGTTCTGGAAGGTTACACCACCTAGTAAGTCAATGCTATGCTTGTTAATTAACTTCTTATAGGTAACAGTATTTTCTACTAACCCCGAAGTACGAGTCGCTAACGTCTTCGCATAAGACGCGCTTCCGTTTGTAAAAAAGAATCCAAGATCATATTCAGGAATAAAAAGCTCGCTATTTTCCTGAGTGTAATCATACTGTAAGTTGATTTTATAAGTCAAGCTTTTAAAAAAATCCAATTCTCCATAAGCACCGACGATCGATCTGAAAGTAGACCGGCCATTGTCTACAAGGTTATTCAACCCGACGATATTAAGGGATAATGAATTTTCAACACTTCCAGAAGAACCACCATATCCACCTTTCCTGTTGGGGTCTCTCACAGGAATGGTGGGTGCGGCCCAGAGCAGATCATTGATGAAAGGGGGATTCGCACCAGGTAGACCTGAAACTCTCAATCCTGAAGTTTCGTCGCTCTTGGTGATGTACATATTTTGACCAAACCGGAAGATCCCTTTTTTAGAATCGGTATTGAGCTTAACGGAATAGCGCTCATAATTTGGACCATTCCCGACCATGGTACCACCATTCTTAAAATAATCGAGAGAAGCAAAATAGGTTGTGTTTACCCCACCTCCGGTAAAACCAATATTTACATTTTGTAAATAGCCATTCTTTAACCCTTCCTCCTGCCAGTCCGTATCAATATCATCAATAAAAAGAGGAGAACCAGGATTGTTTCCATTTGGAATACTACCAGGTACGCCGCCATTCGTAAACGTTTCCCGGTTGATTTCTTGATACTGCACTCTATTGGTCACGGGTACTGTATTACCAACTTTCTGAACGCCGTAATACGCATTCAAATCCACCTTTAAAGGCTGGTTAAGTCTGCCTTTTTTTGTTGTAATAATCACCACTCCATTAGCAGCTCTGACACCATAAATTGCACCTGCAGAGGCGTCTTTGAGTACCTGAATACTTTCTATATCGTTTGGGTTAATATCTCGAATGGGGTTAAATCTTAGGTTAGGTTGTGCGCGATCATTAGAAGGTGCAGTGCCAACGGTACCACCAAGCGGTAATCCATCAACCACATATAAGGGCTCAGAATCCGTTCCGCCTGTGCCAAACGTGGAAACTCCACGAATAGTAACTTTCGGGGAGGCGCCCGGTTGGCCGTCACTGGCAATAGCCACACCAGCCACCCTTCCTTGCAACATCTGAGTGACGTTATTTGTGTTCACCTTGGTTAATTCTTTCGAGTCAACCAAACTTACCGAACCGGTTAGATCAGTTTTCTTTACTGAACCATAGCCAACTACAACAACTTCAGAAAGAGATGTGACGTCGGTCTCAAGTACCACATCAATGGAAGTTCGCTGGCCTACGGTAGTTTCCGTACTGGCGTAACCAACAAACGAAAAGACGAGCACATCGTCGCTGCTTGCTGCAATGGTGTAGCTGCCGTCTGCCCCGGTCGTTGTTCCTGTGGTTGTACCTTTAATCACAACATTGACTCCCGGCAAAGTAGAACCGTCATCGGACGATGTAACCTTACCCTTGATGTTGGATTGAGCACTGAGTTGCGTAACAAGAAATAAAGAGAACAAGATGCCACATGCCGCCATGCGATCTGGCAAAAATTGAATCTCCCGTAACTTTAAAAACAGTAGTTCTCTAATCATACTTGGGTTTTTTTGAGTAGAAGGATTTATTAAATGTCTAAAACACACTTAACAAATGTTACCAAAATTTTAATCATACACAATAAAATAAATGTAATTCGCACATTTATTTATAAATCGATTGTTTTGGCATAAAAACGCACTATTTAAGAATTGATTAAGTATGACTTTTTTCCCTTTATCACATCTCTTCAAAGAAAAGTTAAGAAGCGTCTACCTCAGCTCGGAAGCGCTGAATTAGAGAAAGTAAACGGTTTTTTTAGTTTTCGTTTTTTTCAAAAAATCATTGGAATCATAGAAATATGTATAATCCATATAGCCCTGAAAAAGATTTTCAAAGGAATAGCGGTCTGAGAGATTTTTGGACAAAGTGGTTCCTAATCTCATGACATACTTTACAAGTCCTGAATGTGCTTTTTGAATGTCACCTTTTTTTAATTGTTCCTATAGACGGTCCCTGTTTTATGGTCCACTGTGTAATTGAACAGTTCCAATTGAGCTGGTCAATTCCGTCAGATCGCCCGATGAAAACTTTCTACAGTGTCTTCATTCCAATATTTTCTTACGACATCTTCTGCATCGTTTGACTTGAAATCTTTGGACGTAAAGAAGCTTTCACCTTTGACTTGTAAGAGAGTTGAATCTCTGATACTTCGAATAATGTTTTTTCAATACCGAAAAATTGCCACCAATTTGCCAAAAGTGATGATGTATAAATACTGATAATCAGTAACATTTAGTAGCCCCGGCAGGGATTGTAAATAATTTCTAATGGATTCATTTACAAAAGGAAACAGAAGCGAAAAAAATCAAGCTCACCTAATCGCTCACCAGTAAGTCATTGGAGTAATCACGCGCCGTGTGATTTGTAGTCGAAGTTAGTTGATGCGTTGTGAATAACAAGAAATCTGTAAATCTGAAAATCAATTTCTTCGGTGACATTGAATTTCACGTAAACTGAATGCGTGTCTGATTTGTATTGCTCTTAGCAATTTCACTTACGGTTGACTAGGCTGTCAAGCCAATTGTCTCTTTCTTTAACCAATCCTAAATGTTTATGATATTGAAGTTCTGACGTTTCTGCACTTGCGTTTTCGTTGGCCAAGGTCGCATATTGTTTAGCCTGGTCAGGCTTGCCATTATTAATGATTGATAACGGCCAAAATTGAATATGCTTTATATTTTGTCACGGGGAATATAAGCCCAGGAATTTTTTCCAATAAAATATTCTCAACGAATTCATATTGATTTGTATTACCAATCTTGACAATTAGCTCAGAATAGTCCAGGTAGGACTCCGTCTCGACATTGGGATAAACTTCTTCAAAGTCAATCGATTGCTTGTAATAGTTCAGGGCTCCTTCCAAATTGTTATTTAGTTTACAAATATCTCCAAGAGTATGCAGCACTGAACTCTTATTAAAATTGTCGTCAGGGAATTCTTGCAATATTTTCATTAATAAAGACTCTGCAACTTTAAGTAGTTGCGTCTCCTTAGTCGCTACTAATTCAATCGCCTGAATTTTTAAATATTGTGCCCTTCCGTCCTTTCTGGCACGTCCGAGTTTCTTAAAGAATTCCTCTTCGTCTGCCTTAGTCCAAGCTTTCCGTCTATACCACTCTGCCATAATAATTGTGCCCGATATCCCCCGGTGCAGCAGTCCAATTTAATAATTAACTAATCTACTGTCCGGCATAATTTGTTATTGCTGGCGGTTATCAAGCGGGTTTAATTTTTATCCACCAGGGTACACGACTCCGCTTTAAGAATCCGTGCAATTGTTTATCTGGCGTTCGTTCCCAATAATTTAATTTGATATAAGGTCTTGCCCCGTCATTAGGATGAAATTTTTCCAGAAGATAATCTTGTTCTTCCTTCTCCAACTCTCGCACCGATCCGTCCTTTTCGACATGAACATATTTAAATCCATTGGAGGGCAATCGCATTGGGAATGTTCGCCAAATAATCATTCGAGCTAGAATGATAAAAAGTAGAAGGTATACGAGCGGATGCATTCGTGTTTTTAGTTCAAATCTATAATTGTAAATCCTCTGTCGCCTGCCGAAATAAATCTACCGTTCTTCAGTCCTCTTAGTCTTTCACTGTATTCCCCAATCCTTTCAATTTTCTTTTCTCCTATCCTCCATCTGTAAAGTCCTCTCTTGTCCTCGTATGGAGAATGAAATATGATACAGTCCGCTGTCGATGTAAGCCCGTTACTTCCTTTAACCGCCTCAGGAATCTCATGTCTCTTTTCTTCTCCTGTGTCCAGGTTCAATTCAATCAATGGAAAGTCGGTGTATGGCAAAAATAGAATTCGATTTGCCCCATGTTTAC